>Ga0070696_100001598_pt1 | contig 14854 bp, 15 predicted proteins | sample KBSK1253metaG_FD_65474 | JGI IMG/M metagenome (GOLD analysis project Ga0070696, IMG submission 65474) | Corn, switchgrass and miscanthus rhizosphere microbial communities from Kellogg Biological Station, Michigan, USA - KBS K1-25-3 metaG | ecosystem: Host-associated > Plants > Roots >... | reverse complement strand
CGGCCGTCTCTGCTCCCTCCCGCTTGAGCCGCCGGACCACCGGCGCCAGGTTCTGGATCACCACCACTTGGCTGAGCATCCTGAGGCCCGTGCAGCCCTAGGGGCGCCCGAGGGCTCGCTGGCCCGATCGATCCCCACTCTGATCGGCGCCGTTTCAGAAAAGAGAATCGGGCTCGGGATCCCGTGCAGCGCGCCCTGATGAATTCTCCTGAGCGTTCGTCGATGGCCTTGGCGAGCTGCGGTCCGAAGACCTCCGTCTGTTGCAGCGGCTGGTCGACTGTCCGCGCGAGCTCGTCCTGGAAACGGATGTACGACTTCGGGAGCGGGGTGGCGCGGACGGCTTGCGCCCACACCTGTGCGCCAGCTGCCTGCCGGCCGCTATCTCAGGCCACTCCGAGAATGGCATCGGCGTCGCCCGTTTGCCCGGGAGGCCTCAGCGCCTTCTGCAGGTCAGTTTCAATCAGGCGCTCCACGCCGAAGATCTGCTGGGGCACCTGCATCTGGGCGATGGGCCCATTCCACCACCTGGGCTGCTGCGAAGAGCAGCGTTGGCACCGGGTGCGGAGGCGCGCGGTGGCGCCTCCTCGCGCGGGTGAGCGCCGCCGCGAACAGCCGGTGTTCCCAAAGAACCCGGTGCGCGCATTGTGGACGCCGACGTGGGGGAAGTGTGGCCGGCTGCGTAGCTGTCCCTTCTTCACCGCGAGGCTCATGGCGCGCCTCAGCACGGCCAGCTCGTACTGCACCGTGGCGGGGGCCGCCTCCTTCAGGCGATCTGCGGCGTAGCTCTCCAGGGCGTTGGCCGTGATGGCGCGCGCCCTCCAGCCGCCGAAGTGGTCGCGCAGGCGGTCCCATGCATTCCCCGCCCGCCGGAGCGACCGCCGTCCGCTGTTCTCGTAGCTCCGCCGGAAGCCGGCTTCGAGGTCCTCGAAGGTGAGCCGCTTCTCCTCGTCCCCGATCTCTACGCCTAGGGCGTGCTCGCCCATGCGCCGCTTCAGGAGCGCCTGCGCCTCGGACTTCTTCCGGGTGCCTGCCGACTCACGCTTGCGCTTGCCGTCGACGTAGTAGGAGATCCAGTACGTCTGCAGCTTCTGGCCGGGGCTCTTCGGGTCATCCCGCAGGTAGACGGAGCCCGTGCCGCGCTCCCGCGACTTCGCCATCGACTCTCTTTCAGGTGAGGGGTCAATGGCTGTGTCCGCAAAATCCACACCCCGCCCGGGCGATCCAGGCGGAACGGACACAGGTTGGACACAGGTGCAGGGCCGAGCGGTGGGCTAACTACAATGGCCAGAGAGGGAATCGAACCCCCGACACGCGGATTTTCAGGGCGTCAACGGTCGATCGCTCCAGGTCTGTTCAGAACGATTAGCGGCCGTCCAGCCATGACTTACGACAGGCCCACGGAGCATCGAGCATCACGGAGAACCCTTGAATATCGCGGAGTTCAGGTACTAATCAGGTACGGGATCGGCGTCATCGAATGGCGTATCCTCCGTCAACCACGAGCGCCGTGCCTGTTACGAAGCGTGCCGCCGCTGACGCGAGAAACACTGCGGCCCCAGCGCATTCGGCGGGCGTTCCAAAACGGCCCGCCGGCGTTCGCGTCAGGATCTCTTGGTATAGCGGCATGCCCTTGATCGGCTCCGTAAGATCGGTATCGATCCAGCCCGGGAGAATGGCGTTCACCTGAATGTTGTGGGGTGCCAGCTCAATCGCGAGGGACTTTGTTAGTTGCATGATCGCCCCTTTGGCCGCGCTGTAGGACGGCGCGAGTGCGGAACCAAATAGCGAGTACGTGCTTGCGATGTTGATGATCTTGCCAGCCTGCCGCTTGGTCATCGATTGCGCGGCGTACTTGGCAAGGAGGAAGCACGCCGTCAAGTCGGTCTCGATGACGCGATCCCAGTCCTCCGGCGAAAGGTCTAAGACCCCACCGAAGGCCGCGACCGCCGCGTTGTTGACGAGAATGGACACTGGCCCGAGGTCGCTCTCGACGGCGGCCAGCGCTGGTCGCAGCTGGCTCCGGTCGGCCACGTCGACTGTCAGGGCCACCGCCGGAGGACCCACCGCCCGCAGGGCCGCAAGGGCCTCCGCGTTCTTGTCGCCATTCCGCCCCCAAATGGCAACCTTTGCCCCCGCGTCCGCCAATCCGAGCGCAATAGCACGGCCGATGCCGCCATTGCCGCCGGTGACAACGGCAACCTGGCCATCAAGGTCAAAGGCTTGGAGATCCGCCATGCCGCCCTCCGGAGCGTCGTGTGATGCCTAACTGCTTTATTCCCCTGCCCGCGCCTCGCCACAAACTCCCCACCTATTTCCATCACTTCGAGCCGGCCTCCAGTGACACGACACCCGTGCCTCCGGAGCTCGCGCCACAATCGGTAAGGTACAGTTTAGGTACAATGGGGAGAACAGCGGCGAGCTAAGTTCAATGGCCAGAGAGGGAATCGAACCCCCGACACGCGGATTTTCAGTCTTCGAACACTGTTTCTCAGAGGTTGCTTGGGTTCGTCCCAGGTATTGTCCAATAATCACTTACCCCACTTCTCGCCATAAACTGTTCGGGCGAAAATCAGTCTGTTTCGCTGAGTCTGCACACAGCGTGCACACACTAAGACCCTACCCGGCTTGACACCTAGCGGCTGCCTGCGAGCCCACTCAATGCTTACACCGAGGCCTGGTACGCCTCTTTCATAAGCTCTTGCACTAAAGGCTTGTGCTTCGAGAGGTCGCCCTCGGTCAAGCGCAAGCGATATTTGCCCCACTTCGCATCGTACTCCATCACATCCAGTCCGGCCTCCTCGAGACGTTGGGTGAGTTCGTCGGTGCGATCAAGGCCCAGCTCTAGCCTGAGCCATTCTCTCTTCGGGCGGAATACCACAAAGTTACTGGGCTGGCCGTTTCGGGCGAGCCCGATGTAGAACTTGTTGTATTTCAGATCAATGTCCTTGTCGAGCTCCTTCAGATAGAGTGACAGCTCGTCTGTCATACTGAGGGTCGCCTTGCTAGCTCTCTTCTCCCAGTAGGCTCGATCTGTGACCTCTGCGACTTCCTCGTCTTCATCAACCAATCCCAACGTGAGCGCATCCAGAACCTTGGTGAACATCAGGCTAGTAGTATCCCCTATCTGTATGGCGCGCAGCTGAAGAGCGACAAGCGGAATAAAGCCGTTGAATAGTGCGATAACGTTTAGGAAACGGCTTGTAATATCCTCAGCAACTATTACTGCTGTGTGTTCGTACTGAGGATAACGCTTTCGCTCAATGTCCCAGTACTCGATCGTGCGGATGATGTGTGATTCGTCAGTCGGGCCTAACTGAATTTCCACTTCGTAGCGGCGATTGGTGTCTACGTCCTGCAGTAGTAGATCTAGTCATCCGGCCCTGGGATGGAGCCGCTCCTTGTCCTTTAGCACCAGGTCGCCGAATCCCAAAAGGGACGGATCATCAGCAATGCGATCCTGTAGCCACTTCTCGGTCAACAACGAATGGCCCTTGAGCTGGATATGCTCCGGTTTCTTGTAGTTGATATTCACAACGTTCCTCCGCAGGTATGCTCAGCGGGGCTTATAGAAGAGGTCCCCGCGCCCCTCCGCTTGGGTGTATGCGGGATTCTTGACCTTGTACCAAATCGTCTGCGGCGAGAACCGATCCGCTCTCCGCTTCGCCACGATCCCCTCGAGGTCCAGCCGTTGCGCGGCCTCGAACAGCTCGCGCCCATGCTCCTCAACCGCGAGGGCCCGTGAGAGGGTCGAGTTATTGGCGGGGATGAGTCGCTCGAGCCGCCGCTTGCGCCTGATGAGGGGCTGGATACGCAGATCACTCCCGTTGAGCCATAGCACGTCAAAGGCGGCATAATGCAGCCAGCCCTTGCTGGCGAGTAGGGCCCGGAAATCCATCCTGCCCTCATCATCCAGGGCCACGACTTCGCCGTCGATAATAGCGTCCCGAGCGTGAAGCTGGGCTCCGACCCGGAGGGCCAGGTCCGCGAACCGGCTCAGCACCTTATTCCGCTTGGACCGGATGTAGCACTCCCGGCCACTGACATAGAGCACCCCGCGGAACCCATCGAATTTGGGTTCGTAGATCCACCGCGGGTCTTTCAGCGGAGGCGAGCCGACAACCGGCACGATCGGCTCCATGGTGGGAAGGGCTGTGCGGGTTCGTGGGCTCACACGGACTCCTGGGCAGGCCCTACGGCTGCCAGTTGCCCTCCCCACGAGGAGAGCTACTCAGTCTGGCGGGGGATGCCCCCTAACTGAGACTAGGCGGGCCCAGTTTCGTCGGTCAAGTCGCCGTCTAGCGCCGGCGTGGGGTCTTCCTCACGCTGATCCTGCCCTCGGCATCCCACCGCACACCGCAGTAGCAGGTGTGGTGCCCGCTTGGGCGTGGACGGCTTCCTGCTGTCGTGGAACCTGAATACCGGCGCCCTCAGCGCCCACGAGAAAGAGTTAGCTGAGAAGAGGGCAGATCGCTGTCAACCCCTGCTCGGTCACATCGTGAGATCCTGCAGTAAACAGCACCTCACCGCTCTCCAGGTCGAAGACGATTCTTCCGTTGTCGGCGACCAAGCCTTGATGCGGGATCTTGTAGTGGAAGGTAACGCCGGTCTCCGTCTGGGTGCCGTCTATGAAGTCAAAGGTATCACTGAACGAGGCGTGATCTCGGAGCGTCTTGCCTGTAGACAGGTTCGTGAGCACTCCGTGGAACTCAACGTGCTGGCGAGCTCTCACGGCATCGCCAGCGTCATTGAAGTACGTGATCACATCGACCCGGTCCGAGAAGCTGGTCTCACGGATCGTGAAGGTGCCGCAGTCAATATCGGGCAGGGCGAAGCTGGGATCATTGAGGAACACTTCGTGTAGAGGTGGATGCGCGGCGGCGGCCGGCATAGCTGGCGCTGAGCCCGAGGTCAGAGAAGCGGCGGGAGAGGTGTCGGTCGGCGCGGCGTCGCAACCCGCCAAGCCGCCTAGGAGGATGAGGATGCCAAGGGTGAGCCGCATGGATGACCTCCGGGAAGTGTGGAAGTATGCACTACTAGCTGTGGCAGCTCGGCGGTCGTGGATTCCTCAGGGGCGTCAGTAGCTGGCCCGAAGGCCGGCGTCGCGGAGGCGAGGACCCGTGGGCGGCACCCTGTGGGTATCCACTCCATCAGTCGGCCCCCTAATACGAGGGATAGTCGTGTAGGGAGCAGGGCGCTCGCCCACCCCCGCGGTGTTTTCCCCCGGCACTCCATGACGCGACTACCAGTGCCTTAGGCCAACAGTTCGCAGAGGTTGATCAGCTGCCCTGTACCCTGCAGTGGTTGAACAAGGTTGCCCTCCGCGTCCACCACATAGGTGAATCTCCCGACAATGAGGACCAAGCCGGGGACCGCGGGGGCAAAGAGAGCGCTCCGACCGGTTGACACGATCTCCACATCGCCGTTCTCCAGGATCCTCTGGTGCAAGGCGCCAGTGATGTTAAGTGTCTCCTGGTTCCCATTGGCGGGATTCGTCAGCGTGACGGTCAGGCCGGGTGCGGTCATGATCATTCGCCCCCCAGGCAACTCTATCGTCTTCGCTTTGCCGCTCAGGACGACCTCTAACGGGAAGCCGCAGAATTCTACCGTGAAGGGGGTCTCATCGTAATCAGTTGGCCGTCCTCGGGCCGATGCGCTTGCCGTTGATGCCGCCACACTGGTTGGCTCCGCTGGGGAGGTGCGATCACCGCTGGGTGGCGCGGTCGGAGGCTGCTGCTCACCGCACCCGAGCGTCAGCGCGCCGGCGAGCATGATCGTCGAAGGGAGAAGGGAGTGGTGCATAGAGACCTCCAGGGGGGAGAGGTTCGGCCACTGAGGCCATCCGAGGTGAGGGGGCGGATGCTGCGCAGCCCCTCCAGCGGCCCGGCGATCGTGGGTCCTTCGTGGCGTTGAAAAAGTGCGTCGCGGAGGAGGCGAGGACCCGTGGCTTTGCGACCCCGGCTTTCGCCGGGTGTGCCTTTATCCGTGGGGTGTTCGGGCTGAGATACGGTGTGGTACAGAGGTCGTCAAGAGTGGCCGACAACCAGTCGCGCCCGTCAGGAGTCAGACGCGGGGCAGTTCGCGGTTATCGGTAGCAATCGTGCACCGTTCTTCTTTCACCGTTTCAGCCAGGCGTGGTTCACGCTCACCGCCGGAGGCGCGGCGTCCTCTTCACGCTGATTCGGCCTTCGGCATCCCACCGGATCCCGCGAAAGCACGCACGGAGCCCACCGTGGTCCTTCGAGTAGTGGCACAAGTGTTCGTGGGTGTCGCCAGGCAGCCGGGCCCCGCAGGCGAGCTTATAGTCGGGCATGAGGAGAAGTGTAGCTGGGACTAGCTGAAAGCGGCTCGGCTATGCTACGAGCCGTTCAACAGCCGCTCAAACCTCGGATTGCCCCGGAGCGGATCGAAGTTGGGGTCGATCTTGAGCCAGCCGGGCGAGAGATAGTAGGGCATCTTGAGCAACGGCTCCAGGTGGTCGAGCGCCTTCTCGGGCTCGCCCACAAGAAGGTAGATGCGGGCCAGCTGGTGCTGGAAGTACGCCCCGCTATAAGCGTCGCGGTTAATCGGAAGCAGCGCCGCGCCGCGCTCGCCCTCCCGAACTGCCTCAACTTTGCGGCCCAGGAAGGCCAACGCGAGCCCGAGGAACACGTGGCGCTGGGCGTCCTGAGGCGTCGCCCGAAGCTGCTGCTCATCGGCCAGCCGGGCGGAGTCAGCGTATACCCGCGCCTTCGCCATGTTGCCCCGGAGGGCATAGGTCTGGGCGAGCACGATACCCCAGACCGAGCGATCGTCGTCGAACGCGCTCGGCGTGAGCCGCAACAGGAGCCGCTGCTGCTCCTCGTCCAACACCCAATAGAGGTCCCAAAATTGGGAGACGTAGGCCACGAGCGCCGTGGGGTCCACCTCTTTCGGGATGCCCCGGAGCACCGCCTGCGCCCCGGCGAGATCGCCCTGCGCCAGCGCCACCATCGCCCGATCCTCGCGGACGTCCAGGTTCGCGGGCGCGAGCCGGAGCGCGCGGTCATCGGCCTGCTGCGCCTCGGGGTAGTGCCGGGTGTGCAACAGCACAAGGCCAAGCCGCCGGGCGGTCGTGGCTGAGCGGGGATCGAGCCGGGCCGCCTGCTCCAGGTGCCCGCGCGCCGCCTCCGAGCGGCCGAGGCTGAGTTCGTCCAGCCCGACAACTGCCAAGAGATCGGCGTTGCCTGGCGCCAAGGCGAGCGCGGTGCTGTCCTCAGTCAGTGCGCGGGGATTGTCTACGAGGACGTAGCTGTAGTAGCTGCCAAGGGCTCGGTGGCCCTCGGGCCGAGTGGGGGCAAGCGCCCGAGCCCGCTCGGCAGCCCGGCGGGCCGCCTCGGCCCCAGCAAGGGTGGGCGTGCTGTTGAGGTACAGGGCTGCCCTCGCCCGGGCGAGTTGCGCCCAGGCCTTGATGAAGGTCGAATCGAGCGCCACCGCCTGGTCGTAGGCGGCGATGGCCTGGCGGAGACTCGGCGGGTCGTTCGCGGTCATCCCCTGCGAGGCGGCCTCGCCCCGCAAGAAGGCATCGTACGCGGGGACATTCTGTGTGGGTATTGCCGCGAGTTCATGTTTGGTGCTGTCGCCGAGCGCCACATGCAATGCCTGCGCCACCTGGCCCGCGATGTCGGCCTGCACCTGAAAAACGCCGGTCATCGCGGCGTCGAATTGCTGCCCCCAGCGGGTCTGCGGCGCGTGACCGGGGCGCACGTCCACCAGCTCCGGGGTCACCCGAACCCGGCTCGTGCCGCCCGTGACCTTCTCCCACTCGACGGTGGCCGTGAGCAGGTAATCAACGCCCAGCTCGCGGGCGATCTGCTGCTCGGTCTTAGTGGTCTTCCGGTACTCGTTCGAGCTGCCCCGGGCAATGACCTGTAAGCCGGGGATTTGGGTGAGCTTCGTGCGCAGATCATTGGCCACGCCGTCGGCGAAATAGGCGTCCGCCGAGTCGCCCAGATTGTCGAACGGAAGCACCGCCAGCACCTTCGCGCCCCCCGCCTCTCCCACGCCCGCATGGCCCCGCCGCCAGGCGAACAGCACGCCGAGGCCGATGAGAACACCGAGCACCAGGGCCATGGCGGCCACCGGCACTTGGCGCCGAGCGCGGCCAGCCGGAGCCGGCGGGCGGCCCGTGGGTAACCCCCGGGCAGGTGCCAGCAGTTCGGTGGGCAAAGTTGTCGGTGTGATGACGGTCGCCTGCTGCAGCGCCCGGGCGAATTCGGCGGCACTGGCGAACCGGTCGGCCGCGATTGGCGCGAGCGACTGGGTAACCGCGTGCTCCACGCTCTCGGAGACGCTGGCGCGCACATGGCGCAGCTGGGGGACCGGTTCACTCAACCGCTTGACGATGATGGCCTGAGCGGTGGGGCCGGTGTAGGGCGGCTCCCCCGCCAACATCTCGTACAGCACGCAGCCCAGGCTATAGATGTCCGACCGGCCATCGTGCTGACGCTCTCCAGAGGCCTGCTCGGGCGACATATAGGCCGCTGTCCCCACCGCCATTCCGGTCTCGGTGAGCCGCTCACCACCGGCCTGCCGGAGGGCGCGGGCGATCCCGAAGTCGGCCACGAGGGCATGCCCCCCACTGAGCAGGATGTTCTCCGGCTTGATGTCGCGATGGATCACCCCCTGCCCGTGGGCATAGGCGAGCGCATCGGCCACCTCGCGAGCGATCTGCAGGGCTTCGTCCACCGGGAGCTGGGTCTCCCGATCTAAGCGATCCCGCAGTGACTCCCCCTCCACGTAGGGCATGACGTAGTACAGCAGCCCCGCAACCTCACCGGAGTCATGCAGCGGCAGGATGTGGGGGTGGGTCAGGTTCGCCGCCACCTCGATCTCCCGGAGGAACCGATCGGCCCCCACGGCGTAGGCCAGCTCGGGCTGGAGCACCTTGAGCGCCACTGGGCGGCGGTGGCGGAGGTCGCGCGCCAGGTAGACCGTGGCCATCCCACCGTGCCCAAGCTCCCGCTCAACCGAGTAGCGGTCGGCCAGGGCGGCAGTGAGGCTGGCGAGGAGCGCGGTCAGGGGACCGTCCGGCGAGGTGAGAAGGGAGAAGTATACACGCGGTGCACGGTTCACGGGCTTACCACGCACCTCGTGTAGTATTGGCAAGGCTTGTCTCAAGGGCCGGGATGGCATTGCCGCTTGCGCGTAACCGCTGCCTGCTTCTTCACGAAGTTCACCGACGAAGGACCCCATTAGGCGGTGAGATCGCACTATAGCATTGCGATATATAGTGCGATGCTGTATACTGCGACCGCCATCCGAACAGAGCACACCCGGCTAAAGCCGGGGTCGCAAAGCCACGGATCCTCGCCTCCTCCGCGACGCCGGCCTTCGGGCCAGCTAACGACGCCTCTCAGGTCCCAAGATCGCCGAGCTGCCGCCATGCAGCCTCGGCGTTTGTGTTTGCCCGAGCATGTGAAGCACTCCGGGAGGTCCTCGCGCCACGGGGGTGCCACGATAACCGCAGAAGCACCATCTGGTTCGAGGAACCACCACGTCACGTAGTTCACTACGAGGTGCACCATGACAGAGAGCAAAGGCTCGGTTCGGCTAACGCTCACGCCGGAGCAACAGGAAGAGATCCGCCAGGCCACCGGCAAGCTGACGGACACGCTGGAGTTGAGCATCGAGGAGCTCGAGGAGCGCATCGCGCCCAACTTCAAGATGGGATAGCGTCTCCCGGGGATCATCCCTGCGAGCACAACCCATCCCGCCGGGTAGATCGGTTGTACACATCGGAGGTACTCATGGCAGCGAGCCGGGGCTCGGTTCAGCTGAGGCTGACGCCGGAGCAACAGGAAGAGATCCGCAAAGCAACGGGAAAGCTGACCGACACGCTGGAAATGACCATCGAGGAGCTCGAGGAGCGTATCGCGCCCGGTATTAGAGGGGGCTACTGAAGTCTCGACGCTGCTGCGAGGTAGTTCGCACATAATCGGAGGTACATCATGTCTGAGAGCCAAGGCTCGGTGCAGCTCAAGCTGACGCCGGAGCAACAGGAGCAGGTCCGCCAGGCCACAGGCAAGGTGACGGACACGCTGGAGCTGAGCATCATGGAGCTCGAGGAGCGCATCGCTCCCAGTTTTAAATGGGGGTCATAGCGTCTCCCGGGGGATCATCCCTGCGAGCACAACCCATCCCGCCGGGTAGATTGGCTATACACATTGGAGGTACATCATGACAGAGAACCGAGGCTCGGTTCAGTTCAAGCTGACGCCGGAGCAACAGGAGGAGATTCGCAAAGCGACGGGCAAGACGACGGACACGCTGGAGTTCAGCATCATGGAATTGGAGGAGCGCATCGCGCCAGGTTTCAGGTTTAATTGATGGTGGCGGGCTTTCATCCGGCATGGCCTGAGTGGTAGCTAACGCGAGCGACTCGCATGAAGTGGGCTACCGGGGATAGCGCACCCTTGAGCAGGATCACCGGCGCTTTCGCTCGAACAGGTCTCCCCTGCCCTCCGCTTGGGTATAAGCGGGAGTTTTGATCTTGTACCAGACTGTTGGCCTTCGAGGCGGAACTCGCCCGGATACCGCGGCCACTCATCGCCGCGATTGGGGAGACGGTCGACGCGGGCCACGCGATTCAAGGGCCTGCTGCTGCTCCAGACCCTCGCTGAGCCGAAACCCACCCTCTGCATCTTGCACGTCTGTCAATAGGGAGATGAATGTCGCCTGTTCCGAGCTTGACAACGACTTCAGGACTCTGCGGCGGGCCAAGGCGTCGAGGTGGATTGTCGGGTCCCGGTCGTGAAGAAAGGCGTCGAGAGCTCCACAGGCATCGAGGTAACGTGCCCTTGGCTCATCTCCTGCTCTGCGTGCGTCCCCGGCGAGCCGGTTCCACAGCTTACTGGTTAGGGCTGCGCTTCGTGGCACGTCAACAGTTAGACCACCCAAGGCTAGCATTTTGCTGCGATGCGGCTCAACGATTGAGTTTGGAGTAGCACCCATCTCGAGCAAGGCGAGCGCCAAATCCCCGTCAAGCTTACCCTTGGCTGAAGCCACCTCTTGAACGATCCCTAACCCCGCTCCAATAGCCTTTTCTTCAATTCGCATTCGCTCATGCTCGGTTTTGACGACAGCCTCCGACGTCTGACCCACAAGTAAGTTCCACAACTCGTCGGGCCCGCCGACGACCGCTTCCACAGTCCTCGGTAATGCGCCAGGCAGCCGGCTCTTAACCGCAGTTAATAGTTCCTGCCTCAAGTCCGCACGGAGGGCACCGACCCGTTCCCTATCGGTTCGACGCATGGGCACAGAAAAACCGAAGAGCCAGTCTAGTGACACGTCGTAGACGTAGGAAATCGTCCACAGCTGTTCTGCCGTAGCTCGCCTAGGCTTCCTACCGAACCAAGCCGATATGGTGCTTCGTGGCTCGCCGAGGGAATCCGCCAAAGCGCTTTGACTCCCTGCCATCTGAACGACCTCCCGAAGTCGCTCAACAGCAGTTCGGTGGGCACGCCCCCATCGGGCGAGGCTAGGAAATCGGAATAACAAGGAAGCAGGCGGACTAGCCAGGATTCTGTTGGAAACGACAGGTTCGCCTTTGCAGTTCTCTGGGGGCTTTTGCACTCTCTTCACCGCCGTTGAGGGCCGGAGGTGCGTCTGTCGCAAACTAACCCCTCCATGTCGCATTTAGGCCCTTGTTTGGCCGCACGTGTTTTGGATCTTGCCAAGACGGCTACGCGGTGGTGGAATTCCAGCGCGCGTTGGAGCTCGATCCTGGATTTGCTCCTGCGCGGCTGGATCTCGGAAATGGGCGCGCCGCTGCGCCACATATGGGCGCAGCACTTGGAGATTAGGGAAGTGTAGTTTGGAGAGTGGCTGGCTTTTGAATCAAACCGGGGGAGTACCGGTGATCGTTACGCCGCCTTTATCGTGCGTCGGGACGGAACGCGGCTCAGGCAAGTCACGGGATACGAGCTGAATGCGAACCTCCGGCCTGGTCGCCAGATGGGACGCTGCTGGCCGTTTCCGCCCAGCACACCAAGATCCGGACGCGACTGGCATAGCGGTGATTCAGCTTCGGGAGCGGTAAGGCACGAACGGTGCTCAGACAGCGCGGAGGAGTTTGCCATGAAGCGGAGTTGGGGACTGCTCGCAGCCCTTCTGGCAGCCTGTGCCCACCATAGTCAGTACCTCGGGCCCGACGATTTCGACCATCCGCCAATACCCTACACCGCCAGATTTGCCTATGGGCCCGACACACTCCAGCATGCCGATTTGCGGCTTCCCAAAGGCACTGGACCGTTCCCGGTTGCCGTAGTCGTTCATGGGGGTTGCTGGCGGGCTTGGCATACGTATCGGGCCATGGAGGAAGTGGCCCAATGGCTAACTGACAAGGGATGGGCCACCTGGAATATCGAGTACCGGACGGTCGATCGCCCCGGGGGTGGATGGCCCGGCACGTTTCTCGACGTGGGATCTGCGACTGACTATCTACGACAGGCAGCGGCTGAGGCTCCTCTCGACTTGACGAGGGTAGTTGTCGTCGGACACTCGGCCGGGGGTCACCTCGCTCTGTGGCTGGCAGCCCGCCACCGCATATCACCCGGCGCCCAGCTCTACCGCGGGGATCCGCTTGCCCTAGCGGGAGCCGTCAGTCTGGCCGGCATCCCAAACCTCCGGCGGTACTATGAGGTGCAGCAGGACGCCTGCGGAGAAGGCGTCAGATTGCTGCTTGGCGGTCCACCGGACAGTGCGCCGGATCGATACGCCCAGGCGTCGCCGGCTGAATTGCTTCCCTTGAGAGTTCCTCAGCTTCTGATCCACGGTGAAGCTGACAAGAATGTCCCGCTGGTTAACGCGCAAGCCTATGCCCAGGTCGCAAAGGACCGCGGAGACCATGTAGATGTTGCTGTCATTCCTGAAGCCGCGCATTTCGAGCTCATGGCGCCGAGAGCGGCGTCTTGGGAGAAGATCTCGGCGCCTTTGCTCGCCTTTCTCGCGAGGATACAGAGTGGAGAGGGAGTTAGGCCACGGTAGACTTCGGACCTGTCTACTAATTAGCATGACGCCTCCCCAAGGCCTCTCCGGCATTTTGAAAGTGAGACGAATGCCGGAGAGGTGTTGCCGCTGCGGGGCTTACACTGGCGGCCGGCCACCTTGGTCGAGGATGTATCCCTGGGATTCACATCTGGTTCCGCCGGAAGCCGGCGCCTGGAATCCAGACGGTCGAGTCCGCCCTCGCCCGCTATCCGCTGAACTCCATGAAGCTGCCGGAACGTCCCTACCTCATGCTCGCCTTTGCCTACGCCTCTGCAGGCCGGCCGCAACACGCGCGGGCCCAATTCCAGCAAATTGCAACCATTTATGTTATGCGAGTTCGTGTCACCCGATGCTGAGCTTTGCTGGGTTCCATGCTGGAGTTTGCCGCACTTTACTCGCTCAAATGCCGGAGTTGGTCGCCATTCATTCCCACCGAGTCTCTGCCCAGCTTGACTAGCCAGTCGCTCCCGCTCAGTTCATCTTGGAGCACTCCCTTCTCTGATGGCCAAGGTGCCAGATCTGCTCCCGCGGCTTCAGACCGCCCTCGCCGACCGCTACCGCCTGGAGCGCGAGCTGGGCGCAGGCGGGATGGCCACCGTGTACCTGGCGCGCGATCTCCGCCACGCCCGTCAGGTAGCCGTCAAGGTGCTGCGCCCGGAACTGGCCGCGGTGATCGGCGCCGAGCGCTTCCTGTCGGAGATCAAGACCACCGCCAACCTGCAGCACCCCCACATCCTGCCGCTCTTCGACTCCGGGGAGGCGGACAGCTTTCTCTTCTACGTGATGCCGTACGTCGAAGGCGAGTCGCTCCGCGACCGGCTCATCCACGACAAGCAGCTCCCCATTGCCGACGCAGTGCGGATCGCGAGCGAAGTCGCGGCCGCGCTCGACTACGCCCACCGCCACGCCGTCATTCATCGCGACATCAAGCCGGAGAACATCCTGCTCCATGATGGCTCTGCCCTGGTGGCCGACTTCGGGATCGCGCTAGCGGCGAGCAAGGCTGGTGGGACGCGGATGACCGAGACCGGCATGTCGTTGGGGACCCCGCACTACATGAGTCCCGAGCAGGCGATGGGCGAGCGGGAGATCACGGCACGGAGCGACGTCTATGCCCTGGGTGCCATAACCTATGAGATGCTGGTCGGCGAGCCGCCGTTCACTGGCCCCACCGCGCAGGCGGTTGTGGCCAAGGTGCTGACCGAGGAACCGCGGCCGCTGCTCCCCAAGCGCCACACGATTCCGCCCCACGTCGAGGCGGCAGTGCTCATGGCCCTGGAGAAGCTCCCGGCCGACCGATTCCCCACGGCGGCGGAGTTCGTAGAGGCGCTGGCAGGGCGACGCGGCACTGCCGTCACCGCGGTCCGGGCCCGTTCCGCCGGCGTGCGGCCGCCCGCTTCGACCTGGCGGGTGGGAGCGATCGGCGTTGGAGCAGGCGCATTGCTGGCCACGGCAATCTTCCTCCTAGTGGCCCCACGGTCGCAGGAACGGGTCGAGCACTGGCCGATCGCTCCCCTTCCGGGCCTCGACACGATCCCCCTCAACCGGGTGCTCACGATTTCGCCCGACGGGACGCATCTCGTCTACTCTGCGGCTGAGCCCGGCGGACGGCACTCGCTCCGCCTCCGCGCGCTTGAGCAGCCCGAGGGGACGCCGCTTCCGGGAACTGAGGACGGGAGCTATCCGGTGTTCTCGCCCGATGGGCGGAGGATCGCATTCCTCGCGCCGCCGGGCAGCCTCAAGTGGGTCGACGTTCAGGGCGGCGCACCGCAGACCCTGGCAGAGGCCGATCGGCAGGAGCTTTGCTGGGGCCATGACGGGCACATCTATTTCTCTCGCAAGGCTAGTG
>Ga0070696_100001597_pt1 | contig 14867 bp, 15 predicted proteins | sample KBSK1253metaG_FD_65474 | JGI IMG/M metagenome (GOLD analysis project Ga0070696, IMG submission 65474) | Corn, switchgrass and miscanthus rhizosphere microbial communities from Kellogg Biological Station, Michigan, USA - KBS K1-25-3 metaG | ecosystem: Host-associated > Plants > Roots >... | reverse complement strand
CATTTCGCGATCCACCCATGTTATTTTTCGAAACACTGCGGTTGCGACCCGGGCCCATGGCGAGCCGGCCGTCGCGAAACGGAGGCGAACCCTGTATGGTGCGAAAGGCACGTCAAATTGAAGGCCGCATAGCTTGAGCACCGCCGCAATCGACCTATCGCGAACCCATGCGCCCACATCGGTGGAGCGATGGTATGTGCTGATCGTGATGTGCCTGATTTACTCCATCAATATCGCCGACCGCTATGTCGTATCCACGGTGCTGGAGCCGATTCGACTGGATTTGCATTTGAACGATGCCGGCGTGGCGTTTTTGACGGGATTCCCTCTCGCGCTGTTCTATGTCACCTGCGGCATCCCGATTTCCTGGCTGGCGGATCGTTCCAATCGGCGCAACATCCTGTCGATTTCCCTGATTGTCTGGTCCGCCTTCACCGCCATGTGCGGCATGTCGCGAAGCTATGTGCAGTTCTTGCTGAGCCGCATCGGCGTCGGCGTCGGCGAGGCCGGCGGCACGCCGCCGTCGACCGCCATCGTGGCGGATTACTTTCCGGCCGATCGCCGGCCCATGGCGTTGACGGTGCTCGCGCTGGGTGCGCCCATCGGCGCCTGGCTGGGCGCGGACATGGCGGGCGCGGTGGCGCACGCCTATACCTGGCGCGCCGCGTTTCTGGCGCTGGGCATTCCGGGCCTCGTCGTCGGCATCCTCGTATTTCTCACCATCCGCGAACCGGCGCGCGGGCGGCTGGACGCCATCGTCGACGAGATCAAGCCCACGTTTCTCGAGTCCATGCGCTTCCTGTGGCGTCAAAAGGCCGCCTTTCATGTGGTCATCGGCGGCGGCCTCTGCGCGCTCTGGGGCTGGGGTCTCATTTATTGGACCCCCACCTTTCTGATGCGGGCTTACAATCTCGACGTGGGGCAGGCCGGCGCCGTGACCGGCAAGATTCATCTGATCGGAGGATCGCTCGCCACCGTGGGAACGGCGTGGATTTTGTCCCGGCCCGCCATGGCCGACCCGCGCCGCGTGGTGTGGCTGTTGGCGGCCGGCATCGGCCTGACGACGATACCGTCGATGATCGCCTATTGGACGCACTCGCTCATTGTCGCCAAAGTGATGTTCTGCATTTTCATACCCGCCATATATTTTTACATCGGCCCGTGTTTCGGCTTGTTGAACAATCTCGCGCCTTGCCACATGCGTTCGATGTTCATAGCCGTGTCCCTGCTCGTCGCCAATGTGTTGAACCTGATCGTCGCTCCTTGGGTGGTTGGGTTCCTGAGCGACGTGTTCGCCGGTGCGCACGCGACCGACGCCGAGTCGCTGCGCCTCGCGGTTCTCGCTCTGGCGCCGACCGGGTTCTGGGCGGCCTATCATTTGTATCTGGCGTCCAAGACCATCATCGACGACCAGAAGCGCGCCATCGGTTATACGAAGAGCTGGGCTCCTTGAGATCATGGGCAAGACCGTCATCGATCGCCGCTGGCTGCCGCTGAACGCGTTGCGCGCATTCGAGGGCGTCGCCAAGCACTTGAGTTTCACGGCGGCGGCCAACGCGCTGTTGATTTCGCAGAGCGCCCTGTCGCGCCATGTCATCGCGCTCGAGAAATTGATCGGCGCGCAACTGTTCGAGCGGCGGCCGCATGCCCTGGTTCTGACCAAGGCGGGCCAACATCTGCTGCCGGCGGTCATGAAATCCTTCGACCGCCTGGAGTACGCCCTCGACGATATCCGCAACGACGGGGCAACGACGATGCGAACTCTACGCGTGCAGATGCCGCCGAGTTTCGCGGTGCACCTTGCCGTGCCGATTCTGCGCGACTTTCGCCAAGCGGCGGCCGAGGTGGAAATCGATCTGGTGAGCCCCTACGGGGTCGGGCCGCCCCTGAGCGACGTGGACGTGGCGGTGGTGTATTCGAAACCCACCGTGACCGATCTGGTGACCGATCTGCTGTGGCCGGTGCACCTGAACCTGATGTGCCATCCGGCCATCGCCGCGCGGGCCGCCGGCAAGAGTCTGGCGCAATTCATCGAATCGAATGAGCTGGTGCACGTGCGCATATCGGACCAGCCGCGGCATCATATTTGGACGCAGTTCGCCCGCCAGTCGGGCTTGAATGCACTGAATGTCGAACGCGGCCTGGTTTTCGATACGGCCATGCTCGCCGTGCAATACGCATTGAGCGGCGAGGGCGTCGTGCTGCTCGATAACTACCTCTTCGGCGACTATATCCGCACCGGCCGCCTGGTCAAACCGTTCGAAGACAGCCTCGATGATGACTATGGCTACTACTTGATCACGCATCCGGAAGCGTTGAGCGACACCGCGATCGCGCTGTTCCGCTCGTGGCTGATCGAACGCTTCGGTACCGGCGGCGGCGAGCAATCCAATCTGCACCTGGCGGTCTCGAATGAATGACCGCGTCCGCGCGCACCCCTGCGCGGCGGCAATCTCACGATCTTTCAATTCACATCGATGAACCTGGAGAGCATATGAAGAGCCACACGAAGGTGGTGGTGATCGGCGGCGGCGTGGTCGGCGCCAGCGTCCTGTATCACTTGACGAAGGCCGGATGGAAGGACGTGCTGTTGATCGAGCGCGCGGAGCTGACTTCCGGCTCGACGTGGCATGCGGCCGGCGGCATGCACACGGTCAACGGCGACCCCAACGTCGCCAAACTGCAGCAATACACCATACAGCTCTACAAGGAAATCGAGCAGATATCCGGGCAATCCTGCGGCGTGCACATCACCGGCGGCATCATGCTGGCCGGCACCCGCGAGCGGCTCGACTGGCTCAAGATGGCCAAAGCGCGCGGCCGCTACCTAGGGATGGAGCTCGACATCATCTCCGTCGACGAGGCGGCGAAGCTGTTTCCGCTGCTGGAGAAAAAACATTTCAAGGGAGCGATGTACGATCCCATCGAAGGTCACGTCGACCCGTACGGCGTCACGCACGCTTATGCGAAATCCGCGCAAATCGGCGGCGCTGAAATCATCCGCCAGACGCGCGTCACCGATCTCAAATCGCGCGCCGACGGGTCATGGGATGTGATCACCGATCACGGCAACGTTCATGCCGAACACGTCGTGAATGCGGCGGGGCTGTGGGCCCGCGAAGTGGGCCGCATGGTGGGCCTCGAGTTGCCCATTCTCGCCATGGAACACCAGTACCTCATCACCGGCGACATGCCGGAACTGGTCGGCAAGAAGGAACAACTGCACGCCATCGACTTCGAAGGCGAGATCTACATCCGCCAGGAGCGCGGCGGCATGCTCATGGGCACGTACGAACGCGCCGGCGTGCCGTGGTCCGAGGTTCTGACGCCCTGGGATTTCGGACAGGATCTGCTGCCGAACGACCTGGAGCGCATCGCGCCCAGCCTGGAGGTGGGATTTCGGCATTTTCCGGCGCTGGAAGCCGCAGGCATCAAGAAGGTGGTGAACGGACCGTTTACGTTCGCACCCGACGGCAATCCGCTGATAGGGCCTGTCAGGGGCTTGAAGAACTTCTGGGTGGCTTGCGGCGTGATGGCGGGCTTCAGCCAGGGAGGGGGCGTCGGTTTGGCGCTGTCGCGATGGATGGTCGACGGCGATCCCGGCATGGACGTCTGGGCCATGGATGTAGCCCGGGCGGGCGACTGGACGACGCTGGCATACACCAACGCCAAAGTGCGGGAGAACTATTCGCGCCGCTTCAGCATTCGTTTTCCGAACGAGGAGCTCAAAGCCGCGCGGCCGCTGCGCACCACGCCGATCTACGAGAAGCTCCGGGCCGAGCACGCAGTGTTTGGCGACTACTGCGCCTTGGAACATCCGCTGTGGTTCGCGCCGACGGCCGAGGAGGCTGAAGACCACGTCAGCTTCCGCCGCTCCAATGCCCATCCGCATGTCGGGGCGGAATGCAAGGCCGTCGAGAATGCGGCGGGGCTGATAGAGATCTCGAATTACGGCAAGTTCGACATCCGCGGCCCCGCAGCCGCGGAGTGGCTGTCGCGCATGATGGCGAATCACGTTCCGAAGGTGGGCCGCATCGCGCTGACACCCATGTTGAACGAGCGCGGCAAGCTGATCGGCGATTTCACGATGTGCCGCGTCGCCGCCGATCACATTTTTCTCGTGGGCACTTATGCGGCCGAAACGTACTACATGCGCTGGTTCGAGCGGCACTTACCGCCTTCCGGCGTGTCGGTGCGCCCATGTGCAACCGAGTACGTCGGGCTGTCGGTGGCGGGGCCGAAGTCGCGCGCATTGCTGCAGACCCTGGTTCGCGATGACCTGGCGACGTCCGCCTTTCCTTTCATGTCGTTCAAGCGCATGGAAATCGGCATGGTGCCGGGCTACGTCGGACGAGTCTCGTTCACCGGCGAACTCGGCTACGAAATCTGGGTGACCACCGACTATCAGCGAGCGCTGTACGACCTGTTGGTCAATGCGGGGCGAGAGCACGGCCTCAAGCTGTTCGGCGGCCGTGCCTTGAATGCCATGCGCATTGAAAAGAGTTTCGGCTCCTGGGCCCGGGAATTTCGTCCCATTTATGGGCCGTACGAAGCCGGCCTGGAACGGTTCGTCGATTTCAAGAAGGGCGAATTCATCGGCCGTACGGCCGCGGCCGAGGAGAAGGAGAGCGGCGGCGCGTTGCGGCTTCTGACCTTCAAAGTCGATGCCACCGATGCCGATGCCATCGGCGATGAGCCGATCTGGCACGACGGCAAGGTGGTAGGCTGGGTCACCTCGGGCGCCTTCGGGCATCGCGTGAATCAATCCCTCGCGCTCGGCTACGTGCCCAAGGCGCTGGCGACGGCGGATGCGGGGTTCGAAATCGAGATCATCGGCGAGCGCCGCGGGGCCCATCGTCTGAACGCAGCCGCGTTCGATTCGAGCGGCCGGCTGATGCGAACTTGATGCATGACCGATGATTGATGGCTGACGACTGATGACTGCTGACGCTGACTGAAAGATATCTATTCGCGGAGAGAGACATGACGACATCGACGACAACGCGCGCCACACGCGCCGAACCCGGTTTACTGAAACGGCTTGCCAAGGGGCCGGTCATTTGCGCCGAAGGGTACGTGTTCGAGCTGGAGCGGCGCGGCTACCTGCAGGCCGGCGCCTTCGTTCCGACGGTGCTCACCGAGCATCCGGAAGTCGTCGAGGAGCTGCACCTGGACTTCGTGCGCGCCGGGTCGGACGTCACTCAGGCGCTGACGTACTACGTGCATCGTGAAAAGCTTCGCGTCATCGGCCGTGAAAAGGAGCTCGTGCCGATGAATCGAACCGCGCTCAAGATCGCGAAGAAAGTCGCGCGCCGGACCGGCACGTTGTTTGCCGGCGATATTTGCAACACCAATATCTACGATCCGTCCGATCGCAAGGCGCTCAAAGAAGTCGAGCGAATTTTCGCGGAGCAAGTCGGCTGGGCCGCCGATGCCGGCGTGGACTACATCGTGGCCGAGACGTTTTCCTGGGGCGGCGAAGCCTTGATGGCGCTCGAGGCGATCAAGAAGCATTCCAAGGTTCCGGCGGTCGTGACCTTTTCAATTCACCGCGAGGATCATGTGCGCGAGGGCTGGAGCGCGGCGGAGACCTGCCGGCGCTTGGAAGCGGCAGGCGCCGACGTCGTCGGGTTGAATTGCCATCGAGGGCCGAAAACCATGATGCCGCTGTTGAAGACGATCCGCAAAGCGGTGCACTGCACGGTCGCGGCGTTGCCGGTGCCTTATAGAACCAGCCGCAAGCAGCCGTCATTCATGTCGCTGACCGATCCCTGCTGCGGCAACGCGCGCGCCTTTCCCACCGGGCTCGATCCGTTCATGTGCACCCGCTCGGAAATCGCCGACTTCGGCCGCGAAGCGTACGCGCTGGGGATCAACTATCTCGGCGTGTGCTGCGGCGCCGGCCCTCATCACATTCGGGCGCTGGCCGAAGCACTGGGCCGTCATCCCGAATCGGGCAAATATACCGCCGACATGTCCAAACACGCGTTCTTCGGCACGAACAAGAAAATCAGGAAAGTGCAAACCGCGTACCGCGCCAAACTATAAGAAGCGCGTCCGCAGGCGGGCGGGCGGGCGAGCGCGATCGGCTGCGCACCCGTGCGTGGACGCACATCAAGACCGGACAATAGGAGAGGTCATTGTCAGTACTGAACGTCGTCATTCTTGCAATCGTACAGGGCCTGGCGGAGCTCCTGCCCGTGTCGAGCTCTGCGCATGTCGTCGTCGCCGAGAAATTGCTCGGTCTGGATCCTTCCTCGCCCCCCATGACATTGCTCCTGGTGATGCTTCACACCGGCACGATGTTCGCGGTCATCGTGTACTTTTGGCGCCAGTGGCGCAGCGCCTATTTTCAGAGCCTCAGCGCGTTCAAGGCAATTGCGGCGAGGGTAATCGCCGCCACCGTGCTCACGGGAATCGTCGGCGGAGTCATCATCAAGATCATCGAGAAGACCGTCTTTCGCGGCGTGGCGCATGCGGCGATCGAGGATCTGTTCAGCCATCTCGAATTCATCGCTCCCGCCCTGGCCGCGGCCGGGCTCCTGATTTTGACCGCGGGGATCGTCGAAAAGCGGCGGTCGGCGCAGGCTCTTGCGGACACCGATGATCTGACCATGAAGCGAGCCGGTGTGATCGGAATCGTGCAGGGACTGTGCCTGCCCTTCCGGGGCTTCTCGCGGTCAGGCGCGACGATTTCCACAGGCATGCTGCTGGGGGTCGCCAAGTCTCGAGCGGAAGCCTTCAGCTTCGCATTGGCGGTCGTTCTCACGCCGCCGGTCGTGATCCGTGAGGTGCTCCGGCTGCTGCGGTCGCCGCCTATCGGCAGCGCCACCTTGGGCTCGGTCGTGTGGTTGACGCTGCTCGGCGCAGTGGTCGCGTTTATTGCCGGCCTGGTTGCCTTGAAATGGCTCAGCCGCTGGCTCGAGAGCGGCCGCTGGTATCTGTTCGGCATCTACTGCCTGGTTGCCGCGGCGGCAGTGGCGATTTTGTACCGCATGGGATATTGAGTCGCCGGCGCCGCCGGCACGAGCGGGCGGGGGCGCCGCCGTTGCGGAAATGCCCTCGAGCGATGTACCATTGGTACTGGTTTCGGTACCAATGAGAAGCATCAATGAACTCGATTACCGCTGCTGAGCTCAAGCGTCGTGGCATGGCCGCGATCGAGGAGGGATTGCGCCGCGGTCCCGTCCAATTGATCAAGCGCAACAAGGCTTCCGCCGTCGTCGTATCCGCAGAGGACTATGCGCGCCTATCGGGTCGAAAAAGCACCAAACAAGCAGGCATGACCGCAGTGCAATGGCTGTTGAAGCAGCCGGTCAAGGGCACCAAGAGCAAAAAGCTCATGGATGGCGAGATAAACGCCGAACGAGACAGCTGGGTGTGATCGCTTTTTTTGACGCGAGCGCTTTGATTTATTTTATCGAAGGCGCAGAACCGTTCGGAAGCCAGGTTCGAACGGAGCTTGCGCGCCTGGCCAGGCGCCATCCGAATATCGGCGCTGCGGTCAGCCGCTTGTCGTGGCTGGAGTGTCGAGTCAAGCCAATGCGTAACCGTGACCGCGCGGTTTTGTCGCAGTTCGACGCATTTTTTGCCCGCCCCGATTTATCGTGGGTGGAACTGACTCGAGATGTGGTCGAACTGGCCACAGAAGTGCGGGTCAGACATCATCTGCGTACTCCCGATGCGTTGCAGGCGGCCTCGTGCCTACAACTCGGTCCCGAGCACGCCTTCATCACCGGCGACGCTGCCTTCAAGAAGGTGAATTCACTGAATGCGCTGATCTTGCGCTGATCTTGCGCTGATCTTGCGCTGAACCGGCAGGGCGGGGCGCCCGCCATTGACGGCGAAGCGGCTGCGGAAGCGATAAGATCCGGCCGCATTTCCACGATACTACTACAGCCATGGGCACTGGAAACTCGAGGGAGCCGGCACGAGGCCAGCTGACGCGCGGAGTGGGCGCGTGGGCGGCGATATCCGTCAACGTCGCGAATATGATCGGCACGGGGGTATTTCTAAAAACCCGCGTCATGACCTGCAATGTGGGCAGCGTCGAGATGGTGCTGTTGGTGTGGCTCGCCGCGGGTCTCCTGGCGCTCGCAGGTACATTTTCGTATTCGGAAATTGCGGCGATGATGCCGGAGGTGGGAGGCGATTACGTCTACCTGCGCCGTGCCTACGGACGCGTGGTTGCTTTCCTCTTCGGATGGATGTCATTCGCCGTCGCGCGGACCGGATCGCAGGCAGCGCTTGCCGTTGGACTTGCCATTTTCATGAATATCGCGTTGGGCGGCGTTCTGCAACGGTGGCACCTCGAAATCAGCCCATTCGGTCGCCATCTGGGCGTGAACGGCTTGACCGTCGTGGCCCTGACGGCCATCTGGACGGTGGCTCTCATCAATTGCGCCTCGGTAGTGGCCGGAGGGCGCACGGCGCTTGCCGTCACCATCGCCAAGGTGGTGCTGGTTCTCGCGGTGGGTATCGGCGCCTTTGCCTTCGCGCCGGGCAGCTGGACGCACTTGGCGGGTTCAGGACTCGGGGGTGCCTGCGAGGGCGTGTCGGCGAGTGCACGCGGTGGCATGACGGGCTTCGGCGCGGCGATGCTCGGTGCCCTGTGGGCCTATGACGGTTGGAACAACGTCGCGCCGCTCGCCGGAGAAATTCGCGATCCGCAGCGCAGTCTGCCGCGCGCGTTCGTCGGCGGCATGCTGGTGGTGGCCGCATTGTACCTGTTCGTCAACGTAGCTTATTTCTATGTGTTGACGCCGCTGGAAATTGCCGGCGTGCCGACGACCTCATCGGTGGCCACGGAAGTATTGAAACGGTTCCTCGGACCCTTGGCGATCTCGATGACGGCTGTCGCGCTCATGATCTCTTCGTTCGGGGCGCTGCATGCCAGCGTGCTCGCGAGTTCACGCATCCCGTTCGCGATGGCGCGTGACGGATTGTTCTTTCGCGGCCTTGCCCGATTGTCGCCGCGCTCGAATGTGCCGGCGCGAGCGATCGTCGCGCAAGCGGCGTGGGGCAGCCTGCTGGCGCTCTCCGGCTCCTACGATACGCTCACCGATTTGGCCGTCTTCGCGTTGTGGATGTTCTACGGTCTCAGTGCGGCGTCGCTGTTCATATTCAGAAAAACGATGCCCGACGCGCCCCGGCCTTACCGCGCGCTCGGCTACCCCGTGGTGCCGCTGATTTTTCTGCTGGTGACGGCGGCGCTGCTGGTCAACACCTTCGTGGCCGCCCCGCATGAGGCGCTGCAGGGCGTCGCCATCATGATTGCCGGCCTCCCGCTGTACTGGTATTGGTCGCGCAAGTTGGGGTGACCGCCGCTCACGCTCCGCCCGGCAGGTCGAACACCAGCACTTCGGCGTTGCGGGCGTGGCTCAGGCGAAGCGGGGCCCCATCGCAGATCCGCAAGGCGTCGCCGGCTTCGAGTGCCGCACCGTTCGCCGTCAGCGCGCCTTGCGCGACATGCAAGTAAATGCGCCGGCCGCGCGCCACCGCGAGCTGCGCCTTCTCGTCACCGTCGAACAATCCGGCGTAAATCTTCGCATCCTGATGGATCAGCAAGGACCCGTCGGCACGATCGGGCGAGACAATGAGCCGCAACCGGCCGCGCTTATCCTCGGGTGCAAAGCGCTTCTCTTCGTAGCTGGGCTCGATACCGCGCCGGGCCGGCTGAATCCAAATCTGCAGGAAATGCACCGGCTCACTCGGGCTCGGGTTGAACTCACTGTGCTGGACGCCGGTACCGGCGCTCATTCGCTGCACGTCGCCGGGCCTGATGGTCGACCCGTTGCCCATGGAATCCTTATGCGCAAGTTCGCCGCCCAGCACGTAGCTCACGATCTCCATGTCGCGGTGGCTGTGAGTACCAAAGCCGGCGCCCGCCTGTACACGGTCCTCGTTGATGACCCGCAACGGGCCAAATTCGACGTGTTCGGGGTCGAAATAGTCGGCAAATGAAAACGTATGGAAGGACTTGAGCCAACCGTGGTCGGCAAAGCCTCGTTCATGACTGCGTCTGATATCGCTCACGGGGGGGCCTCCTACCGGGATGATGGGGCCTCATATGGGGAATTAAAGACAGGTGCTTCCAGGTAGGACAGTCCCTACACGCGGTGTGGTGCGGGCCTGACTGCCGGCGAACCGGACTGGGATTAACCTCCCTACGTTGCCGGCCGAACCGCCGGCTTGGGAGACAAAAATGTCACCAGGGATAACTCCGTTGGCGCGGGTCCTCATAGCCCTACCCGCTGTGATATTTGCCGGGTGTCTTGCCGCCGCCTCGGGTGGCCCAGGTTTGCACGAGTGCGCCGATCAGAGCCAGCCGTCGAAGCTCGATTACTTGGTGCTGGCCAGCATCGCCGATTCGCCGCATCTGCTGGCGATGGCGAGCTATCGTCCGACGCAGAGCCATCACGGCGAGGAGCGGCCGTATCCTACAAACGATTGAGCCACCCGCGGCTTTTGCTCGGCGCGAGCAAGTCGAATAATTCCCGGCGTAGGTGTCCGTTTGCGGGTGCAACAGGCATCGGATTCTTCAGCCCTAATAATCATAAGAGGATCTCACAATGTCGTTCGTAGCCTGGATAGTGCTTGGTTTGATCGCCGGATTCATCGCGAGCAAGCTCGTCAATAAATCCGGTGAAGGCCTGTTGATGGATATCGTGCTGGGTGTGGTAGGGGCGGTGGTCGGCGGGTGGCTGTTCCGCACCTTCGGAATGCCGGGGGTGACCGGGCTGAACCTATACAGCTTGGCTGTGGCCGTGATCGGTGCTGCCGTGTTCCTCATCGTTTATCACGCCTTGACTCGACGTTCGCCATAAGCCGGGCGGAGTCCCGTTCAAGCCGGCGGGGCTTTCAACCTGGGCACGGCCGCGCAGTGGCGCAGTCGCGCGGCCGTGTCAAAAGAATCCATGCAGTTCCACGAAGTACAACCGCCGGTGCTCTGAGTCATCCTGCGGAATGCCGTCGTTCCAGCGAAGGCCCGCCCGTATTTGCATGAACTGAATCGGCGAGAGTTCGTAGATCAAGCTCCAGCGAGTTTCCTCGCCGTTGGGCACTGCACGATTGGGATTCAGAAACTCCTCCGTGATCTTCAGGTTATTGCCGCGGGCAATGAGCCAATTGGCCTCGAGCAGGGTTGCAAGCTGCTTGCCTTGGCCCTGAGCGATGCTCATGTCATCGGTAATTTCGGCTTGCGCCAGCCACGCAATGGGTCCGGTCTTGAGCCCACCGAAAATCCCATACGCGTTCTTCGCTCCCCCCGACTGGTTGTTGCGGTTGGCCGTCAGCCCCAGCCGCCAGGCAGATTCCACGTAGCTGAACTGCGCACTGAATTGTTTGCCGCTGCCGCTGACAGCGCCTCCCGCGGTACCGTTACTCGCGGCAAGCTGCGCGTCCCAGCGGCCGTGCTCCCATCCGAATTCCACTCCCTGATCCGGCGTGGTCATGTTGATTCCAGTCGCCGTCAGAATGAACGCGGTCTGGTCTTGAAGGCGCAAGCCGAAGGGCAGGTACATCTGCCCGGCTTTGACATACCAATCGTGGGTAGCGGACCAGTACACGAGATAGGCTTCCCGGTTCAGCGCGCCTCCCGGAGCCAGCTGCTCGTCGACGTAGGCCAGAAGCCTGTTGGGAATGACATCCGCTTCCAAGTAGACCCGGGTTTGTTCCAGTGCGAATTGCTGCACCGAACGGGTATGCGGCACCTGAGTCACCGAAGCGTCGAATCTCAGGTCACCGCCCGCACGAAGATACGGTCCCACCTGTCCCGTCCAGTTGTCGAGCGCAGAGGCCAGATGCTGCGCCGGCAGTATCGTTTGCGCGAATACGTCGCCGAATGTCGTACGCAGTCCGCCCCCGGTGGGATTCACATGGCATTGGCCGCACTTGAGGCCCATCTGGACTGCGAGATAGGGTTCGGCGTTCGCGGCATGGGCAGCGAAGCACAGCAGGGCGGGGAGCCACCGCCAACTCCAACGAGCGCGGCCGATCATTGAGAAGACTCCACGGTAAACAGGAACGATGCATCCGATCCGAGCGTCGTCGCACTCATGTCGGCCAGGGCGCCGCCGCCCGTGCCGCGCACCGTGACACGATAGACTCCCGCATTGAGTGCGTTTCTCGGTGTTATGAGCAGGACGGCCGGATTGTCTTCGGCCAGCGCGCCGGCGGCCGGCATTATCTCCGTATCACGCCCCGTGCCGCCCATTCGTTCGAGCGTCACGGTCGTGCCGTTGACCAGCGATGCGTCGACGTCCCGTGTGAAAGTCACGACGATTCGCGCCAACGGCGCCTTCACGGTGGCCTTGTCGAGGGGCGCCGTGGTTTGAACCGCGAACGCACCGGCGGCCGCTGCCGGCGTGTTCGGCGCACCATTCGTGATCCACTGGCGGATGGCGTCGATGGTCGCCTGCGGCAGCGGAGTTTCGCCGAGCGGCATTTGACCGCCAAAAATTCCGGATGCGCCTTCGATTTTCTGCACCATGTAGCTGCCGTTCGGATCGCCCGGTTTCACGCGCAGCAACTGGGGTTCTTCGGCACTGGGCACGCCCACCAGCAGGTTGTAGCTGTGAGCGGCATCGAGCTGCAGGCCTTCTGGTGCACTGCCGCCGATATGGCATTTCGAGCAGATGGGTGTAAAGACATGGTCCTGGATCGACTGGAAGTCTGCGGTTATCGGCCCTGTGCCGCCGCCCGCGCCGATGGGCTGCCCGTTCTGATCGAGTCCCTCCCCATTGCCGGCGCAACCCTGAAGTACGATCAGAAAAAGCGCCCCCGTCAAACCGGTGGCGGCGTGAATCCGATTCATCGATTCTCCCGGAATCCCACACGGCAGGTGGCTTGTGGGGTAAGTGCCAAAGCACCCGAGAAAGGTTTAATCTCTCGGCGAATGGGAAAAGGACTCGGCGGTTGTGCGGGGGGGCGACTGCTCGCGGGTGGCGTCGTGTTGTCGGTGGGGCTCGCCGGCACGGCGCTTTGCATGGGAGCCGATCTATGGGGCGGTTCCCTCGGCATCACGAACGACTATGTGGTGCGCGGCATAACCAGAAGCAACAATCGCGCCGCGCTGCAACTCGATCTTCACTATATGAACACCTCGGGGGTCGTGGCGGGGCTGTTCGCCTCCAACACGCAAATCGATCCCGGTGAGCCGCGCGACGTCGAGATCAGTGGATTTCTCGGTTTTGCCTGGAATCCGGGCAGCGACTGGCGGGGCAAAATTCTCGCCAGCCACTATAGTTATCCCTGGAGTCACGACGGCTCGCGATACGATTACGATGAGCTCGACCTCGAGCTGGCATATCAAAATTGGCTGAGCGCCAGCCTGGTCTACTCACCCAACGCACCGCGCTATCTGCCGTACCGCGGCCTGTTCGGTGTGACATCCAAATCAGCCGAGATCAGCCTGCAGCGACCAGTGCTGGGTAAATTGTCTGCCACCGCCGGGATCGGCTACTCCCACCTCAGCGGACCCGAGGCAGCCGGCTACGCGTACTTCAGCATCGGTGGTGCCTATGATCTGGCGCCCGTATCCCTGGCGCTATCCTATGTGGACACCACAGCGGGAGCCAACGCATTGTTTTATAATGCAGCGGCCAGTGGCCGCTGGACTGGTACGGTGATTTGGCGATTTTAGCGATTCCAAGGACATTCGGCGATGCCGGATGCAACTCTTTTGCCCGCGGCCGGCACTTACTGGGATGAGCGCATATGGACCCTAGGATAGCTTCCACCCATGAGCTTGCAGGCCAAATCTACGTTAAAAGTAGGCGATAGCGAGCTGTTGCTCGCGGTCGCCGCCGGGAATCGCCGGGCATTGGAAGAGCTGTACCTCGGCTATCATCGGCGTCTTGCGCGGTTCCTGTCGCGATTCACCCCGCGCTATGAAAACGTCGAAGAGATCATCAACGATACCTTCATGGTCGTCTGGCAAAGCGCCAAAGACTTTCGCTACGCCTCGCAGGTCTCCACTTGGATCATCGGGATTGCGTACCGCACTGCACTCAAATCGCTGCGCCGCCAGAAGAATCATGCGGCCACGCAAAGCCTCGATGACTATCCCGAACAAACCACCGATCCCACGCTCGAAACTGAAATGCAGGACTGGTTGATGCAGGGCTTGAGCCGACTCCCCATCGAACAACGCCTGACGTTGGAGCTTGCCTATCACATGGGACATTCATTGGAGGAAATCGCCGCAATAACGCAGTCCCCGGTGGGAACCGTCAAGGCACGCATGTTTCATGCGCGCGAGAAATTGCGTCAGCACCTGCCGACGTTGAGCGGCTGCCCCCCCGAATTGCCGGCGAGCGTGGAATGAAGTACGGATCCCGCCCCGAACGCACCCCGGAACACCAAGAGATCGCGGCCCTCATCCCCTGGTACGTCAATGCCACCATCGGCGACCATGAGCGGCAACGAGTCGACTCGCACCTGCGCATTTGCGCGATTTGCCGCGGCGAGTTGCTGCGGGAACAATGGATCCACCGGGGCATGACCGCTGAGGCCGGCGTCGAGTACATGCCGGCGGCTTCGCTCAAGCGTCTCCAGGCCAGGCTGGATGGTCTTGGCGAGACGTCCCAGGCGGCGGCGCCGGAGTCGCCGCCCGCGCGACTCTTGCGCCGATTCACGTGGCAGGGACTGAAGGTGGCATCGATCGCCGTGATGGCCGTGGCGCTCAGCTTTTTGGCCGCAGATCGATGGATTCAGCTGCGCGCGAAAGCGACCGCGCCCGACTATTACACGGTCACGACGCCGACGCCACAACCGCCCGGCGAAGTGATTCGCGCCGTGTTTTCACCAACCATCACCCTGGTCGAGATGCAAACCATACTCGACGAGGCTCAGCTGAGAATAGTCTC
>Ga0070696_100001595_pt1 | contig 14872 bp, 15 predicted proteins | sample KBSK1253metaG_FD_65474 | JGI IMG/M metagenome (GOLD analysis project Ga0070696, IMG submission 65474) | Corn, switchgrass and miscanthus rhizosphere microbial communities from Kellogg Biological Station, Michigan, USA - KBS K1-25-3 metaG | ecosystem: Host-associated > Plants > Roots >... | reverse complement strand
CAGATGATCACACACGCGACCGGCTGCGCGAACGTGGCCTCGCCGAAGCGGCTGGGTGGCCGCCGCGAAGGCGGGTGCGCAGCAGGTACCGTGCGTGGTGGCGCTCCATGAAGTCGGTCGACTCTCCGGGCAGCACGCGATCGGCTGCCGACAGCAGCAGCGACACGCGCGCGTAGACGAGATCGATCTGCGCCAGGCCGATCGTCAGGTCTCCGCTCAGCACGACGCCCTTGTTCAGGAGGTTGTCCACGATGTCGAGCAGCGATGCGTCCTCGGGGCCGAGAACCTCCTCGGCCACCGTGCGCCGGCGCGGCTTGCTCTGTGGACTCATTGGATGAAGTTATAGGCCGGCCATGGGCCGGTCACGGAGGTTTCGATGCCGGTGCCGCGCAGCGCGCGCGTCTGTTCACGAACGGCGGTCTTGAACGCGCCGCTCTTCGCGACGGGCACGAGAAACGCCGCGTCGAGCAGCAGCCGCGATCCGGGCGCCGCGCGCTCGAGGCTCGTACGGCGCTGCGAGGCAGCGGCCTGCCGATCGATCGCCTTGTAGATGCGATTGGCGGCGGTCCGCGCCTCGGCGAGCCGCTTCCGGCTGACGTCGAGCACGTCACGCTTGCGCGCGAGGAACTCGGTGCCGGTCCTGACCGTCTTGCTCGCCGCCTTCTCGAGGGCCGCCCGCTCGTTCCACGTGAGCCGCACGCCCCATTCGACCTTCTTCTCGATGCGCTTGAGGATGCGCCCGATGCGCGCGCGGTCCGATCGAACGTGGTCGACGACGCGGTCGTCGGAGGTGAACAGCGTGAACAGCTGCATCGGCAGCAGCGCGGCCGCCGACAGGAACGATTCGATGACGCGCTCGTGCGCGATCGCCCGCGGACCGACCCAGTCGAGATTCTGCAGGTCCCGCGCGAGCGCGGCCTCGCCGTACTCGGCCCCGGGCACGCTCTGGACGATGGCCCAGAGACCGCTGCCGACCTCGATTGCGCGAAGCCCGCCGCCGCCAGGCATGCCATCGGTGATGCCGCGCAGGGTCGGCCGCCTGGCACTTCGCACCAGGCAGAAGACGTAGCTGAGCGTCGCGCTCACAATCAGCGGATTTTACCCGCCTTCGCTCTGGGGTTTCTCGCGGGCGAGCTTCGGCGGGGCAGGCCCGCCTTCGCTCTGGGGTTTCTCGCGGGCGAGCTTCGGCGAGGCAGGCCCGCCTTCGCTCGCGTGGTTCTGCGCGGCGAGCTGCGGCGGGCCCTTGCGGGCCGGCGCGCGGGCGTCGCTCCACTCGTTGGAGCGGTTCCTTTCGCGCGCGGTTTGCGCGTGGGAAGCGGCAAGGCGGATTGATCCAGCGTCTCGGCGCGCACGGGCTTGATGTCGAGCACTTGCTCGGTCTGCCCGCTCTCCGTGCCGATGATGCCGCGCCGCGGCGGCTCTTCCTGGACGATCGTCGTGTGCGGCGCCTCGACGGGATCGTAAAAATCGCCCGAGACGCTCGCCTCGATCTGGAAGCGGCCGTCGCCGCCGGTCTCGATCGGCTCGCCTTCGCGAAAGGCGAGCGGCCCGGAGCCGCCCTCGCGCCGTTCCTTGATCTCGCGGATGCGGGCCAGCAGGTCGCGCTCGATCTCGGCGAAGTCCTCGTCCGTGATCTCCCCCATCTCGCGCTGCATCTCGGCCGCCAGCAGCTGCTCGCGCAGCGCGGTGTCGTCGTTCATCTCGGCCTCGGCCGCCGTGACGACGGTCCGCAGCGTCCACGCGATGCCGTCGATGAGAAGGGAATCGAGCAAGAACATGATGCGGTCAATTCCCAACTCCCAACTCCCAACCGGCTTGGGAGTTGGAAGTTGGAAATTGGGAGTTTAGTGTTGTCCAGCCCTCTCCAGCTTCAGCCGGATGTTGACGAAGTTATACGGCGGCCACGGCCCCGTGTACTTGAACGTCAGCTTGTCGAACGTCGATGCAATCTCCTTGATGCGCCGATCGAAGGCCTGCTCCTGATCGCGCTGGACGAGAAAGGCCGCGTTCATGATCATCTTGTCGCCGATCGCCCGGTTCACCCGCGACGCGACGGAGACATCGCGCAGCCGCTGCAGGAATTCCGCGACATACCGCTCCGAGCGCTGCTGCAGCGCGCCGTCGATCAGGCGGCCGTACTGCATCCGCGCGAAATAGGTCGAGCCCTTCTGCGAGGAAATCTCCTTTTTCAACCGGTGGATGTCCTCGTCCTCCTGCTCGATGGTGCGCACGATCTCGTCGCGGTCCCACAGCACCTTGAGACCGAACTCGAGCTTGTCCTGCATCTTCGAGAGCACGTCGGCAAACGCGTCGTACGCCGACCGCAGCAGCTCGACGATGTCCTCGCGCGTCTTGAAGATCGTGCCGAACGACATCGGGATCACGGTGTGGTCGCGCATCACGATCTCGTTGACGCGCTCGTGCGCCAGGACGTTTTCGCGCGTGGAATCGAGCGGCGCCAGCGGGATGTCGGAGATGACCGCCGCCATGTCCTTGAAGTTGATGGTGTAGACCTCGGGCCACTGCTCGTCCATGCCGATGGCGCCGAACTTCAACGGCTGGCTCGCGCGGATGATGCAGTAGACGTAGCGTCCGCGACCCGCGGCGCGGTCGACATCGGGCAGGCTCGGCCTCGGCGCCCGCTCGACGACACGCTCGACGCGCGTTTCGGTCCCGCGAACCGCGGTTTCGTGCGTCACGCGCGTCACCGCGCTGTCGTCATCGTCCTTCTTCTTCGACGCGGGGCGCGGCGCGCGGACCGGCGCCGCGCCAGCCGTTCGCTTCGCCGGCCGTGGGGCAACCGCGCGGGGACGGGACGGCGCCGCGGAACGGCCTGCGGGCTTGCGCGCGCCTGGTTGCTTCGGAGCCTTCGCCATCTCGGTCTGTCCTCAGGCCTTCTTGACGGTTTCGAGCATGCGCCGCACCTCGACGACGAGATCGTCAGGCAGGCACGGTTTCGTCACGAACGAGTCGCACCCCGCCTTGCGCGCGCCTTCCGACGCGCCGGCAAGCGCGTGACCCGTCAGCGCGACGACAGGAATGTGCTTGGTCCGTTCGTCGGCCTTCAGCAGCTTCGTCGCTTCCCACCCGTCCATCCCGGGCAGCGACAGGTCCATCAGGATGAGATCGGGCCGGAGTGAAAACGCCTGCGCGATCGCTTCGTTGCCGTTTTTCGCCTCCGCCACGCGGAACCCTGAGAACTGCAGGTACTCAGCGTACATCTCCCGGGCATCCTGATAGTCGTCGACGACGAGAATCAACGGGGCCTCTTGCTGTGTCATTGTTCTGCTTCCGCAGGGATGGTCAACGTGAAGATCGAACCCTTCCCCATCGTACTTTCCAGAATGATCCGTCCACCAAGCGCGGTCGCGAGCCTCCGGCAAATCGCCAGACCAAGACCCGTGCCACCGTACTGCCGCGAGGGGGAGTCGTCCACCTGCCGGAAGTCTTCGAAGATCTTCTCGTGGTTTTCAGGGGAAATGCCGATGCCGGTGTCCGAAACGGCGACCGAGGCCGTCCGGTCCCTGCGGTCGTAGCCGACCGTAATCTGAATGCCACCTTCGTGCGTGAACTTCAGCGCGTTGCTGAGGAGGTTCACGATGATCTGCTTCACCTTCTGCCGGTCGCTGTACACCATCGGCAACTCGGGACACAGCTTCGGAGTGACCGTCAGCCTCGACCGCGCGATCACCGGGTCGAGCTCGGTCATCACCTCGGGGACCAGCTCGTTGAGGTTGAACTCGCTGAGCTGCATCGGCATCTTGCCCGCCTCGATGCGGGTGATGTCGAGGATCTCGTTGATGATCGTCATCAGGTGACGCCCGTTCGAGTCGATGCGCTGCAGCTGCCGCTTCACGGCGGGAAGCAGGTCGCCGGCCACACCCTGCAGCAGCATGTGCGTGTAGCCCAGGATCGCGTTCAGCGGCGTCCTGAACTCGTGCGACATGTTCGCGAGGAACTGCGACTTCAGGCGCGAGGCCTGCTCGAGCTCGATCGCCTGCCTGCGCAGCAGCTCGTTCTGCGTGGCCAGTTCGGCCGTCGCCGCCTGGACGCGCGCCTGCAGTTCGTCCGACGCGGCTTTCAGCTGCTCGTACAGGCGCGCGCGCTCGAGCGCCTCGCGGCGGTCGTGAAGAATCGTCACGACCGCGGTCAGCTCGCCCGTCTCGGTCAGCACCTTGCCGGCGATGGCCTCGACGGGAATCGGCGCGTTCGTCGCCGGATTCATCAGCCCGATCTCCCCGCGCCGGATTTCGCCGGGCCCGGTCTCGCCGAGCAGCAGCCCTGAAATGAAGGATGAGAAGTGCGCGTCGTTGGCCTGCACCGTGCGCGAGGCCGACTCGCTCGCGCTCGACACGAGCGTGAACAAGTCCTCCGCCGGGGCGTTCATCAGCACGGTCGCGCCGGTCGAGTCCGTGACGATGATCGGGTCGGCGACCGAGTCGATGATGAGGTTCAAGCGGTCGCGCTCGGCGCGCACGGCGGATTCCGCCACGCGCAGCTTCTGGTAGTTCTCCTCGATCTGCTCGGTGGCGCGCCGCAGGTCGGTGATGTTGCGGAGCACCGAGACCACGCCCGTCCCCTCGCGCGGATCTTCGACCGTGGTCGAGAGCACCTCGAACAGCAGGTCGGACCCGTCGCTCGGATCCACGAGCAGCAGTTCGCGCGCCTCCGGCGAACCCTCCACCGCGGAGCGCGACAGCGCCGCGGAAAAGAGCATGTTGTTCAACTCGACCGCACGGCGGCGGCCTTCGCTTTCCTCTTCGCTCGCCGCGAACAGCTTCTCGGCCCGCGCGTTCGCCACGATCAGCCGGCCCTCCGTGTCGGTCAGCATGATCGGGTCGGTGACGGCGTTGATGATCGTGAAAAAGAGCGTCCGCTCGCGGCGAAGCTTGCGCGCTTCCTCGGCGAGGCTGCCGCGGCCCCGGACCTGATCGATCTTCTGCCCGAGCACGGTGACGAGCCAGGTGATGTCCGGGGTCATCGACGGCGCGCGCAACAGCAGCAGGCCGGGCGCGATGTCGTCGGTGTCGGCCAGGCCGCCGCGCATGCCGAGCGGCACCGCTGCGAACGGCCCGCGGCCGAGCGGCGTCGATGACGCGTGCGAGGCGTAGCCGTTGGGCCGGTACGACTTGAAATGCACGGGGCCTGGCGACTGCAGGGCGGCGATCAGCGGGTCGTAGGTGTCGGCCATCGGCAACGAGTACAGCTCGATGTCGTCGCCAGCCGTCCCGTGTGCCGCGACGCCGACGAGCGTGTTGGATTCGGCATCGACGGCGAGGCACGCCGACTGCTTGACGCCGGCGTGGCGCGCGAGCCACTCGAGGCTCAATTGCGCGCAGCGGACGATGTCTTCGTGATGCGCGAGATAGTGCTCGAGCAACTCCAGGCGTGCCGCGTGATTGACGGCCGTGCCGGCTGATGCGCGAGTGAAACTCCGGGCCTGAAGCGAGCTCATTGCCTACCCTGCGGTTCGGTCCGTCGCGGGCGCCGCCACGTGGGCGCGGGCGACTATTGCCGTGTGCGCCGGCGAGTGCCGCCGGGAGTCCGCGTCGCCCCGCCGCCTGGCGTTTCCAGCTGCGCGCGGAGCGAGACGTTTTCCGCAGCGAGCTCGTCGTACGGGCGCGGCGTCTCGATGGTCGGCCGCGCAGCGGAAGCGGCCGCGCCTACCGCTTCCGAATACTTCAAGTACGTATCGATCGATGCCACGACGACGCGCGCTTCGACGGTAATCAGGTCGATCCCGACGAGCGACACGCGCACCCAGGCATCGATGACGATCCCCTTGTCCAGGACGCGGTCGAGGACGTCAATCAGACTTGTTCCGCCAGCAGCTCGTTCGACGGCCATCGTGAAGACTCCTTAGTCCGGTGTCATGCTTTGCCGGTCGCACGGCCGCGCCGGCCGGGGGCGCGCGTCAACGACGCGATCCGCCGCTCGAGCAGCCGGAGCTGCTCGCGAAGTTCCAGATTTTCCTTCAGCATCTGCTCGCGCCCAGGCGAGAGATGTCGGTCGTACTTCCACCAGTCGAGACCGATCTCCTCAGCCTTGTCGATCGAGCAAATCATCAGGCGGATACGAATCGTGAGGAGCTCGACTTCCGCGAGCGACACCTTGATGTCACCCGCGACCACGAGGCCCTTGTCGAGCACACGATCGAGAATGTCGACCAGCCCGGCACTGCCGCGGCTCGGACTCCTTGTCAGCTCGGTCTGCGGCATGCAGAAAGTGTGATCGGCTGGCCTTTCGTGCGCGCGATCGCAGGCATGATGCCCGACGCGAAGCTCACGCGAACCGACGAAGTATAGCGCGCGGTCGTACACGAACCAAGACACTCTGGTGTGAGCGCGCGACCGACTCAGCTGTAACGCCTTTCGAACGAACGCGGAAAGATGGCATTAAATGCGTCGCGCAGAGATCGATCACAATGTGCGGCACCCGTGAGGTGCCGATCGACTGGCGTGATCGCGCTTCTGCTGCTCCTGCCCGCGGGTGCCACGGCCTCACAGCCCGCTCCGCAGGATCTCAAGCGGCTCACCATCGAGCAGTTGATGCAGATCGATGTCACGCTCGCGGCGCGGCGGCCGGAACCGATCGCGACGGCGCCAACGGCGATCTCGGTCGTCACCGGCGACGACATCCGGCGGGCGGGCGTGACGACACTCGCCGACGCGGTCGCGCTCGCCGACGGCGTCCACGTCGCGCGGTTCAACAACGGCACGTGGTCGGTCACCGCACGCGGGTTCGCCGCGGTCGCCGCCAACAAGATGCTGGTGATGATCGACGGCCGCACCGTCTACAGCCCGCTGTTCACCGGCGTGTTCTGGAACGCGCTCGATTACGAGCTGGGAGACATCGATCGCATCGAGGTCATCCGCGGTCCCGGCGCGACGCTCTGGGGCCGACCCGCCGAACGCGGCGGCGCCATACCGGCGATTGCCGTCACCGCGTACGCGGCGGCCAGCGATCGCGCGTCGGCGCTCGCGGCCGGCTACGAGGCGCACGTCGCGAAGCCGTTCGAGCCCGAGGCGCTCGCGCAGGCGGTGGCGATGCTGTGTCGCGCGCAGGCTCGCCCGTCGTGACACCGTCGCCCTGGTCACGGCGCGGCATCTTCTGGCTGCGGCGATGCCGCGCGGTGACCGTCGCTGCGCTACCATGGTGTGCGCATGGCCACGCAGTGTTCCTTCGACGTCACGTCGACCGTCGACCTCCAGGAAGTGGACAACGCGCTCAACCAGGCGCGGAAGGAAGTGGCGCAGCGCTACGACTTCAAGGGCTCGAAAGCGTCGATCGACTTCGACACGAAAGAATCGAAGCTGGTATTGACGGCGGACGACGAGTTCAAGCTGAATGCGCTGTGGGAGATCGTGTCGACGCGGCTCGTGCGGCGCAACGTTCCCGTCAGGAACCTGAGCCGCGGCACCGCACAGGCCGCCGCCAACAGCACTGTGCGCCAGGAAGTGGCGCTCCAGCAGGGCATCTCCACCGAACAAGCCAGGGACATCGTCAAGTTCATCAAGGATGCGAAGTTGAAGAAGATCCAGGCGTCAATCCAAGGCGACCAGCTGCGTATCACGTCGCCGTCGAGGGATGAGTTGCAGGAAGTCATGCGCCTGCTTCGCGAGCAGGATTTCGGGGTCGCGCTGCAGTTCGGGAACTACCGGGGGTAACCACGACGGCGGCCTTCGGCCTTCGTGGTTCTCACTTCTTCGCCTTCTTCTCGTCCCACGCCACCTCGGTTTCGCCGTTCTTCCCCATCGAGAGAATCGCATTGGCGATGCGATCCGTTCGCGTATGCAGCGGGAGCTCGGTGTCGTACACGATTTCCTTCTGCGCGAGCGTCCTCAGCTCGAACTTGACGTGATAGCGCCGCAGGATCGATTCGATGTCGTTGCGCAGCGGTGTCGGGTCGCCGGCCGTGATCTTCAGCTCGAAATGCTTGGTGAGCTCGGGCTCGATGGATTCGACCGCCCAGAGCACGCCGAGCAGGAACACCGTCGCAAACAGCGCGAGGCCGTACAGCTCCACGCCGCAGCAGAGACCCATGCTGAGCGTGGACAGCATGACCACCGCGTCCTTCGGGTCGTCAATCTTCGCGCGGTAGCGAATCAGGTTCGCTGCGCCGACGATGCCGAACGCGCGCGCCAGGCTCGAGCCGACGACGAGCATCACCGTCGCGCCGACGACGGCCAGGACGATCTGCGTTTCAATCACGGGGGCCGATCGAGGGGGTGTGCCGCGGCGCCGCGGCCTGAAGGCGAGCGCCGCGCCGAGCGCGGTGGCAAACGGCAGCGCCAGCACGGCGCGCTCCACCATGTCGAAATGCGACTCCAGCACCTGCGGTACGGATTGCGCGAGCTCGGGCGGGGGTTGCATCGTCGTCGTGTCGGTCGAACGGTCAGCGGGTCGCCTGATCGACGGGTCGCGCACGGAGCGCGAGGCCGTCGTCAATCTTCTCCTCGAGTTTCCGGAGGTACCGATTCGCGTCGCTCTCCGAATAGTTGGCGGCGCGGAAGGCGTCGTGCCACTGCTTGTCGGTGAGCTTGCGCAGGCGTTCGGCGGCCCACCGCACGTCCGCCGGGCGAATCATCGAGAGCAGTTCCTGGTGAAGTCCGATGTAATCGAACTGCAGCTGGTCGCCGTGAATCGCCGTAATGAAGCCGTGACGCTCGAAGCATTCGAGGCAGTTGCGGCGTGGATACATCCTGCCCGTCTCACCGAGCGCGGCGCCGAGGTCGCGCACCACGAACCAGCGGTCCGCGCCTTCGACCGGCTCCTTGAACGTGTAGATGCTGTTGTTGTCGTTCTTCAGGTCCGTGCTGTTGAACATCAGCATCACGACGAGCAGCCCGTTCAGTTCGCGGGTACCGACGAACGGGTTCTGCTGCCACCACCAGTACTCGTCCAGCCGCGGGAATTCCTTCAGCTTCGGCCGGAACCGCGCTTCGCTTTCGGTGGACTTCGTACCGTCCCGCTCCAGCGTCCACGACGGCAGGTAGTAAATCGGTTGCTGGTGGAACCCGAGGCCCCACAAGATCCTCGACATCAGGACCTCGGTCTGCGCCTCGGGGCCGATCTTCGCGCTCCATTCGACGTCGCCGGGCCCTTTCACCTCGTACTTCGAGCTGAAGCCCGTCGCGTCGCGCTCCTTGAACTTGAAAACCGCGTCGGGTTTCGGTGCGTACTTCTGCCCGCCGATTCCCCAGAAGAGGTCGCGCGGTTCACTGCCGGGATCGACCCAGAGCTGCCGGATCGCCTCGGGCGTCGGCGGCTGCTCGGGCGGCTTGATCGCAATCGCACCGCCACACGCCGCAACGACGAGGGTAATCGCGGCAACAGCCGAGGTGACGCGCAACATCACGTGACCTCGTCAGCAAGCTACGTTCCACTGTGGCACTGCGTTTGGTTGAGTACCTCGGCTATGTCTCCGGCCGTCGTTCCAGCCGCAACCTACCGGCTGCAATTCAACAAGAGCTTCACGTTCGACGACGCGACGGCAATCGTCGACTACCTGGACCGCCTCGGGATTTCACACTGCTATGCATCGAGCTACTTCGAGGCAGTGCCGGGCAGTACCCACGGCTACGACGTCACGGACCCGACGCGGCTCAACCCCGAGATCGGCGATCGCGACAGCTACGACCGGTGGGTCGCGACGCTCCGCGCCCACCGCATGGGGCACATCATCGACCTGGTGCCCAATCACATGGGCATCGCCCACTCGTCCAACCCGTGGTGGCAGGACGTGCTCGAGAACGGTCCGAGCTCGCAGTACGCCTCGTTTTTCGACGTCGATTGGCACCCGCTGAAGCAGGAGCTCACCGACAAGGTACTGCTGCCGATTCTCGGCGGCTCCTACGGCGCGGTGCTCGAGCGGCAGGAAATCACGCTCCAGTACGTCGACGGCGCGTTCTCGGCGCACTACTTCGACACCGTGCTGCCGATTACACCCGGCACCTACGATCGCATCCTCGCGCTCGACGCCGAGTCGCTGCTCGCGGAGATCGGTGAGCAGACCGACGAGGGACAGGAGTTCCTCAGCATCCTGACGGCGATCCGCCATCTGCCGGCCCGCGACTGTCAGGGTCCGGAGGCGCGTGCCGAACGCCACCGGGAAAAGGAAGTGATCAAGCGGCGCCTCGCGCGGCTGACGGACAGCTCGCGCGCGGTGCTCGCGCACATCCTGCGCGCGGTCGCGACGCTCAACGGCATCAGAGGCAACCCGCGAAGTTTCGATCGCCTCGACGCGCTGCTGTCGGCGCAGGCGTACCGGCTCGCCTACTGGCGCGTCGCCGCCGAAGAGATCAACTACCGGCGCTTCTTCGACATCAACGAGCTGGCCGCGCTCCGCATGGAGGATCCGCAGGTGTTCGAGCGGACGCACGCCTTCGCGTTCGAGCTGCTGCGCGAGGGAGCCATCGACGGATTGCGCATCGATCACGTGGATGGCTTGTACGATCCTGGCGACTACCTCGAGCGGCTGCAGGCGCGCGCGGGCGAAGTCCGTCCGGACATGGTCTCCGGCGATCGCCGTCTGTACCTCGTCGTCGAAAAGATTCTCGGGCTCGACGAACGGCTGCCGTCGTGGCCGGTGGAAGGGACGACCGGTTACGAGTTCCTCGTCTGCGTCAACGGTTTGTTCGTCGACGGCCGCAACGAACGCGCGGTCAACGAGGCGTTCGAGCGCTTCACGCGGCTGCGCGCGCCGTTTCGCGAATTCGTGTACCGCAGCAAGCAGCTGGTTCTCCGGATGAGCATGGCGAGCGAGCTGCAGGTGCTCGCCCACGGCCTCAATCGCTTCTCGGAGCGGAACCGCCACTTCCGTGACTTCACGCTGAACCTGCTCGTCTACGCGATGCGCGAGATCATCGCGTCGTTCCCGGTCTACCGGACCTACGTGAACGGACGCGAGCCCGACGTCAGCGCACACGACCGCCGCTACATCGAGTTCGCGGTCAGCGAGGCGAAGCGCCGGAACCCGCGGCACCCCGCCGTGGTGTTCGACTTCATCCGCGGCCTGCTGCTGAAGAAGGCGGACGACATCCCCGAAGAGGAGCGCGGCGAACACCTGAAGTTCGTCAGTAAGTTCCAGCAGGTGACGAGCCCGGTGACGGCGAAGGGCATCGAGGACACCGCGCTCTACATCTACAACCGGCTCGTGTCGCTGAACGAAGTGGGGGGTGAACCCGACAAGTTCGGCGTCCCTGTAGACGCGCTGCACGGCTGGCTCGCCGAGCGGGCCAAAAGGTGGCCGCACGGCCTGTCCGCCTCGTCCACGCACGATACGAAGCGGAGCGAGGACGTCCGCGCGCGCATCAACATCCTGTCAGAGCTGCCGACGGATTGGCGCCACGCGACGGGCCGATGGGCGCGCATGAACCGCAAGGCGCGCGTCATCATCGACGGTGAGTCGTACCCGAGCCGCAACGAGGAGTACCTGCTCTACCAGACGCTGGTCGGCACATGGCCCGCACGGCCGATGAACGCGGACGAGGAGCGCGAGTACCAGGAGCGGATTCGCAACTACATGCTGAAGACGATGCGCGAGGCGAAGGTCTTCACCAGCTGGCTGAATCCGAGCGAGCCGCACGAACACGCGATGGGACGCTTCGTCGAGATGATCCTTTCGCCGACCAACGTCGCCTTCCGGCGCGACTTCCTCGAGTTCGCCTCGCGCGTGGCGCGCTTCGGCGTGTACAACTCGCTCGCGCAGCTCGCGATCAAGATTGGCGCGCCCGGCGTGCCCGACTTCTATCAGGGCACCGAGCTGTGGGACTTCAGCCTCGTCGATCCCGACAACCGGCGTCCGGTGGACTACGCGAAGCGCCGCGCGCTGCTCGACGCGCTTCCCGACCCGGGCGAGGGTGACGCGCGGCTCGTGCCGGAGCTCCTGGCGCATCCCGACGACGACCGCCTCAAGCTGTTCGCGACGACGACGATGTTGCGGGCGCGGCGGGCTGCGCACGACGTGTTCCGGTGCGGCAGTTACGAGCCGCTCGCGGTGCAGGGCGGCGCGCGCGAGCACGTCTTCGCCTTCGCGCGCGTCCTCGGGCCGCGGCAGGAAATCGTCGCGGTCCCGCGCCTGGTCGCGACGCTCAAGCCCGACGGCGAGCCGCCGCTCGGCGAGGTGTGGGGCGACACGCGCATCGCCGTGCCGGAGAACGCGCCGCGCTGCTACCGGCAGGCGTTCACCGGGCGCTGCGCGAGCGTGATTGAAGAAGAGGAGCGCCGCTGGATCCGCGCGGCCGACGCGTTTGCAGACTTCCCGATCGCGTTCCTGGAGACGACATAGCCATGGGCTGGATGATCATCGGCCTCGGCTTCATCACCTGGTTCGTTCTGGTCCTCTTCTTCACCCCACGGATTGACTACAAGGTCTCGAATCCCATCCGCCCCGACAGCGACGAGTTCCTCCACGTGATCCAGTCCACCTGCCAGGTGGCGATACATTTCCGCAACAAGGTCGACATCCTCACCAACGGTGCGCAGTTCTACCCGGCGATGCGCGACGCCATCCTCGCCGCGGAATCGTCCGTGAACATGGAGGCGTACATCCTGAAAACCGGCGAGGCCGCGAAGATGCTGATGGAGGCGATGATGGACCGCGCGCGCGCCGGCGTGGAGGTCCGCCTGACACTCGATGCGGTCGGCAGCTTTCGAATGGGGTTCAGCCCGGCGCTGCGCCGGCTGCGCGACGCCGGCTGCAAGGTGCAGTTCTACCAGCGGATCACGTGGTACCGGTTCCACCGGCTGAACAATCGCACGCACCGCGAGCTGCTGGTCATCGACGGGCGCGTGGCGTTCACGGGCGGCGCCGGCGTCTCCGACCAGTGGCTGAAGCCGCACGGGCACGTCCCGGCGTGGCGCGACACCATGGCGCGCATCGAAGGTCCCATCGTCGCCGCGCTGCAGGGAGTCTTCGCCGAGAACTGGCTGGAGTGCTGCGGCGAGATTCTGACGGATCCGCGCCATTGGCCTGCACTGAAGGTCGCCGACGGGGCCGAAGCGATGCTGGTCAAGAGCTCGCCCTCCGACCGGGCCACCGCGTCGCGCGTCGTCTTTCAGATGCTGATCGAGGGGGCCGTCAGCTGCATCGACATCCAGTCGCCCTACTTCCTGCCGGACAGGGCGCTGCGGCGCGCGCTCGTTCGGGCCGCGCACCGCGGGGTCCGCGTGCGCGTCATCGTCCCGGGGAAGCATTCGGATCAAGGGCTCGTGCGGCTCGCCAGCCGCCGCATGTACCGCGAGCTGCTGGCCGGGGGTGTCCGCCTGTTCGAGTACCGCCCCTCGATGACACACGTGAAGGCGCTGATGATAGATGGCGCCTGGGCGTTGATAGGCACCACAAATGTCGACAACCGTTCCTTTGAGCACAATGATGAAGTCAATGTGGCGTTCCGGGAGACCGAGGTCGCCGGACGCCTTCGGCGTGATTTCGAGTCGGACCTCGCGGCTTCCGACGAAATAACCCTCGAGCGATGGCTCCAAAGGCCTGCGTTCGAGAAGCTGGTCGAGCCGGTCTGCTGGATTCTCGAGCGTCAGCAATAAGTTGGTACACGAGTTGCTGATGCTGAGGTCAGAGGTTGACTATCGTGGCTCGAAACATCGTTCGCTCCATCGCACTCATACTTCCACTCGTGGCGCTGACCGGCAGCGTAGGCTCGGCGAAAGACAACGTGGAAATCAGGTTGACCGGCCGTTTCTTCGCGGAACCGGCGACCGTGCAGCTCGTCGTCGCTGTCGAACCGAACGCCGAGAACCGCACGCTCCGCGTGGAAGCCGATGGTGACAACATGTTCTGCGCCACCGAGATCCAGCTGGCCGGCGCACGCGAACAGCGGCTCCACACCGTGGAGTTCAAGAACCTCGCAGCCGGCGGTTACACGCTGCGCGCCCAGGTGATGTCGAACAGCAGCGTGCGCTCGCAGGCCGAGCAGGAGATCATGGTCGCGGGAGACGGGACGGATACTGGCGGCTGGTAAAGCCCAAATCCCAAAACCCAAAACCCAAATCCCAAAAATCCCAACCACCCGATCCGTAATCAAGTGTTGGGATTTGGGACTTGGGATTTGGGATTTGGGATTTGCTAATGCGACTTGTCGATCGCGGCGGTCCATTCCGCGATCTGTTCCGGCGTCATCGAGCCACGCGGCTCGAGGCGCGCGTCTTCATAACCCCACTCATCGATGTCCGCGAGATACTGCCCGCGTGACAGCAGCGTGCCCTGGCACACCTTGCTGTCGCGCGTCGGCACGTCGAGCTCCGCCTGAAGGCGGTTCATCAGCTCCCGAATCAGCGCCGACGGCACGAGCGACCGCTCGCCCGGGTAGATGAATCCGAACAGCACGAGGTGGCTGAGGAGCACTCGCCAGTGCGGCCCGAAACGGCGCACCAGTCGATCCCAGTTCACCAGGCCCGCGCAGTGGCGCAGCAGGTGCGCGACGTCGGCGCCGTCGTAGCGCTCGCGCTCCATGATGAGCGCCTTGGTCCAGATCATTTCTTCCGCGGGCACGAGCTTCACCGGCGTGCCGAGCACCGTCTCGTCCACCGCGTGGGCGAACCATTCGTCGTCGACCTCTGCGATGCCGTTGCCGGAGCTGAAGATCACGTCGATGAACTTCTCGCCGTGGTGCGCCTTGGCGAGCCAGTGATGGAACGCGATCTCGGTCTTGAAGCTGCAGCGCGTGAGGACGTCGAGGACCCGGCGGACGTCGCGCGGCCGTACGAAGATGTCGAAGTCTTTGGTCGTGCGGCAGATCCCCGCGTAGTACTGAAAGCCATAGGTGCCGCCGACGAGATACGGCACCCCGCAGCGATTCAGCATCTCGAGCGCGTCGCGGTAGAGCTGCGCCGTATCGGGCGACGTCAGCAGCGG
>Ga0070696_100001594_pt1 | contig 14878 bp, 15 predicted proteins | sample KBSK1253metaG_FD_65474 | JGI IMG/M metagenome (GOLD analysis project Ga0070696, IMG submission 65474) | Corn, switchgrass and miscanthus rhizosphere microbial communities from Kellogg Biological Station, Michigan, USA - KBS K1-25-3 metaG | ecosystem: Host-associated > Plants > Roots >... | reverse complement strand
CGTCGTGCTGTTCGTCCTGTACAACGCCGGCTACTACCTGCCCTTCGGCGGCTGGACGCCCGGGCCCCGCTTCCTCCTGCCGGCGCTGCCCTTCGCCGCCGTCCTCGTCGGGCTCATCCCGCAGCGGCTCCGCCTGTTCGCGGCGGTGCTCGTGGCCGCCGGCGTCGGGCTGATGTTCGCGGCCACGGTCACGATGCCGAACGCGCCCGAGCGGTTCGACGATCCGCTGTATGAGCTCTGGCTGCCGCGGCTCCGGTCGGGGGAGTTCGCCGAGACGAGCGCGTGGCTCCGCTGGGGCCTCGACGGGCTGTCTGGTTTCGTGGCGCTGCTGATGGCCGTCGGGTTTGCCGGCCTGGGCCTGGCGCTGTCGTTCGCGCGGCCTGTCGTTGCCAGCCAGACGACTGGCCGTGCGATCCTCGTGCTCGGGGTCCTCGTCCTGGCGTTCTCATTCCCCTTCCCGCCGTTCGCGCCGGTTGCGTTGGGCTGGGCCGGCAGTGGGGCCTCGCCGAAGGTGGTCATCGCCGATATCGGTCACACGGGCCTCACGGCCGACGGCGTTGCGGAGATCGAGCTCTGGGCGCGCTTCGAGAACCGCGGCGGCGCCGTCGCCTCCAGCCGAGTCCAGTTCTCGGTGTGGCGCGCGACGGGGGAGGGGGTGTGGGCGGCGTACCGGGGCGACGTCCCGATCCCCTCGAGCGTGCGGGACGCCGTGACCATGACGTGGCGCCCCGAGGACACTGCGCCGGGGACGTACCGCTACGGCTTCACGGTGACGGACGCGAGCTCCGACCGGGAATACGCGGCGGTCATGGCCGCCGACCCGATCGTCATCGGGCCCTGACCGGGCTCAGGGGATCTGGCGGTACGGGAAGTAGGCGATGAACCCCGCGAAATAGGCGAGCACGAAGCCCCACCGCAGCATCGACGGCAACCCGCTGCGCACGAGCAGCAGCGCCACTCCGGCGGCCAGGGCGGGCACCAGCGGCAGGGCGTAGTAGATGTACATGATGCGGTTGGTGAGCACCGCCAGGAACAGGTAGGGCACGTAGTTGGCGAGCGTCCAGGTGATCGCCCAGATCGCGAGCTTGCTGCGGGTTCGCCAGGCGTACCAGGCGGTGAACAGCGCGGCCAGCGGGACTGCACCGATGAGGAGTGGGTTCAGCGCGCCCCGGAAGTCGATCGTCGGAACCTTCGACACGACCTCCTCGCCGACACGGGTCGTGACGTCGACGCGGTAGTACTGGATCTGGCAGTCGTTGAAGAGCCACTGCCAGGGCTGGCTGTCGGCCTCGGGGCAGAAGGCGGTGCTCACCCGCGTCTGCAGGCCGGTGCCATAGCTGACGATCCGCTGGATGTGGTCGAGCGGCGAGGCGAAGGTCGTGAATCGCGCGTCGAGGGCGGCGAGGCCGCCGACGAAGACGACGGCCGCGACGAGCACGAACAGCACCGGCCCCGTGACATCGCGGAGCGGGATCCGCCGCTGCCGCCACCAGGTCGGGCCGTCCGTGAAGAGCACCCACAGGCCGACGGCAAGGAGCGCATAGAGCGCAGTGATCTTGACGAGCAGGGCCACGCCGACCGCGATCCCGGCGAAGAGCCAGCGGCGCCGGAGCGCGAGCAACGAGCCGATGAGCATCGGCGCCAGGACCATCATGTCCAGCGTCCCGATGCGCCCGTGGACGAACGTCAGGTTGTCGAACGCCAGCAACGTCACGACGAGCACCGCGAGCCAGGCCGACCGATCGGTCCGGCGGACGATCTCGAAGACGATGCCGAGGGCGATGAGCGCGGCGATGATGCTCGGGAGTCGCCAGCCGAGCGGGTCGTCGCCGAACACGGATATCGAGGCGGCCATGAGGACCTTGCCGAGCGGTGGGTGCTCGGTGTTCGGGTCGAGGCCGAGAGGGCTGTCCGCGTAGTGGCTCGTGGCGGGCAGGCCGTCGATGACCCGCGCCGCGTTCACGTAGTAGGCCTCGTCGAAGATCAGGCCGCTCTGGGGCACGCTGAGCCAGAGGCTCCGCAGGACCACCGCGGACAGAAGGAGAACGGCGAAGGCACGCGAGGGATCGCGGAGGTTCTCTGCGGCAATGCCCGCGAGTCGCCCGATGGGCGACGACCGGAGTCGGCCCCGCCACTTGCCCGAACCCGCCTGACCCGGCGCCTGCTCGTGCGATTCGGCGCCAGTGTCCACTCGTCCTCCGGCTACGGGCTCCGGCGAAGGGTAGCGCCGCCCGCGAACCCTGCGAACAGGCGTCGGAGCCGCGGATCAGGGGCTAGGGCTGCTCCCCGCCATTCCCGCCCTGGCCGCCGCCGCCCTGGCCGCCGCCGCCCTGGCCGCCGCCGCCCTGGGGCTGGTGGGAGGGACGGACCGGATGGGTCTTGGTCTCGATCTTCGTGATGGCCTTCGAGCTCGAGTCGATGGCGTGCTCGATGGATGACTCGTCCGGCAGGCGCGTGGCGAGCTCGGTCAGCACCGCGGTGTGCTTGGCGAGCATTGCCTGCAGGTGCGCGAGCCAATCCTGGTCGACGCCGGCATCCGCCGTAGCCGCTTCGACCTCCGCCTGGTAGGCGTCGAGGGCCGCGGCGAGCGCGATGCTGTTGCCGCTGGCCGCCGCAGCCTCTGCCTCATCGAACCGCTCCTCGAGCAGCCTCTCGTGGCCCTCGAAGCGGGCCTCCGCCTGGGTCGGCAGGGTCACGGTCTCGATGAACACACGGGCGTTGTAGAAGGGGCTGCCGGGTGGTGCGGCGAGCACGGCGAGCGACGTGCCGAGGGTCAGCATGGCGGCGAAGCCCAGGGCGAACACCGCTCGCGTGAACCGCGCTCCGAACGACGACGAGGCCGGCCTCGGCGTCCGCTCCACGAGTCGAAGGCGGTTCTCGGCGACGGTCGTCGCAGAGACGGCCGCGGCCTGGGTGAGCACGTTCGCGCGGATCCGAGCCAGCACCGGGGTGGGCGGCGCAAGGCGCGCGTCGGCGTATGCGTCGAGGAGGTCCTCGAGCCGGTTGTGCGCGGTCACGTCGTTGTCGTCGAAGGAGCTCACCAGCAGACCTCGGCAGTCGCGGCCTGCGTCGTCAGCTGCGCGGGCCGCGGCGTCGCGCTCGACTCGATCCCGAGGGAGCGTCGAAGCGCGCCGATGGCACGGAACTGGAGGCCCCGGATGGTCCCTTCCTGGCGACCCATGGCCTCGGCGGCTTCGGCCACCGAAAGGCCGGCGAAGAAACGCAGCTCGATCACCTCTCGTTGGTCATCGGTCAGCTCTCGCAGGGCCGCGGCGACCCGGTCGAGGTCGTCGCGCAGGGAGGCCATCGCCTCGGGGGAGGCCTCCTCGGATTCCCGAGTCGTGGCCACCACCAGGGAGAGGTGGTCCCGCCGTGTCCGTATCTGATCGATGATCGCGTTCCTGGCCAGCCGGAAGAGCCAGCCCCCGAACGGGATGCCCCGCGCCTCGTAGCGCGGCAATGCTTCCAGGGCCTTGACGAAGACGAGCTGCGTCAGGTCCTCCGCGTCGCTCGGGCGGCTGACGCGGCTGGCGATGAACCGATAGAGCGGCCCGGCGTACTCATCGAAGATGCGTCCGAACGCATCCGTGTCACCACGTTTTGCGTCCGCGACGAGCCGATCCAGCGATTCCTCGTCCATTGGGTAACGAGGATTCACGTACATCGTTAGGTGCTCAACGAACCAGGGGTACCGATCCGGGTGCCGTTCGGCACCTGGATCTGAACGCGATCGGGCCCGCGCCGGAAGCTGAGATGATCGAAACCGGCATCGATCAGGTGCCGGTACGACTCGCCCAGGCGATGGGCGAAGGAGCCGCGCGCGTGGGCATCGGATCCGACCACCACGCGTTGTCCCCCCAATTCGCGGAAGCGAGCGACGACAGGACCGGAAGGATACGTCTCGGCACCCGGATATCTCAATCCACTGCTGTTGACTTCGAGCGACACCCCGGACTCGACGATCGCCCGCAGCGCCGGCTCCTTGAGGTCCGGCCGCGTGGCGAGCTGCTCGGCCGTGATGTGCGGGTGCAGGTAGCGCTTCACGACGTCGAGATGGCCGATCGTGTCGAACAGGCCGGACCGGGCCGCGCCGATGATCTCCGCGTAGTACGGCTCCACGACCTCGTCGAGCGATCGGCCCTCGATCCAGCTTCGGACGCGCGACGGCCAGTACGGCGATTCCGGCCAGTCGTGCACCGAGCCGATCACGTAGTCGTAGCGGTAGCGCGCGAGGTGGTCGCGGACGTCCTGCTCCCAGCGCCGGTTGTAGGTGAGCTCCGCGCCGAAGCGGATGCTGACCCCCTCTTTGGCCCACCGCTCCGCTGCGTCGCGGACGGTGCGCTCGCGGTCCTCGAAGCGCGTGTACCGATAGGCCGGGTCGCGCGGGTCGAAGTCGACGTGGTCCGTGATCGCGATCTCGGGAATGCGCCGCTCCACCGCGAGCGCCGCGTAGATGTCGATCGGGACGGAGCTGTCCGGCGACTGGTCGGTATGGAGATGGGCGTCGAGCGGGAGGTCGTGGCCCTCGTGGGCCGATGTGCTTGCCCAGTCGTCCCACTCGGGACGGGTCGAGGCTCGGTTGGGCGAGCCGCCGTCCTTGCTCTGCTTGCTCTCCTCGGTCACCCGCCGATGATGCCGAGTTCCCGGCCGACTCGCGCGAAGGCGTCGAGCGCCCGATCGAGGTGCTCGTCGCTCAGGGCCGCCGTCACGATGGTCCGGAGTCGAGCCTGGTCCAGGGCGACGGTCGGGAAGACCACCGAGGTCGCGAAGACGCCCTCCTCGAACAGCCGGTTCGAGAACCGGATCGCGGCGTCCGACTCGCCCACGATGACCGGGGTGATCGGCGTCTCCGAGCGGCCGGTGTCAAAGCCCAGGCGGGTCAGCTCGGCCTTGAACCGCTTCGTGCTCGCCCACAGGCGCTCCATGCGCCACGGCTCGTCGACCATGACCCGGATCGCCTCGCGGCACGCCGCCGCGTCGGCGGGCGGGTGCGACGTCGAGAACAGGAACGGCCGCGCGCGCTGCGTGAGCAGCTCCCGGAGCGCCCGGGTGCTGGCGACATAGCCGCCGAGCACACCCATCGCCTTGGACATCGTCCCGACCTGGATGTCGACCCGGCCGTGCAGCCCGAAGTGGTCGACCGAGCCGCGCCCGTTCCGGCCGAGCACGCCCGAGGCATGCGCGTCGTCGACGAAGACGGCCGCGCCGTAGGCCTCGGCCGCCTCCACGATCCCGGGCAGCGGCGCGATGTCGCCGTCCATCGAGAACACACCGTCGGTGACGACGAGGATCAGCCGGTACGAGCCGGCTCCGTCGGGCCGGCCTTGCTCGGTCGCCTCGCGGAGGATCTCGCGGAGGGCCGCGACGTCGCGATGCGGGAAGACCTTGCGCGGCGCCTTCGACAGGCGCATGCCGTCGATGATCGAGGCGTGGTTCAGCGCGTCGGAGACGATGAGGTCCTGCTCGCCGGTGATCGTCGGGATCACGCCGGTGTTGGCAGTGAAGCCGGACTGGAAGGTCAGCACCGCCTCGACGCCCTTGAACTCGGCGAGCTCCGCCTCGAGCTGCTCGTGCTCGGTCATCGTGCCCGCGATGGTGCGCACCGCGCCCGAGCCGACGCCGTACTCGCCCACGGCCTTGAGCGCCGCCTCGCGCAGCCGTGGATGGTGGGTCAGCCCGAGGTAGTCGTTCGAGGACAGCGAGATGACCTCGCGACCGTCGACCACCGTCACCGGGCCCTGCGCGGCGCTCATCACGCGCAGCGGCCGGTACAGGTGCTTCGCCTTGAGGTCGTCGATCTCGGCCTCGATGAAGCCCAGCGGATTGGTGCGGCTCGTGCGGCTCGTGGTCGTCATTGCTGCCAATCCATGATGACCTTGCCGGAGTCGCCGGACCTTGCAGCCGCGAACGCCGCCTCGAACTCGCGGAAGCCGAAGCGGTGGGTGATCACGGGCGTGATGTCGAGGCCGGCGCTGACCAGGACCGCCGACTGGTACCAGGATTCGTACATCTCCCGGCCGTAGATGCCGCGCAGCGTGAGCTGGTTGAACACGATCGCGTTCACGTCGAGCGTGATCTCCCCGGTCGGGATGCCCAGCTGCGCGATGCGGCCGCCGTGGGCCATGTTCTCGATCGCGGCCCGGAGCGCGCTGGCGTTGCCGGACATCTCGAGGGCCACGTCGAAGCCCTCGACCATGCCCAGCTCGCGCTGCACGTCGTGCAGGTCGCGCTTGGTCGGATCGACGGTGATCGTCGCACCCATGCGCTCGGCGATCCCCCGGCGGAAGGCGATGGGCTCGGAGACGACGACGTGCCGGGCGCCGGCATGGCGCACGACCCCGATCGCCATCAGCCCGATCGGACCGGCGCCGGAGATCAGGACGTCCTCGCCCATCACCTCGAACGCGAGGGCTGTGTGCACGGCATTGCCGAACGGGTCGAAGATCGCGGCGACCTCCTCGTCGATCCCGGGCCAGTGGTGCCAGATGTTGGTCATCGGCAGCGCCACGAGCTCGGCGAAGGCACCGTCGCGCCCCACGCCCAGGCCGACCGTGTTCGCGCACAGATGTCGCTGCCCGGCCATGCAGTGGCGGCAGCGGCCGCAGGTCACGTGGCCCTCGCCGCTGACGAGGTCGCCCGGATGGAAATCGCTCACGTTCGAGCCGACGTCCACGATCTCGCCGACGAACTCATGCCCGATGACGAGCGGCGGTTTGATCTCGCCGGCGGCCCAGTTGTCCCAGGAATCGATGTGCAGGTCCGTGCCGCAGATCCCGGTCTTGTGGACCCGGATCAGGACGTCGTTGATGCCGATCTCCGGGGCCGGCACGTCCTCGAGGCGCAGGCCCGGCCCGGCCTTGGTCTTGACCAGGGCGAGCATCAGGCGCTGGCCTCGTCAGCGACGCGCCGGCGGGCGGTCGTCGGTCAGCTCCCGGCCGGGCTCGGCGGGGGGGAGGCGGCGGACGGGGCCGCGGTCGGGGCTGCTGTCGGAGCGGGAGGTGGCGATGGGGCCGTGCTGGGCTGCGTGCAGCTTGGCTGCTTCTCGGGGTTGAACTGCTCGCCGTACGCGGCGTAGAAGGCGAGGATTGCCTGCTCATCGAGGGTCTGCAACGGCAGGACCATGTCCCAAACGATCGCCGCGTACGGGTAGGCCATGTCGTCGAAGCGGACGAACACCGGCGTGAAGTTGCCGGGCGGTATGTCGCAGAGGGGGCTGTTCGGCCATCGCCCGAGGAGCGACTGCATCGCCGCCTGGCCCTCGTCCGTACAGGCCGGGCCGGGGCACTTGTAGGCGAGGACCAGCGCCCCGTGCTCGAGGTTGTGGACCCAGCCTTCCGGGGGCTGCGCGGTGTTCTGGTCGTAGAAGCCGCCGCGGATCGGGCCCTGGCCAGTGGCGTTGTAGTGATTGCCACTCGCCGGCGGGCACCACGTGTACTTGACCACGGTGCCCGGATTGACGTGGGTGCGACCCATGTCCGGCTCGACGAAGCCCGGGGCCGGCGCAGTCGCCGCCGGGGCGGGCGTTCCGCCCGAGGCGACAGGCTCCTGGCTCGGCGCGACGAAGGACGGCGCAGGAGTTGGATCGAACAGGTTCGCGCACTGGTAGGCCGGGGTGAGCCCCGGCAGGATCAGGCCGACGAACACGAGTACCCCGAAGGCGAGGATGCCGCCGCCCCAGAGCAGCGCGTTGCGGTTTCGCTCCACGAACGAGGTCGACCGCGGGGCCGGCCGGCGGGAGCGGCGCACAGCGCGGGAAGCCGGGCTCGGACGACGACGCGGAGACGTGGTCAAGAAGTGCCTCGTTGGATCTGGAGGGGGATCGGCGGGACAGTCTGCCAGATCACGGCTGGTCCAGCCACGCCGCGGCGGCCGGCGCGCGCAGGCCGCGGAACAGCAGCGCGGCCAACCCGGCGACCAGGAGCGCGGCGATGAGCTGGCCCCACAGGAGCGCGAGCGGGATGGCCGGCAGCGCCAGCGTGGCCAGGCCGAGGGCCAGGTTGCGCGCCGCCTCCTTGCGCTGGAGGACCACGGTCACGGTGAAGATCGTGTAGGCGAGCAGGGCCATGACGAGGAGGCCCAGCGGCGTCACCGGGACGTTCTCGGCCTGGTCGACGACAAAGCCGAGCGACAGGCCGATGCCGGCCAGGAGGAGCAGGGCATAGACCAGGAAGAGGGCCACGCCCCAGGGCATGCCACGTACCGACACCATGCGAGGACCCATTGTGGCGGGCGGGCGGACCTTGACGCGTGCAGCGGCGAGCGGTAGCGTCGCTAAACCGGTTTAGGGACGAGCGAGGAGGGGCGTGGACCGAGCGAGCCGTCGTCCCCGCATTGCCGACGTCGCGCACGCGGCAGGCGTCTCGAAGACGGCCGTGTCCTTCGCATTCAATAGCCCCGAACGGCTGTCGGCCGACACGGCGGTCCGGATCCGCGAGGTCGCGGACAGCCTGGGCTACCGGCCCAACCCGGTGGCACGGCTGCTGACCCAGCGCGAGACGATGACGCTCGGCGTGCTCACGCCCCAGGCGCTCGCGGTCGTCTTCTCCAACCCGTTCTTCGCCTTGTTCAGCGAGGGTGTCGCGCACGCCGCGGAGGACCTCGGCTACGGGCTCCACTTCATCTCGCCGCTGCACGGTTCCCTGGCGCTGGCGGTGGGCCGCGCCACCGTGGATGGCGTCGTCGCCATCGGCCTGTCCGCGGACCACCCGGAGGTCGGGCAGATCCAGGCCGCGGGACTGCCAATGGTGCTCGTCGACTCGGACGACCTGGCCGACTACAGCTCGGTCGTGGTTGACGATGAGGCCGGGGCACGCGCGGCGGCGGAACACCTGCTCGGGCTCGGCCATCGGGACATCCTGATCCTCGCCGTCGAAGGCCCGGAATCGGCAGGCGGCCAGCCCAATCGCCAGGGCGTGAGCGAGCGCCGGCTGCGCGGCTACCGGGCCGCACTTCGGACGGCCGAGGTGGAGCTCGCGAGCGACCACGTCGTCGCAGGACGGGCCTCCATCGAAGGCGGCGCGTCCGCGTTCCTGCGCGCCTGGGCCGCGGGCGTCCGGCCGACCGCCGCCCTCGCCATGAGCGACGCGATGGCCATCGGCGCGACGCGCGGCGCGCGCGAGCACGGCCTGCGCGTCCCGGACGACCTGAGCGTGATCGGCTTCGACGACATCGACCTCGCCGCGTACCTCGACCCGCCGCTGACCACCGTACGGCAGCCGATCCGCGAGAAGGGGTCGACCGCGGTTCGACTGCTCATCGAGGCGATCGCGGGGCGCTCCCAGCCCGAGCACGTCTCCCTCGAGACGCGGCTCGTCGTGCGCAACTCCGCTGGACCCCCTCCCACCGGCAACTGATCCCGCCACTCCGGGCCACCGGGAGGAGTCACGCCGGGAGGAGTCACGCCGCGCACGTCGACGTGCGAGCATCCGCGCGTCCAACCACCTCGAGGAGAGCGCGCCGCATGCCCGACACGCCCGCGTGGGTTCGCGACGCGGTCTTCTACCAGGTCTTCCCGGACCGCTTCGCGTCCAGCGAGCGCGTGATCAAGCCCGGCCCGCTCGAGGCCTGGGATGCCCCTCCGACCAACTACGGTTTCAAGGGCGGGGACCTGCTGGGCATCGTCGAGCACCTCGACCACATTGCCTCGCTCGGGGCCAACGCGCTGTACCTCACGCCGGTCTTCCAGTCGGCCTCGAACCACCGCTACCACACGTACGACTACCTGGCGGTGGACCCGCTGCTGGGCGGCGACGCGGCCCTTCGCGAGCTGCTCGACGCGGCCCATGCGCGCGGCATCCGGGTCATCCTCGACGGCGTCTTCAACCACACCGGGCGCGGCTTCTGGGCGTTCCACCACGTCCTGGAGACGGGATCGGGCTCTCCCTACCGGAACTGGTTCTACTTCGACCAGGGCGGCCTCGACCACCACAAGCCGATCGACGCCTACCCGATGGGTCGACTCCGGGCCGGGATGCCCCTCGACGATCCCTGGCCGGGCACTCCCGACGCCGACGCCGCGTCGGCCAAGGTCCGGCTCGGATACGACGCGTGGTGGGGCATGCCGGCGCTCCCGAAGCTCAACGTCGGCGAGCCGGCCGTCCGCGAGTACGTCATGGGCGTGGCCGAGCACTGGCTACGATTCGGCATCGACGGCTGGCGGCTGGACGTGCCCGCCGAGATCGATGACCGCTCCTTCTGGCAGGAGTTCCGGCAGCGCTGCCGTGCGATCAACTCGGAGGCGTATCTCGTCGGCGAGATCTGGCACGTCGCGCCGGACTGGGTCAGCGGCGACCGCTTCGATGCGCTCATGAACTACCCGCTCGCGGAGGCGATCATCGGCTTCGTCGGTGGGCCTTCGCTCAACGAGCTGCTGCTGCGCTCGCATCACGAGTACGCGCGGGTGACTCGCATGGACGGGCCAACCTTCGCGTCCACCCTGGGCGGGCTGCTGACCGACTACGACCCCGCGACCACCGCCGTCCAGCTGAACCTCCTCGGCAGCCACGACACGCCGCGGGTCCTCTCGCTCCTCGGCGGCGACATCGACGCGATGGAGCTGGCCGTGCTCCTGCAGGCCACCCTGCCCGGTGCGCCGTGCGTCTATTACGGCGACGAGGTCGGGGTCACCGGCGGCAAGGACCCGGAATCGCGGAAGGCGTTCCCGTGGGATCCCGCCCGATGGGAATCGGACCTGCTCGATGCCACCCGTGTCGCATTCACGCTGCGGCGCAGTGAGCCGGCGCTCCGCTCCGACGGCGTGACCTTCCTCGCGGCCGCGGGCGAGGCACTCGCGTTCGAGCGCCGCGATGGCGAGCGCCGCCTGGCGGTCGCCCTCAACGCCGGCGAGGCGGGAGCGTCGCTGGCCCTGGGGCAGGCCGCGGGCGATGCGGCGGTCATCCTCGCCACCGGGCGTGGTCGCATCAGCCCGCCACGCCTCGCGGCAGCGGACGGCTCGATCACCATCGAGCTGCCGGCACGCGCGGGAGCCGTGGTCCGCCTGAGCTGAGGGGCACCACTCCTATACTCCCGCGATGCCCGATCTCCCGGTGGCGCTACCGAGGGAGCTCGAACGGACGCTCGTTCGCGCCCTCGATCGCGCCGGCAAGCTCGTCTCCGCGCTCGAGGCCCTCGGCCCGATCGCGGATCGTGACGTTCTCGTCATCGACGCCTCCGGCGGCCCGATCATCGACGGCCTCGTGGCCGCCGGCGCACGTCTCACCTCCGTGCCGGCGGAGTCCCCACTCCGGATCGACGTGCCCGACGCCTCCGCCGACGTCGTCCTCGGCCTCTGGTCGGCCTTCCGAGGCGTCGATCCCGGCGAGGTCGCCGAGGTCGATCGTGTGCTCCGGCCGGGGGGCCGCCATCTCGCCGTCCACGAATACGGGCGTGACGACGTGTCCCGCCTCCACGACGACCGACCCGAATATGGGGCGTGGAGCCAGCGCGGCGGCCCATTTCTGACAGGTGGCTTCAAGGTCCGCGTGGTGCATTGCTTCTGGGACTTCGAGTCGATGGATGCGACCATCGACTTCCTCGCCTCCGCCTTTGGGGAGGTTGGCGCCACTGTGGCGAAGACACTCAAGCGACCGAGGCTGTCCTGGAACGTCGCCATCTACCATCGCTCGCGACCGTGATCGATCGACCTCCAGCCCAGGGGCCGGCGCCGTCCGAGATCCCGCAGCCGCCGTCCGAGATCGTGGAGCCGCGGCGTGGCCCGCACATCGGACCGCTGAAGATCACGCCCGCGGTCGTCCTGGTCGCCATCGCCCTGGTCGGCTCACTCGCCTACATCGTGTACGTCGTGACCCAGGTCGAGGACGAGCAGATCCCGCTCCTCGGCGCGGGGTTCGGCGTGCTGGGCGCCTCCTTCGCGGTGATCGCGATCGGCACGCTCGTCGGCATGTGGCGTGCGGCATCCCGTACCCGGACGGGTCGTGCCTTCGGACTGGCGATCGTGGGCGGCATCGCCGGCCTGCTGGCGATCGCCTGCTTCACGTTCACGGCGGTCGCGCTTCTGCTCGACAGGTCCTGACGTACACTCGCGCCGCTCTGCGGGCCCCCATCGTCTAGAGGCCTAGGACGCCACCCTTTCAAGGTGGAGATCGCCGGTTCGAATCCGGCTGGGGGTACCAATATCGGGCGGCTGATCCGCACCATCCGCGGCGTCGGCGTCCTCCGCCCCTCACTCACGGACGTTCAAGTCCGCTCGCTCGCGTACTCGGACGCCTCCTTGCGGTTGGCACGGCTGAGCCGCCCTCGATCCCGCTGGCTGACGGCCGCTCGATCCGGAGCGACCCGGCACGGCTGAGCCGCCCTCCATTCCAGTCGGCTCGTCCGCACCACCCGCAGCGTCGCGCGCGCTCGGCGATACCATCCGGTGCGATGAGCCCGCTCGACTATCTCGGCGTTCACATCGACACGATCGTCGAGGACAACGTCGCGATCCGGTGTGATGGCTGCCTCGAGGTCATCGACGGCACCCCGTGGCGGATGAACATCCTCGACGTCGTCGCGGCGGAGACCCCCGTCTCGTGGGCCGCGCGACCGCCGATCAACCCCGGGCCATTCGAGTTCCACGGCGATGGCGGCCACGTGCGCATGTGGATGCGCGACCGGGGCTACCTGTTCTGCCGCAAGGGCGAGGTCCGCGAGATCATGCGTCCGATCCCGATCCCCGGCCCGGAGGGCGCACCGCTCCGCTACGGGCTGTGCGACGGCCTGCATCGCGACGACCACGAGCTCGTCCCCGCCTGACCCCAACACCGACCCCGCGGGGTCGACGACCAGAGAAGGACCACGATCGATGTCCGTGACACTCCCCGCCCTGACCGCGACGCTCGCGATCGTGATGGCCATCGCGCTGATCGACCAGTGGCGCGAGCGGCGCCAGGCGTTCCAGCTCGTGTGGGCCATCGGCATGGCCTTCTATGGCATCGCCGCGGGCTCGGAGGCCATCGCCGCCGCGGCCGGCTGGAACGAGGTGCTCTACCGGACCTGGTACCTGACCGGCGCGGTGCTGACCGCGGGCTGGCTCGGGCTGGGGACCGCGCTGCTGCTGTCGAAGACGCGGTTCGGCTACGCGGTCGCGATCAGCATCTTCCTGGCCGGGCTGTTCACGCTGCTGACCCAGGCGAAGTACCACTACGAGGGCGCGGGCAGCGCCCCGATCCTGTACTTCATCGGCGCCGGTCTGCTCGCGCTGGCGATCGCCGTCGAGACGTACTTCCAGAACGAGCGCTGGCCGCTGTTCATGGCCGTCGGCGTGATCGCCGCGAGCGTCCTGGCGCTGTTCCTGACCGTGACAGCGACGCTTGCCCAGCCATACCAGATCGATCCCGCGACGGGACAGCCGATCGCAGACCTGTTCCCGGGCTCGCTTCGGCTGCTCACGCCGTTTCTGAACATCACCGGCGGCTTCGCGCTCGCGTTCGGCGCGCTGTTCTCGGCCTACATGTTCATGCCCAAGCGGCGGGTCCTGCCCTACTCGCTCGACCCGAACCAGCCGGGCGACCACTTCCTGTTCAACCTGCTCATCTCGCCGGTCGCGCTCACGGTGAACTTCGTGGCCTCGCTGCCGGGTGCGATCAGCGACCTCCTCCGCGGCCGCCTCCACAGCCGCGTCCCGGCGACGCTCCTGATCGCCGCGGGCGGCTTCGTCGCGTCGGCCGGCGACACGCTCAACCGGTTCGGCATCACGGGACCCTTCGCGGTCGCCAAGTTCATCGCCGTCGTTCTGCTCCTCGCCGGCTTCCTCGTCTCGGTCGAGGCCTTCCGCGAGCTGCGGATCCCGTTCACATCGATCCGCATCGGCGGTGCGCGGCGCGAGGTCGCGCAGCCGGGCTGAGCCGCATGGCCGAGGCTGCCCCGGTCTCGACGTGGGACGTCGTCGGACCGCCCGACGCCCCGACCATCGTGTTCGTCCATGGCGCGCTGATGGGCCGCGCCGTGTGGCGGCCGCAGATCGACGCGCTCTCCGACCGTTTCCGCTGCGTCAGCGTCGACCTGCCCGGCCATGGCACCCAGCGCGACGTGCCGTTCGAGCTCGACGACGCTGCCGATGGCGTGGTCCGCGCGATCGATGAGGCCGCCGGTGGACGACCGCTCCTCGTCGGCCTGTCCCTCGGGGGCTACGTGGCGATGACCGTCGCGAGCCGGCATCCCGCGAAGGTTCGCGGCCTCGTGATCGCCGGGGCCACCCGCGAGCCCACGGGCCTCAACCGGCTCGCCTTCGAGGCGTATGCGGGCTTTCTGCGGCTTGCGCCGGAATCCGTCGTCCGGACCGTCGCCCTGGCCTGGTTCCGGCGCCGCTACGGACCGCTCCTGGGAAGCGCCATCACCGCCGGCGGGCACTTCGCCCGTGGCGGCTCGCGCGCCGTCCGGAACATTGCCGGCTCGCGGATGCGTGAGCGGCTCGTCGCCTACGGCGGCCCGATCCTGGTCATCAACGGCTCGCTCGACCTCGCGTTCCGCATCGGCGCCGGGCGGTTCCTTGCCGGGGTCCCTGGCGTGACGAACCGGCTCATCCCGCGCGCCGGCCACCTCTCGAACGTCGACCAGCCGCAGGTGTTCACCGGCCTGCTCGAGGAGTTCATCGGGACGCTTCCGGCCTGACCCGGAGAGGGTCCGCAAGGGTGCCGGTGGTATCCTCCCGGCCGGGCCACCCGCTCCCGGCCCGCCCCCGCTCGTGAGGTTCGATGCGCGTCCGTAAGGCTGTGTTCCCGGCGGCCGGATGGGGTACCCGGTTCCTGCCGGCGACCAAGGCACAGCCGAAGGAGATGCTCCCCCTCGTCGACAAGCCGGTCATCCAGTACGCGGTCGAGGAGGCCGTGGCCGCCGGCATCGAGCAGGTGATCATCGTCACCTCCAGCCAGAAGCGGGC
>Ga0070696_100001593_pt1 | contig 14881 bp, 10 predicted proteins | sample KBSK1253metaG_FD_65474 | JGI IMG/M metagenome (GOLD analysis project Ga0070696, IMG submission 65474) | Corn, switchgrass and miscanthus rhizosphere microbial communities from Kellogg Biological Station, Michigan, USA - KBS K1-25-3 metaG | ecosystem: Host-associated > Plants > Roots >... | reverse complement strand
GACGATCTGGATGTAATGGCCGGGAACGGAACCATCGCGCTCGAAATTCTGGAAGACCTCCCGGATGTGGACGCCATCCTGATTCCCTGGGGAGGCGGCGGATTGACCTGCGGAATCGCGTCGGTGATGCGCGCGTCAAGACCGAACTGCCGGATCTACGCGAGTGAAGTGGCAACGGCGGCGCCGCTCGCGGCATCGCTCCGTGCGGGATTTCCGCAGACGATCGAGTACCAGGCCAGCTTCGTGGACGGCATCGGCGGCAAAAGCGTGTTTCCACAAATGTTCGAGCGCGCGCATGGTTTGATCGACGGCGCGCTGGTGGCGGAACTCGATCAGGTCGCCGGCGCTGTCCGGATGCTGGCGGAACGCAATCGTATTATTGCCGAAGGGGCGGGCGCATGTCCGGTGGCTTGCGCGCTCGCCGGAAAGGCAGGCGCGGGCAAAGTCGTCTGCGTCGTCTCAGGCGGCAATATCGATCTGAGCAAGCTGCGCGAGTTGCTGGCGTAAAGAGGCTTTCGTTCGGACGTGAGGATCACGGCCCAGCAGGAGCAGCAGTTTTACGATGCAGAGTACTCCGTGCATCTGGGGGCGCCCTATCACGCGCTGATCACCAATCAAGACTCGCTGCGGCGGCAGATGGCGGATCCGGCCAGCCCGTTCTTCGAACGCCGGAGGCTCTACGGTGCGGTGCTCGACCTGCTGTTGTCCATGCCCCTTGCAGGATGCTCGGTGCTCGACTACGGCTGTGGACTGGGCGAGTGGGGAGTCATGATGGCCACCGAAGGCGCACGCGTGGCATTGCTCGATCTCTCGCCGGTCGGGATTGAAATCGGGTTGCGCCGCGCGGCTGCGAACGGCGTTGCCGAGCGTGTTCGCGGCTTTGCCAGAGATGCCCGGGATCTGAGTTGTTTTGCGGACTCGGAATTCGATTTGATCTACGCCAGCGCCGCCCTGCATCACACGCTGAAGTATCCGAATGCGTTTGCGGAAATCGTTCGGGTCCTGCGGCCCGGCGGAAAACTGGTCCTCGCCGAGACGTTCGGGAACAATCGGCTGCTGAACGGGCTGCGGCGCCTGCGGTGGCGTTTGAGCCGGGAACCGGAAGAGGCAGGCGAGGAGATTATCCTGAGCGATCGCGAGATGGCTCTACTTCGTCGTAATTTCCGCCGGGTCGATGTTCGGCCCATGAATCTGTTCGCCATGGCAAAACGGCTTTTTCGAGGCCGCTTTCAGTCACCGTTTTTCCGTCGAACTTTGCGCCTTCTCGAGCTAACTGACGCAGTGCTGCTGCGCGTGTTTCCCTTTGTCAGGCGCTATTGCGGTGAGGTTTTCGTGGTAGCGGAAAAATAGCGGCGTGGTCTCGTCCGGGCTATACACCACCACAGTGTGAGGAATCGGCCCACTTGACGCTCATTTTCGGCGGCAATAGAATTGATAAAGCTAAGTTTATGTCGCTTTCAGGAGGCCGCGTGTGCGTATGAGGCCGAGTTGTCTCTGGATCCCCTGCTTGACCGCCGGTTTACTTTTCACCATTAACCTCAGTTCCGCAGAGAAAAACAAGGGCCCGAACACCGATGCCCAGGGGCGGGAGACCGTCGCCAAGCCGCTTACCGAAAGACAAAAGCGGAAACGGGAAGAGAAGCTCCGCAAGGAACTGGAAACACCGTACCGCAAATGGCTGAATGAGGACGTGACGTACATTATCACGGATGAAGAGCGCGCGGCGTGGAAGCGGATGGGGACCGACGACGAGCGCGAGCAGTTCATCGAGGGGTTCTGGCTGCGCCGCGATCCCACGCCCGACACCGCCGAAAACGAGTACAAGGAAGAGCACTACCGCCGCATCGCTTACGCCAACGAGCGTTTCGCCTCCGGCATCCCCGGATGGAAGTCGGACCGGGGCCGCATCTATATCACCTTCGGTCCACCCGACGAAATCGAGGATCATCCATCCGGCGGCACGTATGACCGGCCTCCGGAAGAAGGCGGCGGCACGACCTCGACGTTTCCATTTGCCAAGTGGCGCTATCGCTACATCGAGGGGATTGGCAGCGACATCAATATCGAGTTTGTGGATCCCACGATGACCGGCGAGTACCGCCTGACGATGGACCCGTCCGAAAAAGACGCGCTGCTCTACGTTCCCGGCGCCGGCCTCACCATGATGGAACAGATGGGCATGTCGAGCAAGGTCGACCGCTTCAGCCGTACCGACGGCACACACCTGGGCCGATCCATGGGCGGAATGCCAGCGCGCATGGGACAATTCGAGCGCCTGGAACAGTACTCGAAACTGCAAAAGCCGCCTGTTATCAAGTTCAAGGACCTGGAAGCGGCGGTCAGCACGCGAATCACGTTTAACATTCTGCCCATCAAGGTGCAGGCCGATTACATCAAGGTCACCAACAGTTCCATTCTCACCAACATTACTTTGCAGCTCGAAAACAAAGACCTGCAATTCCAGTCGAAGGAAGGCGTGCAGAAGGCCGTCGTCAATATTTACGCGCGCATCACGACCATGTCGCGTCGCGTCATCAACATATTTGAGGATACGGTGACGGTGGATTCGCCGGCGGAACTGTTGCAGGCGGTGAGCGCGAAATCGTCTCTGTACCAGAAATCGGTGCCGCTTGCGCCGGGCATGTACCGGCTGAATATCGTCGTGAAAGACATCGTGGGCGGCAACATGAACAACTACGAGATGGCGCTGACCGTACCGCGCTTCGACGATGAGAAGCTGGGCTCGAGCAGCATTATCCTCGCGGACCTGATCGAAAAAGTTCCGACGCGCAGCATCGGGACCGGGCAATTCGTGGTGGGCAGCTCCAAAGTACGGCCCCGCATCAACGACACCTTCCGCCACGACGAGAAGATGGGGATTTATTTACAGTTGTATAATTTCGGACCCGACGAGAAGACGCAGAAGCCCAATGCCAGCATCGATTACGAGGTGGTGAAGAACGGCACGAACGAGAAGATCTTCGAATTCAGCGAAGAAGTAGCGAAAATGCCTGACGCCTCGTCCCAGCAGGTAACGGTTGAAAAGCTGTTGCCCCTGCAGAATCTTCGGCCGGGGCAGTATACTTTGAGGATGAAGGTTACCGATAGGAACCGGAATCAGACGTTAACACCCAGTGCGACATTTACGGTAACCTAGTAGCCAGCAGGCTTAGGTCTGCGCGAGGAAAAAAGGGAGATGAGGGTGCTCACCCCGAGAGCCACTTGCGCCGGAACCATCACGATTCTGGCGGCTCTAACAGTAGTCTCTGTTGTTCCATCTTTCGCTGTCTCTCCAGCCAAACTTTCCGGCGGGATCGCAGGAAACGTCCGCGACGGCGCCGGCATACCGCAGATGGGCGCAACGGTGCTTCTTTTCAATCACGAAGACCGGCTGTTCGCGCGCGCCCTAACCGATGAAAAAGGCGGCTTTTCGTTTCTGAGCCTGATGCCCGATGTTTACGCGATCCGCGTGAGTTTACGCAGCTTCGCGCCCGTTTTTCGAGACAGCATCCTGGTGCAGCCCGGCGTACGAAGCGTCTTGAACGTGAACCTGTCGACCTTGTTCAGCACGATCCAACTGGTGGCTCCCGGTCCGGGACAGCGCGCGCTCATTAACGACGATTGGAAGTGGGTGCTCCGCACCGCCAGCTCCACGCGGCCGGTGCTGCGCATTCTTCCGAATCTTGATCCTAACCGCGATCCTGCCCAGAGTACTCGCCGCGCAGCCGCGGTATTTTCCGATACACGAGGGATGGTCAAACTCTCCGGCGGAGACGGCGGACAGATGGCCGCGGGCAATGAGGCCGATCTGGGGACGGCTTTTGCGGTTGCCACCTCATTGTTCGGTAATAACCAGGTGGCAGTGAGCGGTAATCTCGGCTACACCGCGCAGTCGGGCATGGCGTCGGCCGGTTTTCGGACCAGCTACAGCAGAAGCGTGGGAATGGTGACGCCGGTGGTCTCGCTGACCATGCGGCAAACGTCTCTGCCGCGCCTGAGCGAATCGATCGTGAGCGGTCCGGCCGCGGCGCTCGAACTGCCGCCGTTGCGTACCATGTCGGTAAGTTTCGGCGATGACACCGCGATATCGGATTCGCTGCGCCTGCAATACGGTTTTTCGCTGGACTCGGTTTCGTTCCTGGATCACCTGCACTATTTCAGCCCGTACGCGCGCCTGAAATATACGTTGCCTGATTCGAGCAAATTCGAAGTAGCGTATACTTCCGGCAATGCGCGTCCGGATTTGGGAGTGGATTCTCCGAACGCCGCGCGCGAGCTACAGAAGGATTTGAGCGCGCTGTCACTGGTGCCGCGGGTTTCTCTGCGCGACGGTCGCGCCAAAGTTCAGCGTGGCGAAGAGATCGAACTGGCCTACTCGCGCTCGATTGGTTCGCGGACCTACAGGGTCTCAGGCTATCGTGAGCACGTCACCAATGCAGCGTTGACGATCGTGGCGCCGGATGGCCTGTACGCGGGCGGCGACATCCTGCCGGATCTTTTCTCGAACAGTTCCGTGTTCAACTCCGGTAACTACCAGACGCTCGGGTACAACCTGTCCGTCACGCAGAACCTGGGTGTAAATTTCAACGTCAGCGTGATGTACGGCTCCGTAGGCGTGCTGGTGCCGCTTTCGAGCGAATTGACGACCGACAGCCCGGATGAATTGCGAGCCATGATTCACGCCGGACGGCGTCACGCCGTGACCACTCGCACGACGGGCACGATACCCAAAAGCGGCACGCACTACGTGGCCAGCTATCAGTGGATGGATCAGCGCTCCGCCACGCCCGGGCAGCTTTATTCAACTCAGCCCATGCGCCCGGAGGCCGGGTTCAACGTCCTGGTTCGCCAGCCGATCCCGACATTCTTTTCCATGCCATGGCGCATGGAGGCCAGCGCCGATCTGCGCAATATGCTCGCCCAGGGCTACCTTCCGCTCTCAGTCGTTGACGGCCGGCGCATCCTGCTGGTCCAAACCCCGCGCAGTTTTCGCGGCGGCCTCAGCTTCATTTTCTAACAGCCCGTTAACACTTCTCCTCAAGAGTTCGTCTGCATGATCGACAGGACACGCCACAGTGCCGGTCCTCGTGAAGGAGAATTCAATGTCTAAACAGCTTCGATCAATTCTTGCTCTTACCGCCGGAACAGCATTGGCTGCCTACGCCGGTGGTTTCTGGATTTCGATCCAGAATCCGTCCACGCTAAAGGACGCCGCAGCCAAGAACGCCGTCGTTTTGGTTCGCGCCGACGGTTGCCACAACCCCGCGGAAGCCAACATCACGGCAACCGCCGAAGGCCTGGTCAACGGAGTGCGCCGCTCGATTCCGCTCAAGCTCGATCCGGTATCGCAGCCCGCAACCTTCGCCATCACGCGTCAGTGGCCCACGGAGGGCGTCTGGGTCCTCAACCTCACGGGCACGTATCTGGGCCGCGATGCGGGCGCTCTGGTGCGCATCACACCGGGCAAGTTCGAAAAGGAATCCGCCCGGCTCTTCCAACGCAAAGTGACCGCCGCGGAAATTGACGCTGCTCTTCGCAGCGCGCAAGCTCAAGTCGCGATGACCGCCGCGCCGCGCACCTGATCGTCCTTCAACGCGTTCAGCGCGTGGTTGGCCTCCTCGAGCGGAAACACCTGCACTTTCGTGCGGATGGGAATCGCGGCCGCCACGCGCAGAAAATCCTCGCCGTCCTGACGCGTGTTGTTGGCCACGCTGCGCACAACCCGCTCGTGATACAGCAGGCTGTAATCCATCTCCGGAATCGGGCTCATGTGGATTCCGGCCAGCGCGAGGGTGGCCCCTTTCTTCAGTACGCGCAGCGCTGCGGGAACCAGTCCGCCGGCCGGCGCGAAGATGATGGCGCTGTCGAGGGGACTCGGCGGAGTGTCGCTCGAATCGCCGGCCCAGGCCGCTCCCAGCTCGAGCGCGAGTTTTCGGTGCTCGACGCCGCGCGTGAACGCGTACACCTCGGCGCCCCAGTGCCGGGCCACCTGAATCGCCAGATGGGCCGCCGCGCCGAAGCCATACAACCCCAACCGGCCGCCCTGTTCTATTCCCGACAATCGCAGCGAGCGAAAGCCGATGATGCCCGCGCACAGCAGCGGCGCTGCATCCAGATCCGCGAACGAAGCCGGAACAGGATAGACGAATGCTTCCGGCGCCACCGTATACTCGGCGTAACCGCCGTCATCGGTATAGCCTGTGAACGTGGCGCGCTCGCAAAGATTCTCTTTTCCCGAACGGCAGAATTCGCAGGCGCCGCACGTACTATGCAACCAGGCGATGCCGACGCGATCGCCGGTTCGGAACCTGCGGGCGCGCTCACCCATTTTCTCGATGACGCCCACTATCTGGTGGCCGGGAATCACGGGCGATTTGCGCGGCGGCAATTCTCCTTCGACCACGTGCAGATCCGTGCGGCAGACTCCGCATGCGCGCACGCGCACTAGCACCTCATTGGCCGCGGGTTCGGGCGCCGGCACTTCGCCATACTCCAGGGGATTTGTTTTCACGGGCGCCGGAGCGCGTAATAAGGCGGCCTTCACAGCGACCAGGAAGACAGGCTCGCCAGATCCCAGTCCGCCTGATCGCGCACATTGAGAATACCGGCTTTTACGGCCGGATTATAAATCCGGCGGACAGCGGCAGTGTCCATCGCGGCGCCGGCGCCGTTCACTGTACCGGCAAGCGTGATGCGACGCGGCGCGAGCGATTCGACCAGTTCCGGCAGATCGGTGTGGCGCAAGAGACCGGGCACGAAGTTGGCGAAACTATGATCGTAGTCTTCGGTATCGACGAGGTTGCGAAAGGAAACCAATCCACCCGCAAGGTACAGTTCCGCGATCTCGCGATCGAGAGCCGCCGCGAAGATCGCCGGTACGGTCATTTTGCCGCGCGCCGCAATCACCACGCGCCTGCCTCTCAACGCGGAATGCGCGCGCAAGGCGGCCGCGAGCGCCAGGATGTCCGTCACCCGTTGACCGGCAAGAGGACGTCCCAGCATCAGCGAAGACCACGCGTAGTTCTCCTCGTCCTGGTGCGCGCGCATGTAACCGGCGCTGCCCGACCCGAACTCCGGAGCCAGGTCGCCCAATCCGCGCACATCCGCCGCGCATACTGGGTAACCCTTGGCGGCCAGCATCTGGTAGAGCTCTCCTTCGTGCCAGCGGCGATTGCGGCCTCCGTCTTCGAGCGAAAGCACGATGGGTTTGGACGCGTCCTCTTTTCGGGATAGAAAGAGCCAGACCGGCGCCCAGACCTTCGGCGCGGTCCCGACTTCCAGAGCCTCGATAAACACTTCGCGCGAAGGCACGCGCCGAAGAACCGTGGCAATAGCGCCAGTAGGCCGCGATACGCCGAGCAGTTCAGCCAGATCCGCGGGGCGCTGCTCGATGAAACTTGTCTTGTTCATGGCGAACGGCGTCAGCCCGCCAAACGAGCGCACGACATTTCCGGATTCCGCGACCCACAGCTTCTCGTCCGGCTCGGGCTCAACCGGCGGTTCCAGCTCGACGGGTTTCTCGCCGTCCCTGAGCCAACGCGCGAACCAGTTGTAGACCTGCAACCGGGAATCGTATGCCAGCGAGTGCGGCAGCGGCGTTCCGGTCCATGCAATACGGTCGGCATGGCCGAGCGCTTCGTAAACGCCGCGCAGTTTTTGAAATTCTTCCCAGCCGCTGGCGATGTATCGCGGCGAATAGGTTCCGAAGAAATCTTTGTCGCTGACCGAGATGAGCAGCGGCTTGGGCGCAAACGGATACATCACGTCCCATCGGTCAAACCCCAAGGGCGCGGAGGCGATGAAGTCCTGCTCCGCATCGTCGGTCGAGCCTGGTGGAATGAAGTTCGCGCACGCGACGTTCTCGGTATTACCGCTGCACACGGCCGCGGCCGCGAGGCGATCGTCCACCGCCATCAGCAGCATGGTTAGCGTGGCGCCGCCCGATTGGCCGGTGCCGCCAATGCGTTTCGCATCCACGATGGGCAGAGAGGCGAGATAGTCCAGACTGCGCACGGCATCCCAAACCTGAAGCCGCGTGCTGGTATCGCCGAAAAGCAGCATCTGTTTTCCCGGCACCGTGTGCTCCTCGTCGGCACCCCCCAGGCGTGAGACCTTGCCGGTTTTATCCGGATAATAAATGCGCTCGCCCTGCCCCATGGGATCGAACGCCAGCACGACGTAGCCCAGCCGCGCCAGCCCCTGACAGCAGCGCTGGTAGGAGTCGTAGGCCTTGCCGTTATTCGAATGCCCCAACTGAAACAGCACGGCCGGAAACGGGGCGCGGCCCGAAGCCGGAATGTAGAGATTGGCTGGAATGTGAAAGCGCGGCCGGCTCTGGTAGACGATTTTTTCGACGCGATAACCGGCGCGCTCGAACGAGCCCACATTTTGCGACTCGAGAGGCGTGCGCTCAGGCTCTCCGCCCGCCAGCTTCCAGAATGTGTCGCGCACCCAGCGCTGGCGCGCGCGAATAGCTTCGGGCGAGGTCAGCTTCGCAATCTCGCGGTTACGCGCCGCATACGCCGCCTCGGCCAGATCGCGCAGATAATCCGGTAGGCATCGCGCATATTCGCGATAGGCAACGCCTGGAAAGGTATGCTGCGTCCAGGCCCGCATGGGAAGGAGGCTGCCCGCGGCCGCGAGCGAGAGCATCTGCCGTCTTGTGATCGACACGATGACAGTGTAGGACAGGCATGCTGCCCTGTCCATCAGGTATTTGGGAGTGCCTACTTTTCCAGATTCGCGTAATATCCGGAGCGCGTCCGGACAATCGCTCCAGCGGGATTTCCGATCACGACTTTGATCTTGCGGAAGGTGCCGTCCTGCGCCTGGTTGGCCGGGCTGTAAGCGAGCGTGTACTGGTTGCGGACTTCGTGCGCGATCTCCTTGGCAATGCGGTCCATCTGCGACAGCTCGGACGGATACCAAACCTGCCCGCCGGTAGCGAATGTCAGGGTGTCCAGATCGCGCTTGGCACGCTCAGTTTCCCGCGGATCGTCTTCGCTCAGCAGGCCAACGGCGTAGATGATGACTCCACTCTGCTGCGCCGCCTGCACTACGTGCTGCAACATCTCCACGCTGGCGTTATCCTGGCCATCGGTCACGACGAGCACGACTTGCTTGTCTTTTTTTCCGCCGTGCCGAAGGTGCTCGATCCCCATGTTTAGTGCGTCCCGCATGGCCGTGCCGCCCCGCGATTTGATACTCTTCAGCGCTTCCTCGAGGAGCTTGATGTCGTTGGTGAATTCGCGGTCGAGTGAAGTCTCGTCATTGAAATTCATGATGAAGACCTCGTCTTCCGGGTTCGATGCGGCCACCAGACCGAGCGCGGCCGCCGCCACTGTAGCCCGCTTGGGAATCATACTGGCGCTGTTGTCGATCACCAGCCCCATCGACACCGGAACGTCCTCTCGCCGGAATACTTTGATCTGCTGCTTCACACCGTTTTCGTACACGGTGAAGGCACTTTGTGGAAGATTGAGCAGCAGGTGTCCGTCTTTGTCGACCACCGTCGCGTGCAGATCCACCAGACGCGTGTCGGTGCGAAAGGTGACTGCGTCCTCCTCCTTGGGCGAGGTTTCCTTGGGCGGAGTCTGTGTTTGGGACATCGCCGCAGTCGTTACAATTGCCAGGACCATGGCGCCGCGACAAATATTTGCGAAAGGGAACATGGAAACTGCCAATGAGTTGGACGTCTTACCCGAAATTTCAGTTCCACGCACAGGCGTCATCGGCCTCCCGTCAATTCTATTGTTCCATTTCGCGGCCGAAAACGTAACCGGCGCGCGGCAAATTTGGGGACTCTATTTGCATCGCAAAAATCGGGCGCCTTGAGACGCCCGTGCGATCCGAGACGCCGCTAATTTCGGTTGCCGCGCCCGTTCGGTACGTCCAGAACGGGGATTGCGCCGGGCGGCCGGGACACCAGGCCCTGCTTGGCTTCGTCCAGAATGATTTTGTGGTTCCCTAGAATCTCACCGGTCGACTGCTCGAGCAGCACCTGAGCGCGAATGTATGAGTTCTGCGCCGTAACCTCCACCAGTCGCGCGGCGGTCATGTCGCGCTGCACCTGAATCACGTTCAGGAAAGTCGTGGCGCCCATGGTAAATCGTTTGCGTTCCGCCTGCAGCGTCTGGTCGGTGAGTTGGCGGGACTTCACGGCGGTCTGATACGCGGCGAACGCCTGCCGCAGCGCGATGGAGGCGTTTTGCACGTCCACCTTCACCTGCTTGCGCGTCTTGCGGTCATTGATCTCCTGCTGCCGCAGCAACAACTCATCACGGATGGCGTCCGACTGCGCGGAGCGATTCCGCAACGGGATATTCAACTGCACCTGAACGACGTAGTCGGGAAAATTCCGGCTGAACAATTGCGTCAACGCCCTGCCCCAGCCGCCAAGAAAGAACGGATCGACACTCGATGGACTGCGTGTGGTGAAAGGCGTTCCCGGAGGCGAGCCGGGCGGTGGCGGAATGGGCAGCGAATTCATCTGCCCGGCAAGCGCGTTGTTGCGCAGATCGGCAACCAGGTCGAGCTGAGGCAAAAGCGCGTCCTTGGTGCCTTTAATGCTGATGCGGCTGTTTTCAAGCCCGATTTCGCTGGCTTCGACTTCAGGACGATTCTGCAGCGCCGTCGAGTAAAGATCCTGGATCGGAATAACCTGTTCATGTTCGGGCACGCGAATCGAATCCGTGGGCGCGATGCGAGCTTGAGAAAGGAGCGGATCATCGACGTCATGATGGCTGAGCGCGTTCTTCAATACCGTTTCCTGCTCGAGCACCTGCGTCTCGGCGTTCGTCAGGTCCTGTTGCGTGCGCGCCACCTCGGCTTCGGCACGCACGATTTCGATCGGCGCCAGCGTTCCGATGGCCACCTGTTTCTTGTTGTCGCTGTACAGCTTCTCGGCCAGTTCCACGGCCTGCCGCTTGACCCTCACGTTGTCGTTGAACGCAACCAGGTCCCAATAGAGATTGACAATCGCCGTAACCGTCGTGATCACCTGCTGTTTGAAGACCAGGTCGGAAACGCGGATATTGTTCTTCGCCACGCGAATGAGGCGCGAGTTGACCGATGGCCGGAAACCCGACAACAAATGTTGCCGCACTTCGAGCGTCATGCTCGCGTTCACCCAGGGATTGAAGTCGTCGTAAGGCGAATTCTCGCTCAGAAATGAATTGTTCCATTGATAGCCGACGGTGGTGCCGGATAGAAACGCTTTCTGAATGCCATAGTTGGTCCCGCGACCCGCCTGCACCAGCGAGTTGCTGCCGGTGGCGGTGGTGAATGTGCTGGTCAGCGGCTGCGTGAAATGGAGCCAGTTGGTGTTGAAGAACAGGACGGGATCGAGATTGGGAATGCTGGTACCGACCTGCTGAATCTGGATGCCGCCAAAAATGCCCCCGCCCGATCTCCCGCCGCCGCCAACCCCGATGCCACCACCCTGAGTTCCCGCCAGCGAACCGGCACTGGAGGGCCCCTGCTGCACGTCGGTCTGAATGCCGCGGATAAAACCGCCGGCCTCCGCGCGAAGCAGATCGGCATCCGCGATGCGCGGCCCGTATCGGCCTACTTCGACGTCCAGATTATTTTCAAGCGCGAGCGCAATGGCGTCATCGAGCGAAAGATAAATCGCGCCCGCGCGCACCAGCGAGTCGAGCCGGTTCGAATCGGTATAGTTCGGCGGTGGAAGGCGACGCGCCTGATAGGGCCGCCGCAGATTCGAAAACCATCCGCCGCTCGCGGGCATCTGCGGCTCGGTGAGGTCGGGCGCCTGCTGTGCAAATCCAGTCGGGGCAAGCAGCGCCGCGACGCACAGGGTGGCGATAACCGTCTGTCCATTCATACATTACTCCTGCAAAAAAGACTCATGATCCCATTCAGAGAGGCAGGTGGCGTGCCACCGCTAAACCTATGAGACTAAATGGGGTTTTGCGCCAGGAGTGTTCGGTTTTGGGACGGTAATGTCCACAACCGGCGAGCCTGTGATATGCTGCGGGCCGATGCGTCAACTCATTCCGGCGGCTGGAATTCTATTTCTGTTTTCCGTGGTCCTGCTCGCTCAGCCATCCAGACAAACGTACACGTACAAGACGGTTGAGGATTGCAAGATTCAAGCGGATGTCTATCGGCCGCCCGGCGAAGCGGTGACGCCCGCGATTCTGTGGATCCACGGCGGCGCGCTGATCATGGGCAACCGCGAGGGAATTCGTGGCGCGCAGTTGGAAAGATATCTTCAGGCGGGTTACACGGTCGTCTCGATTGACTATCGCCTCGCGCCCGAAACAAAACTCGCCGCGATCGTCGCAGATCTCGAGGATGCTTACCGATGGGTGCGAGAGAAAGGTCCCGCTCTTTTTCGCATCGACCCGGCGCGCATCGCCGTCGTCGGGCACTCAGCCGGCGGTTATCTCACGCTGATGTCGGGCTTCCGGCTGCAACCGCGTCCGCGCGCTCTGGTCTCTTTCTACGGTTACGGCGATATCGCAGGTGAGTGGTACAGCCGGCCCGATCCCTTTTATAACCGGCAGCCGAAGGTCTCGAAAGAAGTCGCGTACCGCGGCGTGAATCAGGGCGTGATTTCGGGATCCACGGGTGGTGATCGCCCAGCCTTCTACCTCTATTGCCGCCAACTCGGGATTTGGCCGAAAGAGGTTGCGGCACACGATCCCGATACCGAGCCCAGAGCATTCGATGCGTTCTGCCCGCTGCGCAACGTCACCGAACATTATCCGCCGACTCTGTTGTTACACGGCGACAAAGATACCGACGTACCCTTCGAGCAATCCGCGCTGATGGCCAAGGAACTGAAGCGGCGCCGCGTGGAACACGAATTCATTGCGATGCCCGGCCATGGACACGGCTTCGATCGCGAAATGGGCGACCCCGCTGTTGCGGCCGCGTTCGATCGTGTGATGGCGTTCTTGCAGAGACGGCTGGCACGATAGTTCACTTACCGAGCGGTGTGGCCGGTCATGCCGTCCCGCGCTAAAATTGAGGACGTATGGAAGATTCCGTTCGCGAGGAATTAAAAGAGATCAAAGTCATTCTGCGCGGCGTCGCGGAGAGTCAGGCGGCCGCCGAAGTCCGCATGGATCGTGCGGATGCCCGCATGGATCGCGCAGAGGCACGTACCGCCCAAAGCGATGCCCGTTTCGAAAAACGTATGCGCGGGTTCGAAAAGCTCGTGCGCATCGGCATGACGGAGCTGCGTAGGATGGAGAAAACTTTCCAGCGGCGGGCCGCGGAGCAGGATGAGAAAATTAACATCCTGATTCAGAGCCAGCACGAGATCCAAGCCAGCCTGAAAGCGTTTCTCGATTCCATGCGCCGCGGCGGTAACGGCCATCGCGGCGGCCGCGCCCGGTAAGCCGGAACTAGAAGCCGGCCCTGCCGATTGATATAATTCTGGCTTGCCAACCGAAATTCGCCAGTCCGTCTGCGCTCTCGATTGCCCCGACGCTTGCAGCCTACTCATCAACGTCGAAAACGGCAAGGGCAGCCGCCTGCGTGGGAATCCCGACCATCCCGTAACGCGCGGATTTCTCTGCGGCAAAGTCGCACGTTACCTCGAGCGCGAGTACTCGCCTGAGCGCCTCCTTTATCCGCGGCGGCGCACGGGCGCCAAGGGCGAAGAACGGTTCGCGCGTATTACATGGGATGAAGCGCTCGATGAAATCGCGGATCGGCTGAAATCGATTGCCGCCGAGTTTGGTCCCGAAGCCATTTTGCCGTACAGCTACGGCGGCTCGATGGGTTACTTGCAGGGCTCCGGAATGGATCGCCGGTTCTTCCATCGGCTTGGCGCATCCCGGCTGGACCGCACCATCTGTTCGACCGCTGGAGGCGCGGGCCTCACCGAAGCGCTCGGCGTCCGCTACGGCACCGAGCCCGAGCAGTTCCGTCACTCGAAACTCATTCTCGCGTGGGGCGCGAATATCCTCGGCACGAACGTGCACCTGTGGCCGTTCATCGTCGAAGCACGGCGCGCCGGTGCGAAGCTCTACACCATCGACCCTCATCAGAATCGTACCGGCCAGCTTGCCGACCGGCATTTCTTCATCAATCCCGGCAGCGACACCGCTCTCGCGCTCGGCATGATGCACGTCATCATCGGCGAAAACCTGCATGACGCGGATTATGTGGCGCGCTTCACAGCCGGATTCGATCAATTGCGCGAGCGCGTCAAAGAGTATCCGCCGGACCGTGTGGCGGCCCTCACGGGCATCGGAAAAGAAGAAATCGTCGGGCTCGCGCGCGAGTATGCAACCGTGCGTCCAGCGGTGATCCGGCTCAACTACGGGTTACAGCGCAGCGAGCGCGGCGCCATGGCGGTGCGGGCGATCTCGCTGCTGCCTGCGGTCATCGGTTCCTGGAAAGAAACGGGCGGCGGTGCAGTGCTTTCGACGTCCGGGGGATTTCAGCTCAATCGCACGGCGCTCGAGCGTCCGGATCTCCAGTTGCAGTCGTCGCTTGGCCGCGAATCGCGTATGGTGAACATGTCGCAGCTTGGCATGGCGCTCAATGAATTGACCGATCCGCCGGTCAAAGCGCTGGTCGTCTACAATTCCAACCCGGCCGCGGTCGCGCCCAATCAGAACGCCGTGCTGGCGGGTCTGCGGCGCAAGGATCTGTTCACGGTCGTGCTCGAACAATTCCAGACCGATACCGCCGACTATGCCGACATTGTGCTACCCGCCACCACGTTTCTCGAACACGACGACATTTATTTCGCCTACGGGCATTACTATCTGCAAGTGGCGCGACCCGTGTTACCCGCGCCCGGCGAAACGAAATCCAATGTCGAAGTCTTCCGGCTGCTTGCGGGTCGCATGGGTTTTGATGACGCGTGCTTCACCGACTCCGAGGACGACATGATTCGCGC
>Ga0070696_100001592_pt1 | contig 14883 bp, 8 predicted proteins | sample KBSK1253metaG_FD_65474 | JGI IMG/M metagenome (GOLD analysis project Ga0070696, IMG submission 65474) | Corn, switchgrass and miscanthus rhizosphere microbial communities from Kellogg Biological Station, Michigan, USA - KBS K1-25-3 metaG | ecosystem: Host-associated > Plants > Roots >... | reverse complement strand
GATCTCGCGGACCTTCTCCGGCGTGACCTGGACCTCCTGGCCCTTCGACATCGCCTCGGCGATCTCCTCGACCGTCGGCTCGCGGCCGAGCTCCTGGAGGAGCTGGCGCGAGACGCGGATGAGGCGGTTGATCGTCTCGACCATGTGGACCGGGATGCGGATCGTGCGGGCCTGGTCGGCGATCGCTCGCGTGATCGCCTGGCGGATCCACCACGTCGCGTACGTGGAGAACTTGAAGCCCTTCTCGAAGTCGAACTTCTCGACCGCACGGATGAGGCCGATGTTGCCCTCCTGGATCAGGTCCAGGAAGGACATGCCGCGGCCGATGTACTTCTTCGCGATCGACACGACCAGCCGGAGGTTGGCCGAGGTCAGCTGCTCCCGCGCGTCCCTGCCGATTCGCACCAGCTCGCCCTTGCGGTGCGCGAGCTTGGTGTTCTTGGGGACCTCCGGGTCGTAGCCCATCAGTTTTAGGAGATCGGCTTCCTTGCCGTCCATCACCAGGCGCTCGAGCGCCGGGAAGGCAACGGCGTCGCGCGTCCAGTCATAGATCGCGCGCAGGCCGACGTTGTCCCGCGAGTCGAGGTCGCCGTTGTGCACGGCGAAATAGGCCCAGTCGAGGAGCGCGAGGAACGCCTCGGGCGTTTGGCGCGCCGGCTTCTTGCCGTTGGCCGCGTCCGCATCGACGGCCTCGCCGTAGTGCTTGAGGAGGCTTCGCGCCTCCTTGAGCAGCTCCTTCGTGCCCTCGGACTGCGCGTCCTTGCCGGCGCGAACGAGGTGGAAGTCGGGCGGTGGCGTCAGCAGGTCGGCGGCGCCGATCGCGGACACGCCATCGTGGACGAGGCGGTGCGCCTCGTCGCCCAGCGGCAGCCGGTGCTGCGGCTTCGCCGTTCGTGTCTTCTTCTCGGTCTCGTGGAGCGTCCACTCGTGAAGCGAGACGAGGCCCTTCCACGGCTCGTCGACGAGCTGCTCGCCGAGCTCGATTGCCTTGGCCAGGACGACCTCTTCCTCGGCGGTGAGCAGGGCGACCTTGCCGATCTCCTTCAGGTACATCCTGACCGGGTCGTCGATGCCGATCATGTCGGCCGAGAGGGCCTCCAGCTCGGCGGCGGTCGGCTCTTCGAGCTCATCGGCGTCGAGCTTCGTCGGGCCCTCGGCGGGCAGGCGCGAGGTACGTGCCTCGGCGTCCTCCCCGACGACCTCGACCGCGGCGTCGTCGTCGAGGTCCTCGCCGAGGGCGAGGTCGGCCTCTTCCTCGGCCTCTTCCTCGTCCTCCTCCTCGTCGACGTCGTCGAGGGCGGCACGGGACGGGCGGAGCCCGGCGAGCTTCGCCTCTTCGAGGTCGGCCTTGCCCCGACGGGGTCGGGTCAGGACTGCCTCGACGAGCTGCTGGTCAAGTGGATCGATCGGCATGGCGGATGTACCTCCTGGTCGCGTGGTCAGGCGCGCACGGGCTGCGGGCGCGCCAGTAGTCGGGTCTGGTCTCGTCGCCGGTGGAGCGACTTTCGTGTCTCGTTCATCAATTGGCTCTCCCGGAGGAGCTGGTCGATCGAGTCGCGATCGGCCGCTTGCTCGGCCTCGGCGAGCGCCGAGGCGATGTAGTCGGCGCGCTCGTCGAGCGAGCGCTCCTCGAGGTCGATGGTCAGCCGGTCGAGCTCGTAGGCGAGCTCCGCGTCGGACAGCTCCCGCGGGTTCGGGTCGCGGCGTGCGATCACCGCCTGCGCGAGCGCGGCGGTCTCGGGATCGAGGGCCTGGACCAGCGCGGTCAGGCTGAACGGCGGGTGCACGCCTTCGTCGTTGGGCTCGCGGGCGAGCACGACGGCGCGGAACAGCTCGCGCGCCACGGTGCTCGGGAGCTGGTCCGGCCCGACCACGTCGACGGCGCGGAGCTGGATCTCGGGCACGAGCAGGAGCAGCCGCAGGAATTCGGCCTCCTGCGGCATGACGCCCCGGAGAATCTCGCTCACGGGCAGCGAGTCCGCGGCCGACACGATGGCCTCGGCGTTGAACCGCGAGCCGCCGTCGGCGGCCGAGCCGGCGACGCGCGCGCCGCGCCCCGGGCCCACGGGCATGCCCGCGGGAGCGAGACCCGACGCTCCCCCTGCGCGAGCGCCGCGGAGCACGTCGAGCAGCACCCGCTCCTCCACACCGGAAACGCGATGGACGAGCTGCAGGTAGGCGTCGCGCATCACGACGTTGGGCACGGCACGGATCGTCGGCATGACGGCATCGACGAAGCGGGCCTTGCCGCCGGGCGTCTTGAGGTCGTACGTCTTCGCGAAGGTATCCACCAGGTACTCGACGATCGGCTGGGCGGTTCGGACCTCCTCGCGCCAGCGGTCCGGCGTCTCGCGCAGGACCTCGTCCGGATCCTTGCCGTCGGGCAGGCGCACGACCCGAACCTCGTCGAGCTCGATCCCGCTCTCCGTCGCGGCGAGCTGGCCGATGAGTGACGACAGCGCCTGCGCCCCGAATGTGCCCGCCTTCTGGCCCGCCGGGTCGACGTCGTACGCGAGCGCGATTCGCTTCGCGTATCGGGTCAGCAGCGCGACCTGTCCCGGCGTGAGCGCGGTCCCGAGCGACGCGACGACGTTGTCGAAGCCCGCCTGGTGGGCCATCAGGGCATCGGTGTAGCCCTCGACGATCACCGCCTGGCCGGACTTGCGCATCGCGCCCTTGGCCTCGCCGATCAGGTACAGCGAGCGGCTCTTGTCGAACAGCGGCGTCCCCGGCGTGTTGAGGTACTTCGGCCCGGTGTCCCGACCGCCCTCGCCCTCGGCGCCGAGGATCCGGCCGCCCATCCCGGTCGCCGCGCCGTTCTGGTCGCGGATGGGGAACAGCACCCGGCCGCGGAACTTGTCGATGACGCCCACGCCGCGCGAGGACGAACGCGCCGGCGAGGCGATGCCTGCCTCGACGAGCTCCTCGGGTCGGACGTTCCGCTTCTGGACGAGGGTCCTGCTCAGCGCGTCCCAGCCCTCGGGCGCCCAGCCCAGCTGGAAGGTCTCGATGGTCTTGTCGGTGAAGCCGCGGCCGCGGAGGTAGTCCAGCGCCGGCTTGCCCTGCGAGGTCGAGGTCAGGACCTGGTGGTAGAAGGCGATCGCTGTCTCGAGCACGTCGCGGAGTCGCGCCCGGTGGGCGTCCTCGCGCTTCGTCCGCTCGTCGATCTCGACGCCCGCCTTCGCGGCGAGGGTTCGCAGGGCCTCCGGGAAGGGCACGCCATCACGCTGCATCACGAACGAGAACACGTCCCCGCCGAGCCCGCAGCCGAAGCACTTCCAGGAATCGCGGTTCGGGGTAACGGTGAACGACGGCGTCTTCTCGCCGTGGAACGGACACAGGCCCTTGTAGGTTGTGCCCGCCTTCTTCAGCTGAACCGTCTCGCCGACGATGTCGACGATGTTCAGCCGGCTCTTGACCTCAGCCGCAACGCCGCCTGCCGTCTCTCCGACCTCCAACAATTCCTACGTCCGGGAACCCGACCCGGTTCCCGCACGTTCCATCGCGTCCGACCCCGCGACCTGCCGAACATGACTGTGGGCCTTGTCAAGTCTTGACAGGCCCGTCCGAGGAGAATTCTCCTCCCAACCTGGGTCACTTGTCAAGGGGTTTGTCAATACCCCCACCTAGTATTCTCTGGCAGCACCTCGAGTCGATCGGGCGCCGGGACGCAAGGGCGTCGACGAACCGGACGAGCTGTTCCGGGCGATGCTGCCGGAATAGCGAAACGCCCGAGGTGCAGCCTCGGGCGTTGAAGGGGTCGCTTGCGATTTGGTTCGCGACGACCGGGGGCCAATTGGAACTTTGCCCGCCGGGTCCGTTACGGGTCGAGCGGGAAAGTCTGGCTATGGGCCCTAAACGCCGGGTTTACTTCGGCGCCGCGAACGCCGCCTCGAGATCCGCCCAAAGCTCGTCGACCGGCTCCATGCCGATGTGCAGCCGGATCAGCTCGCCGCCCATCCAGGGCCGCACGTCGCGGGCGCTGCGGGACATGCTGTGCGGCATGACCAGCGACTCGTAGCCGCCCCAGGAGTAGCCGAGCCCGAAATGCCCGCCGGCGAGGAGCCGGTCGGTGAACGCCTCCACCAGCTCGGCGTCCGCGGGCGCGCCGTCGGGGCCGAGCAGCTCGAAGGCGAACAGGCCGCTGCTGCCGTGGAAGTCCCGCTTCCAGAGCGCGTGGCCGGGGTGCGAGGGCAGCGCCGGATGGAGCACCCGGCCGGCGCGGGGATGGTCCTCGAGGCGCCGGGCGAGGTCCAGGGCGCCGGCCTCGGAGGCGCGAATCCGCATCGCCGCGGTCCGCGAGCCGCGGACCACGAGGAAGGCGTCCTCGCCGTTGGCGCTCATCCCGAGGAGCTCCGACGCGGCGCGGACCCTGGGCACGAGGTCGCCGGCGGCGAACGTCGCGCCCATGAGCAGGTCCGAGTGGCCGCCCCAGTACTTCGTGAGGGCCACGACGGAGATGTCGATGCCGTGCTCGAACGGCAGGAACACGCCCGGCGAGCCCCAGGTGTTGTCGAACGCGGTCACGATCGCGTGATCGGCGGCGCGCGCCGCGGCCACGATCGCGGGCACGTCCTGGATCTCGAAGGTGTGCGTGCCCGGGCTCTCGAGCCAGATCAGCGAGGTCGCCGGCCGGATGAGCGAGGCGATCCCCTCCCCAATCAGCGGGTCGTAGAACTCGACGTCGATGCCGAGGGGCCGGAGCAGCTGCTCGCACAGCCGTCGCGCCGGGCTGTACACGGAGTCGGTCACGAGGACGTGGTCGCCCGACTTGGCGGCGGCGAAGAATGCCGTCGTGATCGCGGACATGCCAGTCGGCGAGAACGCCACGCCGTCGCCACCCTCGCCGGCAAGGAGGATCTTCTCGAGCGCGAGGGTCGTCGGCGTCCCGAGGAGGCCATACACGGACATCGTCCGGTCGCCCGCGTGCATCGCCTCGAGCGTGTCGCGCAGGTCCGCCACGCTGTCGAAGAGGACCGTCGAGGCGCGACGAATCTCGGGCGCCGGGGTCCGGAAGCGCCCGCGGTTCATGGTCACCAGCGGGAGGATAGCGACGCGCTTCAGCGCCGGTGCGGCCCTACTTCAGGACGGCGAACGCGTCGATGTCGACCCTGCCGTAGCCGCCTACGACCACGACCTGGACCTTGTGGGCATGGACCGACGAGAACGTCCTGGTCCAGACGAGCCGCCGGTATGCCGTCGGCTTGCCCAGGTCGATCCGCGCGACCTGGACGCCGTCGACCTTGATCCGTACGACGCCCCGACTCCCGGACAGCGTCGTCACGAAGCCCACGGCGCGGCCCGTGAACGAATACGTCGCGGAGCGCTTGCCGATGCTGGTGTAGCGGACGGAGCCGCCCGAGTACGACGACTTGCTCCCCCTCGACCAGGTCCCCGAGTAGGTGACGGAGCTCGACGTCTGCTGGACCAGCCGCGGGCTGAACGTCGGACCGGGGCTCGTTCCGCTCGTATGGTCGGCCCAGTCGACTGCGACGATGCCGAAGCGCAGCGTCCCCGACGGGCTGACGATCACGACCGCCGAGGTGGTCACGAGGCCGGTCGCGAGGAGCGTCCACGAGCCACCGTTCTGCGAGTACACGATGCTGTAGTACTTGATGCCGGTCTCGGCGTCGGTGCCCTGCCAGGTGAGCTGGAGGGGGATCCCCGATCCCGACAGCGACATGCCGGTCTTGATCGAGGTCGCGGGTGCGGTTTCCGTCGGCGCGGTGCGATCGACGATCGTGGTGATGGAGACCGGGGCCGCCGGGCCGGAACCGCCGGAGCCGGTGGCGGATCCCGCTGCCAGGGTCAGGGACAGCGTTCCAGCCGGCGGCGTTGTCGCCTTGACGGAGATGGCGTATGCGCTGCCGCCGTCGAACGGAATGAACTCGTCGTTCGTCCAGCCCGTTGACGTCCCGCCGATCGTGAAGTCGGACACGTCGACGCCGGTCACGGGCTCCGAGAACCAGGCCCAGAACGGGTTCCACGAGTCCGCGCCCCCTGCATTCGTCGTGAGCAGGACGCGCGGCGGTCCGCCCGTGTCGCAGTCGACCATCATGTCGCCCGCGTTGACGCGGCCACCCGTCACGGTCTTGCCCGACAGCGACGGTGTCGCCACGGCGTGGTCGAACAGGGACGTCTCCAGGCCCTCCGCGGTAGGCGACGCCTGGCACGACGCGAGGAGGGCCAGCGATCCGGTCACATGCGGCGCAGCCATCGACGTCCCGCTCAGGTACGCGAAATTGTTGCCCGGATAGGTCGACGCGATCTGGACCCCGGGCGCGCCGATGTCGACTGACGTCGCGCCGTAGTTCGAGAAGTCCGCCAGGGCGCCCGCCCCGTCGATCGCCGCGACCGAGATGACGCAGTCGTAGCCGCGTGGGTCGCCGGTGTCGAAGCGCGTGTCGCACGCAAGACCCGATGGGCGGTGTTGCTCCAGGTCGGTGTTCACGCCCTCGTTGCCGGCAGACGCCACGAACAGGATGCCCGCGTCCCCGCCCCGGTTGATGGCGTCCTCGAGGGCCGTGCTCTCCTCGGCGCCACCCCAGCTGTTGTTCGATGCGACCACGTTGAGACCGTGTTCGGTCTTGAGGTCGGTGAGGTAGTCGAGCGCGGCCACGGCATCGCTGACGGAACCATCGCCGTCGATGAACTTGAGCGGGATCATGGTGACGGCCCAGTTCATACCGACGCCGCCCCAGTGGTTCCCGCCCTGCGCGCCCAGGGTTCCGGCGACATGGGTGCCGTGGAAGTCGGCGCCGACGCTGTCGTAGACGCTCGCGTCGTGGTGGTAGAAGTCCCAGCCGTGGATGTCGTCGATGTAGCCGTTGTTGTCGTCGTCGAGCCCGTTGCCCGGCGTCTCGAAGGGGTTGGTCCAGATGTTCGGCGCCAGGTCGTGATGGCTGATGTCGACGCCGGTGTCGATGATCCCGACATAGACGTCCCGGCTCCCGACCTGGTTGGCGTCCCACGCCTGCAGGGCCCCGCTCCCGAACGTGTGGGAGCCGGCCGGGCCGTCCAGGTTCGTCATGAAGCCCTGCTGCCACAGGTCGTCGTTCGGGGTGTGGTCCGGCGTGACCAGGTAGTCCGGTTCGGCGAAGCGAACACCGTGGCGCTCCTGGAGCGCGCGCACTGCATCTTTGACGCTCGTTCCGGGCTCGAGCTGGAGGCGCTCGAGGCCGCGGGCCAGCTTCGAGACGGCGTGATGGCTCTGGGCATGGGCCGCTCGCCGCGCGGCGCCTCGATCCGCCGCCGACGCCCCCTTGCCGTAGGCGACGAGGACGACGCCGGGGACGTAGGCACGCCCGCCTGGCTTTCCGGTGCCCGATGGCTGCACGCCCAGGTCGCGGATAGGGCCCGCTGACGAGCCGGATTCGTCGGCGTCGTCCACCAGCCTCGGCGGCATGTTCGGCGGTGCGGCTGCCAGCGGCGCCGGCAGGATGATCGCGGAGCCGATGAGGGCGAGCGCGGTCAGCGCCGCGAGCCGCCCGATCGTTTTCCGGGTGCCCGAACCCGCGCCCACGCGCCCTCCCCTGCCGCCGCGCCGATGGCGCGGGGCGCACAGCATACGGCGCGGATTCCGCCCGTCGATCGCCTCGATAGCGACCGCGACCTATCGGCGTTGGCGCTCCGCAACGGCCGCCACGGACAGGGTCATCGAGGCCCTGAGGCGCTCGCCGGCGCGCAGCTCCCGGACGCCCGCCGCCCGGCGGGTAGCGGCGGGCAGCGCGAGGGCGTTCGGGGGCGCGGTGAGCGGCTCGACGCAGAAGCTGTCGCGCGGCGTGTAGACGACGACCGGAGCGGGCGCCGGCTCGAACTCGATCGTGAGCTCCAGGTCCGGCCAGGTCACGACCGCGGGCGACCCGGCGCCCAGGTAGCACAGGTCGAGGCGGCGGCGCCCAAGGGCGGGGCCGCGGCGCAGGTCCGTCGCGCCACGGACCGCGGCCTTCGCCCCGGTCGGGACCATGCCCTCGGTGACTTGGCTGCTCGCGGCGTCCACGCGGAGGCGAGGGTCGCCGCGGCGCAGGAACCACGGATGCCAGCCGAGCGCCGCGGGCATCGGCTCGTCCGCCTCGATCTCTGTCTCGAGACGGACCCGTGTCGGCGAGATGGTCACTCGCTGGCGGACGCGACCACCCATCGGCCACTGGTCACGTGGCAGCTCGATGGTGAGGGTCGCCGACTCCCGAGACGCCTCCTCGACGGACCAGGGCCGGTTCCAGGTGAGGCCGTGGATCGCGTGGCGACCGTGCGTGCGCCCGAGCTGGAGCGTCCGACCCTGCCACTCGAACCGGCCGTTCGCCAGCCGGCCGGGCCAGGGCGCCATCACGAACCAGCCCCAGTGGATCGAGGCATCGGCATCGTCGGGCGGCCCGACGAGCAGCTCCTCGCCGCCCATCGTCCACGATGCGAGCCGGCCGCCACGGCGCGGGTCGAGCACGACCCGGTTCGGTCCGGCGCTGAGCTCAACGTGGAACGACACGAGGGCTCGAAATCGACGCCGCGGACGCGCGGCGTTTTGTGCTCCTGTCGAACAAATCCCGTCTAGTATCGGCCGGTCGACACCCGCGGAACCGGAGGAATGCGCGTTGGCCGACAACTTCTTCGGCGAGGTCCCGGGCAGGATCCCGTTTGGCGGCCCCAACGCCACGGATCCGCTCGCCTACACGGTCTATGACCCCGACCGAATGGTCCTCGGCAAGCGCATGGAGGACCACCTCCGGATCGGCGTCTGCCTGTGGCACTCGTTCGCGTGGCCCGGTATCGACATGTTCGGCATGGGCACGCTCGACCGGCCGTGGCTGGCGCCGGGCCTCGACCCGCTCGAGGCCGCCCGGAAGAAGGTCGAGTCCGCATTCGAGTTCCTCGAGAAGCTCGGCGTCCCGTTCTTCTGCTTCCACGATCGCGACGTCGCGCCGGAGCAGGCCTCCTGGAAGCAGACGAGCACGCTGTTCGACCAGGTCGTGGACCTGATCGAGGGCCAGATGCAGCGGACGGGCCTGAAGCTGCTGTGGGGCACGGCCAACCTGTTCGGCGTGCCGCGGTATATGGCCGGTGCGGCCACGAACCCGGACCCTGAGGTCTTCGCCTACGCCGCGGCCCAGGTCAAGCACATGCTCGAGGTCACCTACCGGCTCGGTGGCGCGAACTACGTCCTGTGGGGCGGGCGCGAGGGCTACGACACGTTGCTCAACACCGACCTCGCCCGGGAGGAGCGGCAGCTCGCCCGGTTCCTGGCCATGGTCGCCGAGCACAAGCACAAGATCGGGTTCGAGGGCCTCCTGCTGATCGAGCCGAAGCCGCAGGAGCCGGCCAAGCACCAGTACGACTACGACGCCGCGACGGTGCACGGCTTCCTGGTCCGCCATGGCCTCGAGGACGAATACAAGCTCAACCTCGAGGCGAACCACGCCACGCTGGCGGGCCACAGCTTCCACCACGAGGTCGCCTACGCGACGAGCCACGGGATGTTCGGGAGCATCGACGCGAACCGCGGCGACTACCAGAACGGCTGGGACACGGACCAGTTCCCGAACTCGGTCGACGAGCTGTCGCTCGCGGTCTACGAGATCTTGAAGGCGGGTGGGTTCACGAGCGGCGGCTTCAACTTCGACGCGAAGCTCCGGCGCCAGAGCGTGCATCGGCTCGACCTCTTCCACGCCCACATCGGCGGCATCGACACGCTCGCCCGATCGCTCCTGGTGGCGGCCGACATGGTTGAGCGGCGCACGCTCGAGACCAACCGCGAGCAGCGCTACGCGGGCTGGGACGGCGAGCTGGGCAAGGGCATCCTCGGCGGCTCGGTGTCGATCGACGAGCTCGAGCGGCGGGTCGCGTCCGGCGCCATCGACCCGGCGCCCGTGTCGGGCGGCCAGGAGCTGCTCGAGGAGATGGTCAACCGCCGGATCTGGCAGGTCGATCGCGGTCGCTGACGGCGCCCGCGGCCGACCGATCGCCGACCTCCGATGAGCCACGTCCTCGGCATCGATACCTCGACGACGGCGACGAAGGCCGTCCTGGTCGACGAGGCCGGCGCCGTCGTGGGCATCGGCTCGGCCGAATACGGGTTCGACGCGCCGCAGCCGCTGTGGAGCGAGCAGGAGCCCGCCCTGTGGTGGGACGGCGCGGTCGGCTCGATCCGGTCCGTGCTCCGGTCGACCGGCGTCGATCCGGCGACCATCGCGGCCATCGGGCTCACCGGGCAGATGCACGGGCTGGTCCTCTTGGACGCGGCGGATCGTGTCCTTCGGCCGGCGATCCTGTGGAACGACCAGCGCACGGCCCACGCCTGCGAGGAGATCCGCGAGGCCGTCGGGCCCGAGCGGCTGATCGAGATCACCGGCAACGACGCGGTTGCCGGCCTGACCGCGCCGAAGCTCGTCTGGGTCCGCGACCACGAGCCCGACGTATGGCGTCGCACCGCGCACGTGCTGCTGCCGAAGGACTACGTCCGCCTCGAGCTCACCGGCGAGCACGCCCTCGACAAGGCTGACGGCGCGGGCACGCTGCTCTTCGATCTCGCCGCGCGGGACTGGTCCGACGAGGTGCTGGGCGCGCTGCGAATCCCGCGGGAGTGGCTGCCGCCGACGCACGAGGGACCGGCGGTCACCGGGCAGGTGACCGAGCGAGCCGCCGCGGCCACGGGGCTCCGAGCCGGCACGCCCGTCGTCGCGGGCGGCGGCGACCAGTCCGCGAATGGCGTCGGGGTCGGCGCGGTGGCACCGGGCACCGTGGCCCTCTCCCTCGGCACCTCGGGCGTGATCTTCGCCGCGACCGCCGAGCCGCTGTACGAGCCGCACGGCCGCGTCCACGCCTTCTGCCATGCGCTGCCCACGCGCTGGCACCTCATGTCGGTGATGCTCTCGGCGGCTGGCAGCGTGCGTTGGTTCCGCGACACGCTCGCGACGGGCGAGGCATTCGAGACCCTGGTGGAGACCGCGGCCGGCGTGCCGGCCGGGAGCGAGGGGCTGTACTTCCTCCCCTACCTCAGCGGCGAGCGCAGCCCGCACCCGGACCCGCTCGCGCGTGGGGCGTTCATCGGCCTGACGCTCGGTCACGACCGTCGCCACCTCCTTCGAGCGGTCCTAGAGGGCGTGGCCTTCGGGCTGCGGGACGGGCTCGACCTGATGGTCGCCGCCGGCATGCCCGCGCCGAGCCAGGTCCGCGCCTCGGGCGGCGGGATTGCCAGCCCGCTATGGCGGCAGATCCTCGCCGACGTGCTCGAGACCGAGCTTGCGACGGTGAACACGACCGAGGGCGCCGCCTACGGCGCAGCGCTGCTCGCCACCGAGGCCGCCGGCTGGTTCCCGAGCGTCGAGGCGGCGGTCGCCGCGCTTGTCGAGGCGACGCCGGTCGCGTCACCCGGCCCCGACGCCGCCCGCTACCGCGACGCCCACGCGGGCTATCGGGAGCTGTACCCCACGCTGCGACCGTTCTTCCACCGCGGCTGAGCCGCGGCGATCAGCCGTGCAGCGCGGCGACGTCCTCCTCGGTGAGCTTCGTCGGCGGCTTACCCAGGATGATCATCCCGAGCACCTCGTCGGCCGTGACGTCGTCCTTGACCACCGTGTCGACGAGGCGGCCGTGGTACATGACTGAGATCCGCTCGGACAGGTCGAACACGTCGTGGATGTCGTGGCTGACGAGGAAGATGCCGATGCCTTCCTTCTTCAGCTGGCGGATCAGGTCGCGGACCTGTGCGGTCTCGGCCGGGCCGAGCGCCGCGGTCGGCTCGTCCATGATCAGGATCCGGGCGTTGAACTGGATCGCACGGCCGATGGCGATCGCCTGGCGCTGGCCGCCGGAGAGCCGCATCACCGGGCTCGTGAAGTTCTTGAAGTTCGGGTTGAGGCGGCCGATGACCTTGCGCGTCTCGTTCTCCATGGCATCGTCGTCGAGCTGCCCCCGGCTGGTGATCTCGCGGCCGAGGAACACGTTGGCCGGCGCGTCCAGGTTGTCGGCGAGCGCGAGCGTCTGGTAGATCGTCTCGATGCCGTAGGCCTTGGCATCGCGCGGGTTGGCGATCGTCGCCAGCTTGCCGTCGACGTAGATCTCGCCGCGGTCCGGCGGTCGGGCGCCCGACAGCGTCCGCATGAGGGTCGACTTGCCGGCGCCGTTGCCACCGACCAGCCCGACCACCTCGCCCGGGTACAGATCGATCGTCACCCCCTGGACGGCCCGGACGCCGCCGAAGCTGACGTCAATGCCCCGCATTTCGACGAGCGGCTGGCGATCGGGAGCGGCGCTGGGCGTGGCCGCTGGCGCGGCGGCGGGCGCAGGATCGGGCATGGGATCCGGCGCGGATTGCGGCATTGCCATCGGGATCAGCCCGCCCTTCTGCGAATGAACGTGTCGAGACCGACCGCGCCCACGAGCACGAGGCCGACCACGATGTCCTGGGTCGGCGAGTCGACGAGTGTCAGTGACATGCCCGACCGCAGCGACTGCATGACGACGGCACCGAGGATCGCGCCGGGGATCGTCCCGATGCCACCGGCGAACGACGTGCCCCCGATCACCGCCGCGGAGATGACGTCCAGCTCGTTCTGGACGCCCAGGTTCGTGACCGCGCTGTTGAGCCGCGCGGTCGACACGGCGGCACTGATCGCGGCGAGGATGCCCATGAGCGAGAACGTCTTGAGGATCGTCCAGCGGACGTTGATGCCGCCGAGGGCCGCCGCGTCCGGATTGCCGCCGATGGCGTAGACGTATCGCCCGAACTGCCGTCGCGTCGCGAGGAACGCGACCACGATGCCGACGATGATCAGGACCACGACCGGGATGGCGACCCCGGTGGCGAAGCCGTCGGGCGGGACAGGAATGCCCCGCTCCTTGGCGACCGCATCGGCGACGTTCGGCGGCAGCGGATAGCTGATCGCGACGAACACCGCGGCGAGCACGATCGCGCAGCCGAGGACCGTCACGGCGATCTCCGCCCACAGCGGGCGCGTCGGGAAGCCGTAGCGGCGCTTGCGGCGCCGGGCAAAGAGCAGGGTGACGACGATCGCGACGCAGGCGATCGCGCCGAGGACCCAGCTGCCGATGTCGCCGAGCGCGCCGACCCGCGTGCCGACGGTCCCGCCGCCGAGCATCTGGAAGGTCTGGTCCAGCGGGGCGATGGTCTGGCCCTGGGCGTAGCGGAAGATGAGGCCGCGCCAGATGAGCAGGCCGCCGAGCGTGACGATGAACGACGGCACACCGCCGTAGGCGACGAGGAAGCCCTGGGCGCCGCCGATGACCGCGCCGAGGACCACGCCCACGAGCAGAGTCGCGACCCAGATCCAGGGCTGGGGCTGCCCGCCGACGAGCTGGGGAATCCAGACCGACTGGAGCATCGCCATCGTGTAGCCGATGAACGCGAGCATCGAGCCCACGGACAGGTCGATGTTCCGGGACACGATGATCAGCACCATGCCCGTCGCCATGATCGCGATCGAGGCGCTCTGGACCGACAGGTTCCACAGGTTGCGGGCGGTGATGAACGTGCCGTGGCCGGCGATGTTGAAGCCGATCCAGATGATCGCGAGCGCAACGATCATGCCGATCAGGCGCGTGTCGACCTCGAGTAGCGCGATCCGCGTCGTGACGGGGGCAAAGAGGACACGAGCGCGGTCCACGAACCGCCTGATCGGCGAGGCGGGCCGACCCTCGGTCGCCATCTGCCCGGTGGTCTCGGAGAGCGCCATGCTCATTCGCTCCTGGTGCGCCTCGCGGCGCCGCGGGCCGAAAGAAACTGCGCCCTGCCCCGCGTTCGCGGTGGCAGGGCGCCTTCAGCTCAACGCTTGACGAAGGGCGTCAGCAGCCGGTCACAGAGCCGGCGGTCACGTCCTTGCAGAGGGCATCCTTGGTGATCCAGCCGGCATCGAGGACGTCCTTGAGGTTGTCCTTGGTGATCGGGTTCGGCTGGAGCTGGATCGCGCTCACGTTGTTGCCGCCCGGCGTGGTGAAGGCAGCAGTGCCGGTCACCTTGCTCGGATCGGGGTTGTTGCACAGCGCGATGGCGGACTCGCCCGCGGACTTGCCGAGGAGCCTGGAGTCCTTCCAGACGTCGACGGTCTGCGTGCCGAGAGCGACGCGGTTCAGGGCGGCGAGGTCGCCGTCCTGGCCGGAGACCGGAACGGACCCGGCGAGACCCTGGGCCGTCAGCGCCGCGATGGCGCCACCGGCCATGCCGTCGTTCTCAACGAAGGCGATGTCGATCTTGTTGTTGTTCGCGGTCAGGAACTGCTCCATCTCCGCCTGGGCCTTCGCAGGATCCCAGTTGTCGGTGTAGGTCTCACCGACGTTCTTGAGCGTGTCGGTGCTCTTGTCGACGTCCGGCAGGCCGGCCTCGACGTAACCCGCGCGGAGGAAGTCCGCGTTGGCGTCGGCCTTGTTGCCCTTGATGACGACGAAGTTGCCCGCGCTCTTGACCTTGAGCAGGGCCGCCGCCTGCAGCTTGCCGACGAGCTTGTTGTCGAAGGTGATGTACAGGACCTTCGGGTCCTCGATCAGGCGGTCATACGCGATGACCGGCACGTTGGCCGCGAGAGCCGACGCGACAGCCGTCTTGATGGCCGTGCCGTCCTGCGCGAGGATGATCACGACCTTCGCGCCCTGCGAGATCAGGTTCGCGACGTTCGAGTTCTGGGTGTCTGCCGACGACTTGGCGTCGTTCGAGATGTACTTCCCGCCACCGGCCTCGATCGCGGCCTTGATCGCGGGCTCATCCCACTTCGCCCATCGCTCTTCCTGGTAGTTGTTCCACGACACGCCGATGGTGCAGCCCGTCGCCGTACCACCACCCGTGCTGGTTCCGGGACCCGTCGTTGCCGTCCCGCCACCACCACAGGCCGCAAAGGCCACGACGGCGACGGTCGCCAACGCCAAGAGCCGTTTGTGCAT
>Ga0070696_100001590_pt1 | contig 14885 bp, 13 predicted proteins | sample KBSK1253metaG_FD_65474 | JGI IMG/M metagenome (GOLD analysis project Ga0070696, IMG submission 65474) | Corn, switchgrass and miscanthus rhizosphere microbial communities from Kellogg Biological Station, Michigan, USA - KBS K1-25-3 metaG | ecosystem: Host-associated > Plants > Roots >... | reverse complement strand
TTTTTCCCGGTGGTGCCCAAAGGCGAGGCACGCATTCGCACGCAGATGAGTGCCGCGCATACGCGCGCACAGCTCGACCACGCCATTGCCGCCTTCACGAAAGTGGCGCGTGCCCTGGGTGTGAGCGGTATCCACTGATCCCCTGCCCGCCCGCAGGCCCGGGTTGTGCTCGCCACGCCACACTCGACGAGCACCCACCAGCGTCGCGCAAGCCGGTTCGCGGTACGCGACGTTCGTCGCAATCGCGGAGCCATCCCGCCGCCGGTTGCCCGGCGCGGGTCAGGCGGCCCCGTGCGGTGCGACGGAACGCACCTCATGCTCAGTCAGGTACCGCCATTGGCCCTTGGCCAGCGTGCCAAGCGCCAGTGAACCAATCGCCACGCGCACCAGGCGCAGCACACGAACGTCATGCGCGGCCAGCAAGCGACGGATATGGCGATTGCGCCCCTCGTCCAAGGTGAGCTCCAACCACGCATTTTTGCCGCCGCTGCGCAGCAACACGGCACGCTTGGCGCGCAGATGTTCGCCGCTGTCGTCGACTCCGAGCAGCAAATGCGCCAGCAACCGGGAGTCCGGCAGGCAGTCAACCTGCACGTGGTAGGTCTTGTCCAGATGGGTCACCGGATCGGTGATGCCTGCCGCCCACAACGTGTCGTTGCTCAGCAGCAACAAGCCCTCGCTGGCCTTGTCCAGGCGCCCCACCGGTCCCAGCCACGGCAGGCCGGCCGCCGCAAGTGCACCGTAAACCGTATCGCGTCCGCGTTCGTCTGCCGCGCTGACGATCAGCCCGCGCGGCTTGTTGAACATCACATGCACAAAGCTGGGCGATTCGACCGCCGCGCCGTCTACCGCAATCCGCTGCAGCTCCGGTCGGGTCGGCTGATACGGATCGCGGACGATGCAGCCGTCCACGCTGACCCGGCCAGCGCGCACCCACGACTCGGCCTGACTGCGCGAACACACGCCCAGTTTGGACAACACGCGCGCCAGCCCATGCCGTGGGCCAGGCGCCACACCAGCCGGCGCGGAGTGAAAATAAGGTCTGGACATGGGCGTAGCGTATAGGTCGCGCACTATGGCGCCAAGGTTCGACCCGGCTCGCCTGCCGTGCACGCACTTCCACAGACGGCCGGGCAAAAAAAACCCGGCCGAAGCCGGGTTTTTCGTTTACTGCACCAGGCGGAATTACTGCTGAACCTGCAACTCGGTACGACGGTTCTGCGCACGACCTGCGTCGGTGGCATTGTCGCCAATCGGGTTGGTCTCACCGTGGCCGATCGGCCCTTCCAGACGGCTGGCATCAATGCCATGGCTGGTCAGGTAGTTATAGACGATCGAGGCACGACGCTCGGACAGGCTCTGGTTGTAGGCATCCGTACCCTTGGAGTCCGTGTAACCGGCAACCGTGACATGCACCTGCGGGTAACGCTGTAGCGTGTCGACAGCCTGGCTCAAAACTGCAAGCGAGTCGGCGGTCGGCGCGGCCAGCGAGTTTGAAATGTCCGTCTCGCCCTTCTTCGGACGGTCGAACTTGAAGTTCACGCCACGCAGGTCGATGACAACCTTCTGGGCGCAACCATCCGGGCCCACGATGGTGCCGGAAGTCGTGCCCGGGCACTTGTCATCACAGTCGTTGACGCCATCGCTATCGCTGTCCATGGTCGAGCAGTCAGCCGGGGCCGGAGCCGGGGCAACTTCAGGAGCGGGCGCGGCAGCTGGCGCGCCAAAACGCGTAACGACACTGAAACCAAGGAACCAGTCGCCATAGCCGTCTTCCTGGGGCTGAGTTTTATCATCCCAGTCATGGCGATAACCGGCCTCGAGGCGAACGTCAGTGCTGTCACTGACGGTCTTGGATACACCGGCACCGACCTGCGCGGCCGGTGACCAACCGCTCTCGGTGCTCGATTGATGACGACTGCCCATCACCCCAACCATCGCGTATGGGCGGAAGGAGTTCCAGTCACCTACGAAGAAACGTGCTGAGACACCGACATTGTTGCTCGCCCAGTTATTGTTGAAATCAGCGCCACCGGCTGGTGCATCCACCTTCCGCTTGGTGCGATCCACAAACGCTTCCACGGATACGTTCGGGGTGAGGAATTTGCCAAAACCCAGCCCGTAGTAAATCTGGCGGCTGTTGGTGTTGCGGTCGGTATCGTTGTAGTACCCGCCCACGGTCGGCGCGATGTACCAACGACCATCAAAGGTAGACATGGTCGTGTCGCTGACACTGCTGTCAGCCGGCGTCGCCGATGCCGTGGTGTCCTGCGCATGAACGGCACCTACGCCGCCCAGGGCCAGCGCAATCAGAAAGTACAAGCCCTTACGTTTCATCAGGTGTCTCCTCATGTTATTGGTTTTTCGCGTCCGTTCCAACCCAAACCGGAATCCCGCGTCAGAACGTGATTGCATCGCTACAGAGCTCTCGAAGCCCCTGCTTGGCATTTTCGGCAAGCGCGGCGATTGTAGCAAAATCGTTAAGTCGTTCGATGGTTTGCTATCCCGGATCCCAACGCCTGGTGATAATCCGTTCAGGAAACTCCCCATCCACCACAAGTCCTTTTTGGAACCATCTCTGGCGCTGGCGACCGGCGAATTGACCCGATCACGGGACCGGAACAAGGTTAATATTCCAGTCACACCGTCTTTACAACGTGAAGAGGCTGAGGAACTTCTGTATCGGCATGGCATCGAGCTGCGCCGGATCATGCGTCGCTTCGAGAATAGCCGCGACCTGATGCGCTGGGAGCTGGCCGCGAATCGCGGCCTCGAACTTTTGCAATAGCACGGGAATGCCTTCTGCGCGCCGCTGGCGATGGCCGATCGGATAGTCGACCAGCACCTTGTCCGTATGGCTGCCATCGGTGAAGAACACTTGCACGGAATTTCCGATATAGCGTTTGGTCGGGTCGAAGTAGTCGCGCGTGAACTGCGGATTCTCTGTCACCGTCATCTTCTTGCGCAGTGCGTCGATGCGCGGGTCACCCGCCACCTCGTCGTTGTAGTCGCTGGCCACCAGGCGACCGAAGATCAACGGCACCGCAACCATGTACTGGAGACAATGATCACGATCGGCGTAGTTGGCCAATGGGCCAGTCTTGTCAATGATGCGGCAGCCGGCCTCCTGCGTTTCAATGACCACCCGCTCAATCCGGTCAAGCTTGTCTGCGACCTGCGCGTGTAGCTGCATGGCGCACTCCACTGCGGTCTGCGCGTGGAACTCGGCGGGATAGCTGATCTTGAGCAATACGTTTTCCATCACGTAACTGCCGAATGGCCGCTCGAACTCAAATGGCTTGCCATTGAAGGCCACGTCATAGAAGCCCCAGGTCTTCGCGCTGAGCGCCGACGGGTAACCGACCACGCCGCGATACACCGCGTTGATGGCATGCGTGACGGCGCGGCGACAGGCATCGCCAGCAGCCCAGCTCTTGCGCGGCCCGGTGTTTGGCGCGTGGCGATAGGTGCGCAACGCACCGTTGTCGATCCAGCTGTGCGAGACCGCGGTGATGATCTGCTCCTTGCTGCCGCCGAGCATCGCCGTGGCCACCGCGGTGGAGGCCAGGCGCACCAGGATCACGTGGTCCTGCCCGACCCGATTGAAGCTGTTGAGCAGCGCATAGCAACCCTGGATCTCATGCGCCTTGATGGCGTAGCCCAGCACGTCGCGCACGGTGAACGGGGTGCCACCTTCGCGTTCGGCCTTGCGGCTGAGATAATCGGCAACGGCGAGAACGGTGCCCAGATTGTCCGACGGGTGACCCCATTCGGCCGCGAGCCAGGTGTCGTTGAAATCCAGCCAGCGGATCTGCGTACCGATGGCAAACGCTGCCTGCACGGGATCCAGCTCATGGCTGGTACCGGGTACGCGCGCACCGCCAGGCAACGTCGCGCCGGGTACCAACGGACCAAGGTGTTTCACGCACTCGGGGAACTTCATCGCCAACATGGCGGTGCCCAGCGAGTCGAGCAGAACGTAACGCGCGGTGTCGTACGCCGCCGCCGAATCAATGCGGTAGTCGGCAACGTATTGCGCAATGTCCACCAGCGGCTGGTCAGGATCAGGGCGTTCGGCGGAACGAATATCAGGTGCACTCATGGCCAGTCTCGCGATCGGAAAGCCCTATTTTAGCCGACCCTGGCCAGCCGCACCGGCTCGCGGCACTTGACCGGCGACCTGCGGACCGCAACAATCGCCGCGCATATCCCAAAGGGGAGTAGTTCCCGACGCAAGGAAGCATTGGCGTCGGTGTGGTGATCGTCAGCACGGGCGACCTTTCGCCCCGGTCATCACGGCAGTGTTCCGCGAACGAGACTTTTGTGGTGAGCACGGGCCGCGCGCGTTCGTGTTCGCTGCGCCGTCTGTCGCGCATGGAACCAAGAATTCTTCATGGAACTCGCCGTCACTGATTTCTTTTCCGGTCTGCTGACCATCATTTTGCTTGACCTCGTGCTCGCTGGTGACAATGCGATCGTCATTGCCATGGCCGCCAGTCGCCTGCCCAAGTCCCTGCAGAAGAAGGCCATATTCTGGGGCACGTTTGGCGCGGTGGCGGTGCGCTTCGCCCTGACCGCCGTGGTGGTCTACCTGCTTGAGCTGCCCGGGTTGATGCTGGTCGGCGGCTTGCTGCTGCTGCCGATCGCCTGGAAATTGCTGCGACACGATGTCGGTGATGACCCCAATATCAAGGTCGCCGACACTTTCTGGAGCGCGCTGCGCACCATCATCGTTGCTGACGCGCTGATGGGCATGGACAACGTGCTGGCCATCGCCGGCGCATCGAAAGGACACCTCGGTCTGGTCATCATCGGCCTGCTGGTCAGTGTGCCGTTGGTGGTATGGGGTTCCACACTGATCCTGAAGCTGATCGACCGCTTCCCGATCATCATGTACATCGGCGCTGCCGCCATAACCTTCACCGCCGGACGCATGATCGGCGGCGATCACTGGCTCAGTGGCTGGTTTGATGCGAACCCCTGGGGCCAATATCTGCTGGATGCACTGCTGGTGATCGGCATTTGCGGCGGCGGCTGGCTGTTGCAGCAACGCAAACAGCATCAGGGCGCGGCCTGACGGTGCACGCCGCGCCGCGGGGAACATCAAGCCGGTAGCTCGCCGACTTGCCCAACCGGTCCGCGCTGCTGCTTGAGGCCGGCGCCATGCGGCGCGACACTAGCCGTTCCTTTCTCTGCATTGGAACAAGCATGAAGCTCTATTACATGACGGGTGCCTGCCCGTTGGCCACGCACATTGTGCTGGAATGGATCGGCGCCCCATACGAGATTGCAGAGGTCAAGCATGACCAACTGAAATCACCGGCGTATCTGAAGATCAACCCGGGCGGCCTGGTACCGGCGCTGGTGGATGGCGACGCCGTGCTCACTGAAAACGTGGCCATCTTGCACTACCTCGCAGAGCTGCATCCGCAAGCCAGGCTCGACGGCGACGGCACGCCGCTGGGGCGCGCGGAAGTCAACCGCTGGCTGGGGTTCGTCAATTCAGAGGTACATCAGTCGTTCAAGCCGATCTTTGGCCCGGAACGTTTCCTCGCGGACAAGACGCAACACGCGGATCTGGCTGCGCATGCCAAGGACAAGCTGCGTGGCTTGTTTGCGCTGGTCGAGACACGGTTGGCGAAACACGACTGGCTTGGTGGCGCGCGGCGCTCCATCGCCGATCCCTATCTGTACGTCGTGCTGCGCTGGGCCAAGGCCAAGGCCATCGACCTGAGCGGCTTCAAGCACCTCGAGAGTTTCTTTCAGCGCATGGATGCCGACGCCGGCGTCAAGGCTGCACTGCGCGCCGAAGCGTGAAGCACGCCCTGCGCCGTGACACGCGCCTTGTTCGCAACGTGCCCAGCCAGGAAGCGCAAGGGAGCCATTCGGCTCCCTTGCGCTTCCTGGCTGCCGATGGACCGCCTCAGCGCTTGTCGATCGGAACGTACGCCAGGTCTTCCGGGCCGGTGTAGTTGGCGCTGGGACGAATGATCTTGCCGTCCTCACGCTGCTCAATCACATGTGCGCTCCAACCGGCCGTGCGCGAAATCACGAACAACGGCGTGAACATGGCCGTGGGTACGCCAAGCATGTGATACGTACTGGCGGAGAACCAGTCGAGATTCGGAAACATTTTCTTGACTTCGGCCATCACCTTGGCAATGCGTTCGGATACGTCGAACAGCGTCGGGTTGCCGCCATCCGTACACAGTTTGCGTGAGAGTTCCTTGATGATCTCGTTGCGCGGATCGGACACCGTATACACGGGATGACCGAAACCAATGATGATTTCCTTGCGCTCGACCCGCGCGCGGATGTCAGCTTCTGCCGCATCGGCAGTGCGGTAGCGCGAGATGATCTCCATCGCCACCTCATTGGCGCCGCCGTGTTTCGGACCACGCAGCGCACCGATGGCGCCGGTGATGGCTGAGTACATGTCCGAGCCGGTACCCGCGATCACCCGCGCGGCAAAGGTGGACGCGTTGAACTCATGTTCCGCGTACAACACCAGCGACTTGTCCAGCGCCTGCGCATGCAATTCGCTCGGCGCCCGGCCATGCAGCAGATGCAGGAAATGGCCGGCGATCGACTCGTCGTCCGTCTCGGTTTCCACGCGCTTGCCGTTGTGGCTGAAGTGATACCAGTACAGCAGCATCGAACCGAAGCTGGCCATCAGGCGATCGGCAATGGCGCGCGCGCCGGTGACGTTGTGATTGTCCTTTTCCGGCAACACGGTACCCAACATCGAACAGCCCGTGCGCAGCACGTCCATCGGATGCGTGGCGGCCGGCAGTAATTCCAGTGCCGCCTTGACCGGTGCCGGCAGTCCGCGCAGGCGCTTCAAGCGCGCACGATACTGCTTGAGCTCGGCCCAGTTCGGCAGCACGCCATGCACCAGCAGGTACGCCACTTCCTCGAAGGTGCCCTTCGCGGCCAGGTCGTGAATGTCGTAGCCGCGATAGTGCAAATCGTTGCCGCTGCGCCCGACCGTGCATAGCGCGGTATTGCCTGCGGCCACGCCAGACAGGGCAACGGATTTCTTGGGCTTGGGTAGGTTTTGAGAAGTGTTGTCGCTCATGCGTGGAAACCTCTATCGGTGAAATTCTGTTGGCTTGGCAAACTACAGCCGCATGCTCCAATGCCTGCCACAGCCAAGGAGCACTCCCTCAATTGTTGAATGTATCGGCCGGTGGCAATCGCGGACATTGATCGACCGGCCGCACCTGCAACAACAACCGCATCGTTGTGGGACCAACGAGATTTTTATTGCCGGACGTCCAGCATTCATCCAGGGTTGAACAGAAACATATATCGATCGCCATTCGACCGGCAGCCGCAGCGTGAAAGCGTTGCCAGAGATCCTGTTCCGGAAAGTGGATGATCTGCAGCTCCTCGCCTGGGCTCAGCACATAGTGATTGAGCGTCGTCTGGATGAAGCGGTGTGGCGGCAATCTCAGCGTAGCCAGCACACGATTCCAATCAGTTTGCGGCTTGCCATCAATCCAGACCTGCACACCACGCACGATCGCCGGACCCACGCCCTTGTTGTTCACAACCAGCGACTGGGTCAGATCGTTGTTCCCGGCGATCAAATACGGCCAGACCTGCGCCCGCACCTGCTCGCGCTGGATGTAGGCGGTGTAACCGGCGACGACCAAAGCGAGCAAGCCGACCAACGAAGCGACAACCACCCCAAGCGCATCCCACCGACGTCGATGATCGTCTGCTTCGGCACGGGCTTCGCCCTTGATCGGCTGCGGTCTGGTCATTGCCTGTCAGTCGCCCGTGCCACTGCCAAACAGCGCATCCAGCTTTTGCTCGAAAGCGTGATAGTCGAGATAGTCATACAACTCCTCACGCGTTTGCATGCTCGGTATGGCGGCCTGCTGCGTGCCGTCACGACGCACGGTCTGGTAGAAATTCAACGCCGCCTTGTTCATCGCCCGATAGGCGCCGCAGCAATACAGAATGATGTCGACGTTGGCGCTGGCGAGTTCTTCCCGGGTGAACAGGGGGGTCATGCCGAACTCGGTGATGTTGGCCAGAATCGGCACCTGCACCGCCGCCTTGAACTGGCGATATTGCTCCAACGTGTAAATCGCCTCGGGGAAGATCATATCCGCGCCAGCCTCGACACAGGCCTGCGCACGTTCTATCGCCGCCTCCAGACCTTCGACTGCAATGGAATCGGTGCGCGCCATGATCACGAACTGATCATCCGTGCGGGCGTCCACCGCCGACTTCACCCGGTCCACCATCTCCGCCCTGGACACGATGGCCTTGCCGGGTCGATGGCCGCAGCGCTTCGCCGCCACCTGGTCCTCGATGTGCAGTGCTCCGGCCCCGGCCTTGATCAGCGAGCGCACGGTGCGGGCAATGTTGAACGCCCCGCCCCAGCCGGTATCCACATCCACCAGCAACGGCAAGTCACACACATCGGTGATGCGGCGGATGTCGGTGAGCACGTCTTCCATCGTGCTGATACCCAGATCGGGCATGCCCAGCGAATTGGCCGCCACCCCACCACCGGAGAGATAAAGCGCCTTGAACCCCGTGCGCTGGGCCATACGCGCCGCGTAAGCGGTAATGGCGCCGACAACCTGCAACGGTTGCTCGGCAACAACGGCTGCGCGAAAGCGAGCACCTGCGGATAGTGCGGAACTCATGACATCTCCGGGCAAAGCGCCATTTTAGCCGATTACGACCTTCGCCTTTGCCGCGCAAGCAACTTGTCCGAGGAGCCACAGCCCACGCAACATGTGGCAATACGGCAGCAACGCAAAATCGTGCGTGACGAAACGGGTCATCTTCCGTACATTCAACCCATGAGTACGTCCAACCGACTGGCGAAACGCATTCTCTGGGGCCTGGTGATCGGCGTGGTCGCCGCCGTCGTCACACTGGGCGTGGGCTGGTTGCACCCGGCCACGCTGAGCGTGATGCAGCGCATTTCAACCGCGGTATTCGACCCGCTCGGGCAGATTTTTCTGCGCATGCTGTTTTTCGTGGTGATCCCGCTGGTATTTACCTCGCTGGCCTCCGGCGTGGCGCAGTTGGGCCAACTGGACAAACTCGGGCCACTGGCCGGGCGCACGTTTTTCCTGTTTGCCCTCAACATGTTGATCGCCGTCATGATTGGCCTGGCGATGATGAATACGATTCAGCCGGGTCATCATCTGGACGAGGCCGCGCGCACCCAGTTGATGCAGGAATACGGCGGGAGTGCACAGCAGACCATCGACAAGAAGGCTGCCCAGCCAGGCATGAGTTTCGCCACGCTGGTGGAAATGTTCATGCCGCGCAACCTGCTCGGCGCCGTGGCCGGCCCCAGTCGCGACGCGTTGGGCGATGTGTTGCCATTGATCGTGTTCGCGATCCTGGTTGGCGCGGCCGCGACACAACTACCGCAGAAACAACGCAAGCGTGTGCAGGGTGCGTTGGACACCGTGACCGAGCTGATGACGCGTATCGTCGGTTTCGCGCTGGAACTGGCGCCGTACGCCGTGCCGGCCATGATCTACAGCGTCATCGTGAAGGTCGGGGTGGATGTGCTGCTCGCCCTTTCCGTATTTGTCGTCGGCTGCACGGTGGCGCTGGCGCTGCATTTGTTCGGCACAATGTCGCTGTGGATCCGGTTTCTGGCCAAGCGTTCGCCACTGACGTTTTTCCGGCAAATTCGCGCGCTGCTGATCACCGCATTCTCCACCAGTTCCAGCAATGCCTGCCTGCCCGCCTCGCTGGCGGTGGCGCATGAGGAGCTGAACATCTCGCCTAGCACCGCCGGCTTCGTACTGCCGCTGGGCGCCACCATGAACATGAGCGGCACGGCCCTGTTCGAAGGCTGCGTGGTGCTGTTCGTGGCCCAGACCTTCGGTATCGAGTTGACGTTGAGTCACCAGGTCGTGCTGATGCTGCTGTCGGTGCTGAGCGCGGTCGCCGTGGCCGGTATCCCCGGCGGGTCGCTGCCGATGATCGCCGGGCTGCTGGCGACCTTCGGCATACCGCCGGAGGGCATCGGCATCATCATTGGCGTGGACCGCATCCTGGACATGATGCGCACTACCGTCAACGTGGGTAGCGATATCGTCACGGCTGCCGTGGTAGACCTGCAGCTGCACCCGACCGGCGCCGCCCGCTGACCTGCATGCGTTGGCAGGCGATACCGCCCAGGCAACGGTAAGCGCGTGTTTGCATCCGCGACAGCACACCTGCGAGCCGATAGACCGAGCCAATCGCGTCCATGCCAACAATCAATTAGATAAATCGATCGTTCCACCCTATCCTGCAAGCAGACTTTCAACAACCAAGGGAACCATGCCATGTCTCTGATCAACACCGAAATCAAACCGTTCAAGGCCCAGGCACTGAAGAACGGCAAGTTCATCGAAGTTTCCGACGCCGACCTGAAAGGCAAGTGGTCGGTGGTGTTTTTCTACCCGGCCGACTTCACGTTTGTGTGCCCGACGGAACTTGAGGACCTGGCCGAAAATTACGCTGCGTTCCAGAAGCTGGGCGTGGAGATCTACAGCGTGTCGACCGACACCCACTTTGCGCACAAGGCCTGGCACGACACGTCCGACGCGGTGAAGAAGATCAATTACACGATGGTCGGCGACCCGACCCACGTGCTGTCGCGCAACTTCGACGTGCTGATCGAAGCCGACGGCATTGCCGACCGCGGCACGTTCGTGATCGACCCGGCCGGCAAGATCCAGATCATCGAGTTGAATGCCGGCGGCATCGGCCGTGACGCAAGTGAACTGCTGCGCAAGGTGAAGGCGGCACAATACGTCGCCGCCCATCCGAACGAGGTCTGCCCGGCCAAATGGCACGAAGGCGAAAAGACCCTGGCACCATCGCTGGATCTTGTCGGCAAGATCTGATTCGACCCACGTAACGCGCAACGGACCCGGCATCGTTCCGGGTCCGTCGCACCAAGACCAGGCGAGGCGTGACACCCGAGGTCATCCGGGCGCGTCTTCGTCTACCCCGAATTCCTGCCACGGAGCCGACCATGTTGGATGCCAATCTCAAAACCCAGCTGAAGATTCACCTGGAAAAGATCATGCAGCCGATCGAGATCGTTGCGTCGCTGGATGACGGTGCCAAATCCATCGAACTGAACGAATTGCTGGAGGAAATTGCCTCGCTGTCCACGCAGATCACGCTGGTGCGTCGCGACGACGATGCGCGCAAGCCATCGTTTGCGATCAACCGCGCCGGCACGGACATCGGCGTGCGCTTTGCCGGCATTCCGCTCGGTCACGAATTCACCTCGCTCGTGCTCGCCCTGCTGCACGTTGGCGGGCACCCATCCCGGATCGACGCGGCGGTGGTCGAGCAAATCCGGAACCTCGAGAGTGCTGCCCCCGACGGCAGGTTCCACTTCGAGACCTATTTTTCGCTCTCGTGCCAGAACTGCCCCGACGTGGTGCAGGCGCTGAACCTGATGAGCGTGCTCAACCCGCGCATCACCCACACCGCGATCGACGGCGCGCTGTACCAGCACGAAGTCGAGGCGCGACAGGTGATGTCGGTGCCTTGCGTCTTTCTCAATGGCGAATTGTTCGATACCGGCCGCATGAGCCTGGAGCAGATCCTCGCCAAGATCGACACCGGCGCCGCGCAGCGCGAAGCCGCAAAGCTGCGGAACAAGGAACCGTTCGAAGTGCTGATCGTCGGCGGCGGCCCGGCTGGCGCCGCCGCTGCCATCTACGCGGCACGCAAGGGTATCCGCACCGGTGTGGCGGCCGAGCGCTTCGGCGGCCAGGTGCTGGACACCATGGCCATCGAGAACTTTGTCTCGGTCATGGCGACCGACGGCCCCAGCATGGGCAATGCCCTGGTCCAGCACGTCAATGCCTATGACGTAGACATCATGAACCTGCAACGCGCCGAGAAGCTGATCCCCGCCAAGGAGGCAGGTGGCCTGCATGAAGTGCAGTTGGCGAGCGGCGCCACGTTGAAATCACGCACGATCATCCTCTCCACCGGCGCCCGCTGGCGCCACATGAACGTGCCCGGCGAAGACGAGTATCGCAACAAGGGCGTGGCGTACTGCCCGCATTGTGACGGTCCGTTGTACAAGGGCAAGCGCGTCGCCGTGATCGGCGGGGGCAACTCCGGCGTGGAAGCAGCCATCGACCTGGCCGGCATCGTCGCGCACGTCGCCCTGGTCGAGTTCGACAGCAAGCTGCGTGCTGACGAAGTGCTCCAGCACAAACTGCACAGCCTGCCGAATGTCGAGGTCATCCTCAGCGCACTCAGCACCGAAGTGCTGGGCGACGGCCAGAAAGTCACCACGCTGGTCTACCGGGACCGATTGACGGATGCCATGCACCAGATTGACCTGGACGGCATCTTTGTGCAGATCGGTTTGTTGCCGAACACCGAATGGCTCAAGGACACGGTGGCGTTGTCGCCGCGCGGCGAAATCATCATCGACGAACGCGGCCAGACCTCACTGCCCGGAGTATTTGCCGCCGGCGACGCCACTACCGTGCCGTACAAGCAAATCGTCATCGCCATGGGCGCCGGTTCCACCGCGGCACTCAGCGCGTTTGACTACCTGATCCGTACGCCGGCCACCGTCGCCACGGCTGTGGCTGCAGCCGCCTGAAGCAAGGCCACGCGAGCGCATCGCAGCTGAAGTCGCTTCCACAAAAGGCAAGGTGCAATGCAGCCGTGGGAGGGGGCTTCGGCCTGCTGCTGTTCGATCCCGCGACAAAAGCCACTCAACCGCGCACAAGGCGCGCTACCCACACCAGAGTTCCCGCCCACGTCACACAGCAAGGGGCCGGCGCAAAGCCGGCCCCTTGGCTGATCCGGCGACAGGTGGCTTACTTCTTCGCGAACAACTGCTCCACGCTGGCGCGCTCTTCGCGCAGCTCCTTGCTCGACGCATCCATGCGTGCGCGCGAGAAATCGCTGATCGCCAGGCCCTGCACGATCTCGTACTTGCCTCCCTTGCAGGTGACCGGATACCCATAGATGACACCCGGCGCAATACCGTAGGAGCCATCAGCCGGAATGCCCATCGACACCCAGTCGCCTTCGGCGGTGCCCAGTGCCCAGGTGCGCATGTGGTCAATCGCCGCCGCTGCGGCAGACGCGGCAGATGACGCACCGCGCGCCTTGATGATGGCCGCGCCACGCTTCTGCACCGTGGGAATGAATTCGTTTTCGTACCACTGCTGATCCACCAGGCTCATGGCCGGCTTGCCGTCGACCGTCGCCTGCGACAGATCGGGATACTGGGTCGAGCTGTGATTGCCCCAGATGATCATCTTCCGCACATCGGCGTTGTGCTTGCCCGTTTTTTCGGCCAACTGCGCCTTGGCGCGGTTGTGATCCAGGCGCACCATCGCCGTAAAGCACTTTGGATCCAGATCCGGTGCGTTCTGCTGAGCAATCAGCGCGTTGGTGTTGGCCGGGTTGCCGACCACCAGCACTTTCACATTGCGCTTGGCATGCGCATTGATCGCCTTGCCCTGCGGGCCGAAGATCGCCCCATTGGCCTGCAGCAGGTCGCTGCGCTCCATGCCTGGGCCGCGCGGACGGGCACCCACCAGCAGCGCATAATCCACATCCTTGAACGCCACATTCGCGTCATCGGTGGCCACGATGCCGGCCAGCGTCGGGAACGCGCAATCGTTCAACTCCATGACCACGCCCTGCAGCGCCGGCAACGCCGGAGTGATTTCCAGCAAATGCAGGATTACCGGCTGATCCGGGCCCAGCATGTCGCCAGCAGCTATGCGGAACAACAACGCATAACCAATCTGGCCGGCAGCACCGGTGACGGCAACTCGAACGGGGGCTTTCATGGACGATGACTCCTTGGATGAAATATTGATTTGTGGAACGGGCCGCAGCCTCGACGACTTCCAACCCGACTACCACGGCAGGAACATTGCGCCTGAAGTCGCTCCCACCTCAGCGAAATGAGTATTCAGACCAGCTCGGCAAAAAACTCCGTGATGCGCTGCAGCCCAGGCTGCAATTGTGCCGACGGACAGGTATAGGAAATGCGCATGGCGCGCGGTTCACCAAACGCCGAACCGGGTACGCAGGCGACGCCCTTGGCCTCCAGCAATGCCGCGCAAAACTCGACATCGTCATGGATGCGGACGTCACCGTGGTGTTTGCCAAACGCCACCGAGATATCCGGGAATGCATAAAACGCCCCTTGCGGCCGCGGACAGACCACCCCGGGAATGGCGCTGAGTGCCGCATATACCGTGTCGCGCCGCGCGGCAAAATCCATGCACCTGGCTTGCGGTACGTCCTGCGGGCCGGTCAGCGCGGCGACGGCCGCGGCGGTGATCACTTCCGGCAGACTGGTGATGTGATTGGAGTTCATCGTGGTAACCGCCCTGGCGACCACCTCCGGACCGGCCAGCAGGCCGACGCGCCAACCGGGCATGCCGTAGGTCTTGGAAACCGAATCCACGAAGACCAGACGGTCCCGCAATTCAGGTTCGGCGTGCACGAAGTTGTGGTAGCCGATACCGTCAAACACCATGGCGTTGTAAATGTCATCGGTGACAATCCACGTGTCGGGATGCTTCATCAGCACTGCCGCCAGCGCGGCGATTTCCTCACGCGTGTAAACCATGCCCGTCGGATTGGACGGGTTGTTGAACAGGAACGCCTTCGGCTTGCGGGCCAATGCTGCATCCAGCTGCGCCGGAATGAGCTTGTAGTTTTGTTGCGGGCCGCACGGCAACGTATGGATCTTCGCGCCGACGATGTCGGCGATGTCGCGATAAGTGGTCCAGTACGGCGCCGCGAAGATGATCTCGTCACCCTCGTCCAGAAGCACCTCGGCCAGGTTGTACAGCACCTGCTTCGCGCCAATGCCAATCGAGACGTTCGTGCGACCG
>Ga0070696_100001589_pt1 | contig 14885 bp, 15 predicted proteins | sample KBSK1253metaG_FD_65474 | JGI IMG/M metagenome (GOLD analysis project Ga0070696, IMG submission 65474) | Corn, switchgrass and miscanthus rhizosphere microbial communities from Kellogg Biological Station, Michigan, USA - KBS K1-25-3 metaG | ecosystem: Host-associated > Plants > Roots >... | reverse complement strand
CAAACGCGCGGAGGAAGCGAATACCGGCGTTGAAGTCGGTTACGTGATTCCTGAAGAAGGCTCTTTGCTGTGGTTTAACATGATGGGCATACCCCGGGATGCGCCGAATGTCTTAAACGCCCATCTCTTCATTAATTACCTCATGAATCCGCAGGTCATCGCCCATATTTCGAATTCCATAGGGTACGCCAACGCGAATTCTGCCGCGTTGCCGCTGCTCGATGCGTCGATAGCCGCCGACCCGGCCATTTATCCGACGCCTGACCAGCAAAGACGATTGTTCGTGCAATCGGAAGATTCCCCCGAGCAATCGCGTGCCATCACGCGGTTATGGCAGAAGTTCAAGACCGGGCAATAGCGCAAATCAGGTCTACCCTCACTTTCGTGTCCTGACCCATTATCTTGAAGCACATACATATGTACCGGTGAGAGGCTGCCGGCGACGGACTCGCCCAAGACCCTGCGGCCCCCATTCGTCATTCGCGTCGTATGCGTGAGTGACTGGTCCACGGACGCAAGCCACAGTCAGGCAGCTACGTCCGTGAGCAGCGTCGTATCGTAAGTACCACTCTCGAGATCCACCCCCAGCGTTTTCACGAGCGGCTCGGGTCGAACTCCGCGGCCTTCTTTTACCAAGATTGACGTCGAAGTAACCATGGGCAATTCGATTGCGCATTCCCCGGATACTCCGCCACGGGACCTCCGGATGTCGATCGGTAAAGTCGGGGTGTCGGTCCATTGCTTTTGTGGCTGCCTCACCAACAATGATCAAGCTCATGATGACGGCTTGCTGAGTACGTTTGTCCGCAAGGAACTCACTCTTAGTCAATCCGTCGACGAAGGTACACGCGTCTGACGCCGCTTGTCGCATGTGTTCCAGGTAATCGGGCAAGCGGTTCTCGGTCATACGGCCAGAGCCTCTGCCAGTACGCGCTGGCGGAATTTCGGCGGCAGATCATCCGGCGTCACTACATCGACGGACACGCCCAGGAGTTGTTCCAACTCGGCTTGTAGGCCGCCCAGGTCAAACAAAGTCGCGCCGGGCAGAGCGTCGACAAGCAAATCAAGGTCGCTGCCATCCAGATCGGTTCCGTGCACCACGGACCCGAACACGCGCGGGTTTGCCGTTCGAAAGCGACCGGTAGCTTCGCGCACGGCGGCGCGCTTAAGAGCAATTGCGGCGGATGGCTTCATACGAATACACCTCTGACTCAATGATACCGGTACGCTTTGTCCACCGCGAGTCGAAGCGAAAGGCAAATGGCGACGTAGCAGCCGGTATGGCGCATAGTCAGCAGGCCCCTTAAAGGTCGATTACGCATACACCTTGGGGTGAGTTCAAGAAAAGACCGTTACGCACGCTGAGGTTAGCTGAGCCCGAGTATCGCTCGGCCGTCGTGCTACCTGCAGAACAGCGCATCGAACAAGCGTTCCGATTCCCGCAACCCTTTCTCCGTGAACAGGACTGACTTAGCCTTTCCAACTGGGTCCGTGATGTAACCCTTCTGGTACAGCCGGCCCATGACCTCCCAGTCGAAGGCCTTCCAGGTCCGATTACTCTCGTGGCGGCCCAATAACAGCAGCGCCAGAACTGCCTGATCCACTTTGTCCTGATCAATGTTCATCGGCATGACGCACATACTCCCGGGAATGATGTCGGCTTTCGGGAACGTCCGGCAATCCTTGAAGGTAGATCGCACCTGGCTGGTGATTTAAAGCAACGGGTGTTTCACTCATGGCAGTGCCAGCTCCCGCCCGAGGACCTGCCGGACAAAGCCGCCGGCGGCCTCTTGGGCGACGAGTTGCCGAATGCGTGTCTTCGTATCGTTCAAGGTTCCGAGGTGCTCGGCGGCTTTCAAGGTGCTGTGATAGGCGCCCCAGACATCGATGGAGGTGATCTCATAGCCCTGACCGAGTGTGAGCCAGTACAGGGCCGCGAAACCCGCCCCGTGCGCGAAGGCAGGTTCGCGCTCGGCAAAATCATGGGCCGCCCTCGCGAGGGTTTTCGGATCACAAGGAGACTCGCGCACCAGCTTGAGCGCGACCTCGTACAGCCCTAATTCCTTGGCGGTGGCGAACCATTTGCCCTCATCGCCGGGCGATCCTTCGATCAGATCCGACAGAATTTGGGCACGCGGGATGCTGGGATAAGCCTTGGCGACGGCACGAAAGGTCGCGAGGTACGTCCCGGCACGATGCGCATGAAGACCATAACGACGGTAAGCGCCATCGATACGGCCCAACGACAACAGAAACCCTTCGCACAGCCGATTCACATCCGTGTCGTTGGTCCATGGACCACGACTCGACTCCGCCAGCTGTATCGCTTCATCAATCTTGCCTTCCGCGGCCAGGGCCTTCACGGCCCACCGCTTGTAAGACCAGAATGTCTCAAATTGCAGCACATCGTAAATTTCAGTAAATCGCTCCGCGCGCAGCAGGGCGTCAAGGCACGCTGTGATGCCGTGATAGCGTCCACGCAGGCTCTTGTCGGGGCTCAGTGCGAGGCGCGTGATCCCGAGCAGCCGATCCGCCCAGGCGCTCGCGAGTTCCTTGGAGGCGCAGAGTTCGCCCCAATAGTCCGTCAAGATCTCGATATACGGAACCCCATCCGCTTCGTGGGCCTCATAGAGCCGTTCGAGCCACTTCTCACGCACCTTACTCGCCACCGGCGCGGCGGCGATGAGCGGCACGAGTGCTTCGATCGCCGCATTGACGGCGCTGCCGAGTGCGCCTGACGAACTATCCACGTGCTCCAGCGCCGGGGAAAGCCGCTCGATCAGGCGCACGCCGCCCTCGGCTGCGAGTACGGCGTCGTGGCGCGCGGCGCTACTGATTTCGGCGACCGCTTCCTTGATCCGCTGCACGGCCACGCGCGAGGACTTCCAGCTGAAGGCATTGGGACGGATTCGGGTGGGAAACAGCCACTTGTGAGTGCTACTCGTCGATTTCACGTTGAGTTCATCCCGATCGAGAGGATGCCGAGGCAATCCGGTACTGCTCCAGCCAGCGGCGCGGAACGCGCTCACCGTTGGGGAGATGCTCGTGTACCTCAGGTGTCTCCGCCTCGACGTGCGCTGTTTTAGCAAATGGCGGCAGCCGTGTGATACGCGTCATGGCGAAATTTCCTCGAACCAACTACCGATGACTTTCAGGCTCGGCCCTATACCGATGGTCAACGGGACAGGGGCGGAGACAGACTCTCCGAGACCGTACGCGACATTGTAGTGGCTCACTCGATCTCGTCACAGACTCTTGCTTGATATTACGCGATGCAATGCGGCGCTGACGGCGCCCGTAAGATGACAAGCAACGTGGTGGGTCTAATAACTCCCGCGTTGATTGCGCAAATCTCGACGTTCCCGCCGAATATCCGTCGCATACGGAGATCACAACCCACTTACCATGGCACCAGCCGCGCCAGACCAAAAGCGGCGTCACAGTCGGTAGTCGTACTTTTCGAGTGGCGTTCGTGCACTGATGACTTTCGTTGTGTTCCCCGAGGACCCCAGCGGTCCCCGTGATTTCGGCGAAGAGGTCAATGGATCTCTTAAGACAGAAACCAATTGCATGAGACTCATTACTGGACCTCAACACACCGAGCTCCTCGCCAACGGCCGTGCTGCGCGCGATGCGAGACGCGCCGACCTCGATTTCGACCCGATGCCGGTCGTCAATCTGTTCACTCCCGGCGGTTCCGCACGCTGGCTGTCGACCGAAATCGATCCCATCGACAGCGACCGCGCTTTCGGCCTCTGCGATCTAGGGCACGGCCACCCCGATCCCGGCTATGTGAGTCTTCGGGAGATCGAAGTGCTGCACGACAAACTTGGGCTTCGGGTGGAGCGCGACCTGCACTTCGTGGCGAACAAACCGCTGTCTGGCCCTCCATTTGCGCCTGCAGGATCTCGCCAACCTCGCTGGTGCCGCCCACGACGATGGTCGCATAAACAGGCCTCACCGCATGTGAGCTGCGGCGCTGTAGTCCAGTGGCCAATACAACCACCAGGGCGACAGGCGCCGCCCTGAAAGCAGACCGCACTGCGGACAGATCCGTGTTCGAAAACGGCACTTTTGACATTCATTGCACGCCCAGGCTGATCTGGGCTCGTCCGCTATCGAGCGAGACGAGGCGGACGGCTCATGGGCCGTCCGTAAAGGCGAAGGAGATGCCCCTCCCCAGGGCCGGCCAGGGCGATATGCCGTGGTCCTGCTGCTCGAAGATCGCGTAATCGACTAGGTAACCCGGATTTCCTCGAAGCGCTTTGAGCCGCGCGGCAAGCTCGGCGGCATTCTCCACCATTCGAGCGCGGCGCAACGCTGTGTCAACTTCGACGGCACTCATCCCCCAGCTGGGCGGAATCTTTTTCGGCGGCGTGCTCTCATTACCGCCCACCGTCAACAGCACCCGCGGCGTTGCCGCGCCGGCCTGCACTGCCGCTGAAAAGCGCGGCTCATCGGCGAGCACGGCACGCTTGTTCCACCAAATCGAGGGACTGGCGATGATGAACGTGCGGAACCTGTCTGGATTCACGAAGAGAGCATGAAGAACAGCCAGGCCGCCCAGCGAGTGTCCGAAAATGGCCTGCTTGGCCGGGTCGATCGCAATGAGCTTCGCAACGCGTGGTTTGACGTCCGTCTCAATCGTCCACAAGAAATCGTCCAGGCCGCCGACGCTCGTGGAAGTCTGCTCATCGACCGTGATGTCGCGCTGGGCGGTCAATTCCTGATTGGTCGCCGGCAGCGTCAAATCATACATTCGCTCGAGTTCGATGGCGGCTTGGGACTTCGGCATGGACCGGTAGGCGGCCGGCAATGGTTGGTGGGCAGCGAGAACGGTTTTAACGAAGGCCGGACTGCCTGGATATCCAATCCCGACGACGACGACGCCGGGCGCGTTGAGCCGTACCGCACCTGCGGCGCTCGCGAAATAAAGGTCGCCGTCCAGCACATAGAGCACGCCGCACCCCGGCGGTGCACACGGTACGTCGGGCAATGCCACACTGACGGCATAGCGATGAGCGTTTATCTTGGATGCAAACTCGAAGCGACGCGTATTTGGAATCGACACGTCGCTTGGCACGTCCGCACCATTGGCCTCGGGCGTCGCGACGCTCAGTGTCGCGCCAACGAGGGTTCCGAGCAGAGCCCAAGACCAGATACTGCGCATCAGGAGGATTACCTCGAATTAGAATCGGGCGACGGCGGAAAGACCCAGGGTTCTCGGCTGGATGATCGAGACCCACTCGAGATTGTCGATCGGGGCGCCCGATAGTTGCCCATGACTGTTTGCGAGGTTCTTGACATACAGCGTGAATGTCAGGGCTTCATCTCTCATGCCCAAACGCAGGTCTGTCCGATTGTACGCAGGATGCATGAAACCATTTTCGAAATCCTCGTGCTGTTCGCCGGCGTGCTCGAAACTCGCTCCGGCGAAACCGTGCCAATTCTCGCCAATGGGCGCTTCATAGCTGGCCTCCACCAGGCCGGTCCATCTCGGCGTCCCGGGAAGCGTGTCGCCGCTCTTGCCGTTGTCGAGCGCCAGGTCGCGCGTCAGCCGAGCGTCGATGAAATTCACATTGCCGCTGAATTCGAGACCCCGGAAGGGACGCCACGATGCGGCGACCTCCGCGCCCCTGCTTCTCGAGCCGCCGGCATTCTGTATATACGAAAGATCATTGACCCCGACGCCCGGAATCTGTTGGTCGGTCCAATTGATGTAGTAGACCGACGCGTCCACGGAAACTCGTCGATCGAGGAGATCCGCCTTGTAGCCGAGTTCTGTGGTCGCGACCTTGTCAGGTTTGTAACTCGGCAGTACATCGGTGCCGGCATACGGATTGGGCCCGCCCGGATGGAAGCCGGATGCAAAACGCAGGTAGACCATCGAATTCCCGTTCAAATGAAACTTCGGCGATAAAAGATAGGTGAATGCATGATCGCTTTCGGTTCCCTGGGTAATCTCAGGCGGGTCCACAAAGGCGCCACCCACGAACTCATTGAACGTTTGCGACTCGTGGCTGTACCGGCCGCCGAAATCCACGTCGATCCGGGTAGAGAAGCGGTACGTGGCGTTGGCGAAGATCGCCTCCCCACGGTACTTCTCGTCCTCCGTTATGAGGAATTGCAGAGGGTTATCGTCGGGCACGCCCGTAGCCACGTCGACGCCCCGGGACGTGAAATAAAGCGACGTGTGCTCGGTGGTGAAGAAAGCACCTACCATCCAGGTCAGTCCGTCGGATTTCGCAGAGGTCAACCGCACCTCCTGAACGAACTTCTTGGTGTCGATCTTGTCTTGCGAAATAGCGGCGGATACGGGAAGCCCAAGATTCATGGTCGCATCGGTGTTGTTGAAGCCGGTCGAGGAAGTCAGAGTCACGCCATGCAAATCGCCTTCGATCTCGATCGACTCGTTGCTCGAAAAAGCCTTGTGCGAGTCGGCATTCGGCACGCGCGACTGGTCGAGCTGGCCCGAGACAGGCTGGAATGTCGTCGGATCGTAATCGACGCTGGGGCTGCCGCCTGTGTTCTGATCCTGTACCAACCCGGTGATACGGACGCGCCAATCGCTGGACGGAGTCCAGCCCAAGGCAACTCGCCCGCCGGTGGTGTGACTCACCGCGACATTGCGATCATTGTGGGTCGGGTCATCGATGAATCCGGGATCCTGTCTGTTAAAAAAACTCATGCGCAGCGCCAGGTCGCTCGAGAGTGGCATGTTCCCGGCGGCGCGTAATCCGTAGCCGTCGCCCCCACCGTTGGTCAGCGAGCCGTCGACCTCAACCCGGCCAAACGCCCGATTGGCGTCCGGCGCGGCGGTGACGTACTTGAAAAGCCCACCCATCGCGCCGGCGCCATACAGGGTGCCCTGCGGCCCTTTCAACACCTCGACACGCTCCAGATCCAGCGGATCCAGATCCGGTATGAAACCGCTGCCGAGCGCAGTGGTCGATCCGTACGCGGTGTCGTCTATATAAACGCCGACCACGCCGATTCCGCGAATCGACAGGCTGGTTCCCGAGTTCTCGAAATTCAGGTTCGTGACCCGCAATCCCGGAATGCGGCCTTGATAATCCTCCATCCTGACCGCCTGGGTATCGGCGAGCAGTGTTCCCGACAACGCGGTCACGGAAACAGGCACGTCCAATACTCGTTCTTCGCGTTTGTTGGCGGTGACGATGATTTCTTGCAGACCGCTGGAACCCTGAGGAGCTTGCCCGTCCGTCCTATCCGCCGATGGATCGTTGGGAACCACTCGCGGGGTGGAGGCCTCCGGTCTGCGGATTCCATAGGTGTTGTCGTTGACCGGATATGCAATCAGGCCGGACCCCTGGAGGAGCTTGTTCAGTACATCGGCGGCTTCGAATTTCCCCTTCACCGCGACGGATGTTTTTCCGTCGGTGAGTTCGGCCGGGATGGCCACTTGGATGCCCGTCTGCCGTGCAAATTCACGCAGTGCGCTCGCCAAGGGCTGAGGCGGCAAATCCACCGCAACGGGAACCGCCTGCGCCGACGTGAATGAAAACGCGCCCATGACGAGAAGCGCGAGAAACGTAAAACGAGCAAAAGCTCTGCATTCGACCATACGCGAATCCACCCCTGTTTCAGTTTTTGCGGCAGGCATTCATGACCTGCACATGACAAAGACCTGCGCTCGGAGCGGTGTGGCCCCCCTCTCGGGGGAGTTTTTTTACAGGCGGGGTGCCTTCGATGGATTGCGTCGATGGATCCGGTAGGCATGGGCGTCGACCTCATCCACGTCGATGCCGGGCAGGGTCGCAATGTAGGCGAGCGCAGAATCCGGGTCGTGGGCATCGAACGATCCCGTCAGCTTCAATTGCCGGATGTTGTCATCCTCGATGAGGACCCGCAGGTGGCGATAACGCTGAAATTCGCTCAAGACATCGACGAGCGGCGTGTTTTCGAATTCGACGCGACCGCGCGTCCACGAGGCCGATCGCTGCGGAGACGCGACGGCGATTTTCGCAACCACGAGCCGCTCATTCGACGCCTGCGGATTGACCGGGGTGATGCTCGCCTCTTCACCCGCGGTGACCCCAACCCCCGGGTCCACCCCGGCCGCGGCCTGAACGTTTGCAGTCTCGTCGCGGACCTCGACGGTCCCCTCGATGACGCTCACGAGGGTTGAATCGCTGTTCATCCTCACGTTGAACTGGGTGCCCACCGCCTTCACACTGACCTCTCCGGTGCTTACCACAAAGGGCCGTGCAGCATCGTGGGCAACGCGGAAAAATGCTTCTCCCCTCAACATATGAATGCTGCGCCTGTGAGCGGAAAATCGCACGTTGAGTGCGGAATCGGTATTGAGTTCGATGACGCTGCCGTCGGCCAAGGTCACAATGCGCTGCTCACCGAACGCCGTGCGATAACGCCCCTCCTCCCATTGCAAGCCCAACTCGGCCCCAAGCGCCAGCATGCCGAGACAGGCGGCGGCAAGCCACACACGGGGGCCGTGTCGGCGGCGAGAGGCCTCAAGGCGGCGGTCGTTGCTCGGCCCGGGGGCAGCCGACACGGCGGCCAGGGTAATTCTCGTGGGAACTTGGCTCGCTGACTTGGCGTCATCGATCCAGGTTTCGATCTGCTGCGGCGAAATTTTCAGTTTTCCGAGATCTTGTCGCATCAAGGTCGTCTGCAAGAACTCGCGGACGTTCGCGGGAGATTCGCGCAACCAGTCTGCGACAGCCGCCCTTTGCGCAGTGGTGAGGTCGTCGTCGCCGACTTCTGCAAGCCATTCCGACGCGTTGGTCGGGGCGTCTTTTCTGCTTGTGCTCATGTCACACCATTTTTCCCAAGAACTCGCGGGCGAGTTCATACCCTCTGGCGATGGCGCGCTTGACGACCCGGCGGGTCACACCGAGACGCGTCGCGATTTCCTCGTACGTTAATTCTTCTTGCGCGTGCAACACCAGTGCGGCCCGCGATAGCGGCGGCAACGTCGCGAGCATCTGCGTCAGCCGTCGAATCCGATATTCGGCATCCAAAAGCTGCTCTGGCCCTGGTTCAGGCGCGGGTTCCTCTAATTGCTCCGCCTCGAGCGGTATCCACTTCGCCTGACGCAGCCGGAAGTCATGTGCCACATTCGCGGCCACCCTAAACAGGTACGCCATCGGATTATGGATGACCTCGGTCCGCTCGAAGCGCAACAGTCTCAGATACACTTCCTGGCAAACATCCTTGATATCGCTCTCGATGAACTGTCGTTTGCTCAAGAAACGGTGCAGATCGACGCCGTACTCGCGCGCCCACACGCCAATGCCCGTAGGCGCCGGGTGGGCGGTTGTGTATTCGGCAGCTGGGAGCTGCGGCGGCGATGAAGTTGGGCGGTCAATCATTGGCTGTCCACACTTCATAGACCGGCCCTGACAGCGTTGTGGCCCCCATCCCTTGAAAGCCAAATCATCGAATCAGGCTTCCGCATCGCAGCAAGGCGGCTGTAAACATGGTCGTGAGCGAGCAGTAATTCTATAGCCAAGGATTTCACCGATTTGTCACTCGAATCCAATTGCGAATGGTATCGCACACGATTGATATTGAAGCTAATTCTAAGCTGTTACCCGCGAAGATCATTTCTGCGGCGTGACGTGAAATATTTCAGCAATCTGAGGCACGATCACGTCGCGGACCTGGAACAAAGCTGGGGGCGCCTTTCACATAGCACTGGTGAGTCCCCTCCGCGGACCAGCGCATGGACTGCTTCTTTCCCATTCGCTGATTCACTAGGTGAGCCATTCCGGACTCCGGGGGCGCGCTCGAGATGCGGAGGCCGTGGCGATAGGCGTAAGCGTAGTTTGTCGGACTCTTCCCGTTGTTCTTTTAGATACTCGTGCAGATCAAACAGGTGCTCCCCATCCTTGGTCCTTGAGCTGGGCGTCTATTTTCACTCGAGAGAAGGCTTCGTTAGTTCCCACTACGCCGCCCCTTTCCCGAGAGATGACTCACTCTTCGGCAAAATAGTCCTCATCAAGGCACTTCAAGCGGTCAGGCACGCACTGGCGGATATCCTTGGTGGTGTATTCAAGTCCGTCGGCAAACTCTTTCAGCACGGGAAGCGTCAGTGATTGAAAATCGGGTACTGCCACGGAGTCAACTCATGCCTGTAGGCATGCAGCTTATGGCCATACGTCATTGTAACCGCAGACAGTCCATTCTTACTGCCCAACTGTTCGCTTTCCCGCCCCATAAACAGCTACCATTCACAACCAAAATAAAGACCTCATTCACGTGCTTCAATCGAATCGTGTTAGGCACCGCCACTCGGTCCGGAGAACCAATCATCATGCGCCCAGATTCCGTTTGGATGATGCAATTTCCACTCATGCTGCTCATCACCGCCTTGGCCGGTGTCGGCGTCGCCGCGGCTGACCAGCGCCCTGCCGCGGATCCCTTAAGCGCGGTTCAGGCAGCTCCGGCATCAGCCGCAGCGCACCTAGGGATGACACCACCTGCATCGTCCACGCCGGCGCTCGCCACTCCGGGATCTCTCGCCATCGACCCGCAACCGCTCGCCGCCCTCGACGCGGACATCGCGGCCGGGCGCTTGCCGCTGGTGGACAGCTTGCTGGTCATGCGTTGCGGCGAGGTGGTCTTCGATCGCCGCTACCCGCACGACTACGCCGCAACCTACGACAAACAGGCTCACACCAAGGGCCCGTTGAATGCGCGCTTGACGGGGCGCTACAACTACTTCGACCCCGCCTGGCATCCCTATTATCACGGCACCGATGAGCACACCATGCAGTCGGTGTCGAAGACGGTCACCTCCGCCATCATCGGCATCGCCATCACGCGCGGCGACTTCAAGGCGCCGCTGTCGACCCCGGTGTTGCACTACTTCGACGAGAAGAAAGTCAAAAACGTCGATGTGCGCAAGCGGCGCATGACCCTGCGCGACATTCTGACCATGACGACTGGACTCGACTGGAATGAAGACGTGCCCTACGACGACCCCAACAATCCGTCCGACTTGATGGAAGCCTCCGACGACTGGGTGCAATTCGTGATCGACCGGCCCATGAAGGATGACCCGGGAACCGTATTCGCCTACTCCAGCGGCGCCACGGAATTACTCGCGTACATTTTCAAGCGCGAAACCGGGGTCGACATCGAGCAGTACGGCCGGCGCCATCTGTTCGAGCCGCTCGGCATCCGCAACTACCACTGGAAGCGCACGCCTCTGGGCGTGGTCGATACCGAGGGAGGCCTGTACCTGCGCGCCGAGGACCTGGCCAAGATAGGTCTGCTCTATCTCAACGGCGGCCGCTGGAACGGGCAGCGCTTGATGTCGGCGGACTGGATCAAGGAATCGCTGACGCCGAGGATCGACGCGGGCGAAGGCTTTCAATACGGTTATCAGTGGTGGCTGCTGCCGCATGGCAACCCCGCGCGTCTGGCCTGGGCCGCGCGCGGCATGGGAGGCCAGCGACTGCTGGTGTTCCCCGAAGACCAGCTGATCGTCGTGTCCACGGCCTGGCATATATTGAATGAGGCATCGATCGAATTCGATGTGGTGCGTCGCCTGTTGCCCGGGGTTCATCCGCATCAATGCGCTGCGCCGCCCGGCACGTAATTCATCGAACCCTACGGCGCATCGACTTCGTAGCCGCGCGCGCGAAGTCTATCGAGCAGGCCGCCGTGCCCCAGCAGCAGATCCATGTTCACCACCGCCAGCGTCACTCCGTCGCCGCGTAAATAATTCTCCATGGCGCCGAGCCACGCCAGGCTCGCCAGGGCAATGAGATCCACCTTGCCGACCCCCGCGTCGAGCGCCGCGCGGCACGCGTCCACCTCCGGGGGTTCGGGCAAATTCTTGATGCGCTCGACGTTGCCGTTCGCCCACGCCTGCGCTCGATCCAGCAGGCGCGGCAGATCGCGCTCGGTGGTGGCCAACGACGCCTCGACACAGGCATTCTCCGTGGCCGGCGGCATGGTCTTCAGGGCTTCCATGACATCGCTTACGCCCGCAACCTTGACTTCCTCGATGCGAACATGATGCTTCTTGGCGAGCACGCGCACCGCGGCGCCCAAGTCCACGCGTGTGGACAAGCCCGCATGATGGAATGCCTCGCGCTGCAGGAACGCCGCCGCAATGATGGGACGAAACCGCTCCCACTTATTGGCGTCATCGGTGAATTCGGCGCGCTGATGCGCGAAGCGCGCGTACAAATTCGCCGGCATGACGTCCTTGAGCCGTTTGCCGCCGCCGACCATGAGTCGATGGCGTTCCGTGAGCAGCAGCCACAATATCCTCGCAATGCCGATATCGATTGGTTTGGCCACCAGCACCTGAGTAGTGCTGCCGAGCACCTGCTCCACCTGCCTGGAGCGCCAGGTGATGCCCTTGGGCAGCGGCGACATGCTGCCCAGTATCCACAACTGCGCGGCGCCGCGATGCACATGCCACATGCCGGGCCCCGCGCGTTCGCCGGTCACCACGAGTGCGTCCATGACCTGAGGTGCAGTCGGTTGGATGGCAGATGTCGGGCTCGCGGGCGGCTGAGGCGCAGCCGGCTGGGTAGTGGGCAGCTGCTCGGCATGGCAGGTGAGCGAGAATGCGCATCCGACAGCCGCATTCAGCGCCACGAGCATGGCTGCCAATGGACGATGGCCGAGCATTTTCACCGCTCGAACTTCGTCGACAGAATGATCGACGACCGTGTGCGTTCGACGCCATCCAGCGCACCGATACGATCGATGACTTGATCCATTTCGGCAACGGATGCCGTGGCCGCAATCGCGATCAGATCCACATCGCCGCTCACCGAATGCAGTACCCGCACCTGCGCAATGGCACGCAGCGCCGTGGTCACCGCGCGCGCCTCCTTCGGGCCCACGTTGATCGCCACATGCGCACGCACGGCGCCCAAGCCGTGCTCCGGCGCCAACCGCACGCCGTAGCCCAGGATGACACCCTGCTTTTCCAGCCTTTCGATGCGGCTTTGCACACTGGTGCGCGAGCGGCCCACCAGGCGGGCTAATTCCGCGGTGGGGGCGCGGCCGTTCTCGCGTAGGGCCAGAAGTAGCTTCTCGTCGATGGCGTCCATGGCATTCCGCCTATTTAACCCTGCGTAATGACGAAATTATACCTTAATAACGTCTGAAATGGCCCTACCATTCGTAGGGTACCCGGTCGAGAATAGCTGTCAATTCTCAAGGGGAACGACATGAAAGACATCGTAATCGTAGGCGCGGGAAAAATCGGCTCGATGATCGCGGAGCTTCTGGTGGGATCCGGCGATTACGCCGTCACCGTCGTCGATCGATCACAGCACCAGCTGGACCGTCTGGAGACGGCGAAGGCCATCACCAAGGTCGCCGCCGATATCACGCAGGGTGAAACCTTACGCAAGATACTGACCGGCAAGTTCGCCGTGCTCAGCGCCGCCCCCTACCACGCCACCCGGCTCATCGCCGAAGCGGCCAAAGCCGCCGGCGCTCACTACCTGGATTTGACCGAGGATGTCGCCAGCACCCGCGCAGTGAAGCAGCTGGCCGCGGGCGCCCGTACCGCTTTCATTCCGCAGTGCGGACTGGCGCCCGGATTCATCACCATCGTCGCCAGCGACCTGGCCTCGCACTTCGACGAGCTGCATGATGTGCGCATGCGGGTCGGTGCACTGCCGAAGTTTCCGTCGAACGCGCTGAATTACAATCTGACCTGGAGCACGGACGGCGTCATCAACGAATATTGCGAGCCCTGTGAAGCCATCGTCAACGGCAAGCTGCGCGAAACCCAGCCGCTCGAAGAACTGGAGGAATTCTCGCTCGATGGCACTCTGTACGAGGCATTCAACACCTCAGGCGGTCTCGGCACTCTTTGCGAGACTCTCGCCGGCAAGGTGCGCAACCTCAACTACCGCACCATCCGTTATCCGGGCCACGCGGCCATCATGAAAGCGCTGCTCAACGATTTGCGGCTGCGCGATCGTCGCGAGCTACTGAAGGATATTCTCGAGAATGCGGTGCCCATCACGCTGCAAGACGTCGTCATCATCTTCGTCACGGTCAGCGGCTTGCGCGGCGGCCAGCTCATGCAAGAGACCTACGCCCACAAGATCTATTCGGCACCGGTGGGCGGCCGGATCCGCAGCGCCATTCAGATCACCACGGCGAGCGGCATCTGCGCCGTGCTGGATATGTTGAGCACGGGCAAGCTGCCGCAATCCGGTCTCATCCGCCAAGAGGAAATCGCGCTGCCGGCATTCCTCGCGAACCGCTTCGGCCGCAGCTACGCCATCGCGCCGGCGGCCGCCAACGCTGCCTGATCGTGATCGCGCGTGAAGACCGGGACGTCCTGCTGCAAATAGTCGGGCCAGCCGGTCTGCTCCTCGACTCCGAAGATGTGCGGCCCTACGAAACGGCCGCGCGCTATGGCGGCGGCAAGGCCGCGGCGGTGGTGCGGCCGGCCGATACGGCGCAAGTCTCCGCCGTGATAGCGCATTGCGTGCGCCGGTCGCTGCCGTTCACGCCCCAGTCGGGCAATACCGGTCTCGTACTCGGCTCCACGCCCGACGGCAGCGGCGGCCAAATCGTGATCTCTCTCGACCGGTTGCGCGCGCCGCCGCACATCGATGCGCTCGATCGGACGGTTACCGCGGCGGCGGGTGTGCGCCTCTCCGCGCTGAATGCCGCACTCGAGCCCCATGACCTGTTCCTGCCCATCGACGTGAGTTCCGATCCCATGATCGGCGGCATGGTGGCGACCAACACCGGCGGCGCCCGCTTCATGCGTTACGGCGACATGCGCCGCCAGGTGCTCGGACTCGAGGTCGTGCTTCCGGACGATGCCGGCACGGTACTCAAGTTATCGAGCGGCTTGCGCAAGGACAATGCTCATCTCGATCTGCGGCAATTATTCGTGGGCAGTT
>Ga0070696_100001585_pt1 | contig 14904 bp, 18 predicted proteins | sample KBSK1253metaG_FD_65474 | JGI IMG/M metagenome (GOLD analysis project Ga0070696, IMG submission 65474) | Corn, switchgrass and miscanthus rhizosphere microbial communities from Kellogg Biological Station, Michigan, USA - KBS K1-25-3 metaG | ecosystem: Host-associated > Plants > Roots >... | reverse complement strand
GCGAAGGTGAGCGCGCCGAACCAGTCGAGCGCCGCGGCGGCGCCACGGCGCAGCGTGAAGATGCCGTGCGCGGCAAAAAGAGAAAGTGGCGCGAGGAGCGGCAGCAGGTTCTCGTCGGCCGGCGGGCCCCAGACAATGAGCAGGACCGCGAGGATCACGACCGCCACCGCCGGCACGAAAAGACGCGGCTCGAGGAGCCGCCGGCGCAGCGACCAGGCAGTCCACGCCGCGAGCGGCCACGCGGGCCAGGTGAACCAGCTCGCCGTGGCGAAGAATTGCCGCAGGTTGTTCGCAACCGTGCCTTCGCGCTGCAGAATGATCGTGCGCCACTCGGCGAACGCATCGGGGGCGCGCGCGGCGAGCGCCGCTGGCCAGGTGAGCGCGACCAGCACTGCGACGAGCGCCGCGATGCCGAGAAACACGGGCGCGCGCCGCGTGCGCCATTGCGCACAGACAAGATGCGCGAGGAACACGGCGAGCGCGAGCGCGACCGGTGCCATCCAGCCGGCGGCGAGGAACGCGAGGCCGAGCGCGAGCCCGAACAGCGCACCCGCGCCGGCGGGCGCGCGCGCGGCGAGTGGCAGCACCATCAGCGCGCCGCACATCGCGGCGAGCGAGGCGAGCTCCGGCAGCGCCTCGTGCGCGTGCACCAGAAGTCCGATGCAGCCGAGCAGCACGAGGAATGCGCCGCACGCAGTGGTGCGGCTGAGGTCGGGGTCGCTCCAGCGCCGCGCGGCGCGGTAGATCAGCATGAACGCCGCGCCGGCGAAGAGGCCGCTCGCGAGGCGCGCCGCCGCGTGGAACTCGATGAAGGAACCGAGCAGCTTGCCGAAGGCGAGCGCCACCCAGTGATACAGCGGCTGGTCGTAAAGCCAGTGCTCGCCGGCGATGCGCGGCACGACGAGATCGCCGCTCACCGCCATGGCGTGCACGATGCCAAGGCCGATCGCGTCCTGCGTCTTCCACAGATCATGGCCGGCGAGGCCCGGCAGGATGAACAGCGCCGCGATAACCGCGAGAGCGGCTCGTGACGGCGGGAGCGTGATCCGGGGCGGCATCGGCCCCGGGAGTTACTTAGCTTTCTTGGTGTAGCGGCGCTTGAACTTCTCGACGCGGCCGGCAGTATCGACGATCTTCTGCTTGCCGGTGTAATACGAGTGCGACTCGGAGGAGACCTCGACCTTCACGACCGGGTACTCGCGGCCGTCTTCCCACTTCATGGTCTCGCGGCCCTTCGTGTCGATCGCGGAGCGCGTGAGAAAGCCGTGATTGGTGCTCGTATCGAGGAAAATCACCGGCCGGTATTCGGGATGGATGCCTGGCTTCATGGCTGCGCCTTTTCGCGAAGGCGCGGATTATACAGAATAAAACCCCGGGTCCGCGCTTTCGCGGGGACGACTTCAAGACCTAGCCGCGGCGCATCGAGTCGAAGAACTCGGCGTTCGACTTGGTGGCGCGGAGCTTGTCGATCAGGAATTCGGCCGCTTCGAGCTCGTCCATCGGGAAGAGCAGCTTTCGCAGCACCCAGATCTTCTGCAGCACCGGCTGGTCGATCAAGAGCTCCTCGCGGCGCGTGCCCGAGCGGTTGACGTTGATCGCCGGGTAGATGCGCTTCTCGTGCATGCGCCGGTCAAGGTGCACCTCGAGATTGCCGGTGCCCTTGAACTCCTCGTAGATCACGTCGTCCATCCGGCTGCCGGTGTCGATCAGCGCGGTGGCGATGATGGTGAGCGAGCCGCCCTCTTCGATATTGCGCGCTGCGCCGAAGAAGCGCTTGGGCTTTTGCAGCGCGTTGGCGTCGACACCGCCGGTCAACACCTTGCCGGAGGCCGGCACCACGGTGTTGTAGGCGCGCGCGAGGCGGGTGATCGAGTCGAGCAGGATCACCACGTCTTTCTTGTGCTCGACCAGGCGCTTCGCCTTCTCGATGACCATCTCGGCCACCTGCACGTGGCGCGAGGCCGGCTCGTCGAAGGTGGAGGCGACCACTTCGCCGCGCACGGTGCGCGACATTTCGGTGACTTCCTCCGGCCGCTCGTCGATCAAGAGCACGATCAGCGTCACGTCCGGATGGTTGGCCACCAATGCGTGCGCGATGTGCTGCAGCATCACGGTCTTGCCGGCCTTCGGCGGGCTGACGATCAGCCCGCGCTGGCCTTTGCCGATCGGCGCGACGATGTCGAGCACGCGCCCGGTAATGTTCTCTTCCGCCTTGATATCGCGCTCGAGCTTGAACTGCTCGTCGGGATGCAGCGGCGTGAGGTTTTCAAAAAGGATCTTGTTCTTGGCGGCCTCGGGGGTCTCGCCGTTGACCTTGTCGACCTTGACGAGGGCGAAGTAGCGCTCGCCGTCCTTCGGCGTGCGGATCTCGCCCTCGATCGAATCGCCGGTGTGCAGATTGAAGCGGCGGATCTGGGAGGGCGAGACGTAAATGTCGTCGGTGGACGCCAGGTACGAGGTCTCGGGCGAGCGCAGGAAGCCGAAGCCGTCGGGCAGCACTTCGAGGGTGCCGTCGCCGTAGATCGACTCGCCCTTCTTCGCCTGGTTTTTCAGCAGGGCGAAGATCAGGTCCTGCTTGCGCATGCGGCTCGCGTTCTCGATGCCGTTCGAGACGGCCATCTCGACGAGCTGCGTGACGTGATGGGATTTGAGCTCGGAGAGGTGCGTCGGGATCGGTAACGCGCCCGGGGGGGTCGGCGTCGGTGCCGCCTGCGCCTCCTGGCGTTGTTGCGATGAACGCGGTGCTTCCGGCTGGACTGCCTGGGGCCTGCTCATTCTCGGGATTTGCGCCTCAGGATTTCTTCGGCGCTCGGTTGTTGCTGCCGCGCCGGACCTCCGGCGCGGCTCTCAAAACAGAGTAAGGCGTTTAAATATTGCTGTCAAGAAAAGCGGTGAGCTGGGACTTGGAAAGCGCGCCGACGCGGGTGGCCTCGACGTTGCCGTTCTTGAACAGCATCAGTGTCGGGATGCCCCGAATGCCAAATTTGGCCGGTGTGCTCTGGTTCTCGTCGACGTTGATCTTGGCGATCTTGAGGCGGCCTTCGTACTCCTTCGCCACCTCCTCGAGGATCGGCGCGATCGACTTGCAGGGTCCGCACCACTCGGCCCAGTAGTCGACCAGCACCGGCGTCTCCGACTGCAGCACCTCGGGCTCGAAGGTGTCGTCGGTGACGTGGCGTATTTCGGTACTGTTCATCGTTGAACTGCTCATGATTCTCCGTTGGGGATATTGCGAGTACGTGGGGCCTCTATTATGAGGCTTGGCCCACCCCCGGTGATAAACTCTTGATCCGCAATGACTTACGTCGTCACGGAAAGCTGCATCAAGTGCAAGTACACCGACTGCGTCGACGTCTGCCCGGTCGACTGCTTTCGCGAAGGTCCGAACATGCTGGTGATCGATCCCGACGAATGCATCGACTGCACGCTGTGCGTGCCGGAATGTCCGGTCGAGGCGATCTTCGCCGAGGACGACGTGCCCGATTCGCAGAAGGAATTCATCGCGCTCAACAAGGAGCTCGCGCAAGCGTGGAAGCCGATCATCGAGAGAAAGCCCGCGCCGGCTGATGCCGATGAATGGGCCAAGCAGAAAGACAAAAAAAATCTGCTCGAGCGATAACGGCAGTGCAGCAATTTGCGCAGCGCAAATGTCGCGACGCAAAAATTTTGTCGTGTGAATGACCACAGCGATTTTGAAATCTCACTTCGTCGAAAAAAAATTTCTCGACGAAATACTTTTGTAAGCTGGATCGCGTAATCTGTCCGTTCGTAATCCCAGGAGGAACGAATGGAACAAGGACGCCTCGCGTTTACCGCGGTTTACCTTAAGTCGAACCACGGCTACATCGGGTTTATCGAAGAGCTGCCCGGCGTGAATTCCCACGGGCGCACACTCGATGAAGCACGCGAGACGCTGCAGAAGCTGGCCGCCGTCGTCTTCGACGAAGAACGCCGCGAGGCCGAGGAACTGATCGCCGGCAAGGACGTCGTGCGTGAATCGTTCTTCGTGCCGATTCCGCGTCCCGCGTAGCCGATACCGCGCTATTGCAGAAAAGGGCCCGCAGCGCGGGCCCTTTTCTTTTCAAGCTGCGTCGCCGCCGCTTGCGCGCGAACGACGAACATTTGATCAGTGCTCGTACATGCCGCGGGTCACCTTGCCGCGGAAGATGTAATACGCGTACGCCGTATAGCCGATGAGCAGCGGGAACACGATCAGCACTCCGGCGCCGAGGAAGCGCAGCGCGCTCTCGTCGGCCGCGGCCTCCCAGATGGTGAGCCGGTCGATGATGACGTACGGGAACAGGCTGTAGGCGAGGCCGATGAATGCGAGCACGAAGATCGCCACCGCGCCCGCGAAGGGCTTGCTGTCCGATTTGCCGAGCGTGTACCAGACCCAGAGGCCGATCGCGAGGCTCGCCGCTGGCAGCGCCATCAGGCCCGCGGTGCGCGGGAAATCGAACCAGCGGCTGCGCACCGTCTCGCTCGCGAGCGGCGTGGCGAGGCTGACGAGCGCGACGCCGAGCGCCACCCAGAGGAGGCCCCACTTGCCCCAGGCGATCGCCTTCTTCTGGATGTCGCCGCGCGTACGCAGCACGAGCCAGGTGGCGCCGAGCAGCACGTAGCCGCCGCACAAGCTTGCGCCGACCACGATGGCGAAGAGCCAGTAGCCGGCGCCCGGCGCGAAGCCGGTGACGTAGCGCCCGAGCATCAGCCCCTGCGCGAAGCTCGCGAGCGTCGAGCCCGCCCAGAAGAGCCAGTTCCAGAGCTCGCGGTGCCAGCCTTCGGCTTTCACGCGCAGCTCGAAGGCGACGCCGCGCAGCATCAGCCCGACGAGCATTGCCGCGACCGGCAGATAGAGCGCGCCGAGGATCTCGCCGTGCGCGCGCGGGAACGCGACCAGCAGGAGCCCGATGCCGAGCACGAGCCAGGTCTCGTTCGCGTCCCAGTACGGCGCGATCGTGCCGACCATCAGGTCCTGCTCCTCGCGCTCCGCCGCCGGCATCAGCATCCCCACGCCGAGGTCGTAGCCGTCGAGCAGCACGTACGCCAGGATCGAGAACGCCATCAGCGCCGTGAACACGAGCACCAGGTCCATCAGCGCCTCTGGAAATTGGGGTCAGGCACCGATTTCGCGCGGAAATCGGTGCCTGACCCCGAATTGCGCGCCATGTGCGTGAGCGTCACCATGTACGCAAGGAGCAGCGCCGCGTACGTGACGACATAAGCAGTGAGGCTGGCACCGAGCTTGGCGCCGCCCGCGGGCCCGACGGCATCGGCGGTGCGCAGGATGCCGGTGACGAGCCACGGCTGCCGCCCGATCTCGGTGACGAGCCAGCCGGCGAGCGTCGCCACCCAGCCGGCGAAGGTGAAGCCGGAGAAGACCCAGAGCAGCCAGCGCGGCGGCGCGCTTATTTTCCGACGGAGCCAGTACTGGCTTCCCCATGCGACGAGCAGCATGAGGACGCCCATGCCGACCATCGCGCGGAAGGCGAAGAACACCGGCGCGACCGGCGGATGGTCCTTGAACTCGTCGAGCCCCTTGATTTCGGCATTCGCGTCGTGCGCGAGGATCAGCGAGCCCGCCTTCGGCAGCATGAGCGCGTAGTCGGTGCGGCGCTGCTCCTCGTTCGGTATGCCGACCAGCGTGAGCGCGACGCCGCGCTCGGTATGCCAGATCGCTTCGAGCGCCGCGATCTTGGCCGGCTGGTGCTCGAGCGTGTTCAGGCCATGCATGTCGCCCACGAGGATCTGCAGCGGCACCAGCACCGCGGCGAGGCGCGCGCCGAAGCGCAGCGTGTCGTGCGCGGCGGCGTCGGCGGGCGCGGCGAGCAGGCGCCACGCCGAGAGCCCGGCGACGAGGAACGATGCGGTGATGCCCGAGGCGAGCAGCATGTGCGCGAGGCGATACGGAAACGACGGGTTGAAGATCACCGCCCACCAGCTCGCGGCGACGATGCCGTTCGGCGAATTGACGTGCCCGGCGGGTGTTTGCATCCACGAGTTGAGCGCCAGGATCCAGAACGCCGAGAGCATCGTGCCGAGCGCGACGATGATGCTGGCAGCGACATGCACGCGACCCGACACGCGCTCCATGCCGAAGAGCATGATGCCGAGGAAGGTCGCCTCCAGGAAAAACGCCGTGAGTACCTCATAGGCGAGGAGCGGCCCGGCGATGTTGCCGACATGGTTCATGTAGCCGGGCCAGTTGGTGCCGAACTGGAAGCTCATCACCACGCCGGTCACGACGCCCATGGCGAAGGTGAGCGCGAAGATCCGCACCCAGAGCTTGTATGCCCGCAGCCACTCTTCGCCCCGCGTCATCTCGTAGCGCACGCGGAACCAGACCAGGATCCAGGCGAGCCCGATGGTGATCGTTGGAAAGAGGATGTGGAAGCCGATGTTCAGCCCGAACTGCGCGCGGGCCAGGATCAGGGCTTCGTCCATTTGTCTAATATAGGCGCCGATGCAGCGCCCCCGCTACAGTCAAACCGATGAGCGCGCCTACCTCGCGCGCGGCTTCTGGCGCGACGACGACACGCTCTGGCACTGGCTCGCGCGGCACGCCGCCGAGCGCCCGGCCGCGCCGGCCGTGGTTTCGCCCGCCGGCCGGCTCACCTGGCGCGAGCTGCACGATCGCGTGCTGCACGTCGCGCAAGGCCTGAAATACAACGGGCTCGAGGCGGGCGACGTCGTCGCTGCGCAGCTTCCGAACACGCTCGAATTTCTGCTGGTGCATCTGGCGGCCGCGCGGCTCGGCGCCGTCATGTGCACCGTGCACATGCCTTATCGCGGCGCCGAGATCGAAGCGATCCTCGCACACAGCGGGGCGAAGCTCTTTTTCACCGCCGCGTATCCCTTCACCGAACTCGAAGCCGCCTCGCCGCTCCCCGCCTCGCATCCGGCTCCCGATGCGCGCGATGCGTTCCTGCTCCTCTACACGTCGGGCACCACGGCTTCGCCCAAGGCGGTGCCGCATCCCTATCGCACGCTGCTCGGCAACAGCCGCATGGGCTCGCGCGAACACCGCTTGAATGACCAGTCAAAAATACTTTGCGCCGCGCCGCTCTCCCATCTGTATGGCCTTTACTCGCTGCACTGCGCCTGGGCGGTCGGCGCCTGCACGGTGCTCTTGCCGGCATACAAGCCCGACGAGCTCGCGCAGACCATCGAGCGCGAACGGCCCACCGCGTTGTGGGCGGGACCCGCGCACATGGCGGCGTGCCGCAATGCCGGCCTCTTCGACAGGCACGACTGGTCCTCGCTCGAGCTCGCGATCGTCTCCGGCTCGATCGCGCCGCCGGCGCTGATGCGCGAGCTCGCGGCAAAGCTGCCGCACTGCGCGGTGACGCAGCTCTGGGGCATGACCGAGCTGCAGGCCGGGCTCTACACGCGCCCCGGCGACCCGCACGAGCTCTCGGCGAGCACCGCCGGGCGCCCGAGCCCCGGCACCGAATTGCGCGTCGCCGCCGACGGCGAGCTGCAGGTGCGCGGGCCGCTCGCCTTCTCCGGCTATTACAAGAACGACGACGCCACGCGCGCCGCGTTCACCGACGACGGCTGGTTCCGCACCGGCGATCTCGCGATCGAGCGCAATGGCTACTACGCGATCACCGGCCGCTGCAAGGACATCATCAATCGCGGCGGGGTGAAGTTCAACCCGGCGGATGTCGAGGCGCTGCTCGACGCCCATCCGCAGATCCAGCAGGCGGCGATCGTGCCAATGCCCGATCCGGTGCTCGGCGAGAAGGCCTGCGCCTTCGTCACACTGCGTCCCGGATGCGACGCGCCGACGCTCGCTGACGTGGTGCGCTACCTCCTCACGAAAGAGATCGCGAAGAACAAGCTTCCCGAGCGGCTGGTGGTGATTCCGGAGATGCCGCTCACGCCGACGCGCAAGATCATCAAGAGCAAGCTTCGCCTTTGAGCTAGCTCAAGACGCGCTCTGCCCGGCGGGCGGAAGCTGCTGGCGAAAGGAACCGCCATGACGACCGCTACAGCGCGCCCGGCGCTCGACAAGACCCGCCTGCTCGAGCTTCTCAACTGGGAGCTTGCTGCCTACAGCGAATGCCAGGGTTGCCGCTTCACCGCCATCCGGTCACTGCGCAAGCGCGACGCAACAGGCTGCAACTGGGCCGACGCGCGCATCGACAGCGATCACTGGCTGACGGTGAACGAGCAACTGATCCTGCGGCAGGTGATCGACGACACGCGCCGGGAGTACGATCTCCGGCGGCATTAATATCGGGGCTTGTCGCGCTTCGCCCTCGTCGTCACGGCGCTTCTCGCCGTGGCTTACAGTTACATCGCCTCGCGCCTCGCCGCGGGTCCGGTGGGCGCTGCGCTGCTCGCGGTGCCGTTCGTGCTCATCTGGATCATGCCGGTGCTCTATTGGGGTACGGGCCGCAGTCGCGAAGGCTGGCTCGATCAGCTGGTGCACCGCGCGAGCTACCTGTCGATGGCATGGGTGAGCTTCGCGCTGGTGCTGACGCTCGCGCGCGACCTGCTGCTCGTCGCCACGCTGCCGGCGTCGCTCGCCACCGCGCACGCCGAGATCGCCACTGCCGGCGTGCCGCTCGTCCTCGGCGGCTCGCTCGTCGCCATCGCGCTCGGTGCGGCCGCCGCCTTCCGCGGACCGCGCATCGAGCGCGTCGATCTGCCGATCGCCGGCCTGCATCCCGACCTCGATGGCTTGCGCATCGTGCAGATCAGCGACCTGCACGTCGGGCCGAACATCGGCCGGCGCTACGTGCAGCGCGTGGCGGACCTTTGCCGCACGCTCAACCCCGACCTCATCGTGCTGACGGGCGACATCGTCGATGGTCCGGTGCCACGCCTCGCGGGCGATGTCGCGCCGCTCGCCGAGCTCGCGCGCGAGGGCAACGTCTATTTCATCCTCGGCAACCACGACTGCTACGCCGGCGCGGCCGCCTGGATCGCGCACTGGCGCGAGGCCGGCATGCACGTGCTGCTCAACTCGCACGAGCTCGTGCGGCGCGGCAGCGCGCGCCTTCTTATTGGCGGCGTGGTCGATCCCGCTTACGGCCGCCTGCGCCCGGAAATCGCGATCAGCGAACCTGCAGACTTCAAGCTGCTTCTCGCGCACAACCCGCGCCTTGCGCGCCTCGGCGCCGAAGCGGGCTTCGACCTGCAGCTCTCCGGCCACACGCACGCCGGCCAGTTCTTCCCGTGGACGCTCGCCGTGCGCCTGGTGCACGCGCCGCACGTCGCCGGCCTCTCGCGCGAAGGCAGGATGCAGGTCTATGTGAGCGCCGGCACCGGCACCTGGGGCCCGCCGGTGCGCTTCGGCACCAACCCTGAACTAACGCTCTTGCGACTGGTGCGCGCGTGAATCGCAGCGTCGAGTTCTTCGACACGCAATTCAGAAAGCAAATCGCGAGCGGAGATTTCGCGCTGAATCCTTTCGAGTCGCTCGCGCTGCCGTTCTTGCGCGGACACGTGCTCGACCTTGGCTGCGGTCTTGGTAACCTCAGCATCGCGGCCGCCAGGAAAGGCGCACGAATGGTTGCGGTCGATGCCAGCCTGCCGGCCATCGTCCATATCACCGATGTCTCCCGCCAGGAGAACCTCGGCGTGACGGCGATCCTGGCCGACGTTGACGCCTTTCGTATCGCCGGCGACTACGACACCATCGTGGCGATTGGCCTGCTGATGTTCATGCCTTGTCCGCAAGCGCTGGGACTCCTGTCGGACATAAAGCAGCACATTGCGCCGGGCGGCCTCGCCATCGTCAACGTCCTGGTCGAGGGCACGACGTACATGGACATGTTCGACCCGCGCGGCTACTGCCTGTTCGGCGCGCACGACATCGAGCGGCACTTCGCGGCCTGGAAGATCGAACTCGCACGCCGCGACAGCTTCGATGCTCCGGGCGGCACGCGAAAGGAGTTCTCGACCGTCGTCGCACGCAAGCCGTGAAGCGCCGGCCGCATTACTCGGTCTATGTCGTAGAGCTCGCCCCGCAGGTGCTGCAGCACGCGCGCTTTCGCAAGGCCAATCCGAACTACGACGCGATGAAGCCCTGCGTCTACGTCGGCATGACCGGCATCGACCCGGACGTGCGCTTCGACAAGCACAAGGCCGGTATCCAGGCGAACCGCTACGTCATGCTCTATGGCCTGCGCCTGATGCCGGAGCTCTACACCGCCTACAACCCGATGCCGTACGATGGCGCGCGCGACATGGAAGTCGAGCTCGCCATCGCGCTGCGCGAAAGAGGCTACGGCGTGTGGCAGGGATAAACGGGCACGGACGCCATTCTTATCATCTGGAATGTGGAGGAGCGATGAAGCGCCTGATCGCTTTTGCAGCGCTCTTGATCTTCTCGGTGCTTGCACACGCCGCATATCCCGAGCGCCCGATCACGCTGATCGTCGCCTATCCGCCCGGGGGCGGCACCGACCTCGTGGCGCGGGCGCTCGCGCCCTTCGTCGAGAAATATCTCGGCGGCGGCGCGAAGATCGTGGTGGTGAACCGCGCCGGCGCCGGCGGCGAAGTGGGCTTCGCCGCGCTCGCCAATTCGCCCGCGGACGGCTACACCATCGGCTTCGTCAATACGCCGCCGCTCCTGACCATCCCGATCGAGCGCCAGGCGCAGTTCCACTGGCAGCGCTACGACTACATCGGCAACATCATCGACGATCCGTGCAACTTCTCGGTGCACGCCGAGACGCCGATCAAGAATCTCGCCGAGCTCGCCGCCTACGCCAAGGCGCATCCCGGCGAAGTGACCGTCGGCACGACCGGCATCGGCTCCGACGATCACATCGCGATGCTGAAGTTCGAGCGCGCCGCCGGCGTGAAGATGCGCCACGTGCCGTTCAAGGGTTCTGCGGATGTGCGCGCGGCGATCGCCGGAAGACAGATCATGGTGGCGGCGATCAACATCGGCGAGGCGCTGCAATACCAGAAAGGCGGCACGGCGCTCAGAAACCTCGTGCAGATGAGCCCGGCGCGCACCAACCTCGCGCCCGAGCTCGCCACGGCGCGCGAGCAGGGCTTCGACATCGAGATGTCCTCACTGCGCGGCATGGCGGCGCCGAAAGGCTTGCCGGCGGACATTCGCCAGCGCCTCGTCGCGGCAGTCGAGCGCGCCGCCGCCGATCCGGAATTCCAGGCGCAGGCGGTGAAGTTCTTCGCGCCGTTGCGCTATCTCGGCCCGGCGCAGTATGAGGCGATCGTGCGCGACGCCGACCTCATGTACCGCGCCATGTGGCGCGATATGCCGTGGGCCGACAAATAGCAGTAATCCCGGGAGGCAATATGTTCCAGCTGCTTCTTCCTCAACGCCTCGACAACAACTACACAGGCCATAAAATCGGGCTCTGGCTGTTTGCGCTGGTAGTCCTCATCAAGGCTGGCATCGGCATCGGATCCATCTTCAACGGCTATCAAGCCGCGAGTACCGCCGATGGCATTCCCTTGAGCGCATACCCGCCGGCCGCTGCACAAGTGGTTGTTTCTTTATTCGCGCTCCTCGGGCTTCTCCATCTCATCATCTGCCTGATATGCCTGGTCGTGCTGGTCCGCTACCGCGCCATGATTCCATTCATGTTCACGCTGCTCATCCTGGAATTCCTGAGCAGAAAGCTGATCCTCGTGCTCATGCCGATCACGCGCAGCGACGCAGCTCCCGGAACGATCGTTAACCTCGTACTTCTGGCGGTAATGGTGATCGGGCTAGCGCTATCGCTGCGCAGCCAACCATTGCGACCTCTGGCCAGCAGCGGGTAGCTAAGGACGTCTGCTTTTCGCGCCGGAATGGGACCGGACCTCTTGCGATTTATCGCCCTTCGCGGCATTGGCCGAGAATGAGGCCCCTTCGGTATTCCATTAACGTCACGTTGGACGGATGCTGCGACCATCGCGCAATCATCCCGGACGAAGACCTGCATCGTCACGCGGTCGAGAACCTCGACCAGGCCGATGCGCTCCTCTTTGGCCGGGTGACTTACCAAATGATGGAGGAAGCGTTCCGGCCGACAGGGGGGATGCCCACGAGGGCTGATTGGATGGATCCCTTCGCCCGGACGATCGATGCGGCGAAGAAGTACGTCGTCTCGCGCACCCTGGACCGGGTTGATTGGAACGCGCAACTCGTGCGCGGAGATCTGGCGAAGGCCATTCAGCAGCTCAAGCGGGAGCCAGGTAACGGGCTCCTGGTGGGAGGCGTGAAGCTTCCGCTCGCGCTGGCGGAGCTGGGATTGATCGATGAGTACGAGCTCGTGGTGCATCCCAGGCTAGCGGGCCATGGGCCGACGTTGTTTGCGGGATTATCGAAGCCGATCGCTTTGAAGCTCATCAGCCGGCTCGAATTCGCCTCGGGGGCGGTGGCAATGCGCTATGAGCTGAGAAGGTAGGAATGTCTGCTTCTCGCCGAAGGCGCACCTAAACCAAGGGAGAGCAGCGATGCCCCAGCGCCCGCTTGAGCGCATTTGCTACGTCGAGGATGACGAGCACGCGCAGCTCATCGTCCGCATGTCGCTGGAGAAGCTGGGCAAGATGATCGTCGAAATCGTCAGCGATCCCAACCGAGCCATCGAGGCCATGACTCGCTTCAACCCGGACCTCGTGATGCTCGATTGGATGATGCCCGGCATGGACGGCCCGGCGCTCTTTCGCAAAATGAAGCAGGAACCGCAGCTCGCCGCGCTGCCTATCGTGTTCATCACAGCCAAGACCATGCCGCACGAACTGGAGGAGCTCATCGCGCTCGGCGCCACCGCAACCATCTCCAAGCCTTTTTCACCCAAGGATTTACCGGACCAGCTGCGCGCCATCTGGTCGAAGCTCCCTTAGAGCTGGGCGGCTCGCTCGACTCCGCGCGTGCGTGCCACAATGGGCGCCATGCCGGCCGCGCGGCGCTGGTATTCCATCCTCTACATACAGGTGCTGATCGCCATCGCGATCGGCATCGCCATCGGCTACTTCTGGCCGAAAACCGGCGCGGCGCTGAAACCGCTGGGCGACGGCTTCATCCAGCTCATCAAGATGATGATCGCGCCGGTGATCTTCTGCACCATCGTGCACGGCATCGCCTCGATGCGCGACTTGACCAAAGTCGGCCGCGTCGGCGTCAAAGCGCTCGTCTACTTCGAGCTGGTGTCGACGCTCGCGCTCGCGATCGGGCTGCTGGTCGGCGAGATCGCGCATCCGGGCGCCGGGTTCAACATCGATCCGGCGAGCCTCGACCCGAAGGCGGTCTCGGGCTACGTCACGCGCGCGAAGGAAGAGGGCATCGTCTCGCACATCCTCGCGATCATTCCGAATACCTTCGTCGACGCATTCGCCAAGGGCGATCTCCTGCAGGTGCTGCTGATCTCGATCCTGACGGGCTTCGCCATCTCGCGCATGGGCGCGCTCGGCGAGCGCATCGCGCGCGTGATCGAAGCGGCGGGCCAGGTGTTCTTCCGCATCATCGCCATCATCGTGCGCGCGGCGCCGATCGGCGCGCTCGGCGCGATGGCGTTCACCATCGGCGCCTACGGCCTGAGCTCGCTCCTCAACCTCGCGGCGCTGATCGCGACGTTCTACCTGACCGCCATCCTCTTCGTGCTGGTGGTGCTGGGCAGCATCGCTCGGCTGTCGGGGTTCTCGATCCTGCGCTTCATTGCCTATATCCGCGACGAGCTCTTGATCGTGCTCGGCACGAGCTCCTCCGAAACGGTGCTGCCGCACATGATGCACAAGATGGAGCACCTTGGCGCCTCGAAGCCGGTGGTCGGGCTCGTCATCCCGGTGGGCTACAGCTTCAACCTCGACGGCACCAACATCTACATGACGCTCGCGACGCTGTTCCTCGCGCAGGCGACCAACACCCATCTCACCATCGGCCAGGAGCTCACCATCCTCCTCATCGCCATGCTGACCTCCAAGGGCGCTTCGGGCGTGACCGGCGCGGGCTTCGTCACGCTCGCCGCCACGCTGACCATCGTCCCCGACATCCCGATCCAGTCGCTCGCGATCCTGGTCGGCATCGACAAGTTCATGAGCGAATGCCGCGCGCTGACGAATCTCATCGGCAACGGCGTCGCCACCATCGTCGTCAGCCGCTGGGAGCGCGAGCTCGACACGAAGCAGCTGCACGAGGCGCTCGGCACGCGCCCGGACATGACGCTCCTCGGCGCGCACCACTCGACATGAAGTCGCTCCTGGCAGTGCTGCTCGTCGCCATCGCCGGTTGCGCCGCGGCGCCGCTCTCGCGCGAGCAGCTCACGCAGCTCGTCGTCAACCCGGAGAGGAGCGCCGCCGATCGCACGAACGACGAGCGCCGCCATCCGGTCGAGATGCTGTCCTTCATCGGCGTGCGGCCCGGCATGCAGGTGCTCGACGTGAGCGCGGGCGGCGGCTACACCACCGAGCTCCTCGCGCGCGCAGTCGGCCCGCGCGGCGTGGTTTATGCGCAGACGCCGAAACCGTCGCCGCGCCTGCTCGAGCGCCTGAAATCACCGGCGCTGAAAAACGTCGTCCTCGTGCAGCGAAAGTTCGACGACCCGGTGCCGCCGGAGGCGAAGGGGCTCGATCTCGTGACCCTGATGTTCAATTACCACGACTTCGGCCATTTCGGCGTCGATCGCGCGAGCCTGAACCGCGCGGTATTTGCGGCGCTGAAACCCGGCGGCATGTACGTCGTGGCCGATCATGCCGGCCGGCCGGGAACCGGCATCTCGGAGTCGAACACGCTGCATCGCGTCGAGGAGACGCTCGTGCGCCGGGAAATCGAAGCCGCCGGCTTCCGGCTCGCCGACGAGGGCACGTTCCTGCGCAATTCCGCCGATCCGCGCGATCGCGAGACGCCGGATCCGGCGCAGCCGAAGGACGAGTTCGTGCTCAAGTTCGTCAGATGAGGGCCGTCCAAGGCGAAGCGCAGGCAAAGGCGGCCGCGAC
>Ga0070696_100001579_pt1 | contig 14932 bp, 13 predicted proteins | sample KBSK1253metaG_FD_65474 | JGI IMG/M metagenome (GOLD analysis project Ga0070696, IMG submission 65474) | Corn, switchgrass and miscanthus rhizosphere microbial communities from Kellogg Biological Station, Michigan, USA - KBS K1-25-3 metaG | ecosystem: Host-associated > Plants > Roots >... | reverse complement strand
GCCAGGTGCCACCCGCGGGACCGCCCAGGGTGAGCCGGTAGCCGGCGCCGTGCCGGTCGGACCACTCCTGCACGAGGTCGTCGATGATGACGCCGTCGTCGTCGGCGGTGAGTCTCGGCTCACGGCCGACGGCCCGGCAGACGTCCATCCGGTGCATCCAGGTTTCCCGGGTCAGGACGACGTCGACGAAGTAGCCGATCGGCCAGGCCTCGGGCCGGCCGCCGACGACGACGCGGGTGGGGAGCGCCCGCCGACGCAGGAAGCCGGGCGTCCGCCGTCGTCCGCGCGCGGCCCGTGGCGCGGTCGCCGACAATGCCGTCACGAGCTGCTCGACCGACAGCCCACGGCCGCGGTGCACCTGCTCGGCAGACAACGCGTCCGTCAGGTCGACGCCACGGGCGCGGGCGGCCCTGAGCCCGCACGGACATCATCAGGCTGCGTGCACAACGTCAGGCGGCGATCGCTAGGGCCAGCGGCAGCACTGCGTCCGCGCCCGCCCGGCGCAGCTCCCGGACGGCGACCGTGAGCGTCCACCGCGAGTCGACCAGGTCGTCGACCAGCAGCAGCGGGCCGTCGGTGTCGGCGACGGCCGTGGCCAGATCCGGGCCGACCCGCAGCCGCTCCCAGACGCCGGCCAGCCGGAACGCGCTGTTGCCGCCGGGCTCGCCGGTCGGGCCGCCGTCCACCAGCTCCAACGACCCGAGCAGGGGCAGGCGGCCGGCGGCGCAGATCGCCCGCGCCAGTGAGCCCACCAGCTCGCCATGCCGCCGCGACGGCATCACGACCACCGCGGTCGGTCGCTTCGCCCATCCCCAGTCGCGCAGCACGCCGATGCAGGCCGTCACCAGCGCGTCGTCGACCGGCCCGTCCGGATGCTCCAGCGCCGCCCGCAGGCGCTGGCCCCAGCCCAGGTCGGTCAGCCGGGCCAGGGCGCGCCCGCCGGCGGCCCGCTCGGCCGGGTCGATCCGCCCCGAGACGGGAACGCCGAGGCGTGACATGCCGCTCGGCCACTGGGCCCGCGGCTCGATCTCGATGCCGGTGCGCTGCAGCTGCGCGCCGGCTTGCCGCACGGCCTGGTCGGGCACGGACGGGTCGAACCAGGCCCCCGCGCAGCGGTCGCAGCGACCGCAGTCGGCCGCGCTCTCGTCGTCCAGCGCCCGCTGCAGGAAGGCCATGCGGCACCCTTGGGTGCCCTCGTAGTCGACCATCAGCTGCTGCTCGCGGTCACGAGCCTCGGCGACCCGCTCGTACCGGTCGGCGTCGTACGTCCAGGGGGTGCCGGTCGCGGTCCACCCGCCGGGCACCCGCGTGACCGCGCCCTCGACGTCGAGGACCTTGAGCAGCAGCTCGAGGCGCGTGCGTCGGATGTCGACAATCGTCTCCAGCGCGGCGGTGCTCATGGCCTTCGACGAAGCTCCCAGCGCCCCGAGCACGGCGTCGGCCTGCTGCTGGCGCGGCATCGAGGTGGAGGCGAAGTAGCGCCAGATGTCGCGGTCCTCGGCCCCGGGCAGCAGCAGCACGTCGGCCCGGTCGGTGGCCCGGCCGGCTCGGCCGACCTGCTGGTAGTAGGCGATCGGTGACGACGGCGCCCCGACGTGGACGACGAAGCCCAGGTCCGGCTTGTCGAAGCCCATGCCGAGGGCGCTGGTGGCGACGAGCGCCTTGACCTCGTTGCGCCGCAGCGCGTCCTCGGCCGCTTGCCGGTCGGCCGGGTCGGTGCGGCCCGTGTAGGCCAGGACGTCGTGGCCGGCGTCGCGCAGCAGCGCGGCCAGGTCCTCGGCGGCGGAGACCGTCAGCGTGTAGACGATGCCGCTGCCCGGGAGGTCGACCAGGTGCGCCACGAGCCAGGCCAGACGCTGCTCCGCGGTGGCCAGGCGCAGCACCCCGAGACGCAGGCTGTCGCGGGCGAGGCCGCCGCGCACGGTGAGCACCGGCGTCCCGCCGGCGCCGAGCTGCTCGGCCACGTCGCGCACCACCCGGGCGTTGGCGGTGGCGGTCGTGGCCAGCACCGGGGTGTCGCCGGGCAGCCGCAGCAGCAGGTCGCGGATGCGTCGGTAGTCGGGCCGGAAGTCGTGGCCCCAGTCGCTCACGCAGTGCGCCTCGTCGACCACGAGGAGGCCGCAGCGCGCCGCCAGCTCCGGCAGCTGCTCGCTGCGGAACCGCGGGTTGTTGAGGCGCTCGGGGCTGACCAGCAGCACGTCGACCTGGTCGGCCGACAGGGCCGCGGCCACCGAGCCCCAGTGCTCGGCGTTCGAGGAGTTCATCGTGACGGCGCGCACGCCGGCGCGCTCGGCCGCCGCGACCTGGTCGCGCATGAGCGCCAGCAGCGGCGACACGATGAGCGTCGGCCCGGCGCCGCGCGAGCGCCGCAGGGCGGTGGCCACGAAGTACACCGCGGACTTGCCCCAGCCGGTCCGCTGCACGACGAGCACGCGTTGGCGGCGCGCCACCAGGGCCTCGACGGCCTCCCATTGCCCGTCGCGGAAGTCGGCGTCGGCGCGACCGACGAGGCGGCGCAGCACGGCATCGGCCTCCGCGCGCAGGGCGCCGGGATCGGTACCCGGCTCGACGACGGCGGAGGACGGGGTGGAGGACATGTGCGCGACGGTACGGGACGTCGGTGACAGGCCCGGCCTGTCGTCCCCAGGGGTCCGGTCGGGCCCGCGTTCAGTCCGCGGGCGGCCGCCGCAGCCGTTTCGTCTGGGACCGGCGCGTCTTGGCGTCGAGCCGACGCTGCTGCGAGCCGCGCGTGGGACGGGTGGGGCGGCGCGCTCGACCCGGCGGCAGCAGGGCCTCGCGCAGCAGCGCGGCCAGGCGCAGCGCGGCGGCGTCGCGGTTGCGCAGCTGGGAGCGGTGCTCGGAGGCCACGACGGTCAGCTCGCCGTCGACCAGCCGCCCGGCCAGTCGCTGCAGGACCCGCTCGCGAAGGTGGTCGCCGAACGCCGTCGAGCGGGCGACGTCCACCGTCAGCTCGACGCGTGAGTCGGTCGTGTTGACGCTCTGGCCGCCGGGGCCACCGGAACGCGAGAACCGCCACCGCAGCTCACCGGACGGGACAACGACGGTGCGGCTCACGCGCAGCCCGCCGCCGGCCTCCCACGTCGCCGCCACGGTCAGCCCTTGGCCTGCGACCAGCGCTGGACGACGGTCACGTCGGCCACGAACCGCACGCGCGGCCCGCGGACCGACCCGGCCCAGCGGGCGGCGACGTCGGCCAGCGTGCTGCGCAGCAGGTCCGCCACCCGGTCGCCGGCCTGCGCCGGCGCATGGACCAGCAGCTCGTCGTGCAGGCAGAGCACGATGCCGGCGTCCAGCGGTCGGCACGCGGCCCGGACCGTCGCCGCCCACGCCTTGAACAGCTCGGCCGCCGAGCCCTGCACGACCGCGTTGCGCGCGAACCGGCCGCGGCCGTTGACGGCGGCCCGGTGATCCCGTTCGTCGAGGGTGTCCGGCAGCGGGTACATCCGCACCAGCCGGCCGCCGTGCGTGCGGACCGCCCGACCGGCCCGGCCCTGCTCGTACGCCGACCGCAGGTAGCGCAAGGCAACGGGGTAGGCGCGCTCCATGCCGTCCAGGGCCTGCCCGGCGGCCCCGGACGTCTGGCCGTACATGGCGGCGAGCACCGCCACCTTGGCGACGGGGCGCTCCACGCCAAGCCGGCGCGCCACCGGGAGGTACAGGTCGTCGTCCGCCGTCGCGGCCGCCAGGGCCTCGTCGGCCGAGACCGCGGCCAGCACCCGCGGCTCCACCTGGCCCAGGTCGGCGCGGACGAGCACGTGCCCCGGCTCGGCCGCGACGGCCGGTCGCAGCTCGGCGGGCAGGTTGTGCAGGCCCGCCTGCGCGGTCATGCGGCCGGCCGCCCCGTCGCTGGCCGACCAGGCGCCGCGCAGCCGGTCGTCGGCTCCGACGTGCTCGTCCAGCCACCGGTAGCCGTAGGTCGTGGCGATCCGGTCCGCCTTGCGCCACGTCAGCAGGGCCTCGACCAGCGGGTGTGCGCTGCGCCAGGGCTCGAGCCGTCCGGACCTGGTGTCGGGCACGTCGATGCCGATGTGCGCCAGGGCCGCCCGGACCTGAGCGGGGTTGCGCAGGTCCACCGGCAGCGCGGCCGACGGCACGTGTCGCAGCACGGCGTCGTCGCGCCGCTGGCGCAGGGCCGTCTCGTGCACCTGGTCGCGCGGCCGCTCCCCGCAGGCCGCGGCCACGAGCTCCTCGGCCCGGGCCCGGTCAAGCGGCAGGCCGTCGGTCTCCAGCTCGACGCAGAGCAGCGCGGCCCCCGACTCGCTGCGCGCCGTCGCCACCGGGTCGCCGCTGCAGTCGACGTCGGCCAGCCGGGCGAGCTGGCGTCGCCGCGCCGTCCACGCCAGGCCCGCCCACCGCCCGAGGCGCTCGGGGGTCCGCCGCCAGCCACCGCTGGCCCACTCGGCGCGAAGGTGGCCGCTCGCCAGGACCGGCTCCTCGGCGGCACGTCCGCCGTCGTCGTCCCCGGTGGCACCGAGCAGGTCCAGCTGGCCGGTACGGGGTGCGCCGGCCGGGTCGAGGCCGGCCAGCACGGCCCACACCCGGGCCGGGTCGTCATCGGTGCCCCCGGACAGCAGACGGTGCACCGCGGCCACGTCCCAGCACACGGCGACCCGCAGGCCGCCCCGCACCAGCGGATCGGCCGCGTCGCGGGCGGACCACCACACCCACCGCGGGCGCCACCGCAGCTCGATCCGGGCCAGCGCTGCCACGGTGTCGGCGCCGAGCCCCGGCACAGCCCACCCGCCCGCCGCCGTCCACAACCCGGCGCCGGCGGGGGACACCGCGACCGCGACGGCGTCCCCGCGCTGGAGCCCCGACGCGGCCAGGCCGTCCTCCAGCGCCCGGGCAGCCAGCGACCGCACGGGGTCGGTCGTGGCTGGCATCACGGGACCAAGTGTCCCGCGGCCCTCGGACAGCGGCGGTGGTCCGGTCAGACGGCGGACTTCAAGCGCACCTGGCGCTTGATGCGGGCCAGCATCGCGACCATGCCGCGCAGCCGCAGCGGGCTCACGGCCTCGCCCAGCCCGAACGTGAACGGCACGTCGTCCGGGACGGCGAGCACGTCGGCCGCCGGCAGGCCGTCCAGCCCGGTCTGCAGGATGCCCGCGAAGCCCCGAGTGGTCGGAGCCTCCGGCGGCGCGTCGAAGTACAGGTGCACCGTGGTGTCAGTGCTCCTGCCGGCGTCCGGCGCCGTGCCCGAGCCCACCTCGACCGCCAGGAACAGCGGCGTCTGGCACTCGTGCACCTGCTCCATCTCCTGCGAGCGCTCGGCGTAGCGCCGTGGCAGCTCGGGCAGCTCGTCGCTCAGCTCGAGCAGCAGCTGGAGCCGGTCGGCGGGCTCGATCGAGGTGAACTCCTCGACCAGCTCGGCCAGCGCCGGAGGCAGTCGGTAGGCAGGCTCGGGCACGGGTCGCTACGCCTCCGGGCCGGTCTCGATCGGCACCCGCACCGAGTTGCCCCACTCGGTCCACGAGCCGTCGTAGTTGCGGACGTGGCTGAAGCCCAGCAGCTGGCTCAGGACGAACCACGTGTGCGAGGACCGCTCGCCGATGCGGCAGTAGGCGATCACGTCGTCCGTGGGCGCCAGGCCCTTCTCGCCGATGTAGATGCCCTCGAGCTCCTCGCGGCTGCGGAACGTGCTGTCCTCCGCGGCGGCGCGGCTCCACGGGACGCTGCGCGCGCCGGGCACGTGCCCGCCGCGCATGGCGCCTTCCTGCGGGTAGTCCGGCATGTGCAGGAGCTCGCCGGTGAACTCGCCGGGGGAGCGGACGTCGACGATCGGCTGGCCCAGGTGCGCCAGGACGTCGTCCCGGAAGGCGCGGATCACGCTGTCGTCGCGCTCGATGACCGGGTACTCGACCGCGGACGGCGACGGCACCTCGCGGGTGATCTCCCGCCCCTCGGCGATCCACTTGGCCCGCCCGCCGTCCAGGAGGCGCACGTCCGGGTGACCGAACAGGGTGAACACCCACAACGCGTAGGCCGCCCACCAGTTGCTCTTGTCGCCGTAGACGACGACGGTCGTGTCACGGCTGATGCCACGCTGGCCCATCACCTGCGCGAAGCGCGCGCCGTCCACGTAGTCGCGGGAGGTCGGGTCGTTGAGGTCGAGGTGCCAGTCGACCTTGACCGCGCCGGGGATGTGACCTGTGTCGTAGAGCAGCACGTCCTCGTCCGACTCCACGACGACCAGGCCCGGTTCGCCCAGGTGCTTCGCCAGCCAGTCGGTCGTCACGAGACGCTCCGGGTGGGCGTAGGTGGCGATCTTGGCGTCGTCGTCATGAGGTAGGGACACGATCACACTCCATCTCGGAAGGCACTGCCGCGTGCCGCGGCCGTGGGGCGCTGCGCCGGCGAGCGCGCGCTCTTCATGAGCAACGTCTTCATCGTGGCAGCCCATTCCGGGATCGAGGCGGTGGGGTCGCCAGCCGAGACCCGACGCACCGGGCGCGGGCGCGGGAGCGTCGCCGTGCCGACGGCGCCGGGCTGGGGCATGATCGAGCCTCGACGCGCACGCGTCGGTCTGCCGCGCCTGCAGGGAGGACCTGTCGTGCCCGAGGAACCCGCACCCCGCGAGACCGGTTCGAGCGCGGTCGCCGGCCGGGCGGCGGGGGAGGACGAGAAGGGGATGGCGGCGGTCGCAGCCAACGTGGTGGACCGGCTGCTGGACGTCGGCATCGACGGTCGGGGGCCGTTCGACTCGGCCCGCACCGTCGCCGACAACGCGCTCAGCGACCAGGGCGACGTCGAGCGCGCCATCGACGCGGTGGTGACGCGGCACACCAAGCTCGCGGCAGCCGGCGGGTTCGTGACCGGGCTCGGGGGCTTCCTGGTCCTGCCGGTGGCCCTGCCGACCAACGTGCTGGAGTTCTACGCGGTGGCCACCCGCATGGTCGGCGCCATCGCGTCGTTGCGCGGCTACGACGTGCGGGACCAGGGGACGCGGTCCGCGGTCATGCTGACCCTGGTCGGGGCCGACGCGGACGACCTGCTGAGGAAGGCCGGCGTCGGGCGAACCGGGCGCCTGGCCGACCTCGCGGCCCAACGGCTGCCCGGCCCGGCCCTCATGGTGCTGAACAAGGGAATCGGGTTCCGGCTGGTGAGCAGCGTCGGCAAGTCCGTGCTGGGCCGGTTCGGCCGAGGGGTGCCGGTCGTCGGCGGGGTCGTCGGTGCGGGATTCGACGTCTACCTGCTGCGTCGCATCGCCGGCCACGCCCGGGCGGAGTTCCCCGCCCGGCCTGTCGGCATGGAGCGCTGACCCGGACGCGGGCCCGGGAACATCTCGGACGCCGCGGGCGTCCTACACCGTGGCACACCGGCAGCCACCGACGAGGGACGACGGGCATGGGCGCGAGATCACGATGGACCGCGGTGAGCACGCTGGTGCGCGCGGTGCGGGGCACGCTGCGGCCCGGTGAGCCCGGCGTCGGGCAGCGGCTGCGGGCCCTGCCTCGGCTGGTGGTGGCGACGCTTACGGGTCGCTACCACGGCACCACGCGGTCCCGGCTCGGGCTCATGGCGCTCGCCGTCGTGTACATCGTCTCGCCGCTGGATCTGCTGCCCGACCTGCTGCCGCTGATCGGCGTCGCGGACGACGCGATGGTTCTGGCGTGGCTGGCCGGCGCGACCCTGTCCGACGCCGGTGACTTCCTGGCCTGGGAGCGTGGGGGCCGCGGCCGGCCGCGGGGGGCCGAGCGGCGGCGTGGGCCGTTCGACCACGGCCGGCCCGACGTCGTGCCCGGCAGCGTCGTGCGCTGACCCCTCGTGGGGTTTCCCCACAGCTCGTCGTCCACAGCCGGCGCCGGCCGTCCCACGATCCACAGATCTCGTTCGGCACCTGATGCTGCGGGCCCGCGTGCCCGGACGCTGGCCGCATGCAGCCACCCCCGAGCGTTCCCGACCAGAACTCCGCGCCGGACGGCCCGTCCGGGCCGCCCGACGAGCGCCCCCTCATCGTGGTCCACAGCAGCGAGGACCTGGTGGCGGCGGTGCCCTACCTGGTGGGGTTCCCGCCCGAGCAGAGCCTCGTCGTGATCGCGATGCGCGGCAGCGGGCGTCGGCAGCGGCTCGGCATGGTGGCCCGGTTCGACCTGCCGCCCGTCGGCCCTCGGGGCGGGCGGGGGGATGAAGGGTCCGCCGGGGCGATTCGGGCCCTCGTCGGACAGGTCGTGGACGTGCTCAGCAGGGACGCGCCCGAGGGGGTCGTCGTCCTCGTCTACGACGACCAGCCCTGCGCGATGGTGCCGGTGTGGCAGCGGCTGGTCACCCGGCTGCAGTCGGGGTTCCGCGGCGCGGGCGTGCAGGTGATGGACGTCCTGCACGTCTCGGGTGCGCGGTTCCGCTCGTACCGGTGCACCGATCCGGGCTGCTGCCCGCCGGAGGGCCGGCCGCTCGACCCGCAGTCGAGCGTGGTGGCGGCGGAGTTCGTCGCCCGGGGCAGCTCGCCGATGGCCAGCCGGGCGGCGCTCCATGCCCTGGTGCAGCCGCGCGATGCCGACACGTGCGCAGAGGTCGAGGCGGCTGCGGGCGCTGAGCTGGCGCGCCTCGCCCGGGCCGACCGCCGTGGTGAGCGGTGGCGGTCGTGGCAGACCGCGTCGATCCGACTGGTGCACGAGGTCAGCGGCCGCTACGTCGCCGGGGAGAGCGGGATCGACGCGCAGGAGGCCGGGCGACTGCTGGCGGGGTTGAGCGACCTGCCCGTCCGGGACGCCGCCTGCCTGGCGTTCACCTCGTGGGCCCACGGTCAGCACGACGACCTTCGCGGTCCGGCAGGCGCGGAGCCCGTCACGCGCATGAACGAGCTGCTCGCCGAGCTGCCCGACCGGGGCGTTGCCACGGACGACCGCCTGTCGTCCGTGCTGGCACGCGACGAGGCGCTGGACCGCTTCTGGCTGGATCTGGCGACCTCGTGCGACGGCCAGCTGGCGGTGGCGCCGCTGACCCTGCTCGGCGTGCACGTCTGGTCGCAAGGTCACGGAGCGCTCGCGCTCGCGGCGACCCAGCGCGCCCTGGCGATCGACCCGCACTACCGGCTGGCCGGACTGCTCGACCGGGCGCTGTTCCACGCCATCCGGCCGGGCGCCGGTGAGCCGGGACGCCACGCACGGCGCGTCTCATGAGTCGAGACGATCCGTTCGGCACGTGGACGGCTGCGCTTGGGTCGGCTACCTTCCTCGGAAGGTCATGAGTGCCAGCGCGAAGCCCCGGCTCGCTGGCCGGCAACCCTCCACCGCGGTGGGGTGCCCCGGGTGATTGACCTGGTCCGAGCCGACTGGCTTCGGGCAAGCGCGGGCCCGTCACGAGCGGGCCCCAGGAAGCTGGAGCCGCTGCGTGACCTGTCGAATGTGTCGCTGACCTCCGCGATCACCCGTCGAGACCCCTGAGGCATCGCCGCCCGCTCACCGGCGGCGACTCGACGTGCTGCTCGCCCCCCAACCGGCTCGACCGCGGCCTCGTCCGCGTCGTCGAGACCGGCAGCCGGACCCGCAGTCGTCCTGACACCGGTCGCGGTGCCACAGCCGCCGCTGGCCACGAGCCCCTGGAGCACACCCCATGAGCAACGGTTGGTCCTTCGAGACCCGTCAGATCCATGCCGGCCAGACCCCCGACGCCGACACCGGGTCGCGGGCTCTGCCCATCTACCAGACCACGTCCTATGTGTTCAAGGACACCGAGCACGCCGCGAACCTGTTCGGGCTCAAGGAGTTCGGCAACATCTACACGCGGTTGATGAACCCGACCACGGACGCGGTGGAGAAGCGGATCGCGAGCCTCGAGGGAGGGGTCGGCGCCCTGCTGGTTGCCAGCGGGCAGTCGGCCGAGCTGCTGGCCCTGTTGAACATCGCCGAGGCCGGCGACCACATCGTCGCGAGCCCGAGCCTGTACGGAGGCACGTACAACCTTCTGCACCACACGTTCCCGAAGCTGGGCATCGAGACCACCTTCGTGGAGGACACGGACGACCCCGCCTCGTGGCGGGCGGCAATCCGCCCGAACACGAAGGTGTTCTTCGCCGAGACCGTGGCCAACCCGCGGCAGGACGTGCTCGACATCGAGGCCGTGGCGGCCGTCGCGCACGAGCACGGGGTGCCGCTGGTCGTGGACAACACGATCGCGACGCCGTACCTCATCCGTCCGCTGGAGTGGGGCGCGGACGTCGTCATCCACTCGGCCACCAAGTACCTGGGCGGTCACGGCACGTCGATCGCGGGCGTCATCGTCGACGGGGGCTCGTTCGACTTCGCGCAGTACCCGGAGCGCTTCCCCAACTACAACCGGCCGGACGCCAGCTACCACGGCCTGGTCTACGCCCGAGACCTCGGCGTCGGGAGCCCGCTGGGCGCGAACCTCGCGTTCATCCTCAAGGCCCGGGTGCAGCTGCTGCGCGACCTGGGCGCTGCCGTGTCGCCGTTCAACGCCTTCCTCATCGCGCAGGGCATCGAGACGCTCAGCCTGCGCATGGAGCGGCACGTGCAGAACGCTCAGGCCGTCGCGGAGTGGCTCGACGCGCACGACGAGGTGGTCAGCGTCAACTACGCGGGCCTGCCGAGCAGCCCCTGGTATGCCAACGGGCGCAAGTACGCGCCGGACGGCACCGGCTCCGTGCTGGCGTTCGAGATCTCCGGCGGGCTCGAGGCCGGCAAGCGGTTCGTCGAGGGTCTGCAGCTGCACAGCCACGTCGCGAACATCGGCGACGTGCGCAGCCTGGTGATCCACCCGGCCTCGACGACCCACAGCCAGCTGAGCGATGCGGAGCAGCGCGCTGCCGGGGTCACCCCCGGGCTCGTGCGCCTCTCGGTCGGCATCGAGCACATCGACGACATCCTGGCCGACCTGGAGGCGGGGTTCCGCGCCGCCAAGGTCTCCTGAGAAGCGGGCGAGGGGACGAGGCACCATGAGCCACGGGGTGTGGGACGAGCAGGACCCGCTCGGCCATCGGCAGCTCGCCGACGTCGGGACCTTGGCGCTGGAGGCCAGGGGGGCGCTGCCGGACGTGCGGGTGTCGTACGAGACCTGGGGGCAGCTCAACGCGGCACGCGACAACGCCGTGCTGGTGCTGCACGCCCTCACCGGCGACAGCCACGTGGCCGGGCCCGCCGGTCCCGGCCACCCCACGGCCGGCTGGTGGGACGCGTTGGTCGGCCCCGGCCGGGCCCTCGACACCGACCGCTGGTTCGTGGTCGCCCCCAACGTGCTGGGCGGCTGTCAGGGCACGACCGGCCCGGCGTCGACTGCGCCGGACGGCCGGGCCTGGGGGTCGCGGTTCCCGTTCCTCACGGTGCGCGACCAGGTGGCGGCGGAGGCCCGGCTCGCCGACGTCCTCGGCGTCGAAACCTGGGCGCTGGTTGTGGGCGGCTCCATGGGCGGCATGCGGGCCCTGGAGTGGGCCGCCACCTACCCTGGCCGGGTGCGTTCGGCCGTCGTGCTGGCGTCCGGCGCGTACGCGACGGCCGAGCAGATCGCCTGGTGCCAGCCGCAGCTGCTGGCCATCCGGTCCGACCCCGCCTGGCTCGGCGGTGACTACGACCGGGCCGGTGCTGGCCCGGTCGCCGGCCTCGGCATCGCCCGGCGCATCGCGCACGTGACCTACCGCAGCGAGCGTGAGCTGGCCCAGCGGTTCGGGCGCGACGCGCAGGCCGGGGAGGTGCCGCTCGGTGGGGGTGGCCGGTACGCGGTCGAGAGCTACCTGGACCACCACGCCGACAAGCTCGCTCGGCGGTTCGACGCCGGCTCCTACGTCGTCCTGACCGAGGCGATGAGCTCGCACGACGTCGGGCGTGGCCGCGGCGGCGTCCGGGCCGCGCTGCACCGGGTCACCGCCGACCTGCACGTCGTCGCAGTCGACTCCGACCGGCTCTACCCCCCCCGGCTCTCCGAGGAGCTGGTGGCCGCCGCGCCCACGGCCCGTCCGCTGCGTACGGTGGAGTCCGAGTACGGCCACGACGGCTTCTTGATCGAGACCCATCAGGTGGGCGCCGCCGTGCGGGAGGCGTTGGGGTGCCCGGCCGTGATCGCCAGCCCTGCTGGCTGACGCGCGGGCTGACCGGTAGCGTGCGGGCAGCCTGCCGTGATCGCGGCCGGCGACGTCGGGTCCGTACCGCACAGGAGGTTCGATGGCGATCGTCGTGGGCTTCGTCCCGACCAGCGAGGGACGCGCCGCGCTGCGTCGCGCGGCCGAGGAGGCCAAGCTGCGCTCGACGCGGTTGATCGTGATCAACTCCAACCGTGGCGGCAAGGACCTGGCCGCCGACGAGGCGAGCCGTTACGAGGCGGAGCTGGCCACCGTGCGGCGCGAGCTGAGCGAGGCCGGCGTCGACCACGAGGTGCGCCAGCTCGTCCGCGGGCTCGAGCCGTCGGAGGACCTCATCGCGGTCGCCGAGGAGGTGGGCGCGGACTTCATCGTCATCGGGCTTCGTCGCCGGACCCCGGTCGGCAAGCTGATCCTCGGGTCCAACGCCCAGCGCATCCTGCTCGATGCGCCGTGCCCCGTCCTGGCTGTCAAGGCCGACTCCTGATCCAGTGGTGAGCGGGTCAGGCGACCGCATCGGCGCCTGACCCACTCGTTCGGGGCCCTTTGGTGACACGGGCTGCAGCTTCTCGCGCTCGCCGTGCCACAATGAGGGACCCAGTGCTCGCCGCCCCGTATCGGCGTGACGATCCACGCGACGGGCATGATCCCGCTCCTCCCGACGTTGTGCCGGGTGCTGGATGCGTGCTTCTACGCCCGTTCCAGTCGGCCAGATCATCCGTGACGAAAGGTAGTCCGTGTCGTCGGTACCGACCGCCCGGTCCATGCCCGCTCCCGCACTGCCCGCTGAGTTCTCCCATCCTGCTGTCCAGGCGCTCCTGCGCCAGGGGACCACGCGCGGCTACGTCCAGTCCGAGAACGTGCGCACTGCGCTCGAGACGGCGCAGGTGCCGCAGCGGCGGATGAAGGCGGTGCTGCGAGCGCTGGACGAGCACGGCATCGAGGTACGGGTGGACGAGCCGACGAGCAAGCGAGCGGTGGCCGCGGCGACGGCGACCCGCCGCAGCTCGGCGACGGCCACGGCCACCCGTGCCAAGCCGGCGTCGAAGAAGGCCACCGCGGAGACGACCGCGGCCACGAAGCCCGCCAAGGCCGCGAAGGCCGCGGCGAAGCCGGCCAAGGCCGCCGCAGCGGACGCCAAGACTGCGAGCGCGGCACCCGCGGACGCGAAGGAAACGGCACCCGCCAAGGGCGCCAAGAAGACGACGAAGACCGAGAAGGCGGCCAAGCCGGCGAAGGCAACCAAGGCGGCTGCTCCGGCGAAGAAGTCGGCCGAGGCCCCTGCGGAGACGACCGACGCCGCGGACGAGGTCGAGGAGACCGGCTTCGTCATCACCAACGACGACGACGACGCGCCCGCGCAGCAGGTGGCGACCGCGGGGGCCACCGCCGACCCGGTCAAGGACTACCTCAAGCAGATCGGCAAGGTCGCCCTGCTCAACGCCGAGCAGGAGGTCGAGCTCGCCAAGCGCATCGAGGCCGGCCTGTTCGCCGAGGAGCGGCTCAACTCCGGGGCCAAGATCGACCCGAAGCACAAGCGTGAGCTGTGGTGGATCGCCCAGGACGGCAAGAAGGCGAAGAACCACCTGCTGGAGGCCAACCTGCGCCTGGTCGTGTCGCTGGCCAAGCGCTACACCGGCCGCGGCATGCTCTTCCTCGACCTGATCCAGGAGGGCAACCTCGGTTTGATCCGGGCGGTCGAGAAGTTCGACTACACCAAGGGCTACAAGTTCTCGACGTACGCCACCTGGTGGATCCGCCAGGCGATCACCCGGGCCATGGCCGACCAGGCGCGCACGATCCGCATCCCGGTGCACATGGTCGAGGTCATCAACAAGCTGGCACGGGTGCAGCGTCAGATGCTGCAGGACCTGGGCCGCGAGCCCACGCCGGAGGAGCTTGCCAAAGAGCTCGACATGACGCCCGAGAAGGTCGTCGAGGTGCAGAAGTACGGCCGCGAGCCCATCTCGCTGCACACCCCGCTCGGCGAGGACGGCGACAGCGAGTTCGGTGACCTGATCGAGGACTCCGAGGCCGTGGTGCCGGCGGACGCCGTCTCGTTCACGCTCTTGCAGGAGCAGCTGCACTCGGTCCTCGACACGCTCTCGGAGCGGGAGGCCGGCGTCGTGTCCATGCGGTTCGGCCTGACCGACGGCCAGCCGAAGACCCTCGACGAGATCGGCAAGGTCTACGGCGTCACGCGCGAGCGGATCCGGCAGATCGAGTCCAAGACGATGAGCAAGCTGCGCCACCCCAGCCGCTCGCAGGTCCTGCGCGACTACCTGGACTGAGCCGCACCGACTGGTCTCGGGATCGGGCAAGAGGACAAAGTTCGGGCAGCCGGAAGGCGACAGGTGCCCCATCTGTGACCGTTCGGTGATCGCGCCGTCTCGGCTCAGATCGTCAGCAAGGCGATCACCCACGCGGCGGCCATCAGCAGTCCGGTGAGCAGCTCGATGAGCATGCTCACGCCGGCGGCCTTCAGGGCGACGACGGTCGACGTCCACGCCGTCTGGTGCTGGCCGAGGCGCCCGCGTTCGGCGAGGTAGACGCCGAGCACGAACCCGAGCAGCAGGCCGACAACCGGGACGACGAAGAACCCGACCAGGCCCAACGCCCCGCCCGCCAGCATCGTCGCCGTGGGAACGCCCTCGGCGCGCATCCGTCGTCCGGGGAGCAGGTACTTCATGGCCGTGCCGGCGAGCGCCAGCACGGTGACGATCGCCAGCACCGTCCACCCCGCGCCGTCCTGACGTTCGGTGGACCAGACGGCGATTCCGGCCCACACGAGCAGCAGTCCCGGAAGGACCGGGACGATGATGCCGACGAGCCCGACGACCAGGACGACGCCGACGACCACGTCCACGGTGCTCACGGGCGACC
>Ga0070696_100001578_pt1 | contig 14936 bp, 11 predicted proteins | sample KBSK1253metaG_FD_65474 | JGI IMG/M metagenome (GOLD analysis project Ga0070696, IMG submission 65474) | Corn, switchgrass and miscanthus rhizosphere microbial communities from Kellogg Biological Station, Michigan, USA - KBS K1-25-3 metaG | ecosystem: Host-associated > Plants > Roots >... | reverse complement strand
GATCGTATATCGCATTGCAGCGTTTGGACGAGGCCGTCGTTGCCTACGATCATGCCAATCGCCTGGGCAAGAACGCGGACGCGCTATTGGGGCTGGGCGAAGCCATGAGCTTACAGGCGGGCGGTCAAATCACACCGCAGGCTTCGGAAATGTTCGAGCAGGCATTAGGTTTGGCGCCGGCCAATCCAAAGGCCCTGTTGTACGGTGGATTCGCCGCCGCGACGCGAGGCGATCGGGAACTCGCGCGCAGCCGCTGGCTGGCGCTCGAGGCCTTGAATCCGCCGCCGCAGGTCAAGGAACTACTGGATGCGCGAATTGCCGAACTAGGCGCAGACACCGGCCGCGGCAGCGCGGCGGCGGCCCCGGGCGGGGCGAGTGCGGCACCCGGAACGAGTGCGGCGTCGGGGGCAAGTGCGCCCGCGACCGGCGTTTCGCCTGGGACGAGTCCGTCGGGCGCAGGGACAAATCCGCCCGCGGAAGGCTCGTCGCCGGCGCTCGTCACTGTCAATATCAGCATCACGCCGGCCTTGAGACCGCGGTTGACGAAGGGCGCTTCCCTGTTCGTGTTCGCGCGCGAGCCCGGCAGCCGCGGACCGCCGCTGGCCGTCAAGCGCCTGACGAGCGCCGCCATCGGCACGCAAGTCGAGCTATCGGCGGCGGATTCGATGCTGCCCGGGCATGCGCTGCGCGATGGCCAGCAGGTGTCCATCACGGCGCGGGTTTCGTTCGGCGGGCAACCCACTCCCGCCGCAGGCGATTTGTATGGCGAACTCTCTTATGATGTGGGCCGCGACAGGATGCGCAGTCTGGTGATCGATCGCATCGCCGAATAGGAATTCGATCGCAGGGATGTCAGTGTATGAGCGTAGCTTCCAATGAAAATCGGCAGACGGCCGATTCCCTGCCCGTAGGTCGGGGCGCGCCATGGCTCCGCGCGGCGATCATCGTCGCCGTGGTCGTGTTTCTCGCCGTGCTGGCATGGCGGTTGACGCAAGCCTTCGGGATGAAGATTGCCGTCAACAAGATTCCCGTGCCGACGGTATCCGTGACTCAGGTGGGATTGAGCACGGTGCCGACGACCGTGAGCATCATCGGCACCATCGCGGCGCGCTACGACATGCCCATCGGGGTCGACGGCGATGCGGGGCGCGTGGCGGCCATTTATGTGGAGGCCGGCGACCATGTGAAGCGCGGCCAGTTGCTGGCGCGGCTCAATGTGTCGGTGTTGGAACCGCAGGTCCGCAATCTCGAAGCGGCGCTGGAGCAGGCAAGGGCCGAAGCGGAACTTGCCAACGCGGAATATCGCCGCGCACAGGCCGTCGGCGCATCGGGCGCCTTGTCCGCGGAAGAAACCGAACGCCGCCGTTCGGCCGGGGTGACGGCCGCAGCCAAAGTCAAGGTAGCCGCTGCGCTGCTGGCGGAGGCTCAGGCACGCCTGGCGCGTGCCGATGTGCGTGCGCCGGCGGACGGGATCATATTGACTCGCAATGTCGAGGTGGGACAAACGGCGACGGCGGGAGGCGCGGCCCTGTTCCGCTTGTCGGAAGGCGGCGAGGTCGAGTTGCGCGGCCAAGTGGCGGAACAGGATTTGCCGCTGTTGAAGGTGGGGCAAGAGGTCAACGTGCGGCTGACCGGCACCAGCCATGTCTACCGGGGCCATGTGCGCCTGTTGCCCGCCGTGATCGACCCCCAGACCCGGCTGGGGATGACGCGGGTGGCGCTGACGCCGGATCCGAATCTTCGTCCGGGCGCGTTCGCGCGGGCGGAGGTGACGGTGAGCAACGCCGATCGCGCCGTGCTGCCGCAGACCGCGGTCTTGACCGACGAGAAGGGCAGCTATGTCTTGATCGTGAACGCCGAGGACAGGGTCGAACGGCGCGCCGTGCATGTATCCGGCATGGTGCAGGGGGGAGTGACCATTGCCGATGGGGTCGGCGCCAAGGATCAGGTCGTGTCGACCGCGGGCGCGTTCTTGCAGGTGGGTGAACGGGTCAATCCCGTCCTGGTCGTGCCGGGCAGGTCATGAGAAATATTTCCGCCTGGGCAATCCGCCACCCGGTGACCCCGATCGTGCTGTTCGTCGTGCTGTTTTTTCTGGGCGTGGCCGCGTTCATCCGCCTGCCGATCAACCTGGATCCCGATGTCTCCTTTCCGCTGGTCGCGGTCAACATCTCGCAGCCCGGTGCCGCGCCCACCGAGATGGAAACCCAGATCGCGCAGAAAGTGGAAGGCTCCATCGCGAGCATCGGCAACGTGCGCAACATCACCACCTTCATCGTCGAAGGCCAGGCCAACATCTTCATCGAGTTCAAGATCGGCACGCCGATCGATCGCGCGGTGACGGATGTTCGCGACGCAGTGGCCAAGGTCCGCAACGACCTGCCGCAGGGGATTCTCGAGCCGCTGGTGACGCGCCAGGACGTCGATGGGGGTGCGTTCGCCTATTACGGCGTGACCACCACCAACATGACGCCCGTGCAGCTCAGCTGGTTCATCGATAATACGGTGACCAAGCGATTATTGGCGGTTCCGGGCGTGGCGCGGGTATCGCGCAGCGGCGGAGTGGACCGCGAAATCCGCGTCGCGCTGGACCCCGGCCGGCTGCAGGCACTGGGTTTGACCGCCTTTGAAGTCAACGAGCAATTGCGGGCGCTCAATCTGGATGCCGCCGGCGGCCGCGCGCAAGTGGGCGGCGGCGAGCAGGCGATTCGCATATTGGGCGGCGCGAAAACCGCGGAGGCGCTCGCGGACACCCAGGTCATCGTTCCCGGCGGCAAATCCGTGCGCCTGGGCGATATTGCCGACGTGCGCGACGGCATCGCCGAAGTGCGCAGCATTGCACGGCTCAATGGCCGTGCCGCCACCACCTTCGGCGTATTCAAGGCCAAGGGCGCCTCGGATGTCGCGGTGGCGCGGGAGGTGCAAACCGAGCTCGACAAGATCCTGGCCGAGACTCCCTCGGTGCGCATGGCGACCATATTCACCACGGTGACTCATACCCTGCGAACCTATCACTCGGCGATCAGCGCCCTGATCGAAGGCTCGATACTCGCGGTGCTGGTGGTGTGGTGCTTTCTGCGCAACGTGCGTGCGACGGTGATCGCCGCGCTGGCGATTCCGCTGTCGGCCATTCCCACATTCGTGGTCATGCAGTGGATGGATTTCACCCTCAATCAGATCACCTTGCTCGGCCTGTCCCTGGTCGCCGGGATACTCGTGGACGATGCCATCGTCGAGATCGAAAACATCGTGCGGCACATGCGCATGGGCAAGAGCGGCTTTCGCGCGGCCATCGATGCGGCGGATGAAATCGGCCTCGCGGTGGTGGCGACCTCGTTCACCATCATCGCCGTGTTTCTGCCGGTGAGTTTCATGGGCGGCGTCAGCGGACAGTACTTCAAGCAGTTCGGCCTGACCGTGGCCGCGGCGGTATTCATATCGCTCATGGTGGCGCGGCTCATCACGCCGGTGCTGGCGGCCTACGCGCTGCGCAAGGACTCCGTCGCCGTGCACCATGGCGATGGGCCCATCATGACGCGCTACTTGGCGCTGCTGCAATGGTGCGTGGCGAACCGCTGGAAGACCATTGCCGCAGGCACCGCGTTTTTCGCGCTGTCGGTGGCGTTGCTCGGGGTCATCCCCACCGCCTTCATACCCCCGGAGGATTTCGCCAGCTCGGAACTCGACATCGAGCTGCCGCCGGGCGGCACGCTGGACGACACGTCGCGAGTGTCGGCGGCGGCCGCCGCAATCCTGAAAAAGTCCCCCTTGGTGACCGACGTGGTCGAATTCGTGGGCGGCGATGATGGCGAGATTCGCAACGCCGCCATTTACATCAGCCTGGTGCCGCGCGCGCAGCGCAGCATCAGCCAGAAAGAGTGGGAGCAGGCGATGATGCCCCTGCTCAGCCGGGTGCCGGACGGGCACCTGAACTTCTCCACCGGCGGCCGGGGGCGCGACATTCAACTGTACTTGACCGGCGACGACCCGCCCTTCGTGGAGGGCGTCGGCCGCAAAGTCCTGGCGGAGATGCGCACCTTGAGTGAAATTCGCGATGCGCGGATCAAGGGCGATTTGCCGCGGCCGGAAATCGTGGTGCACCCGCGCCTCGACATTGCGGCTGCTCTCGGCGTCAGCGTGCAAAGCATCAGCGAGACGATCCGCATAGCGACTCTCGGCGACCTGCCGCAGAACGGCGCCAAGTTTTCCTTGATCGACCGCCAGATCCCCATCCGTGTCAGCCTGATCGAAAGCGCGCGCCGCGACCTCGCGACGTTGGAGAATCTACCCGTGCCCACGGCATCGGGCGCCAGCGTACCGCTCAAATCCGTGGCCTCATTGAGCTTCGGGCAAGGGCCGTCGGCGGTGCGCCGCTACAACCAAAGCCGCCGGGTGTTCCTCGAGGCCGACTTGAGTCCGGGAGTGGAACTCGGCACGGCCACCAAGAAAATATATGCACTGCCCACGCTGAAGCATTTGCCGCAGGGCGTGCACTTGATCGAGACCGGCGACACCGAGTTCATGAACGAGCTGTACCAGAACTTCGTGCTGGCGATCGGCGCCGGCGTGCTCATGGTGTTTGCCGTGCTGGTGCTGCTCTTCGTGCGCGTTTTCCAGCCCATCACGATTCTGTCCGCTTTGCCGCTGTCTTTGGGCGGCGCGGTGCTTGCGCTGCTGCTCACCAATCACCCGTTCTCCCTTCCCGTGGTGATCGGCATCCTGATGCTCATGGGAATCGTGGCGAAGAATTCCATACTGCTGGTGGATTTCGCCATCGAGGAAATGCGCGCCGGCAAGCCGCGGCTGGAGGCGATCATTCAGGCGGGCCACAAGCGCGCCCGGCCCATCGTCATGACCACGGTGGCCATGGTGGCCGGGATGCTGCCGGTGGCCGTCGGCTGGGGAGGGGACGGCGATTTTCGCGGACCGATGGCGATTGCCGTGATCGGCGGCCTGATCACCTCCACCATGCTGACCCTGGTCATCGTGCCGGCGGTATTCACCCTGTTCGACGACATCGAGCGCTGGATCGCGCCCAAAGCAGGTAAATTGCTGGCTGAGCCCGGCGGCAAAACGGAGCATGCCGAACCCGCGGTTGGACCGGTCATTCCATGACGGCCTGGGTGTCGACCTCCTGTCCCTCGTCCGCGGGCCGAATCAGCAGTAGCAGCGGCATCACCAGCAGGGTCAGGAACAACATCAGCCAAAAATCGTCGATGTAGCCGATCATGGCGGATTGCCGTGTGATGGTGCTCTCCAGAAACGCCGCTCCTTGCAAAGTACTCGGATCGTACGCCTGTGCGATGGCCGGGTTGTGCCAGGCTTGGCTGGCGTACGTCACGCGCTCCACCAGCGAGGCGTGCGCAGTGACGGTGGTGCGTACCAGTTCGGTTTGCACCAACGAAATGCCGATGCTGCTGCCGATGTTGCGCACCAGGCTGTACAGGGAGGTTCCCTGCGCCCGCATCTGCGGATTCAACGTGGCGAAGGTCGCCGCGCTCAACGGCACGAACACCAGTCCCATGCCGATTCCTTGGATCACGCCCGGCCAGACGATGTCGCCCTGCGATAGATCGAGCGAGTAGTGGGCCATCTGCCACAGTGAGACTGCCGTGACCATGAATCCCATGAACAGGGTCAGGCGCAGATCGACTTTGCCGATGAGCCTGCCGACCACCAGCATCGAGAGCATGGTGCCGATGCCCGACGGTGCGGTCACCAGGCCCGCCGTCGACACGGGATAGTCCACCAGGGTCTCCAGCATGGTCGGTATCAGGGCGCGCGTCGCATACAGCACGAGACCCACGATGAATATGAAGAGCAGGCCGGTGACGTAATTTTGATTTTTCAGCAGCCGGTAGTCGACGAAGGACTTCTCCGGAGCGGTCATGGCCGTATGCGCGATGAAGTACGTGCCGGTGACGATGAGGGACACCGCCTCGATCCAGGTTTCCGTCGAAGAAAACCAGTCGTTCTGCTGGCCGCGGTCGAGCAGGAGCTGCAGCGAGCCTATGGCCAAACTCAAGGTGGCGAAGCCGAAGGTGTCGAAGCGCATGCTGCGCGCGCCGGGCACCGGACGGATATATTTCCACATGCCATATATCGCGAGCACGCCGATGGGAACATTGATGAAGAACACCCATCGCCAGTCATAGCGCTCCGTGAGCCACCCGCCCAACGTCGGTCCGAGAATCGGCCCCACCATGACGCCCATTCCCCACACCGCCATGGCGGACCCATGCTTCTCGCGAGGGTTGATATCCAGCAAAACCACCTGCGCCAGCGGCACCAGGGCCGCGCCGAACACGCCTTGCAACAGCCGCGCGGCAACGATTTCCGCCAACGAATTCGACATGCCACACAGCGCGGATGCCGCGGTGAAACCGGCGATGGACGCCATGAAGACGTTCTTCTGGCCGAAGCGGTCGCACAACCAGCCGGTCAGCGGGGTGGCAATCGCGGCGGCCACGATGTAGGCGGTCAACACCCAGGCGATCTGATCTTGCGATGCCGATAGCGTGCCCTGCATGTGCGGCAGCGCGACGTTGGCGATGGTGCTATCGAGCGTTTGCATGATCGTTGCCAACATGATGGACAACGTGATCATGGGTCGATTGAGCGGTCGGGTCATAGGGTGGTTTCTATGATCCCCTGCAGGCCCTCGAGCAGTTCGGTCGCCGCCAACAGCTTTTTCGGATCGACCTTGGACAGCAATTCACCGCGAAGCGCAACCGCCTGCGTTTTAACCTTGTCGTAGAGCTCATTGCCGGCGTCGGTCAGCACGATTCGCTTGACCCTGCGGTCGGTGGTCGACGGCTCGCGAAGCACCAGGCCGGCTTTGACCAAGCGGTCGACCATGGCCACCATGGTCGCGCCCTCCACGGCCAGACGGTCGGCGAGTTCGGATTGCGACAGTGGCCGCCGTGCCTTGGCGGCCACCGCGATGGTCATCCAGCTTGCCTGGCTGACACCCAAATATTTGAGTCTGTGGTTCACCGCCTGGCGCCAGGCCCGGGAGGTGTTGTGCAGAGCGCTGGCAAAGCGCTCTTGGAGGTCGCTCATTAGGAAGCTCTCTAATGGTTAGGAAGCTAATTAATGTATCATACCTCGAGGAACCGACGACAGGGGTTGCGGTCTAGCGACGTATGAAGAGCGCGTCCTTGATGTCGATAAGGACCTTTGGAGAAGGTGTACTACCGCACCGTTCCGCCTCCGATGGGCAGTTCTTGGACCCAGGCGACCCTGCGATTCACGCCATCACGGATTTTACCCGCGAGCTTCCGATCACCGTCGATGAAGACCGGCAGATCGACGAGGCGCTGGACGACATGATTCGCTTCGGCGTTCGAGCCATGCTGGTGCTGCGCGGGAAGCGGATCGTGGGCTTGATCACCTCGTATGACATTCAAGGCGAGAGACCGCTGCAGTTCTTGCAGACTTCCAACTACACCCAGCATCGGGACATTCGCGTCGGCCACATCATGACGCCCTGGGATGGGCTGCTGGCCGTGAGCTGGGACAGCATGCAGTACGCGCGCGCCGGAGATTTGCGGCAGCTGCTGGATGAGGCCGGTGTGACTCATCTATTGGTGATCGAACGCGGCAAAGACGGCACGCCCATCGTGCGCGGGCTGGTCTCCAGGGCACGGCTCGCCAGGCAGATGAGCGGTTTGCGCCGCACGGGTTAGGGACCCGGCGCCCGCCTCAGGGTTGGAGCTCGAGGGCCCTCTTAAGCTTTGAGCCAGATGAAGGTGGCGATGCCGGCGAAGGTCATCGCCAAGGATCCGCCCAAATGGACCGCCACGGCGCCCAGTGCCGGGGCTGCGCGCCCTGATTGCAGCAGAACGACCACCTCGGCCGAGAAGGTCGAGAACGTGGTCAAACCTCCGCAGAAACCGGTGGTCAGGAACAGCCGCCATTCCGGCGCAAACGCGGGATAGGCCGCAAAGAACGCGATCGCTATTCCTATGATGTAGCAACCGATCAGATTCGCCGCCAAGGTGCCCGGCGGAATCGTGGGAAAGTAACGATTGAGGAACATGGCAAGGGCCCATCGCAGCAGACAACCCAGCATGCCGCCCACCGCAACCGCCATGAAAGATCGCCACATTGTCATCATTCAGGTCCTTTTGCGCACTAAGAAATACAACGGCACGCCCAGCAGCAACAGCATTGCGCCCCACAGCACCGCTTCCGCGCCGGCGCCGACGATCGCCCACAGAGAGTAGGCCGTCGCGATCACGCCGACCACGGCCAACGCCACCGTACCCCTGCGAGGCGCCCCCAATCCTATCCGGCCGGTCCACTGCAGGCGCAACAGCGCCAGCGAACACAGCAGGTACAGCACCAGGCAGGCGGTCGTCGACAGCAGTATCATGAAGGTGAACACGCTGACCATGGACTTCTGGTAGTTCATCAGGATCAGTACCGTGACCAAGCCGCTGCTGAACAGAAGCGCGAAACCCGGCGTTCGGCGCGATGTTTCGCCGGCAAAAATCGCAGGGAAGACGCCGCTCTTCGCCATGGCATTGGGTAGTTCCCCCTGCAGCAGTATCCAACCGTTGAGCGCGCCCAAGCCGCTGATCGCGGCGAACACGGCGAGCAGCTTGGCCGCCCATTCGCCCCAGAACGCCCTTGCCAGGTCCACGAATGGCGCATTGGATTGCGCCAGCGTCTGCGGCGGGACCAGCAGCAGCACGGTGGTGCAGGCGATGATGCAGATGAGCGCCGTGATGGCCGTGCCCAGCAGAGTGGCCGCCGGAATGGTGCGGCCGGGGTCGCGTACTTTGTCGGCCGGAATGGTGGCGGATTCCAGTCCCAACAGGGCCCAGAGAGTCAATGTGGCGGCGGTGGTGGTGCCGCTCACGGAAAGCGGAATTCCCGCGGCAGCCGCGACATTGGCCGAACGCACCGTGATCAATCCCAGGACGGCCACCGCCAACAGCGGCATGACCTTGAGCACCGTGGTCACGCTCTGCACCCAGCCCGACGCGCGGATGCCGTACCAATTCACGAAGGTCAGCAGCCACAAAAAAAACACGGTGACCAAGGCGGAGGCGCCGGAAACGCCGGCGATCCACGGCAGGAGCGGACTCAAGTAACTGACGGCGCCGGTGGCGATGGCGGCGTTCCCCACCCAGATCGAAATCCAATAACCCCAGGCGACGATGAAGGCGGTAAAGGGTCCGAAGGCCTCGTTGACATAGGCGTAGGGTCCACCCGCTTTGGGGTAGGCGCGGCTCAACCGCGCGAATACGATGGCCAGCAACAGGGCGCCGCAGGCCGTGAAAGCCCACGCAGCGACGCTGTTCAAGCCAAAGGGCGCGAGCGAGGCCGGCAGTAAAAACACGCCCGAGCCGATGGAATTGCCGACCACCAGCGCCACGCACATCCCAAACCCGAGCAGCTGCGGCCGCGCGCCGGCGCTCATCAGCGATCTTGCGTGTGGGAGACGTTGACAGATCGCATCGGGCAGATCGTAATCGGTTTGACGTTACGAATCAAAATTACGGAGCAACTCGTGGTCGCGGAAAGTTCGAGTGTATTGCACAGCTGGTGCGTTCAGGCCGAGTGGAACGCGCCGACCATCGTGGGCGGGCAGGGCGCGCGGTTCTGGGACGCCTCGGGGCGCAGCTACCTTGACATGAGCAGTTTGGCCGAGTGCATGAATCTCGGCCATCAGCATCCGCGGCTGATTCGCGCCATTCAAGAGCAGGCGCAGAACCTGTGCTTCGTGAATTCGAGCTGGGGCGCGGCGCCGCGCGCGGCCCTGGCCGAGCGGCTGTTGCAGTTGTCCGGATTCGAGGGCGGGCGGGTGTTCTTCACCTTGGGCGGCGCGGATGCGAACGAGCACGCGGTGAAATTTGCCCGCCAGGCGAGCGGCCGGCCCTTGGGCAAAGTCGTGGCGCGCGATCGTTCCTACCACGGTGCGAGCTATGCCACCATGGCGTGGTCCGGGGATAGCCGCACGCGCGGCCAGAATGAGGACGCATTCGGGGTGCTGCGCGTGCCGCCGCCCTATGCCTATCGCTGTCCCTACGGAACCACGAGCGCCGCGGATTGCGCCCTGCGCAACGCGGCGCACATAGGCGATGTCATCGGCGGTGCGGGCCCGGGCAATGTCGCGGCGGTGCTCATGGAGCCGAACGCCGGCAGCAACGGCATCATCGCGCCCGATAATTTTTGGCCGGAATTGCGCGCGGAAACCCGCCGGCGCGACGTCTACTTGATTGCCGACGAAGTCATGAGCGGCTTCGGGCGCTGCGGGGAATGGTTCGCATGGCAGGCGTACGGCGAATCGGGCCGGCCTGATCTCATGACGCTCGCCAAAGGGCTGACCGGCGCGCACATTCCCTTGGGCGCCGTGATTTTGGCGCCACATGTGGCCGCGAGACTCGAGCACAGCATGTTGTTGACGGGCCTGACCTACTGCGGGCATCCGCTGTCCTGCGCCGCCGGCGTCGCCGCGTTGGCTGCCTATCAAGACGAACGCCTGATCGAACGTTCACGCACGCTCGGGGCCCGGATGTTGCGGCGCCTGCAGGCAATGCAACAGAGGCATACCGTGATCGGCGACGTGCGAGGATCCAAGGGTCTGTTTGCCATCGTCGAATTGGTCAAGAACCGCGAGTCTCGCGAGCCTTTGGCGCCGTGGCCGGCCGTGCATCCGGCGATGACCCGGTTCGTTACGCAGGCTCGCGAGCGCGGCGTATCCTTTGCCATTCGCGGCAATCTGATCATTCTCGCGCCGCCGCTCGTAATCGGCGAGAATGACCTGGATCATGCGCTCGATGTAATGAATGATTTACTTGGAGAGTTGGACTTCACATGAACAAGCCGAACATCAAAACCGATTTACCGGGTCCCAAGGCACGTGCACTGCTGGCGCGCGACGCGCTGGTGGTCTCGCCATCCTATCCCCGTGATTACCCCTTCGTGATGTCGCACGGCAAGGGCGCGGAGGTTTGGGACGTCGACGGCAACCGGTTCTTGGATTTCGCCGCGGGCATCGCCGTGTGCAGCACCGGGCATAGCCATCCGGCCGTGGTACAGGCCATCAAGGATGCGGCGGACCGGTTTCTGCATATTTCATCCGACTATTGGCACGAAGCCCAGGTCGAGCTCGCGGAGCGCATGAATGACCTGTCGCCAATGAAGGAGCCGGTCATGTCTTTCTTCGCGCAATCGGGAACCGAGAGTGTCGAAGGGGCGCTGAAATTGGCGCGCTACGTCACCGGCCGCGGGCGGTTCATCGGCTTTCTGGGCGGTTTTCACGGCAGAACCATGGGTTCGCTGTCGTTCACGGCCAGCAAGTACACCCAGCAGAAAGGTTTCTTCCCGACCATGCCGGGCGTCACCCATGTGCCGTATCCGAATAATTATCGGCCGCTGTTTGCCGGCGCCGACCAGGGCCGCGCGGTACTGCGCTACATCGAAGAGGTATTGTTCGCGGGCAATGTGCCGGCGAGCGAAGTGGCGGGGATTCTGGTGGAGCCCATCCAGGGAGAGGGCGGATATCTCGTGCCGCCGGACGGATTTCTCGAAGGCCTGCGCGAACTATGCGACCGGCACGGCATTCTGTTGATATTCGACGAAGTCCAATCCGGCATCGGCCGCACCGGCAAGATGTTCGCCGCCCAGCACTGGGACGTGGCGCCCGACATCATGACTCTGGCGAAGGGCTTGGGTTCCGGCCTGCCCATCGGCATGGTCGTCGCCAAGCGCACCATCATGCAGAAGTGGTCCCGCGGCGCGCACGGCAATACCTTTGGCGGCAATCCGCTGTGCTGCGCGGCGGCGCTCGCGACCCTCGATCTGGTCGAGCATGAGTATTGCGCAAATGCGGCCAAGGTCGGCCGCTACTTCATGGATGCCCTGCGGCGCTTCGCCGAGAGATTTCCCGTGATCGGCGAAGTGCGCGGCAAGGGGCTGATGATCGGCATGGAAATCGTTACCGATAATGCGAGCAAGGCGCCGGCGAAGAAACTGTGCGACGCGCTGGTCACCCGGGCGTTTCACAACGGACTCATTCTATTGTCCTGCGGAATCAGCACGCTGCGCTTCATGCCGCCGCTGGTGATCGACGAGGCGGATGTGGATGAAGCGATGACACTGCTGGAGCGAAGCTTGGTCGAGGTGCTGGCGGGCGAGCCGGTGCAGTGACGGCCGGCGGGAATAGCAAAGAATGGCAATCATTGCACCAGCCGGTTATATTTCCTGAGCACCGCGCGCAGCGCTGCATGCGGGAGCGCGATGACGCGATGGTTGTCGATGCCCGTCATGTCCTGCGCCGCGATCATGGCGTTGACGACGGCTTCCTCGGTTCCTTCCACGGTGGCGCGAAAGATGGGATCCAGGGAATCGTTGGGCAGCATTTTCAAGTCCACTACCTTGCCCTCGGCGGCGGCGCCCGAATTGGCGGTGGAGAAGGCGATGAACATGTCGCCCGAGCCGTTGCCCGATATGCTGCCGTTGCGACCCAGCCCCAAAGTTACCCGGCGAGCCACACGCTTGAGCTGATGCGCCAGCAGGGGCGCGTCGGTCGCCACCACCACGATGATGGAACCGCGCTCGGCGATGTCGGAGGGCATGAAGGCGTACGGCTCCGGCGCCGGGATCTCGCGCCCGACCGGAATACCCGCGATTCGTAGATTGTCGCGGGTGCCGTAATTGCATTGCAGGAGCACACCGACCGTATAGCCCCCATCTTTTGGGTCCAGCCGGCGCGACGCGGTGCCGATGCCGCCCTTGTAGCCATTGCAAATCATGCCGGTGCCGCCGCCGACGCTGCCTTCCTCGACGGGACCGCCATGCGCCGTGTCGAGCGCATGCAGGACATGCTCCGGCTTGACGTGAAATCCATTGATGTCGTTCAGCCAGCCGTCCCAGGTCTCGGCCACCACCGGCAGCGACCACCAATAGCCGGTGGAATCCGCGGCGGCATGCGACACGCGCCACCCGATCACGGCATCGCGCACCACGCCCACGCTGTGGGTGTTGGTGAGCATCACCGGACCTTCGAGAAAGCCGGATTCCTCCACCCAGGCGGTTCCCGTCATTTCACCGTTGCCGTTCTGCGCAAACCAGGCCGCGAACACCGGATTGGACAGAGAATCCATGCCCCGCGGCAGCACCGCGGTCACGCCGGTGCGCACCGGGCCCTTGCCCACGTGCAAGGCGCCGGAGCCCGAAATCAGGGTGGTGTGGCCCACCGTGACGCCCGCCACATCGGTGATGGCGTCGAGCGGGCCTGGATTGCCGTCGAACGGAATGCCCAAGTCGCGCGCGCGCGGCTTTTCGGGAGGCACACCTGCTGCCGGTGAGGCTCCCGCAATCGATGCCAATATCAGGAACGGCAATGTCAGGACCAGGAACGGCAATGTCACGACCAGGAACGGCACGTAATGTCGGCTGAATTCACGCAACGCTTTGCTCCCCCTCGAAGTATCGGCCGCGGGCCAACGCACGGGGCTCGCAACCGCGCTGCGATGTTAAACTAACGCAATGAAATTAACCCTGCGTCGGACGATCGGAGCGCTGGCGTTGCTGTCGTTCACGATCGTCGGCGGCTCCTGTGCCGGGACCTCCGAGGAGAAGCGCCTTTATATCTATAATTGGACGGATTTCATCGGCCCGAACACGATAGCGAAATTCGAGAAGCTCACCGGCATCAAGGTGGTCTACGATGTCTATGACGCGGAAGAGACCATGGAGGCGCGGCTGATGGCCGGCAGCTCCGGGTATGACGTGGTCGCCGCGTCGACCGATTTTTTCGCCCGGGAGATCAAGGCGGGCGTTTACCAGCCGCTGGATAAGTCCAAACTGCCGAATTGGAAAAATCTGGATTCGCACGTTCTGGCGATTCAGGCGAGGTATGATCCCGGGAACCGCTACGCCGTGCCGTACCTGCATTCGATGAATGGCTTCGCCTATAACGTCGACATGATCCGGGCGCGTATGCCGAACGCCCCCGTCGGCAGTCTCGACATGATCTTCGATCCGGCGATCATCTCGAAATTCGCCGACTGCGGGGTAACCTTCCTCGACTCTTCCGAGGATGTCCTGCAGCTGGCCATGAAGTATTTGGGGCTGGATCCGAATTCCACGCGCCCTGAGGACTTCAAGGCAGCGGAGAAAATGCTCTTGAAAGTGCGCCCCTATGTTCGCGCCTTCGATTCATCCGAATACATAAACGGATTGGCGAACGAGGAAATTTGCATCGCCATGTCGTGGTCGAGCGATTACGCTTTGGCCCGGGCTCGCGCCAGGGCCGTGGGGGTGATCGGCAACCTGGCGTTCACGGTGCCCAAGGAGGGCGCCAATCAAACTTTCACATCGTTGCTGATCCCGGAGGGCGCGCCGCACCCGCAAGCGGCGTATGCTTTCCTCAATTTCATTCTCCGGCCGGACGTCATCGCGGACATCAGCAACACGCTTTATTACGGTAATGACAATATGGCCTCACGACCGCTGGTCGATCAGAAGATCCTCGACGACCCGACGCTCTATCCGACGCCGGAAATACAAGCGCGGCTGTACAGATCCGACGAAGTCGGCATGGCGACGGAACGGCTGCGCACGCGCACGTGGACACACGTCAAGACAGGCAAATGACCAGCAAACCCAACGACGCCTTCGTGAGTTTCCGGCGGATGCAGGACGGCACCCGCGAGGACTATGAATTGCTGGATCGGCTGGAACGCGAGTACGTCCGAACACTGCCGGACCGTGTGCTCGACGCACTGGCGAAGCTCGGCCACTCGCTGCAAGGATATCGCGTCAGCCGCCTGGGCCACTCGCTGCAGGCCGCAACCCGCGCCCTGAAAGATGGGGCGGATGTGGAACTCATCGTGGCCGCGCTCATTCACGATGTCGGCGACGATCTGGCGCCGCTCAATCACTCGGAAATCGCCGCCGGCATCATCCGGCCCTACGTG
>Ga0070696_100001575_pt1 | contig 14945 bp, 11 predicted proteins | sample KBSK1253metaG_FD_65474 | JGI IMG/M metagenome (GOLD analysis project Ga0070696, IMG submission 65474) | Corn, switchgrass and miscanthus rhizosphere microbial communities from Kellogg Biological Station, Michigan, USA - KBS K1-25-3 metaG | ecosystem: Host-associated > Plants > Roots >... | reverse complement strand
TGCGACCGCAGACTGACGATTATCATATTGCAGATGCAGAAGGCGCCGTGATTCTGTCTCGTTCATTCGGTCTTAATGATTCTTCCGTTAAGAGACTTGGCCGTATGTTTACGTTTGAATGTTCAAATCATAGCATCCAAATTCATCGAGGCAGAATGATAGTGATCGGTGGAACTCTCGCAGGGTCGTGAAGACGAAGGTAGAAATAACCGATGCCGGCGAGACCTTGCATCAGACCTGCGGTCTCGTTCCCGTCCATGGAACCGCAAGGCCACGGCAAGTTTTGGTTTTCAATTTCTTCAATACCCTGTAACCCTTTGTGTTGGGCTGTCTCCAGGTAGGTGCTATCGCCAAGGATCTGACTCGCGTAAACAAACAAGTCCGAATTTCCCGCAATCCCATGGCAGACCGAGTAGGTGTGCAGATCTTTCGCAGGAAAGGCGAGCATTTTGGCTGTAGTGCGGAGGGCAGCTTCAGCTTCGTTCTTGTAGACTTGCCGCCCCGTCAATTGATAAGCACGCAGCCGGGCAAATCCGATCCCCGCAGCGCCATGGCACCACGCAACGGGGTAACGCCCGGCAGGCTCGATGAAACTTCGCTGGTCAGGCCAGTTCTCGCGCTCCGCATTGAAGCAACTCTGCTCGAATCGAAATGCCTCCTCGGCGGCGTTAACGAATCTCTGCTCGTCAAGGAACTTCCCAAGCTCGAGCAGAGCCCATCCTATACCGGAGGCACCGTGTGAAAAACCATTGAGGTCGTGAGACGAGTCGACATTCACGTTGTAAAGGGAATTCCACGAAAAACCGGCATAACTTTTTCTGGCAATGTGGATGAGATAGTCCCCACACTTCAAAGCTAAACTCAGCGCTGACTCTTGCGCATGCCGCCGGTAAAAGTCCAACAGCACCGGAATTGTCCCGGCAATGCCAAACATGATGTCGGGCGGTTGTTGTTCGAGGGTGTGTTCTTGAAGAGAATTAATTATGAGGGTCGTTGGTCCAACGAATCGATCGCTGCCCACCATTTCGCCTACTTGCAACGCGGCGTAAGCGTACCCTGCGCACCCAGCGTAAAGTCCTATATATGTGTCGTGGTCATCCAGGTCGAGGTCCGCCAGCGCATATTCCACCGCGCTCTCTGCCATGCGCCGGTAGTTTTCGTTCGCTGTGTTTTGGTAGAGACGTGCGAGAAACAGCGCGATGCCGCTGGTTCCCGAGTATAGGTCGGACCCGACTGGTTGCTGCGTCCGATGCGACACGCCGTCTCTTAACTCGCTTACCTCATCAACCCAGTAACAACTCGTTCCTAACGACTGGGCGGCATCACAGAGCTTGTCGCCGATGCGTTCAGCTTGCGCGAGAAATCCAACTGAACTTCGATCCGTCATTATCTTCCGCAGTCGTTCCCATTGAATTAGCGCCTACTGGATTCGAACCAATATCTTAGTCATGAGAAGACTATGTCCTAACCGTTAGACGAAGGCGCCACACAATCACTATTGTAACTCTCAGGCCCGATCAATTTTTCTGCCGGGCGTGCTGTGATTCGTAAAACCGTAACAGGAAATCATAAAGGATAACTTCATACGCTCCGTGCGCGGAACGCAAAATTCGGTTCACATGCATGTGGGTCAAACTCGGAAGCAAATCTATAGCCGGCATCCGAAGCGAGCCGAGTTGCTCGCGCGCCTTTAACTCGGTGACGAGCGGCGCTAACTGTTCAGAGCGCCAACGCAGAGCGACGAGCCCGTTCGCGAATACTGTTTCCGAATCTTGAGCAGGATCTAGCAGTTGTTCGATCATCTTGCGTTCGTCTCGATACCTCGCGCCCACCTGGCGTCTGAAAGTGACAGACTGTTGTTGCTGCTGCGTCAATCCGGCCAGCATACTTTCCACCATCGAGCGCTTCGCCGTGAGATCCAGACCGAAATCCGAGATCAGCATGTCGATGCCGCGAAGAGCCAGTTTCCAGCGCGCGTCGAGACCCGCATTGCCCTGGAAAGTTTCAATGATACGAAGCACGGCCAGGCTGTCGGCGTGGAAAATCCTTTCCGCCAAAACGATTCCGGCTGTTCCGCCATACCGTTCGACTTCACGCTCATAAGTGTCGAATTGCAACCGCCACACTCGTCCGTCAGAAAGTAGTGGAGCTACTACGTCATTGATCTTTGCCAAAGCCGCAGTTTGTAACTTCTCCGGCGAACCATGAAGTCGGAGACGCAGGTGCCACTGCGGATCTGCGTAACGAATGAAAAACCAGGAATCGATAATTCCAGCGGCCAGAGCCTCGTCGGTTATGGGTCCTACCACCTCGCGCAGAACGTTGTCAGCGTTTGAGCTGCCGGCATAGAGCTTCACGTAAAGCCACTCGGATCCCAATGGAAAGCTGCGCGGGAAAGCATTAGTCGCCGTTACCTGGGCCGGCGATTTGCGCCGAGTTGGTTCGCGAGTACGTACAAAAGGAATAACGATCTGATGAACGAAGTGCCCCTCTGGTCCATGCACAGGGCTTTCGCCGCCGATGGGAAATACCTCACTGATCCTAATCGTTTCGAGTGCCTTGGCAGCATCAAGAAATGCTTCGACACTCAACACATTATCCAGATCGACCGGCAGCTCATTGTCCCTGTCGGCGAGTGCAATAAAGCGCGGTAGATGCCACGCCGCGCGCAATTCCTGTATAGAGCGAAAGCGCTCGGCCACGCTCTGTTTCAAAAAAGGAAACAATTTCTTCTTAAAGTTCCACCCAGCTCTGGAAATAACGGCGCGTCCTACAGAAACACGGGGCAAGAATGAGGCGTCGGACAATACTCCCCATCTCCAGTTGATGTCCGGCAATACCCGCTGTCTTTGCAGCAGACACAGGAAACGGTAAACGTCCAAACCTCCCGAGACGTAATCGTGTGCCGCGGTGAGTCTTGGGATCACTTCGAGTCTTAGTCTGTTGGAGCGCAGCACGAGGCGTCCTGCGACGAGTGTGACTGTGAGATCTGTAACCGGAATTTGTCGCTCTCGAGGAGTCCCGGAGCGACCAAGATATGGGATTTCATACTCACGCAAGATGGGGCGTTGCAGGACGTTACCCGTGCGCCCGGCTGGAAGGTGTACGATCTCGGCAAAAACGGCGCCAGCCTCCAATTGCTCCTCTTCGCGCAGGTGCGTTTCTACGGCACGTGAGAGCGTTTCATCGAGATGACAAAATCTGGCCAGCATGCGTGCGCCGGGAGGACCATTCATGTCGCTAATGACGACGCGGTAGTTACCCTGAGACAAGGCATCTTCTGAAGACGCGGCAATGGACGCCGCTAACGAGAACGCGTCGGGTAATGGGAGCTGGTTTTTGTTTTCCAATTCTTCAAGGTCTTCGGGCTCGAGTGCCAACTCGTGTGCACCGCGCCTTATTACGTCTTCCAGTTTACGCAATAGATAAGTCTCTCGCTTGCTCCAGTTCCGCTCTTCCTGGTCGTGAACATCGGGAAATGCTAAGTCCCGCAGCAACGGCGAATTATCATCGACCGAGTCGCTGGCCGCCTGTAAACCTATGCCAATGTCCGGATCCAACACCTCGAGCAGCGATACCTCGCGACCCTCTCCATATCGTTCTAGGAAGGCATCTCGAAAACGGGCGAGCGGGTCTTGACGGTCAGGAACTGCTAAACGGTGCAGGATCTCAACAGCCTTTACAATCTCCTTGAGTACTCCCTGGCCAAGAGTTGCCTGCGGGGATGGCTTGACCATGTCCACTTGAAACAAACGCCCCAGGTTGAAATCAACTGACAAAGACTTGAGGCTGTCTGACAAAGCGCGATATTTACCAGGAGAATGTCCAAGACCTTGACTGTCGATTTTCTTAAGATCAGCTTGCACTTGCTTCAATGTCTCGGCGACCTCAACAGTCTCACTGCACCTCTCACATTGGATTATTAAGTCGCTGGTCGGATCGGCGCCGGTGAGGGCGGGCATCAATTCTGAAACCAATAACTGATTTTCGATGAGTTCACTTATGAACTCCTCGGCTTCCTGCGAAGAGAACTCCGAGTCTGCGCCGGCGAGTTTCGCAGCGAGCGCTGGTGGGTGATCTCCAGGTTCACTCAGAAACAGGGCAAGCTCCAGGTAACTTGTATTCTCAACGGCGACTAAATGATAAGAACGTATGTCTTTGAGGGTCCGTGATTCCAGATAACGCACGCGTCCACCCGCCCGGTAGAGACTCGAATTGGCGTGGTAGATCAAAGAGTTCCGAAAAACAGGATTACGCTCGAGCACTTCAATCAGCGCACAAAGGTAGTCCATGTCGAGTCGAGTGGAACGCCGATACTTTTCTCGGCCTTCGAGCACTAGATTCGTGTGCTGTTTGACCTCGCCCACCGAGCAGCCCGCGAAAAGTCCGAAGGGGGTCGCCCTTCCGGCCATGCGCATGTAATAACGGACAAGCGCTGCTTCAATTCGCTGCCCACGTTTGCTTTCAGGATTTTCTTTCCAGACGCTAAAGCTATCATCAAGGTCAGGTGAAGCGACATAGATAGCCTCTCGCACTTCCGAGCGCTGGAGAGCTGTGTCAAGGCGAGCACGGAGGCGAATGCTGTCATTGGCCACGGCCTGTTCCAGAAGCTTTAACTCATTAAGAACTAAGGGGGCCTCTACGCCTTCGCCCCAGTTCAACAATTCGTCAAACGGCAGCAATGGAGTTCGAAAGATACAGAAGCTTGAGGCGGTGAAGTCACCGTGGATATCAGATTGAGGCATAGCTTAAGTTGAGAAGCTTACGGTTAGAGCAATCGGGATTTGATCATACGATTTCTGTCTTCTTTCAACAAACTCCGTCCGCGCGCTCTTAGCAAAAACTTGTCAGGGTTTGCAGCGAGCTTTAATATATAGGGGTCTCAGCAAATATATATTGGTCTCAGCAGTAGCGCTAGAGATCTCATCTTCATGTAACAGTTATACAAGTCGGTCCTTAACCCGCATGCCGAACTCGCTTAAAACCACAACACCTTTCTGGTGGCCGCTGGACCTCTCACCGCGTGAGACCGATGTCGTTAGCGAGTTTCGCGAGCGGATGCTTAAAGCCCCTGTCACATTGGACCAAACTCTTGCTGAGTCGGTTTCCAATCAGCTCGTTTTTCTTATGCGACAGCATGGCCCGCAAATCATCGCGCGCGATAGCCTTCCACATTGGGGCCACATCTTGAATGGTTGGGGCGATGCTGTAATTCAAGGCCGGCGCCTCATGCACCAAATAGACCCTTTTATCCATCTCGATGCAGCCGGTCGCCCCTTCATACTTCAGTGTGATCCCGAGGGGGAAGTTCACCCGTGGCAGAGCTTCGCCTACGCTGTTATGGCCGGGGTTGATCCGGATGAGACTGTACCGCCAGGTGTGACTCTCAGAGAACTAGCAAAGAACAGCCGGTTGCTCTATACGCGAGACGGTTTCCAATTGGGTCACCTGCTGTTTACCTTGGCGTACCTCGATCCCGACATAAACACCCAGCCATTCTCGCTTGCAGGCCAGATTTGCGACGTGCCCAAACTGATGGAAATGGCGGTCGAGGATCATCACTATGGCAGCTTTGAAGTCTGTCGGAAGTTTCACTTGACCGAAGGACTGTGCGCGATGGCAGCATTGGTCGAAGGACTGGAGCACTACCGGGAAGATGCGCAGGGGTTTCTCGACGGCCAGCTTGAGATGTTGTTGTTGCTGGGAGTTATCCTTCAAGAGGCGCGGGTTTTGGCCGAATCAGGGAAAGCTGCCGAACCGGATAGTTTAATTCAAGAACTGCGCGACTCACTCGCGCTGGAGAAGTATCTCGAAAACCATTCATACTACGCGGGCCACATCATTGAGCTGGCCATGTTCGCGAAAAGTTTGAGCTATCAGATTGCTCCCGAGTATTGGAATGCCATGGCCTTTATTATCAACGAGCTGAACGAGACCTTGCCTTCCTTCCTGCCTCATGCCTACTTCCGAGAATGCTTTCTTCATGTAGGCCACTACCGCCGAGCTCTAACGCTGATGGTCGAAATGGAGCGCCTCGAACGAGAGCGCCTGCCTCTCACGCGTGCTGATCTGGCTCGGTTCACCGTTAATCTCGATTCGCCGTCCTCTGATAAAGATCGAGTGCTCAGCGATCAAACACCGTCGCCGGTAGCTGCGGGGATTTATGACTTGGCGACGTTCTCGGAGAATCGGCGGTCGAGGTTCGAAGAGATTGTAAGATTGTACAGTGAGGCTGCTCCAGAGGCCTTCAAGCCGCGTGGATTGGGGGAACACTTCCGGCGAATCATCCCTCCCGGTTGGCCTCGCGCGTTTCACTACGAACTGTATGACTACGAAGGCGGCGGCGTAGGTGCGGAGATACATCTTGAGAACGATAAAGTTCGAGTGTTGAAACCGGAGTTGATGCGGCTGAAGGAGCGTATGGCTGTTCGGTTTCCCAATAACCAAGTTGGTTTGGATGAAACATGGTATGACGCCGGCCGGCTGTGCGTTCTGTTTAATGAAGATACCCCACCCGAAACAGTCGCTGGAGCGATGTTAGCGCTTATCGAAGAGACCTTTCCCGACCTCGACCTTGCGGTGCGCAACACCCGGTTTGCATACGGCGGAACGTCATCCGAGCAACTGTCTCAACCGGCGGTGACGGACAAATAATTTGAGCAACAATGGCAAGATAGTTGTTGGGGTTGATGGCTTCACGCCGCATCCGTGGCCAAGCGTCGAACGCACGCGCCAGTTCTACCGGCGAGCACTCTCTTTGGAATTTGAGCTTCGACAACTCGACGATCTCTCCGACGAGTGCTTTGCAACTTCCCTCGATGCAATCCTCTCGTTCCACAGCCAGCGATGCTGGGAGTTAACTGATCATCCGGATTGTCCGATGCTGTTTGCGCTACACGGGGCCGCCGTACTGCAGCAGGAATTTCTGCGCGAACACCTTGGACACCTTGAAACCAGCGATGTCCTTATTGCCAACTGCTTCTCCGACCTGAAGATCTTGCGCGGCTTCTTTGGTCAGGAGGCGCCCATGCTCTGCCGTTTGCCTTTGCCAGTAGATACGAATACTTTTCGGCCGCGCGATCAGCGTGAGTGCAGGGAAATGTTGGAGATTGACGAGGACGCGAAAGTTGTTGGCTTCGTCGGCAGGCTTCTGCCGCAAAGGAATTTGCACCATTTCCTTTACATGCTCGCTGAACTAAAACAAGTACTCTCTCCGCGTAAGATAGCGGCCGTCGTCATCGGTAACTATTGGGTGGACTACCCAGTCCTCAACTATGGAGGCGCTGACTACCAGGCTCACATCGGCGAACTCATCCGCGTCCTTAATATAAACGACAATCTCAGCTACTTCCCGGCCGGGCTATCCGATGACGAACTGGCAATGGCTTATTGCGCAATGGATATCCTCATCCATCCGACCAGCGCTCTTGACGAGAACTTTGGCTACGTCCCGCTGGAGGCAATGGCCTGCGGTACGCCCGTCGTGGGAGCTGCCTACGGAGGACTGAAGGAGACTATCGGCGAGGGTGCCTTCTTAATGCCCACCTGGACCACTCGCAGTGGGATTAGGATGGATCTCATTGGCGGACTTGAGAGCGCGAAGCGTTTGCTGCTTGACGATACCTTGCACGCGCACATCTCGAACAACGGAATCAAAAGGGTTTTGGAGAACTATACGGAGGAGGTCTGCGGCCGCCGGTTGTGCTCTGCTGTCAGCGCGGCTGTTAGCGAACGGCGCACCGGCAACCAGCGCCCGATCTCATTATTGCCCCCACCTGTGGCGCCGGAGCCGGCGGGGTTACTGCCGCCACTTGAGTTACCCTGGGAGTTTTATGAAAACGCCGTTAAGGATTACGTAAGCAACGGACATCCCCCTCTTAACAGCCATACGCGACTCAGACTTGCCGCGCCCGTCGAGCAGGATGCCTTAGGGACATATTACTTAATTGACCCGGCGTGGCCCGCAAGATTTTGTCTCGACGAGATCGACCGTGTCATCGTCGAGCGTTGCCGGAACGTCGTTTCCGCGGGTGACCTGGCCGGCGCAGGCGAGCCAGACTGGCCGCGGATTAAGCGCCTTATTGATGACGGCCTTCTGATCTGTAGTAATTAGAAATGTGAAGGCGAGGAGAAGAGTGGCGTGCAGTTAGATCTCTCCGTGATCATTCCCTGGTGTGATCGTCCGGAAATCAAGATCACTCTGAAGGAAAACTGCCGTCTCTTCAACTCGCATGAGCTGGAGGTAATCGTCGTCAATTGCGGGGGTGATGGAGCGCTCCTACAGACCGCTCTTGAAGAATCAGGGTTGAGGCAAGTCCGGTCAATTGAACTCAATTGTAACTTCAATAAATCGCTGGCCTTGAATATTGGCTCATTCATGGCTCGTGGCGAGCGCCTGTTCTTCCTCGACACGGATATCGTATTCAAAGAGGATTTTCTTTCGTCTGCAATGAGAGTGCTCGATGATTCTTGCTTTGTCACAATTGATCGAGTCTACGAATCACAGCCCGCTGACCGGGATGAAGATAACTTTCTCGATGAGCTCACGCATACGCTTTCCTTCGTGGGGAAGGGAAACCGCAGAGCGCACGTCACAACCAACCATGTTCGCTTCGCCGATGGGAGCCGGAGCGGGCCAGGTTTAATCGTACTCGCGCGCGATCACTTTGTGAAGGTTGATGGGATGAATTCCGACTTGCGCGGCGTGGGTTGGGAAGATCTCGATTTGATCCTGAGGCTTCAGTTCGTCCTGAGTCTTGAACAACGGCGCTCCGGGTCGGCATTACATCTTTCTCACGATGACTCGGCAAAAACGCTCGGCCTTAGCCGGGCTGAGGCGGACCAGCTAAATTTCGCCAGTTGTTATAAGAACTACAGCGCCGGATATCTGTTGGGTACTTATAGTGACGACGTTGCCACCTGGAAGGAGCGCGTCGGTATTGGTGAACAGTAGTCAAAGAGAAGTGGCGGTTACTTTCGACGATCTTCCACTTCAGCCCCCGATACGTGAGCTGGAGTCAATCGTTGCAATCACGCGAGAGTTGCTAACGTCTCTCACCGATAATGGCGTATCGGCCGTCGGTTTTGTCAACGAGGGAAGGTTGTACGATGAGGGCAAAGCAAATGACGCCTGCATTGCCATCTTGCGAATGTGGTTAGATGCCGGACACGATCTGGGTAATCACACGTTATCGCATTGTGACCTGAACAATTCCCCCTTACCCGCGTATTTTGATGACATTGTCGAAGGAGAGTTAATTACAAAGGATCTCCTGCGTGAAAGGGGCCTGAGCATGACCTACTTTCGCCACCCCTACCTTCACACAGGAGTTGACGCAAATACTAAACGGTCTGTTGAGGATTTTCTTTTCGCGCGAGGCTATGAAATTGCTCCGGTAACTATCGCGAGTCAGGAGTGGGCTTTTGCATTGGTTTATGACGAGGCTAAGAGACGCGGCGACCGCCGCGTTATGCAACGCGCCGGCAAGGCATATGTTCCCTACATGGAAGAAATCTTCAAACATGCCGAGACTGTTTCGATCGAATTGTTTGGCTATGAAATCAAACAGGTGCTTCTGCTGCACGCGAGCGCGCTAAACGCAGATTACTTCAATCAACTCGCACTCATGATTAAAAAGAGGGGCTACAACTTTATCTCGCTGCCTCAGGCCCTGGAGGATGAAGCTTTTATTGTCCCAAACTCATATGTTGGCCCAGCAGGTCTGTCGTGGTTTTATCGCTGGGCCGTGGGCATGGAAAAGGACTTAAGCGCGGCCCCACCTGAGCCCGAGTTTGTCATGCGCTTACTCGATCAGTATGAACTTTAATGTCGCCATCAACGAAAATGATTAATGATGACTTCCTCGTTGTCGGAGTGAATCGAACTTCAGACGCGAGCGTGTGCCTGCTGGGAAGCGATTCATTCATTTGCAGTACGCAGAAGGAACGACTGACGAGGGAAAAACACGATTGGGGTGCAGTTGGCGATTTTAGAAGCCACTACGTCGCCCGGCTCCCCGCGCTCCGGCGACCAGTCGACTTGGTCGTCGAATGCTTTTCATCGGACCAGGAGATTAGCAATTTGCACGAGTATCATCGAGAGCTCCTTGAGGTTTTGAAATTTCGCAAGGAGCCGCGCGTCGTACATATCTCACACCACCTGGCCCATCTGTACAGCACCTTTCTCCTCTCGCCCTTCGAGCGGGCAGCGCTAATGGTCATAGATTTTCAAGGAAGCCGAGCGCGCGATCTCACGGAGACTTGGCCTGTTAATGGTCAGTTCACTCCTGACTGGGTTGAGGTCAGCTCTTTTTATATGTGCGACCAAAGTGGGTTCAGGTGTTTGGGCAAGCAACTATGGGACGAAAATCGCGCGCAGCCAGTCGGGCTTGGCTGCTTTTATAATTACTTAACCGTCACCATGTTTCCGGGACAAGGCAACGAGGGGAAGGTCATGGGGCTGGCTCCATACGGTGACCCCCACGCCCTCAAGCTTCCGCCACTCGAAGTGTCGGGAGAGAAGGTTTTCATCCCCGCTGAGTGGCTCGAGATTTTTCGCAATCGAAATCGCTTTGGGTTCTTCCAGAATGGTTCGGGTTCGTTCGGGTTGTGCGCCAATCTCGCTGCGGCTGGTCAGCGGTGCTTTGAAGACGCGCTCTTACGCGTTGCGGAATGGCTACGCGAAAAAACTGGTGCCGACAACCTTTGTTTTACGGGTGGCACGGCTCTGAATTGTGTAGCTAACGGTCGGCTGCTACGCGAGTCGAAGTTTAAGGACGTCTTTATTCCCCCTTCGCCGCATGATGGGGGAACTGCGTTGGGGTGTGCGCTTTACGGATTAACGGAGTGTCTTAACGTCAGGCGCGACTTTCAGTGGATCAATGATTTCACTGGTCCGGAACCGATTTACGATTCGGTCGAGGAACTACTGGCGCAGGAGAATCTGATTGTCGAAAAACCATCGGACATCATTGGGGAAATGGTTCAGCTTGTTGAGAGTGGGCAGGTAGTGGCTCTCTATCAGGGAGGCAGCGAACTAGGGCCACGTGCGTTGGGCCATCGGAGCATTATTGCCGATCCGCGAAGCCCGTCCATCAAAGCGTGGATCAACGAGCACGTGAAAGGACGAGAATGGTTTCGTCCCCTTGCTCCGGCTGCGCTGGAAGAGACGGCGTCGAAATTCTTTGATGTTGACCGGCCAGTTCCGTTCATGCAGTTCGCAGTCGACGTGGTTCCAGAGTATCGCGACCTGCTGCCGGCGATTACACATGTTGACGGCACTGCTCGGCTACAAACGGTCAGCAGGCAAAACGATGAGTTCTTTTATTCTCTGATAAAAGCCTTCGAGATGCGCACAGGAATTGGACTTCTGCTCAATACTTCCTTCAACGGTCAGGGCGAACCGATCGTGGAAACACCAGGTGAAGCGATAAGTTGCTTTTTGAGGACGGCTGTTGACGTGTTAGTTATACCTCCGTACATCATCAGCAAACGGATAAAAGCTAAGAGTAGCCAGGAATAGCCAACCAAAAAGTTTGACCCCTCTAAATCGAGTGATATACAATCCGCGAAGTATTGCTACAGTCACTAGTTGTTGATTGTTTCGTGTCTCGCGAAAGAAACGCCGACAGCAACGGACAGGTAAATACTTCGTTACGTAACCACGAAAACCGGCGTACGCACTCACCTCCGGTTTGTTATCGTCTTTGGTCATTCCTTTGGCGATGCTACGGGTAGTGCGGTCGCCTCACCCTGGGACCATTGAAAGGTAGCTGCCTTTCAATGGCTTTAGGATAGATTGCCTACAAGGAGAAGCAGATGTTCAATCAAAGCGAATCCTTCGTCAAACCGCAGGAAGTTAAGCACGATGAACAGCAGAAAACTCCACGAACACCTGGACGTAAGCTGGTCAAGGAAGATTTGGCTACTACGTCCGTTCTGATTCGCGGTACAACCTTTCAAACCTGCTGTAAAGTGTGCCCGACGGCAACTGGCGACTATAAATAGACACTTCGCTGAAGGTATTAGATCAAGAGCCCATCCTGATACTACGTTTGAAGGATGGTAAAACTGGTTCAAGAGACTTCAGTAATAAACCCCGCCCTGATTATTCTCATGTAGACTCGTCAGGGCGGGGTTAACCTTTTCACTCTGACACTGCCAGCAGCTGACGAACAAGTGCTATTTGGACGCTTTGACGAAATCAAGCTTAGGGATTTCCGTGAGCGGCTAAAGTCGCTGCGGTACATAGAAGCAAGGATTTCCAAACGACTCCGAGTTTGGCATCTCTCGGCCATTGGACTGCCAGACTATCCCATCTATGCAGAGCGCCTGCGGCAACATCCTGATGCATTATCGACACTAATCTCACTCTTCCTGCTTCAGAGCGAGGTGCGGCGCGAAGCGGCTGACGTCGCTCTCAATTCTGATATTGTTGACGAATTACTAACCGTTGGCTTGATTGTACAGACCGGCACGAATGCGATTGCCGCGACTGTGTCAATTTATCCTTGTTCTGGTTTTTACTTTGTCACAGACCATCGCTTTTTCCTGGTAGCACGTGAATACCCTGTCGCCCCTGCTCAACCGGTGATGTACCTGGGACAAGACAGTTATACGCTTGCCTATCTTGCACCGAAATCGCCGAAGGGAGGCCGAGTACTCGATTTGTGTACCGGTAGCGGAGTTCAGGCAATCTTGGCAGCACGCTACTCGAGGCAGGTAATTGGAATGGACATAAACCCACGAGCAGTGGAGTTCGCACGTTTCAACGCGGCGCTCAACGGTGTGTCGGCTCAGTGCGACTTTCGCTGCGGCAACGTCTACGATGCCGTCAAGGGCGCCGGCGAGTGGGATCATGATCGTTTCGATCTGATCCTCGCTAATCCACCTTTTGTGCCTTCGCCAAACATCGGACCAGATCTTCTACTCTTCCAGGATGCAGGGCCAGCAGGCGATGAAATTGTCGTCCCTATCCTTGCAGGTTTGCTCATGCATCTGAAGCCGACAGGATTGGCTGCGATCATTTCCTTGTTTGCCGAGCAAAAGCGAGTTCGTTGTGAGACTAGAATCAAAAAGGCGATTGGGTCGCGATCTCCGGTCGATCTTCTGCTGCTCAGATTCTACAGCGTTGAGCCGGATGAATTTGCGTCCTGGTTTACCTGGCGCCCCTTTGGAGATGACTTCGCGGCCTATAGCCAGCGCTACAAGGAATGGCTTGATACACTTAGAACTCAGCAAATCGTAAGACTAACTCACGGTGTCCTGGTAGTTCGTATGAGTCAGGAAGCCAGTTTTCGCACAGTCGATGTTGCATTGCCACGACGCGCGCAGCCAAAGGCGATCAAGCGCGAGATTAACCTGCTACATACGTCCTGAGGCGATTTAAGTGTGTGGCGTTACAGTTTTCACCGGGCTGTTTGTAGACCGAAGGCGCCAGCCAGAAGCTCATACGAACGAGTTCGATCTGCAAAACCGTAGCAATTAGTAAGAATACTTATATCGCTGGTTCCGTAAGCTGCTGCGAGATTTAGAATCACTTCGCGCACCTTTGACGGATCCCCCTCAATGCCTGTTTGTGCCCAACTCTCCATGAAGTTAAGAACATCTTCCGTCAACTCATACTCCAGCACCTCATCAGGTGGAAGGAGTCCCTGCACGCCGTAAGCTTGGGCGACGCGATCAAAATTTCTACTCAATGCGATCGAGCGCGCTTCTTCGGATGTCGGCGCACAAATCACATCGAAGGCAACGCTAAACCGCGGCTCTTTGCATTGAGCTGAAGGCCGGAAGATTCGACGATAAGTCTCAGCCACCGCGAAACCCTCGTCGCGCGTTGTGCACAGGAAATCTGCGAACGCGAAAGGCAGGCCCAATTCGGCGGCGAGTTTCATGCTTTCCTGACTCGATCCCAATAACCAAATGTCAGGACACGAATCGGGTGTTGGACCAGGTTGCGCTCTGACTTTCACGAAAGGGTGGTTCAAGCCAAGATCTCCGTGAAGATAGCCGAGCAGGTCTGCCACTTGTTGTCGGAAATCGGCAGGAGGCACGGGTGATCGTGGGTAAGACAAGGCACTGGCAGTCAACGGGTCTGCGCCGGCTGCTCGGCCAATTCCAAGTTCGATTCGGCCAGGGTAAAGCGCTTCCAATACACGAAACTGCTCAGCAACTTTTAGTGCCGAATAATTAAGCATCATCACTCCGCCGCTACCGACACGAATTTCTTTCGTGCCTGCGGCGATCTGAGAAATGAGCAGCTCCGGAGTGGTGCAAGCAAAAGAGTTGGAATTGTGGTGCTCAGCCACCCAGTAGCGGCGATAACCGAGTCGTTCCGTGATCTGTGCGAGCGTAATTGACTCGCGCAGCGCATCAGTTACCGAACCCCCAAAGCGTATCGGTGATTGATCGAGAACGGATAATGAAAGTTCAGCAGTCACTGAGAGTCACCCAATATCATTTGTATCGAGTGTCACATGTGCAGAAACGCATGAGATCCTTTTGCCGGCGGCGGCGGAGTGTACTTGCTGAGAAGTTCAGCGATGCGTTCTCCAACGTTTTTGCCATACAACTTTTGAGGCTGTGAGTTGCGCCAGGCCTGCAACGAGCTAGACGTAAGGATTTCTTCCAAACCTTTCGAAATCAATTCTTCGTCGAACGGAGGGAGTAAAAGGTTTGAGGGGCTATCGAGCACTGTCTCGGGGCGGTCCGTGCTGTAACGGCATGTTATGCAGGGTACTCCCAGGATATTGGTTTCTTCCTGAAGACCACCACTATCGGTGAACACCGCAACGCAATTAGACGACCGTATGAAGTGTATGACATCAAGGTAACATGGCCAAAGATCTTGAATGAGTACACCCTGATGCTCGAGTTGTTGCAATAGATCGGTCATTCGATGTTGCGTGACTGCCGAGCGAAGAGCATTGGTCATAACCAGGACCACG
>Ga0070696_100001574_pt1 | contig 14947 bp, 9 predicted proteins | sample KBSK1253metaG_FD_65474 | JGI IMG/M metagenome (GOLD analysis project Ga0070696, IMG submission 65474) | Corn, switchgrass and miscanthus rhizosphere microbial communities from Kellogg Biological Station, Michigan, USA - KBS K1-25-3 metaG | ecosystem: Host-associated > Plants > Roots >... | reverse complement strand
ACGACAAGGCGATGAAGGCCGCGAGCGCCGACAGCGGAATGGACAGAAACACCGCCGCTGTCGCCCGCATGCTGCCGAGAAAGATGAGGATCATGGCGCCGGTCAGCACCAGTCCGATCGCGCCTTCATGAATCAGGTTCTCGATGGCGCTGCGCACGAACTTCGACTGATCGAAGACGACGTCCGCCACGAGTTGCTTTGGCACATCCAGCAGATGCGCGACGCCGCGTTTGATGCCGTCGACCACTGCGATGGTGTTGGCATCGCCGCCTTGCTTCATCACCGGCAGATACACCGAGGGCTGCCCATCGACGCGCACGATGTTGTTCTGGATCTGCGCGGCATCTTCGGCCTTGCCCACGTCTTCCACGAGCACCGACGCATTGCCGACCGTCTTCAGGGGCAGACGATTGATGTCCGCCATGGAATTGATCTGGCTATTGGCATACAGGTTGTAGTCGTAAGGTCCGATCTTCACGTCTCCCGCCGGGAGGATCAGATTGGCCTCGTTGACCGTCCGCACGACGTCCATCACGCTCAGCTGGTGCGCCTGCAGCTTGAGCGGATCGACATACACCATGATTTGGCGGTATTTGCCGCCAAAGGGCTGCGGAACCGATGCGCCGGGCACGTTCGCGATCTGATTGCGGACATCGTATTGGCCGATGTCGCGCAGCTTTGCCTCGTTGAGACCCTGCCCCTTCAGGGTGACCAGACACACCGGCAGGCTCGAGGCATCGAATTTCAAAACGACGGGCGGCAGAGTGCCGGGCGGAAGCTTGCGCAGGTCGGCCATGGCGAGGTTGGCGATGCTGGTGACCGCCGCGTCGGCGTCGAAACCCGGCTGGAAGTAAATTTTGATCAGGCTCACGCCCGGGAGCGAGCGCGATTCGATGTGATCCACGCCGCTCGCGAGCGTGAAGAATCGCTCGAAACGGCCGGTGATGTCCGTCTCCACCTGTTCCGGCGGCATGCCGGAGAAGAACGTGGCGACGACCACCACGGGGATCCGAATGGCCGGAAACAAATCGACCGGCATTCTCGCCAGGCTCGTCACGCCCACCACACAGGTGATCAGACAGATGACGATGATCAGGTAGGGAAAGCGGATGGCGAAACGTGACATGGGACGACGATCGGACCGCGGCGCTACCGGGTTTGAAGGAGGAAGGCGCGCAATTTATCCAGCGTAAAGCCGGGCGCCCGGCACACGGCGATCAGCGCTTGTTCCCGCGCAACGATTTTGGCCGCGGCTTGCGGAATCAGGGGCGCGATGTCGAGCGGCACCGACTGCACCCCGTGCAGGTCTCCGTGCAACAGATCGCCGGATCGGATGGTCAGACCGCCGACAGTCACCGGATTCCCGAAATCCACGATATGGACGTAGCCGTGCGACACCGAGACGCAGCCTGCAAAGTAGTGAAATCCGGCGCTTCGCGCCGCCGGAATATCGCGTACCGCTCCGTTGGTCACCACGCCCGCGCAATGCAATGCCCGCAAAATGCTCATGTGCACTTCACCGATCAGCGAACACAGACCGGGCCGCGCAGCCGTATCCTGCACCACCACCACGCGGGGGACGGGAAGCGAAGCGATGTAGTCCCACCAGTCGGTTCTGTCCGGGTACAGACCGCCCGCGGTGGGAGGAGCGGAGCCGCGGATCGTCACGGTCGCGGCGTATCCGACCATGGGTGCCAGCTCCGGAAACAGACTCCGCACCGTATGGTCGGCGAAACCTTCGTTGCGCAACCGTTCGTCGAACGCTTCAATCGCGTTGGCCAGCGTGCAAGCGTCCAGACTGCGCAGTGCTTGCAGTTGCTCGGCAGTGAGAATTGCGTTCATTGGCGGGCCAGCGGCTCGGTGAGCCGAGGATCAACCTTTTCGCCGGCGACCAGCTGGCCCGGGTTGCCGATCATGACCAGATCACCCTCTTTGACGCCGGAAAGGACTTCGTACTTGGCCGACGTCTCCATGCCCAGCGTCACGGGACGCTCCTCGACCCGGTGGGAGGGGTTGACCAGGAACACGGACTTGCCGCCGGGCGGTATCGCCTCGACCGGAATGGTGAGGGCGTGCGGGCGTTGATCCACTCGCAGCGTCACATTGGCGTACATTCCCGCCACCAGTTCCAGCGTGGGGTTGGGGACTTCCATTTCCACGATCATCGTGCGCGTGCTGTCGTCGATCCGGTCCGCGAAGCGCGCGATTTTGCCGTCGAATTCCCGCTTGCCGAGGGAATCGACGATGACGCTGACGGGAGCGCCGAGCCGCATATCCTTTACATAGTCGACCGACACGGGGAAATCCAGCCGTAGCAGCGTGTTGTCGGATACTCGCACCAGCGGCATCGCCTGCGTCTGCGAGGCGGTGCCGGCCTGAATGAGCGCGCCGGGATCGGCGTAGCGCTTGGTGACGACACCGCCGAATGGCGCCGTAATCCTCGTGTAATTCACGAGCGTCTGATATTTCTGGACGTCCGCCTTGGCCCCCGCGAGAGCGCCCTGTGCCATGGCGTCCTTGTCCTCCGCGGTATCGAGATCCTGCTGTGCGATGAGATTCGGATGCTCCTTGTTGACTTCGACCAGGCGGGTATATGCGAGGTGCAGATCCTTATAGTCGGCCGCGGCGCGCTCCCGCGCGGCGATGGCCTGATCGAGTTCGTCCCCGAGCTCGGGAATTTCCAACACCGCCAACAGTTCGCCCGCCTTTACCTTGTCGCCGATATCCACGCTGATCCGCTTCACGTAGCCGGATACCTTGGCGTGCACGTCCACTTCGTTGTAAGCGCGAAATTCCGCCGGGATGGTGATCTCCTTGAATAGATCCTCGCGATCGACTTTGACCACCGCCACCGCGGGGATTGCCGCGGCAATGTCGGCACCGGTGTTGGCCCGCCCCTGCCAGGGATGAAACAGCGTGATCGCGGCGATGATCACGGCCGCGATCGACAGGCCCCACGCGATTGGGCGGCGCAGGGAGCGGCGCGCGGCCGGTGCGGGGGTCGGAGCGTTTTCGGGAGCGTTGGTGTTCATGAGTGTGCTTGCGGGGCAGGTTCATCGGCCAGCGGCTGAGTGACGCGGAAGCGGCAGCCCTTGCCTGGGGCGCTGACGACTTCGACTCTGGCGCCGTGCGCGGCACAGATGGATTCCACGATGGACAAACCCAGGCCGGCGCCGCCTTGAACTCGCGACCGGGAATCATCGACGCGGTAAAATCGCTTGAACACGTATGGCAGCGCGTCCGGTGGAATTCCGATTCCGTCATCGATGACGTCGAGGACCGCGTATCCGGACTCGCTCGCGGTCTTCAGGCTCACGTGCCCGCCGACCGGCGTGTACTTGATGGCGTTATCGAGGAGATTGACCACCACCTGTTTCATTCGCGCGCGATCGCCCTCGACGGTGACGCCGGGCGCGGAATCGCACACGACCGTGATATTTTTGTCCTCGGCGAGCTGGCTCATCTGATCGGCGGTGGTCGCGGCCAACTCTGCGAGGTCGAACCTGACCCACTCGGCGCTGGCCTCCCCCGCGTCCAGCCGCGACAGAGCCAGCAGTCCCTCGACGATCTCACCCAGGCGATCGACCTCTTCGAGCATGCTGCCCAACGCTTCGCGGGTCTGAGGCCTCAGTTGCACATCTTGCGCGAGACCCTCCAGCTCTCCGCGCAATACGGTGAGCGGCGTGCGCAGCTCGTGCGAGGCATCGGCGACGAACCGCTTGGAGCTCTGGATCGACTCCTCCAGGCGGCTGATCAAGCGGTTGAGCGACAGCGACAGGCGCTCGAGTTCGTCGCCGGACTGCACCACGGGCAGGCGTCCGCTCAAATTGTGTTGGGTGATGTCCTCGGCCTTGTGCGCGATCCGCTCGACCGGCCGCAGGGCGCGCCGCACCAGAATGAATCCGCCCGCGACCGCCACCGAAACGGCGATCGGCAGCCCGATCGCCAGCATGATCAGCACCTGCCGGAGCGTCGCCTCGGTGCGCGCACTGGAGATGCCGACCTCGACGACGTATGGCGGACCGCCGGCTACCGCGTATGGCAGGGCGGCCAGCAGCAGCGACCCGCCGGGCAAGGTCTCCTTGCGTAAGAACTCGCCCCGGCGATTCAAAGGCGGCGGCGGGACCGTGGACGGGTCGAAACTGTTGTTCTTGGGATGGCCGGAGGCATACACCACGTGCCCATCGCCGCGGGTAATGCGGATGAACCGATCGTTGGCTTCGGGTGAATACAAGTCCTCCACTTCTCCGGCCATTGCCGCCTCGCCCGTGCGGCCGGCTGCGGCGAGCAGCGTATCGGCGATCTGGGCGGCACGGCGCGCCTGAGTGTCGAGCAAATTGGCCTCGAGGTAATGCCGTAGAAAGAGGAAGGTCAGCACGCCGAGCAGCAGGAATACGACGGTCAAGAGTCCGGCATACCAGGTGACGAGGCGGAAACTCAAGGAGCGGGTATTCATGCGTCCCCGTTCTCGCCGAGGCCGTAACCCACGCCTCGCACCGTACGAATCAGCTTCGTCGGAAAGGGATCGTCGACCTTGCGCCTGAGATGGCGCACGTATACGTCCACGATATTGTTCAACCCCTCGAAGCTCTGGTCCCACACGTGCTCGATGATCATCGTGCGCGAGAACACCCGGCCCGGATTGGTGGCGAGGTACTCCAGAAGCGCGTATTCCTTCGCAGTGAGCTCGATCCTCTTGCCGTTGCGCTTCACCTGCTGCGAAAGCCGGTCCATTTCCAGATCGCCGACGCGCAGCACCGTGGCGCGGCTCATCGGTCCACGCCGCAACAGCGCCTTGACCCGCATGACCAGCTCGGCAAAGGCGAACGGCTTGGTCAGATAATCGTCGGCGCCCGCCTCGAAGTGCTGAACCTTCGCCTCGGTCGCATCGCGCGCAGTGAGAATCAAAATGGGAACTACCTGGTTTTTGCGGCGGACGCGCCGCAGTATCTCCGTGCCGCTCAGACGCGGCAGCATCAGATCCAGAATGATGAGATCGTACTCGTAGGCGTCCGCCATCTCCCAGCCGCTCTGTCCGTCGAGCGCGACATCGACGGCGTAGCGCTCTGCCTTGAGCGCGCGCTCGATGAGCTCGCACAGCTTCTTCTCGTCTTCAACTAGGAGGATTCGCATCGTCTTTCCGTTGACGAAAGGAAAACACGCCCAGATTAAAACGCGGCGTATACACCATTAAAAATCATTCAGAAATTCAGGCCCCCGGGGATTCGCCTGTGCAGTATCTCACCGGGGGCCTTGGAAAGGCAGTAGGCGATCGACCGCCTGAATGGTCTGCGGGCCCTTCTGCGACCTGACCTGATCGCCGGGATCGAATTGCGCAGCCTTGCCCATCACGATCGAGATCATCTGATTCGGATACAGGGTAACCTCATTCTCACCGAAACCGGACATCGTGGGGAGTTCATATCGCTTGCCGCCGGCACTGCCGGCGTAGGGCATGAAATGAAAACCCATGCCGTAGAACTGCGCGGCGGCATCCGCGTTCTGCGGCGCGACGCGAGTCGCCGAGTAATCGCCGTCCTTCTCGATCGCACCCCGCGCCGCGAGCAAGTCCGATGTGAGCTGTCGATTCAGGAGCTGGTGTCCGTCATGGGCGCCTCGATTCTGGTAGAGGAGCGCGATCTTCGCGAGGTCATCGAGCGTCGGGTAGTACCCGGCGTTGAGCCACACCAGACCCCGTTGCCCATCCGGCTCGCGGGTCCTGACGGCCGGCGCATGCGGAATTCCGATGGGCTCGAACACTTCCGCAATCAGCATGTCCCAAACGTCCGCCGCAGGACCGCGCATCGATTTGAGGAAACCGTCGATGGCCGCACCCAGCAGGAAAAAGTCCTGGTCGCGATAGCGCACCACGGTTCCCGGCTCCCATGGATAGGGGCGCAGGTTGGCGTTGATCTGCGCCAGCTTGTCGGCGCGTGAATGCGCCGTGTACCAGGCGTCGTAATTGCCGTCCAGGTAGCCATCGAGGATGTCGTTGGGATTCGTCTTCAAGGTCCCGGTGCCGCCGAAGCCCGTGGCCATGTTCGCGGCATCGAGGAAACGGACACGCTTCCATTTCGAATCGAGGCCGGGGACGTAGTCGCCGATTTTCAACGTCAGTACCCATGGCCCGTAGACTTCGGCCAAGTGCAGCAGCGCCAGCGGCGCGCCGATGCTTTTCATCACCGATCGGACGCCGTAGCGCATTTCCAGCGGGTAGGGATAAGGACCGTACGGGGTTGCGGATTCCTGGTAATACAGGGTGCCGTCGCGCACCAGCGCTGCCTCGACCAGCCATTTCGGATTGAGCGGACCGCCGAACCCATCCAGCGTTCCGGGGGGAATTGCCTTGACGAGGTCGGCCCAGGGCTTGGCCGGCAGCCGAGCGGCGAGTTCCCTGCGCGCCGCGGCGCGCCGATCGTGTAGTGCGCCGCCGTCCGCCGGCGACAAATCCGCATGCGCCGTGCCCCAGGCGACGAAGTGCCGGCCGAGCAGGTACGGCGCGCTCTGTTGCACGAACTGAATCGTGAGATCACTGATCTTGCCGTCGCGGTACAGAAATGTCGCCAGACCCTGGTGCGCATGGTTTTCGGTGTCATTGACCAGCATCAATGGAAACGCCGCCCGCGACCAGCCGCCGTCGGCGCGTTCCCTCCAGGCCCGCCCGAATTGCGGAATCACGCGCCAAAAACTGGGCGTCGAGATCTTTGCGGTTTCACCCACCATCTCGCCGCGCTGCACCGGCACCAGAAGCCCGCCCATCGTGAAGAACTCGATGTCGACCGCGGGGAACAGCCGTGCGTCGCGCCCGTCTTGCATCGGCTTGTCGATCGCCGGCTGCGCGCGCAGCGGACTCTGGCGGATCCGCAGCACGCCGGAAAATTCGGGAGCCACCAGCGCATCGGAACCTGGGTAGAACGCGGCATTCGGCACCGGTGATGATCCTACCCGGCCCGCCAGCAGCACGGCAGACGGCAGTGCGTCGGCTGCCGGTCCCGCGAAACTCAGCGCCGGACACAGCATCAGTGCCACAGGAACGATGATGCCCGCGCACAGCACACGCGCACGCCCGGCCATCGCACGCGCGTGCGCGCACGCCGCTTGCATCGCTTCAGTCATCATGGAAACATCATCCCGACCTCCATTCATCCCGACCTCCATTTCGCCCGCGTGACCCATCCGATGAAGATATCCTATCGAGTACTGGCATTCGCCGCAGGATTTGCCGTCGCCTGCGTCGGCAGCTGGTCCTGCGCCCGGGCGCAGGGCGAAGTGCCGAACCCGCCGATACTGCCGCCGATTCTGGTGATCGGCACGAGTCCGGTGCCGGGACTGAACATCGATGCCGACAAGGTGCCCGGTAATGTGCAAAGCCTGTCTGCGGCGGACTTGAAACAGGATGGCGCGTCGAGCCTCATCAATGCACTGAGTGCCCATCTTGGCAGCGTGAATATCAACGACACGCTGGCCGACCCGTTCCAGCCGGACATCCTGTATCGCGGCTTCGAGGCCTCCCCGGTGCTGGGAACTCCTCAAGGGTTGGCCGTCTATCAGAACGGCGTCCGGATCAACGAGGCCTTCGGCGACACGGTCGATTGGGATCTGTTTCCGGACATCGCCGTCAACCGTATCGACATCGTCAGTGCCAATCCACTGTACGGCCTCAACGCACTGGGCGGAGCGCTGGCGATCACCATGAAGAACGGCTTCACTTTCCAAGGAGTGGACGGGGAACTGTCGGGCGGATCTTTCAACCAGCGCCAAGGCGCCGCGGAATTCGGCTACAACGAGGGCGTGTTCGGGTTCTATGCCGCGGCGAGGGGTTTGAACCAGGATGGCTGGCGGCTGTTTTCACGCGACTCCGTGCGTCAGTACTACATGGACCTGAGTTTGCACGGGGACGGGACCACTGTCGATTTGAGCTACGCGCGCGCGAACAACCGGCTGTATGGCCAAGGTGAGGCGCCCGTTCAGTCACTCGCCGTCGACATCAAGAACGTGTTTACCAATCCGCAAAGCAATTTCAACACCTTGGACTTCGTGGTGCTGAACGCCGCCCGTGACTTGAGCAGTACGCTCGCCATGCAAACCGTGCTGTACTCGCGCAAGTTCCGCCAAGCCGTCGGCAACGGCAACGGTTCCAACTTCGTGGCGTGCGCGGGCGCCCACATCGGCTCGTTGTGCCAGGGTGAAGATGGAACGACGCCGCTCGCCGGCGCGTCGGGCGCACTGATTCCCGACATCTCGAACGGCGGGGCCACCCTCATCGGCCAAAACGACTTCGAGACCATCAACTCCCAAGGTTGGGGGGCATCCGTGCAATTGACGAGTGCCGCGCAGCTGTTCGGCCACGGCAATGATTTCGCCGTGGGTGCGGCCATCGATGCCGCGCAAACCAATTTCTTCTCGGGCACCGAGGTCGGGGTCCTCGACTCTGCGCTGACCGTGCTGCCGTCGGGACTATTCGTCGATACCCCGGAAGGCACGGATTTCTCCGCAACCCCGGTGAATTTGAATTCCAACAACAAGTACTACGGCTTCTATGCCACCGATACGCTCGACGTGACCGCAAAGCTCTCCGTCACGGCAAGCGTTCGATACAACATCGCGAAAATCGACTTGTCGGATCTGCGCGGTACCGCGCTCAACGGCATCAATCGCTACACGCATGTCAATCCCGCCGTGGGGGCCACTTACAAGCTGAGCCCCTCGGTCACGATGTTCGCGGGCTATTCGACCAATAATCGCGCGCCCACGGCCAGCGAAATCGAGTGTTCGGATCCGTTGCGCCCCTGCTTGCTGCCATCGAACATGTCCGGAGACCCGCCGACCTTGAGGCAGGTCATCGCGCACACGGCCGAATTGGGGCTGCGCGGGCGCGTGGATGATGCGGGCCCCGGGCGCCTGACTTGGAATGCCAGTGCGTTTCGCACCGATTCGGATGACGACATCTATGGCGTCGCGACGTCGATCAGCACCGGCTTCTTTCAGAATGTGGGTTCCACCCGCCGCGAGGGTTTCGAAGCGGGTCTGAACTACGAGTCGGAGCGATGGTCGGGGTATGCTCAATACAGCTACGTGAATGCAACCTTCCGCTCGCCGCTGACATTGAATTCATCGTCGAACCCCCACCGGGACGCCGACGGCAACATTCACGTGCGGCCCGGCGATGCTCTGCCCCTCATCCCGAAGAATCGCTTCAAGATCGGCGCCGATGTCTTTGTACTGCCCCGATGGTCGGTGGGCGCATCGCTGATGCTGGTGAGCGATGAAATCTACAAGGGCGATGAGTCCAATCAAAACCCGCCGCTGCCGGGGTTTCATCCCGCGAGCCTGCGTTCCTCCTATCGGGTCAACGAACGATTCCAGATCTTCGTCAACGTGCAAAACCTCTTCGACGAACGATACTCCACCGTCGGTCTGTTCAGCGACCCGACCGGCGTCAACGCGCCCGGCATCCCGCCCGATGCGGCCTCCAACGATCCTCGAGTCGACAATCGTTTCCAGAGCCCCACCATGCCGCGGGCTTATTTTGGCGGAGTCAGATTCGCGTTCTAGGCGCGATCGATGCGGATGAGCTAAACTGCCAGGGGCCAAATGCGCCCGCAACTCTTCAGCCGTGTATTGAGTCACCTGCTCACCCGGGCGGTGGTGATTGCGCTCCTTTGCCAGGCGATGATACCGACCGGGTTCATGCCGGCCGCCGATGGTTCGTTTGCGCTGCAGATCTGCCATTCGGGATTTCTCGTCTCGTTCGACGCGCATGAGCCGAACCACTCCGGAGGGCATTCGCATGTTCAATACTGCCCATTCGGTGCATTGCCGGGTGCCGGCCCCCTGTCTCACACCGCCGCATTCCAACCTTCCTGGTCAACCATTTCGGAGCCGATCGCCGAACTCGCGCTGATGCGTCCGGCCGCGCGCGCCGAACGCGCCCATCCGGCTCGCGGACCGCCCGCTCGCGCTTGAATTGACCGCTTCCGGCTGATCGCACCCACCCGTGAGCGGTGCGTGCGAGGCAGTCCGTTCAATACTTGCGAGATGCGGACGCTGCGGCGCACGCAGGAGATTCGGATGAGATATTCTGTCAAGCAAATGGCGTTCGCCGGCTTGTTGCTGTCGGGCGCACCGCTGTATTCCTGGGGCTGCGCGACCTGCGGCTGTACCTTGAGCGCCGATGCCGCGATGGGCTATTCCACGGAGGCCGGCTGGCGCATGAACGTCGAATACGACTACTTGCACCAGGACCAGCTGCGCAAGGGCACCCGCGCCGTGTCCGGCGTACCGGAGGGCAATGAGCTGGAGCATTCCACCCTCAATCGGTATTTCACCGTCGGGCTCAACTACAGCCCGAACGCCGATTGGAATATCGACCTCAAGGTACCGTACGTGGTTCGCACTCACTCGACCTACGGCGACTTCGACCCGAACGAGCCCCTGCCGGAACTCAGCACCTCGCGCAGTTCCAGCTTGGGCGACATCAAACTCATCGGCAGCTATCAAGGTCTGCTGCCGACGCACAATCTGGGTGTGCAATTGGGCGTGAAATTGCCCACCGGCCGCTACGGTACCGCGGTCCAATTCAACAGCGGTCCGAATGCCGGTACCGCGCTGGATGCCAGCTTGCAGCCCGGTACCGGCAGTACGGATGTGATACTGGGCGCCTATTACTATCAAGCCATCAGCCAGGATTTCGATATCGTCCTCAACGGACAATTCCAGAATGCCGTGAAGGAGAAAATGAATCAACCGGGCAACGACTACCGGCCGGGCAACTCGACGACATTGAGCGTCGGCCTGCGATACGAAGCGAGTGCGGCATGGGTGCCGCAGCTGCAGTTGAATTTGCTGCACAAGAGCGCCGACCAGGGTGCGCTGGCGGACGTGCCCGACACCGTCGGTACGGTCGCCTATTTGAGCCCGGGCCTGACGGCGCGCGTGCTGCCCAACCTGCACGTGTTCGGATTCGCCCAGTTGCCGGTTTATAGCAATCTCGACGGCTATCAAGTGTTCCCGCGCTTCACGATCAGTGTCGGTGCAAGCTATGCCTTCTGATTCCACACTGTCGCGGCGCTCGCTGCTCAAGAGCTGTGCGGCGCTGGGATTGCTCGGCTGGGAGGGACTGCGTGGTTCGTGGGCGAGCGCCAACGAGCTGCACGTCGGTGCACCCGCGCCGGCGGCAATATTGACGTCGCTCGACGGAAGGCGCATTGCAACGGCGGATTTGCGGGGTCAGGTGGTGATTCTGACTTTCTGGGCCACCTGGTGCGTGCCATGCCGCGAAGAATTGCCCCTGCTCTCGGCTTATGCGGAGCAGCATGCCTCTCAGGGCTTGACTGTACTCGGGTTCAGCTTGGATTCGCCCGACCACCGGCCGGCGGTCGAGCGAGTGGCGCAATCACTGCGCTTCCCGGTGGGCCTGTTGGCCGACTCCAGCGCACCGGGGTACGGCCGCATCTGGCGTCTGCCCGTGAACTTCACGATCGACCGCCAGGGCCTGTTGACCGACGACGGATGGAAGGACAAGCAGGCGACCTGGACGCAGGAGCGCCTGGAACGCATCGTCACGCCGCTGCTGCGCGCCGCGCGGTAGTGCAAAGACCTACCGCGAGGGCTGCCGAAGATAGGGGAAGTGCTTGGTCGAGCGGGGCTCGGCGATATGGAACCCCTGTGCGAAGCCGATTCCCAAACGCCCGAGTTCGGCCAGCACTTCCGGCGATTCCACGCGCTCGGCGATGGTTTGTATGCCCATGGCTTTGCCGACCTGGCTGATCGCCTCCACCATGCTGCGATCCACGGGGTCGCGCGTCACGTTCTCGACGAACTGCCCGTCGATCTTCAGATAGTCGACGGGTAGAGTCTTCAAGTACATGAACGACGACAGGCCGCTGCCGAAGTCGTCTAACGCGAAGTGGCAGCCGCGCGTCTTCAGTTCACGCATGAAATACACCACGTTGCCGAGGTTGGCGATGGCGGCGGTCTCCGTGATCTCGAAGCACATCGCTCCCGCAGCCATTTCGTTGGCGCTGAGCGCGGCAATCAGATATTCGAGAAAATGTTCATCGTTGAGCGAAGTGCCCGACAGATTGACGGCAATCGTGAATGGTTTGGTGCCTGATCCGATGCGGTGCACCAGCCGATCGAGCGCCTCGCGGACCACCCATCGGTCGATCGACGGCATGATGTTGTATCGCTCCGCCGCCGGAATGAATTCGGCGGGCGCCACCAAGGCGCCTGACTCGTCGCGCAAGCGCAGCAACAGCTCGAATTGTTCGCGCTCGTCCGGCGTCGCGCCGATGGCGATGATCGGTTGGTAGAACAATTCGAAACGGCCTTCCTCGCAGGCGCGCGTCAACTTGGATACCCAGTGCATCTCGCGATGCCGCTCGGGCACGTTGTCCGGCTTGTACAGCTGGACACGGTTGCGGCCCAAGTCCTTGGCCGAGTAGCAGGCGACGTCGGCCGCGCTCATCACGTTGGCGACCGTGGGCGTTTCGTTGGTGATTTCCACGATGCCGACGCTCACGCCGACCGCGAGCACGCCGTCCTGCCAGATGAATCGATAATCGCGAATGGCCTGGCGGAGCGCATCGGCAATGCGCATGGCCTGATCCAAGGAGCAGTCCTGCAGCAAAATGCCGAACTCATCGCCGCCCAAACGCGCCAGGGTGTCGCCGTTGCGAATCCGCGACTGCAGCACGCCGGTGATTTGTTTGAGCAGCTGATCGCCGGCCGGATGCCCGCAGGTGTCGTTGACCAGCTTGAATTGATCCAGGTCCAGATACAACAGCGCATGGCGGGTCCCGGCGTCCTGCCGCGCACTCTCGACCGCCACGGTCAGGCGATGTTCGAACTCGCGCCGATTGATCAGTCCGGTCAGGGCGTCATGGCTGGCCTGGTAATGCAGCGCGCGGTGCAGGCGGCGCTCCTTGCTGACATCGTGGAACACCATGACGGCGCCGATGAGATTGCCGGCGCGATCCCGGATCGGCGCCGCGGAGTCCTGGATGGTGAGTTCCTGCCCCCGGCGATTCACCAATACCGTGTGCTCGGCAAGCCCAAGCACCTGTCCCTGGCGAAGGCAACGCATGACCGGGCTCTCGCTGGCCTCGCGCGTCGCCTCATCGACCACCGTCAGCACGGTGCCGATCAGCTGCGCCTGCGCCTCGCGGTTTTCCCACCCGGTCAGGCTTTCGGCCACCGGGTTCATGTAGTCGATGCGCCCTTCGGAGTCCGTGGTGATCACGGCGTCGCCGATCGACTGCAAAGTGACCTGGGCGCGCTCCTTGGCCTGGAACACCGCGGTCTCCGCCTTCTTGCGTTCCGTGATATCGGTGAGCGTACCCTCGTAGCCGGTGACTCGTCCCTGCTTGTCGCGCAGCACCCGGCTGTTGTCCACCACCACCAGCATGGAGCCGTCCTTGCGGCGCAATACCAATTCCTCGTTGCGCAACTCGCCTTCGCTCTCGATGCGCCGCACGAAGGCCTCGCGATCGCTGGGGTACCAGTACAGGCCTCCCGCAGATACCTGGTAGAGTTCCTCGGCCGAACCATATCCCAGCAAATTCACGAAGGCAGGATTGACCACGAGAATGCGGCCGTCGCGCGACGTTTGGTACACGCCCTCCATCACGCTTTCGAACAGCCCGCGAAATTTGGATTCGCTGCTGCGCAGCGCGTCCTCGGCGGCGCGGCGCTCGATGGCGATTCCCGCAATTTGCGCCATGCGCATCATCAGCTCATGGTCCCGCGCCGTGGGAATACCCGGCTGGCGCCGATACACGGCGAAAGTCCCGACGATCTTGCCGTCCGGCGCCACTATCGGCGCGGACCAAGCGGCCCGCAGTCCCGCATGCCGCGCCGCTTCCCGCCGGAATTCCCATAACGCGTCGGTCTCGATGTCGGCGATGGTGATTTGACGCGCCAAATACACGGCGGCCGCACAAGATCCGTAACGGATTCCGATCGGCGTCACGTCCATGGCGGCGACGAACTCGCGCGGCAAGTTCGGCGCCACGCCGAAGTTCAGCGCCTGCCGTTCATGATCCAGCAAGTTGATGGCGCAGCAGGTCTCCGCCATCACGCATTCGATCAATTCGCAAATCGACTCGAGCGCCGACGAAAGCGGCGCATTGGCCGCGATCTTCTCGAACACGCGGCGTTCGCCGGCCGCAATGGCGTCGGCGCGCTTGCGCTCGGTGATGTCGGTGATGCTGGCGCGAATCAGACGCCGGTTGGAGCTGGGCAAGCGGACGAACCGCACCTCGCAGGGCAAGTTCTGCCCCGCGGCATCGCAATGCACCCACTCGAAAACCGGCGCATCGCCCGCCAGCGCACCGTCGATATACCCGCGCGGCACGCCGAAGGACGGCGTGCCGTCGAGCTGGCGCGATGGGCTGATCTTGTCCGGGCCGCTGGCCAGCAATTCCTCGCGGCTCATCTTGAAGAAGCGGCAGGCGTTGTCGTTCACGTCGACGAACTTGCCGCGGTCGACGTCGAATACCACGATCACTTCAGGCGCGTGCTCCACCAAGGTGCGGTAGCGCGCCTCGCTCTCACGCATCGATTGCTCGGCGATGTGCCTCTCGGTGGTGTCGCGGATACAGACGATGTAGCCGTCGCGCCAGTTGAGCTTCGCCTTGCTGACCGCGATCTCCACCGCAACGCGATTGCCGCCCTTGGCGAGCCCCCAGGTCTGGTGCGCCGCCAGGTCCACATGCGTGTCGTCGATCCTGGTGGCGAATCGCTCCAGAAAATCGTTCGGGCTGTGCGAATCGATATCGGGCAGCAGGAAATCGAGCGGGCGGCCGAGGATCTCCGCCGGTGTGTAGCCGAAAATGCGCTCGCCCGTGGGATTGAACGTTTCTATATGGCCGGCGTCGTCGACCGTGATGATGGCGTCCTTGACGTTGTCGAGGATTGCCTGCAGGTGCGACGCCGTCTGTTCGCG
>Ga0070696_100001573_pt1 | contig 14951 bp, 14 predicted proteins | sample KBSK1253metaG_FD_65474 | JGI IMG/M metagenome (GOLD analysis project Ga0070696, IMG submission 65474) | Corn, switchgrass and miscanthus rhizosphere microbial communities from Kellogg Biological Station, Michigan, USA - KBS K1-25-3 metaG | ecosystem: Host-associated > Plants > Roots >... | reverse complement strand
ACGAACACCACCCTCGCGGGGTCGTGGTGTCGGGCCAGGTAGTGCAGGGCCGTGGTATCGATGCCCTTGCCGCGCACGATCGACACGGCGTAGTGCGGCAGGTCGAGGCCGTGGCGGTGCGCGGCCCACCGCCGCATGAGGATGCCGATCGGGGTGCCGGCGCGCGCCAGGGACGCCAGCACGATCCCACGACCACGTTCGGCCAGCACGAGCTCGGTGACGACGCCGACGGCCGCGGCCACCCGCGCCGCCGTCGACCCCAGCGCCTCATCGAACAGCTCGCGGTACTCGAGGCTGGGCTTGTACTCGATCGGCAGCGACTGCGCGTAGTGCGCTCCCCCGTTCTGCACCGCCTCCTCCCGCTCCTCCACCGGCGCCTCGAGCGGGACGTCGGAGAGGTCCGTCAGCAGCCACGCGACCTCGTCGGCGGCGTACGAGCCGAACTGCGGGCCGCGCAACGGCTCCGGGAGCCGCCCGCGCACCACCTCGTCCGGGCCCTTGGGCAGCGACACCTCCGGGGGCGCGCAGGGCAGCGACACGACGAGCACCCGTCGCGTGGCGACGCCGAGCTGGGCCAGCAGCCCGCCGTCCTCGCGTGGGTGCGGGATCTGGCTGCGCTCGTCGGCCACCAGCACGACGACGTCGAACGCGCGCCGGCCCGACGCGGCGAGGTTGTACGCATAGCGCGGCCCGGGCCCGTCGTCCGGCCGGTCGTGCGCATCGAAGACCAGCGCGCTGCGGATCGCGTACCCGGGGTCGTCGACCGCCAGCACCGGCGACCGCGTCGTCGTCGAGAAACGCACGCTGGCCGGGCATCCCTGACGCGACAACGCGTCCTGCAAGGCGACGGCGAGCCGCAGCGGGGCGGCCATCAGCTCCTCGGTGCCCAGCACCAGCACGCTCGGCTCGGGCGGCGCGTCGGGGACCAGCGCGCCGCGCACCGCCCCGGCGAGTGTCTCGGCCAGGCGCGGCAGGTCCGTTGCGAGCTGCCGGCGGTGCTGCGGCGTGACCCCGTGGCGCGCCGTCTCGGGCACGGTCCGGGGCCAGCCGAGGTCGAGCCACCCCACCGCGTTCGGCGGCGACGACGGCCGTTCATCGGCCGAGCGGCCCAGCTGCTCGACCAGCGCCCGCCCGCGCTCCAGGACGTCGGGGGGCAGGCTCACCTCCCCGGTGGCCAGCGCGACGACGTCGATGCGGGCGCCCAGCCTGGCCTCGGCGTCGGCGAACCGAGCGCGATCGTCGTCCGACCGCAGGTCCACGAGCCCGGCGACCACGTAGCGGGCCCGCGGCGCACGGCCGTGCAGCGCCTCGATCGTGGCCAGCACCGTCGCGCCGGTCGACAGCTCGTCGTCCACGAGGACGAGCGCGTCGCCCGGCTCGAGCATGGCCGGATCGGCGGGCAGCAACAGATGGGTGGTCGCGTGCGAGTGCGCCTCCTCGAAGCGCGCGTAGGGCTCCACCCCGGGAATGCTGCGACGGGTGGAGTGCACGTAGATGGGAGCGCCGAGCCGCTCCGCGACCGCGTCGCCCAGCGCCGTCGCGGTCTCGGCGTAACCGAGCACCACGACGTCGAGCGCACGCCCCGGCGGCCCGAGCGCGTCCAGCAGGGAACGACCAGGCTCGGACGCCGGCACGTGCAGCGCCGCCCGCAGGTGGTCGGCCGCGGCCAGGACCCGCGACGTCGGCGCCGCGCCGTTCAGCCGCAGCCGGACCAGCTCGCCGAGCAGCAGGCCAGCGCCCAGCACCACCCGAGGGTTGGTGGGCACGTGCTTGCCGAGGACCTGCGAGACCAGCAGGTGCGCCCGCCGCGGGTTACGACGTAGGGCCAGCCCCACCAGGTCGGTGAGGTCGACGCCGACGGGCGAGCTCGTTGTCCGGAGGCGGACGCCCAGCCGGTCCGCGACGAGGCGCCCGGGCCACACGCTGGTCACGACGATCCCGCACCCAGCAGGTCGACGAGCCGGATCCCTTCTGCCGCGACGCCGAACGCCCTGGCCCGTCGCAGGGTTCGGTGCGCCCACGCGCGGTGAGGCCTGGCCTCGTTCATCTTGTTGCGGTAGCTGGACGCGGACACCCCGCCGCCGTTCTGGTCCGGGGCCAGGATGTCGGTGGCGTCCGCGTACTCCTCGTGGCTGACGACCGAGAGGGCGTGCACCACCCGCACGTGCGAGGGGTGGATGACGGTCTTGCCCTGCAGGCCGTTGGCCTTGTCGAGCACCAGCTCGCGGATCAGCCCGTCCACCTGCTCGGTGATGAGCTGCGTGCGCAGCTCCAGAGCGTCCTGGGCGGCGAACGGCGTCTGCCGCAGCTGCGGTTTGAACAGTCGCTCCCGGTCGCCGAAGTACTCCCAGACCGGCCCGGTCACGACGTAGCCGGTGCCGTCGGCGCGGGCGAACACGTTGACGACGTCCGCGATCGCCTCCGCCACCACGCCGACGTCGTAGATGGTGAGATCGCGGTCTCGCCTGATGCCGTACGCCGCGCTCAGGTCCGTGGTGCCGAGGCGGACGGCGAGCACCTGCTCGCGTCGGGAGTCGAGCAGGCGCTTCGCCTCGATCAGCGCCTCGACACGGGTCTCGGAGTGGATCAGCTCGGGCGACTCGAGGACCGGCATGACGAACAACCGGTGCCCCGAAGTCCGGGACGCTTGGGCGACCGCGTCGAGAAACACGTCTCCGGTCCGCGCGGTGAACTTCGGCAGCACGAAACCGGTGAGGACGCCGGCGTGCTCGCCGAGGCCCGCAACGACGTCCGTCACCTGGCGCGCCGAGCGCACGCGCACGAACACCAGCGGGGGCTCGGTCTCCGCGCGGGCCAGCTCGGTCAGCTGGACGACCACGTTGCGTTCGGCGTCGGCGAGGTGCCCGTCGGCGACGGCGTCCTCCAGGCAGACGACGGCGCTGACCACGCCGTCCGCGGACCGGCGCTGCAGGTCCTTGGCGAGCGACGGCCGCGTGCCGGGGCTGTACAGGCTCGCGCCCAAGGCGACGGCCAGCTGGTCGGCGTCGTCGTCCCGGGTGAACGCCTGCGGGGGCACGTGGAACAGCCGCGCCCGCTCGGCGTCCGTCAGGTAGGCGAAGTGCCGCATCCCCGTCGTCCCCCTCGGCCGGTCACGGGCACGCGCCGTCGCGGCTGCCCGGTCACAGGTGGCCGGACACCGTCGGCAGCAGGTCGTGGAAGGTCCGGCCGTTGGCGGTCGCGCCGATGGCCGTCATCGACCAGCCGGCACCGTCACGGGCCACCTTCGACATGATCTGCGCGTTGTGCGTGCCCGAGCCGGTCAGCTCGTAGCGGGCGACCTCCGCGCCGGTCGTCTCGTCGACCAGGCGGCAGAACGCGTTCTCGATCTGGCTGAAGTTCTGCCCGGTGAACGAGTTGACGACGAACACGAGGGTCTGCACGGACGCCGGCAGCTGCCCGAGCTCGACGATGATCGACTCGTCGTCGCCCTCACCGGCGCCCGTCAGGTTGTCGCCGGTGTGCTGGACGGCGCCGTCGGCCGTGCGCAGCTGGCGGAACCAGACCTGGTCGACCAGCGTGCCGCGCGCGTCGAACAGCAGGCACGACGCGTCCAGGTCGATGGACTGCGAGCGCGAGCCGAACAGCCCCCGCTTCTTCACGGCGTCCCAGCCCAGGCCCATGCGGACGCGGGTCAGCCCGCCTCCCGAGGACTTCGTCAGCGAGACGCTCTGCCCCTTGCTCAGGTTGACGCTCATGGCCCTCCTTCGTCCCACGCTGCGGTGGACGGCGGCTACTTGCGGCCGGCGGCCCAGCGAAGGCCCCACCCGTAGGCGTCGTCCAGTGCCTTGTGCCCACCTTGCACGTAACGGACCTCTCGCCGCACGGAGATCTCCCCACCCGTGTTGTCGAGCAGGGCGATGGCGCACATCACCGACCGCGAGTCCGGCTCGTCCAGGCGCACCTCGACCTGCGGTCCGGAGGCCGGCACGAGGGTCACGACGCCGTCCGCCGCCGCCCAGCTGGGCACGCCCGAGTAGATGAACGCGAAGACCAGCACCCGGCGGATCGACGACGCCTGGGCCAGGTCGATGTAGAGGTTCTCGCCGCCCACGGTGGCGCCGCTGCGGTCGTCCGCATCGAGCCAGCAGATCGGTGCGGACCCGAGCCCGTGGGTGTCGCGGAAGGTGTTGCCGAGCGCCTGCACGACCCCCTTGGAGCCGTCGGTGTAGGAGTACAGGCAGCCCAGGTCCAGGTCGATGCCGCCGGCGGGCGGGCTCGCCGCGGCCATCATGCGGCGCAGCAACCCACCGCCCTGCGGGGCCGGTTGCGGCGCACCCGCGGGCCGGGCGTTCCAGTTGAGGTTGACCCGCATGAGGCCGGACGCGGCGCCGCGCTTGGTCAACGAGACGCTGGGGGCGGCCTTGGTCAGCACCACGCGGCCGGACGTCGGAGCCGGCGCGGGTGCGGCCGTGGTCTCGGGCTGGCCGGCGGGCTGGCGCGGGCGCTTGGTGTAGTCGATCGGCACGGGACGGCTCCTGGCGTAGGGCGGGTCGTGTCGGTACAGGTCGTGTCGAGAACGTGGGCGCCGGCCGGCGTCCCAGAAGGACAACTAGGCGTCGACCTCGATGGTTCCCGCGTGCTCGACCTCGGCGGGGTCGCCGTCCTTGGGCAGGCGGCGGTTGCGGGCCAGCGAGGAGATGAAGGCCGCGCCGATGAAGCCGACACCGACCAGGCCGGTGACGATCTCGGGCACCTCGTGGCGGATCGTGACGAGCAGGATGACGGCGAGCGCGCCGATCGCCCAGTGCGCCCCGTGCTCCAGGTACACGTAGTCGCTGAGCGTGCCCTTGCGGACCAGGTAGACGGTCAGGGACCGGATGTACATGGCGCCGACGCCCAGGCCCGTGGCGATGATGAAGATGTCCTGGGTGATCGCGAAGGCGCCGATGACGCCGTCGAACGAGAACGACGCGTCCAGCGCCTCGAGGTAGAGGAACAGGAAGAACGCGGCCCGTCCCGCGACCCCGACCACCGACGGGTGGTTGGTGGGCGTGCCGGTCACGTCGCGCAGCGAGGCGTCGACCTGTTCGGCGTCCCCGTGCACGCCACTCAGCTCGTCGGGGTCCGGTGGCTGGGCATGGCTCTCGGCCTCGAACAGCTCGCCGAGGCCGTTGACCAGCAGGTAGGTGACGATCCCCAACGCGCCGGCGACCATCACCGTGCCGGGGTTCTCGGCGAACAGCTCGGCAGAGGCAGTCAGGGCGGCGAGCGCCACCACGACCGACAGCTGGTCGAGCTTGCCGATCGAGGCGAGCGGCCGCTCGATCCAGGTGAGCCAGCGGATGTCCCGCTCGTCGAAGATGAAGTCGAGGAACAGCATGAACAAGAACATGCCGCCGAACGCCGCGATCGACGGGTGCGCCGCGTGCAGCAGGTTGGCGTAGGTGCCGGGCTCGTCGATCGACCCGCCCTCCAGCGCCAGCCGGACCGCCTCGATCGGCCCGATCTTCGCGGTGACGCCCACGATGACCAGCGGGAACAGCAGCCGCATGCCGAAGACGGCGATGAGGATGCCGACGGTGAGGAACATCTTCTGCCAGAAGAGGTTCATGCGGACGAGGATGGTCGCGTTGACGACCGCGTTGTCGAACGACAGCGAGATCTCCAGCACGGACAGGATCGCGACGAGCGCGAACGCGGTGGGCCCGCCGAGCACGAAGGCGCCCGCCAGGCAGACGGCCGTGACGGCGAAGGACCAGCCGAAGGTGCGAAGGATCATGGCGGTCGGCTCAGCCGACGTTCACGCCGAAGTCCTTGGCGATGCCCGACAGTCCCGACGCGTAGCCCTGGCCGACGGCCCGGAACTTCCACTCGCCACCGTGGCGGTAGAGCTCGCCGAAGATCATGGCCGTCTCGGTCGAGGCGTCCTCGGTGAGGTCGTACCGCGCCAGCTCTGAGCCGTTGGACCGGTCGATGACGCGGATGAACGCGTTCGACACCTGGCCGAAGGACTGGCCGCGGGCGGCGCCCTCGTAGATGGAGACCGGGAAGACGACCCGCTGGACCTGCGGCGAGGTGCCCGCGAGGTTGACGTGGATGAGCTCGTCATCCCCTTCACCCTCGCCGGTGAGGTTGTCACCGGTGTGCTCGACCGAGCCGTCCGGCGACGTCAGGTTGTTGAAGAAGACGAAGTGCGCGTCGTCGATGACCTTGCCGTCCGCTCCGCACAGGAGGGCGCTAGCGTCCAGGTCGAAGTCGGTGCCTGTCGTGGTCCGCAGGTCCCAGCCGAGTCCCACGGACACCGCCGTCAGGCCCGGCGCCATCTTGGTCAGGCTGACGTTTCCGCCCTTGGAGAGGGAGACCGACACGAGCGTTTCCTCCTGACTGCGTGGGCAGGTCGTCCCCGCCCGTGCATCCGGTTGCTCCGGCTCAGGATCAGTGGTGCCCCGGCCAGTGGTTCACCCTAACGCGTGGCGCACGTGACGGACATCGTCCGCCGGGTGCCCCGTCGGCATCCGGTCGGTGGTGACGATCCGGTTGCGACCTGAACGCTTGGCCACGTAGAGGCGTTGGTCGGCGGCTGCCAGCAGCGAGGACCGTTCGAGGCCCTCGTCGGGGGCGACGGCGGCCCCGATGCTGATCGTGACCGGCAGCTTCTGGGTGAGCCCGCGCCAGTCGTGCGCCGCCACCGCCGCGCGCACCCGCTCCAGCACGCGGTGAGTGTCCCGCCCTCCCGTCCCCGGCAGGATCAGCACGAACTCCTCGCCGCCGAGCCGCGCCGCGATGCCCCCCGGCACGGCGCTGACCTCGCGAGTCAGCACGTCCGCCACCTGGCACAGCACGCGGTCGCCCACGGCGTGGGAGAACGTGTCGTTGACGCGCTTGAAGTGGTCGAGGTCCACGAGCGCGACCGTCAGGGGGTCACCGGACTCCGCCACGCGCAGGCACAGCCGCGCGAGGTGGTCGTCGATGAACCGCCGGTTCGGCAGCCCGGTCAGGGAGTCGTGCACCGACAGCTCGCGGTAGCGGGCGCTGTCCCGGCGCGCCTCCGAGGTCTCGAAGAGCGTCTGAAGGGTGCGAGCCCGGGCCTCGCGCTCCAAGGAGTAGACCTCCATGGCCGCGTCGTGGAACCGCTTGTGCTCGGCGAAGGCCTGCTCGAAGCGGCAGCTGGCGGCGAACAGCTCGGCCTGCTCCCGGCGCACGCGCACCTGCAGCGACGACAGCTCCAGCTCGTCGCACAGCAGGCGGCACTGGTCCAGCGTGGTCTGCGCGTCGACGGTGAGCCCCTGCAGCCGCTCGATCTCGGCCAGCGTGAGCAGGGCGCTGGCCCGCTCGTCGAACAGACGCGGCCGCCGGCCGATCTGGCCCCGCACCGGTGACAGGATCCGGTGGGCGTCCTCGAGCCGGCCGGCCAGCATGTAGACCCGCGCCGTCGTGTCCAGGTCATGCACGTCCAGCTGGCGGCCGTGGCGCTCCGAGACGGTCAGCAGCCGCTCGACGATGGGCAGCGCCTGCGTGACGTTGCGGTCCTCGTACTCGGTGTAGGCCCAGTTGTTGAGCACCCGCATGCGCACGTGCAGGTCGCCGTCCTGCTCGGCCAGCTCGTTGGCCTCGATGTACCGGCGACGGGACTCCGCGTACGAGCCGATCTCGCCCAGGGCGTCGGCCAGCGCCAGCAGATGGTCACACCGGATCAACGGCCGCGCGCCGACGTCCAGCAGCTCGACGCCCTTGACCGCGTGCTCGAGCGCCAGGGCGAAGTCACCGACCCGACGGAACAACGACGACAGCTCACGGTGGCTGCGCGCCTGCAGGTAACGGTCCGCGCTCTGGTCGGCCCACTGCATGACGCGCCGCATCAGCCGAGCGCTCGGCTCGGTCAGGCCGCGCTGCGACTCCACGGCCGCCTGGACCAGCAGCGCCCGGCCGGCCGAGGCCGGGTAGGCGTGCCGGTCGATCTGCTGCAGCAGCCGCAGCGCCTCACGGTGAGCCGTGTCCGCGTCGCTCCAGGCAAGGTCCTCGAGACGATCCAGCCGCTCGCCGTACGGCGAGTCCTCGTCCACTTCTCCCCCGTCGTCGCCCCACTGTGTCGTCTACGTGATCGGCCTCTCGGGCGGCCACGTGCAGGTGGCATTCGGGTGAATCGGCGAGAAACCTGTAACGCTCACCGGTCGAGCGCGATCACCGTCATGCCGGGGTGCGCGGCCGGGCGGCTCATGGCGGCCAGCGCGTCCCCTGCCTCGTCCAGGCCGATCACCGACCGGACGAGCCGGCGGGGTACGACCCGTCCGCCCGCGACCAGGTCCAGCATGGCGGGGTAGTCGCACGCCGCCATACCGTGCGAGCCGTAGATGTCGAGCTCCTTGCTCAGCACGAGGTCCATGGGGATCGGCGGGGTGCTCTCGGGACCGAGCAGCAGGCCGACCTGCACGTGCCGGCCGCGCCGGCGCAGGCACCGCACGGAGGCCACCGCGGTCGCCGGGGACCCGAGCGCGTCGACCGACACGTGCGCGCCGCCGCCGATGGCGTCCTTGACCGCGGACGAGGAGTCGTCGAGCCCGGTCGCGTCCACGACCCGCTCCGCCCCCAGCTCGCGGGCCAGGGCCAGCGCGTCGGGGCTGACGTCGACCGCGACCACCCGCGCGCCGAGCGCGACCCCGATCATGACGGCCGACAGCCCGACGCCGCCGCACCCGTGCACCGCAAGCCACTCGCCGTCCGACAGCCTCGCCCGACCCACGAGCGCCCGGTAGGCGGTGGCGAAGCGGCACCCGAGCGACGCAGCCGACACCATGTCGACGTCGTCCGGCAGCGCCACCAGGTTGGTGTCGGCGGCGTGCAGGACGACGAGCTCGGCCATCGAGCCAGGACCGGTGAAGCCGGGCTGGGTCTGGTTCGGGCACACCTGAGCGTCCCCGGCCAGGCAGTACTCGCAGCGGCCGCAGCCGCAGACGAACGGTGCGGTGACCCGGTCGCCGACGTGCCACCGCGTGACGCCGTCGCCGACCTGCGCGACGGTGCCGGCGAGCTCGTGACCGGGGATGTGCGGCAGCGCGACGAGCTCGTGGCCCTGCCACGCGTGCCAGTCGGACCGGCACACCCCGGTGGCCCCGACCCGGATGACGACCCCGCCCGGTGGGGCCTGCGGGTCGGGGACCTCGCGGACGGTGGGCTGCTGGCCGTAGTCGTCGAACTGGAGTGCGCGCACGGTCGTACCGTGCCACGCCGGCCGCGCGCGTTCGCCACCAGGTGCAACTGCCTCCGGTTGCTGGCCCTGGAACCGGCGACGACAGTGAACGGACAACCATCGTCGAACCGCAGGAGTGTGTGTCCCATGGCCACCATCGAGCAGTCCGTAGACGTCGACGTCCCCGTCCGCACCGCATACAACCAATGGACGCAGTTCGAGTCGTTCCCTCAGTTCATGGAGGGCGTCGACTCGGTCACACAGCTCGACGACACCCACAACCACTGGGTGGTGAAGGTCGGCGGCGCGACACGTGAGTTCGACACCGTCATCACCGAGCAGCAGCCAGACCAGCGCATTGCGTGGCGGACCTTGGAGGGTGACGTCCAGCAGGCGGGCGTGGTGACCTTCCACCGTCTTGGGGACAGCAGCACGCGCGTCATGATCCAGATGGATTGGGACCCGCAGGGCCTGACCGAGAAGGCCGGTGCGGTCGTCGGTGTGGACGACCGCCGCGTGAAGGGCGACGCGGAGCGCTTCAAGCAGTTCATCGAGTCACGGGGCGTCGAGACGTCGGGCTGGCGCGGCGAGGTGGACCAACCGGGCACCGGCCTCTGAGGCGGGTCGGGGCCGCCATCGGGTCCCCCTGGCTGATGGCGAGCGCCCGGCGCAGCTGCGCGGGCGGTGGGCTGGTTTCCTCGGCCGCCGCTGCGGTGCCGTGACGGCTGCTACGGTCCCCCACGTGTCCCACCCGGCACGGTTCGACCCCGCCGATCCCGTCCTGGTGCGGCTGCGGGAGATCTGCCTGGCGCTGCCCGGGGCCGCGGAGAAGGTGTCGCACGGGCGCCCGAGCTTCTTCACCCGCAAGGTGTTCGCCATCTACGGCGCGACCGTCAAGGGCGACCACTGGTCGACGCAGCGAGACTGCTCCGTGCAGGTGCTGCCCGATGCGGGCGAGCACGCTGCGCTGCAGCGGGACGATCGCTTCTTCGTGCCGGCGTACACCGGCGCCGCGGGGTGGCTAGGACTGGATCTCACCGTCGGCAGCGTCGACTGGACGGAGGTCGCCGAGCTGGTCGAGAGCTCCTACCGCAACACCGCGGGCAAGCGGTTGGTCGCCGCGCTGGACCTGGGAAGCCGATGACGTCCGGTGGACCGTCAGCCCGTCGAGCATCACGTCACCGGCGGGTCCGTCAGGCAGCGCGACCTCGAGCTCGGCGATCCGGCCGGGGCCGGGACGCAGCCGGACGTCGACGTCCCCGTCGGTGAGATGGATCTCGGTGGCTGCGCCGACCCGATCCAGGCCGCAGGCGGCCAGCAGCGAGGCCAGCTCAGCCGGCTCTGGCACCTCGATGGTCAGCCCGGTCAGCACCGGCCCGCCCGCCGGGCCGGAGGCCATCGGCGCCTCCCACTGGATGAGGAACGGCATGGAGGCGTGCATCGGCCCCTCGCCCAGGTCGGCGAGCCGCCAGCTCAGCCGGTCGCCGTCCGGGGTGGTGCGCGAGCTGGCCACGGCGGGGCCGGGCGCGTACCCGTGGGCGAGGAGGTTCTCGCGGGTCTGGTCGATGTCGTCCACCGCCAGCGCCCACGACAGCGGCCCGGGGGCCGACCTGACGCGAACGGCGACCGGGTCGGCGCCGTCGCCGGCGGTGATCAGCTCGAGGTAGGCCCGGCCCGCGCCACGCACCAGCGCGTTGGAGGTGCCCCACGGATGCGTGCCACCGAAGGCCGCCGACAACCCCGCCTCCTGCCAGCGCACGACGGCGGACGGCAGGTCCGCCACTGAGACGACGACGTGGTCCACCCTGGTCATCGGGCCCCTTTCTTCTCGAGCGCCGCGTAGGCGACGGCGATCTGCGCACCCAGGCGGGCGTTGTTCTTCACCAGCGCGATGTTCGCGGTCAGGCTGGCGCCGCCCGTGATCTCGACGATGCGCCCCAGCAGGAACGGGGTCGCGTCCTTGCCGTGGATGCCGCGCGTGTCGAGGTCGGCGAGCGCCTGACCGATGATCGCGTCGATCTGGTCGGCCGGGATCTCGTCGGCCTCCGGGATGGGGTCGACGACGGCCAGCCCGCTCGTGATGCCGAGGCTCCAGGCGGCGCGCATGACGTCCGCGATCTCGGCGGCGGAGTCGACTCGCAGCGGCGCGGCGTGCCCGCTGCTGCGGGAGAAGAAGGCGGGGAACTCGTCGGTGCCGTGGGCGAGCACGGGCACCCGCAGCGTCTCGAGCGTCTCCAGGGTCAGGCCGATGTCGAGGATGCTCTTCACCCCCGCGCACACGACCGCGACTGGCGTGCTGGACAGCTCCGTGAGGTCGGCGCTGATGTCGAAGGTGTGCTCGGCGCCGCGGTGGACCCCGCCGATGCCGCCGGTGACGAACACCGAGATCCCGGCCAACGCGGCGAGGCGCATGGTGGCGGCCACGGTGGTCGCCCCGTGCGCCCTTCGCGCCATCACGTACGGCAGCTCACGCACGCTCACCTTCGCGACGTCCGGGCTGGTGGCCAGCAGCTCCAGGTCGTCCGGGCCCAGCCCGATGCGCGGGACGCCGTCGAGCACAGCGACCGTGGCGGGCACCGCCCCGCCGTCGCGGATGATCTGCTCGACCTCGCGAGCCATCTGCGCGTTCTGCGGGTACGGCATGCCATGGCTGATGATCGTGCTCTCCAGGGCGACGACCGGCACGCCGTCCGAGAGCGCGGCGGCGACCTCCTCGGTGAGCGTGAGCGCCGGATGGGGTCGGGTCGGGCTGGTCATGGCTGCTCCTGGTCAGGTGCCGGACGCCGGATGCCGGCGGCCGTGGGAACGTGGGCGCTGCGCACCGACGACGACCGACCGCAAGAGATCTGGCGTGAGGTCGGGCCGCACGGTGGACGGGCTCGCGATGGTGAGGGCGGCGGCGGCGTGGCCCAGTCGGGCCGCTGCGACCGGGTCCGCCCCGTCGAGGACGGCGTGGCAGAACGCGGCGAGCATCGCGTCCCCGGCGCCGGTGACGTCGTCGACGGTGGTCGGCACGGCGGCCAGGTCGGTGCGGGTCGTGCTCCCGTCGTCCAGCCGCTCGCTCAGCACGGAGCCGGCGCCGCCGAGCCGCACCCAGACGAGGCGCACGCCGCGGGAGTGCAGCTCGTCGGCCGCCGCGCAGACCTGTTGCGGGGTGCGGGCTGGCGTGCCGGTGAGCGCCTCGAGCTCGTCGCGGTTCGGGGTGATCGCGTACAGCGGGCGCTGCGTCGTGAGCTGGCCGGCCAGGCGCGCCGCCTTGGGCGCGCTGACCGGTTCGAGGATGGCGGGCACGCCGGCCGCGTGCGCGACGTCCAGGGCGGCGGCGAGCGTCACCGGCAGGAGGTTGCCGTCGAGCACGAGCAACGACGCGGCGGCGATCGCGTCCCTGGCCCGGCCGACCTGCTGCGGCCCGAGCTCGTCCGTGGCGGTCATGTCCGACACGGCGGCGACGAGCTCGCCGCCGGCGTCCAGCAGCGCGACGTAGGTGCCGGTGGCCCCGTACGTGCGGTGCACGAGGTCGAGCTCCACGCCGGCGGCCAGCGACTGCGCCAGGACCATCTCGCCGGCGGCGTCGCGGCCGACAGCGCTGACCAGCAGGGTGCGCGTGCCGAGCCGGGCCAGGTTCTCGGCGATGTTGCGGCCGACCCCACCGGCGGCCATGGCGCCGGTGCCGGGGTTGCTCGTCCCGGGCTGCATGGGGGCCGCGGCGCGGGCCTTCACGTCCAGGTTGGAGCCGCCCACGACGACCACCGAGGGACGCTCGACGCTCACGCCCGCAACGATATGCGCTCAGCGCAGCGCGTCGAGCCGCTGCACGGCCAGCTGGGCGAGGGTGCCCGGCGGCAGGTCGACGTCCAGCACGATGCCTGGCTCGTCGGGCTGCAGGCCCTCCAGCGTGGCCACCTGGGAGTCGAGCAGGCTCGCGGGCATGTAGTGACCCCGGCGGTGCGACAGCCGCTGCCGAATGGTGTCGAGGTTGCCGTCGAGGTGCACGAAGGTGACGGACGGCGGTCCCTCGGACAGCACCTCCCGGTAGCTGCGCCGCAGGGCCGAGCAGGCCACGACGGTCGACTGCCCGTCGGCGGCCCGCTGCGCCATCCAGTCGGCCAGGCTGCGCAGCCATGGCCAGCGGTCGTCGTCGGTCAGAGGCACTCCCCCGTGCATCTTGCTGACGTTGGCCTCGGAGTGGAACTCGTCGGCCTCGGCAAAGGCGAACCCGGTCAGGGCCGCGATGCGCCGCGCGACGGTGGTCTTGCCGCAGCCACTGACGCCCATCACCACGATGTGACGGGTCACGGCAGGCCTCTCGACGCGGTGCGGATCGGTTGTGGAGCGGGGGTAGCGGGGTCTAGCGCAGCGGGGAGCCGGGCCGCAGCCCGTCCAGCAGGGCAAGCTCGTCGCGGTGCGGCAGGCCCTCCCAGTCGCCGTGGCTGCTCACAGCGAACGCGCCGAGGACGGCGCCTCGGCGCAGGCACTGCTCCGGCGGCAGCGCGTCCATCAGCCCGGAGAGCAGGCCCGCGCTGAAGGCGTCTCCGGCTCCGAGCGGGTCGACGCTGGTGACCGGGATCGCCGCGACGTCGTACCGCCGACCGCCGGTCCACAGGCTTGCACCGTCGGCACCTCGCTTGACCGCGACGTGGGTCGCGCCCTGGCCGAGGAGCGTGGCCACCGCGGCGGTCTCGTCGCCGTCCGCGAGCAGGTCGAGCTCGTCGTCCGACGCGACGACGACGTCGACCAGGCCGGCCAGGGACCGCAGCGTGTCCGAGGCGTCCGCCCGAGACCAGAGCCGCGCGCGGTAGTTGACGTCGAGCGACACGAGGGCGCCGGCCGCGTGAGCCGTGTGTGCCGCGTGCAGCACGCAGTCGCACGCGCTCGGTGACAGTGCCGCAGTGATGCCGGTCAGGTGGACGAGCCGGGAGCCGGCGCCCAGGGCGGCGTCGACGTCCGCGGGCGTGAGCGCGGACGCCGCGGAGCCGGCGCGCCGGTACTCGACGAGGGTCAGGTCCGAGGTTCGGCGTTCGACGATCATCAGGCCAGTGGGCCGGTCGGGGTCGCGGACCACGTGGTCGACGCGCACGCCCTCCCCGCGCAGCCGTCCGAGTACCAGGTCGCCGAGCGGCTCGGCGCCCACCCGGCTGACCCACCGGGCGCTGTGCCCCAAGCGAGTCAGGGCGATCGCCAGGTTCGACTCGGCGCCGACCACGTGGGAGGCGAAGGAGGCGCCGGCAGCGACCGGGCCGTCCGACCGCAGGGCGACCATGGCCTCGCCCAGCGTCAGGACGTCGACGGCAGCGGTCACCGGGTCGCCTCGGCGGCGACCTTCAGGTAGCGCCGGGCGCGGTCCCGCAGCGCGTCGAGGTCTCCGCCGGACGACGCGTCCCCGACCAAGGGGCTGCCGACCCCGACGCCGCGGGCGCCGGCCCGCAGGTACTGCGCGGTCTCCTCGACGCCGACGCCGCCGACGGCCAGCAGCGGGATGTCGGGGAACGGACCGCGCAGCGCCTTGACGTACCCCGGGCCGCGGAGGGACGCCGGGAAGATCTTCACGACGCTGGCGCCGGTCCGGTACGCCGTGAGCACCTCGGTCGGAGTGAGCGCCCCGGCCGCGACCGGCAGGTCGCGACGCACGGACTCGGCGACGGACTCGGCCAGCGCCGGGGTGACGACGAACTGCGCGCCCGCGGCGGCGACGTCCGCGACGTCCGCGACGGTCAGCACGGTCCCCGCCCCGATGCGGGTTTGCGGCGGCTTGCGGGCGGCAAGCTGCTCGATCGCCGCGCAGGCGCCCGGCGTGGTCAGGGAG
>Ga0070696_100001572_pt1 | contig 14951 bp, 11 predicted proteins | sample KBSK1253metaG_FD_65474 | JGI IMG/M metagenome (GOLD analysis project Ga0070696, IMG submission 65474) | Corn, switchgrass and miscanthus rhizosphere microbial communities from Kellogg Biological Station, Michigan, USA - KBS K1-25-3 metaG | ecosystem: Host-associated > Plants > Roots >... | reverse complement strand
TCGTCCGAACCGCCCATGTGATGGGAATGATGCGATTGTTGAGCGCAATCACGGCGTCGCGTACCTGGGCCGCGGGAACGTACATGATCGCTCCAGGATCGCTGTTCAGGCCGTTATCCCGCACATCGGCCACCACGCCGATGATCTCGCGCGGCGGCTCCGCGAAGTCCGGTCCCATGCCCTTGCCGATGGTGAAGCGCTGGCCGACCGGATCCTGTTTGGGCCAGAACTGTTTTGCCATGGACTCGTTGATCAGCACCACGCCGGGCGCGTGACCATCGTCGCGATCGGCGAAATAGCGCCCGCGGACCAGCGGAACCTTGAAGACCTCGAAGTAGCGGGCCGAAGAATAACGCCAGGAGCCGCCTCCATGATATGGACCGTCCGTCAGTGGGCGGCCTTCGATGGTAATCGGGAGTCCGAAGCTCGGCTCGAGCGGAAGAGAGCAGGTAATGGCTGCGGCCGTAACACCCGGCAGCGACTCGATACGCTGGACGGCGTCGCGCACCAGTTGCGCGAGTGCCGCCGTACTCTCGTAGCGTGAGCCCGTCAATGACGTCTCCATGGTGAGGACGTTATGAGCATCGAAACCGGGGTTCACGCTGCGTAACGCGAGAAAAGTGCGGATGAGCAGCGCCGAGCCGATCAGCAGAACCAGCGCCAGCGCCATCTCGATGATCACCAGAAGCCCGCGAGTTTTGTTCTGGCGCAGACCCGTGCCGGATCGCGAGCTGCTTTCTTTCAGCGTTGAGCTCAGATCGGTCCGTGAGGCGTTAAGTGCCGGAATGATTCCGAACAGGATGCCGGTGAGAAGTGATACCCCGAGGGTAAACGCCAGCACGCGCCAATCCAGGCTTACCGCCGATCCGTTTTCACCGATGCGCGGGATGTTTCCGGGATTGAGGGCCAGCAGCGCGCGCACGCCGGTCGATCCGATGGCCAGGCCCAACGCTCCGGCCGTGACGGCGAGCAGCACGCTTTCCGTCAACAACTGGCGCACGATGCGGCCTCTGCCCGCGCCGATCGCCGCTCGAATGGCGATCTCGCGCTTGCGAATCGTGGCGCGCGCCAGCAGCAGATTCGCCACGTTCGCGCAGGCAATCAGCAGCACGAAGCCAACCGCGCCGATCAGGATCACCAGGGCCGGTTTTACATCCCTCACAACCATATCCTGAAGCAGTTCCGCCGTGAAGCTTTCCTGGGGACGCATCTGGCTCGGAAACTTGCGGCGAAACTGGTCGGCCGCGGCCTTCATTTGAGCTTTGGCCATTTCGAGCGTCGCACCGGGCTTGAGCCGCGCTGCCGCGCGCAAATAGTGAGCCTGCTCCGTGCTGTTCGGGTCGGCCTGCAAAGGCAGCCAGAGATCAGCCGGCGGATCGGGAGCGTAGCTCGCTCCAAGCACGCCCACGACGGCGTACGGTTCGCCGCCGAGCCGGATCGGCTTGCCAAGCAGGTTCGGGTCCGCGCCGTAACGCCGGGTCCATAGCCCGTGGCTGATCACCACGTAACGTCCGCCGCGAGGCCGGTCTTCATCCGGCGTGAACGTTCGGCCCGCTGCGAGCGACGCACCAAACAACCGAAAATAATCCGCCGAGACGTGAATGCCCTTGACCTGTTCGGGCCGGTCGCCGCCGCTCAGGTTGATCCCGGGGCCGCCAAAATCGTAAAGCGCCATGTCCGTCAGCACGCGGTTCTGCTCGCGCCACAGCATGAACTTGGGGATGGATGCGATATTGCCGGTGCCCTGCGGCGAACTCAGCATCAATTGCACGATGCGGTCCGGCTCGGGGTAGGGCAGAGCTTTCAGCAGCACCGTGTTGATGACGGAAAAAATCGCGGTGTTCGCGCCGATGCCCAACGCCAGCGCCGAAATGGCCGTGGCGGTAAACCCCGGGCTCTGCCGAAACATGCGCAGGGAGTGCTTCAGGTCTTGCAGAAATGTTTCCATGAGCGGCTCAGGAGAATAGACGTTTCAAATGGCCGGTCGTTTGCCAGGCAACGCCGAGACGGTAAACGATTTGGAATAATCGGGTTCGACAGGAGAAATCCGTGCGTCTGATCGTCTTGCTGGCAACTTTCATTCTCGCAATATCTTCCGCCTCCGCCGCCATTCTGCGGGCCGGCACCGCGAAGGCCGACATTACGCCGCCCAGTAGCGAACCGCTGTGGGGCTATGAGAGCCGGACCAAGCCTGCAACCGGTACGCTCGATCCGCTCTTTGCACGCGTACTCGTGCTGGAAGTGGGTGACAAACGGCTGGCGCTCGTGACGCTCGATCTCGGCAGAAGTTTCGGACCGGCATCGCTCGACCGTCTGCGCGACTCGGCAAAGCGCTCGAGCCGCATTTCTCTCCTGCTTGTGGCCGCCTCCCATACGCACAGCGCTCCGGTTATTGCGGATTATTACAAGAACGGCCCGCCACCTTGGGAACGTACCGCGCTCGAAAAGATTGAGCGTGCAATCCAGCAAGCCGCCGACGGGCTGGCCGAAGCGCGGATCGGAACCGGAACCGGCGTGGCGTACATCGGGCACAATCGCTTGCGCGTAAATGCCGACGGATCGGTGAGCTGGTTTGAGCGTAATACAACGCGCATTCCAACTTCGCCCGTGGATCCGACAGTTTCGGTCATGCGCGTAGACCGCGCCGACGGCACCCCGATGGCGGTATTGACCAACTACGCCTGCCATCCCGTGGTGTTTGGCGCCGACAACCTGCAATATTCGGCCGATTTTCCCGCAGCCTTCAACCGGAAAGTGGAAGAGCGGTTGGGCGCGCGCGTCCTCAGCTTCTTCCTTCAGGGCGCGCCCGGCGATATCAATCCTTTCCACGCCGTGACGCCCGTTGAGCAGGATGCCGTGAAACTTCGCGATTGGTCGGGCGACCGGCTGGGTCAAGAGGCCGCGCGCGTGGCAGCCGGAATTCGTACGGAAAAAACCACGGAGCCGAGCCTGGATTTTTCCGAAGAGACCTTGACGCTCCGGTTGCGCTGGAACGAAGAGAAATTCCGCGCGGCTCTCCTCAAGTTTCTCGGTCCGGAGGGAATGGAAGTCTACGGCGCGCTCGTCAAATCCGAGTTTCCAGTTCCGGTCGCGACGGTTCTGATCAACCGTCAAATTGCGTGGATGACCATGCCCGGTGAGCCGTTCGTCGACCTGCAAATGAACTGGCGCGATCGTTGTCCGGCGGCGACCGCCTTTCTGCTCGGTTACACCAATGGCTACTACGGCTATTTCCCCACGATCGCAGCGGCGGCGCGCGGCGGCTATGGCGCGGCGAGCGCGGCCACGTGGTCCGAGCCCGGAGCGGGGGAGCGCATGGTGGATCGCGCCGTGATCAAAGTTTTCGAAATGCTGGGACGGCTGACCGACATGCCAGACGACCTGAAGCGCGACGTGTACAAGTGACTTATCATCGATTTATGGAACGTCGCAAGTTTCTTCAGGCCGCCGCGGCGGCCCCTGTCGCTCTTGCCGCCGAACTGCACTCGGACGTGCCCAGGTATCGCGTCGTAAGCCGGTTTCAGCCTTCCGCGCATCCTGGAATCCCCGGACTTTACCCCGCTACGGTGGCGCGCGTTCACGCCGAAAAATCGATCGAAGCGCAATCGGAAAAAATAGACACGCCGGTGGTTCGCGAAATGATCTCGCGCGGCATGCGCTCGCTCACCGGAGACGCCGACGCGCGCGATAGCTGGGCGCGTTTCTTTCTGCCGGCGGACATAGTCGGCATTAAGGTCAACTGCTCGGGTGCGCCAAACATCATGTCTGCGCCGGAAGTTGTGGGCGAGATCGTACGGAATCTCGGAGTCGTGGGCGTTAAGCCCGAGCAGATCTGGATCTATGAGCGCTTCCAGAATCAGGTCGACACCGTCCACTACGACCGTTATGTTCCCGCCGGCGTCCACATCTGGACCGCCGAACGTTCCCGCGGCGCCATCCTGAGCTACGATCCGAAAACGTATGTCGACGTGAATTTCTTCGGTGAGGACGACACGCGCTCCAACCTGATCCGCCTGATCTCCGAAAATTTCACCAAGATCATCAACGTGCCGAACATGAAGGATCACGGCGCGGCGGGCGTCACCGGTTGTCTCAAGAACATCGCGTACGGTAGTTTCTCGAACGTCGCGCGCTCGCACTCCGGATTCAAGAGCAACACGTACTCGTTCATCGGCACGCTGGCGACCGTGGAGCCGCTGCGCTCGCGCACCGTGCTGCAGATTATGGATGGCCTGCGCGGCGTGTGGCACGGCGGGCCGTTTTCGCCCACGCGGAAGTTTCGATTTTTTCCGAAACAGATGATGTTCGGCACCGACCCCGTGGCCATCGACCGCCTGCTGATCGACGTGATCGACGGCAAACGAAAAGCCGAGAACGCCACCTCCGTCTGGGACCGCTCGATGGCTCACATAAAACCCGGCAACGGGTACGACGACAATCCCAGCATCGACCGGTTGGTTCGCGAACCCGGCCACATTGAATACGCGTCGAAGCTGGGGCTCGGAGAATACGACATCCGGAAAATACAGGTCAGGAATATCGAACTCTGATGCTGAGCTTTTTATTGGCCGCGCTCCTACCCGGCTTGTACTGGGACCAGGACGCGGCGACGGCGGACGCAGTGAAGCAGGCCGGCGTCGAACAACTTTTTGTGGCTCCCGATCAGGTAGCCGCGTGGAAGTCGGCCGGATTCGAAGCGCAGGCGTTCGACTCTTCGCGCCGCGTAAAGCTTCCGGTGCCGGGAGTGCAATACCGGATGGATGTGGCATCGGCCACGAGAATTCCCTGGATCGATGCCAACGGCTGGCGATTCGCGCGCCACTCCGACCGCCCGTACTACTACGATGTCCCGCGCGGAAAGGCCATGCTTGCCGCAGCCGAGGCGTACGCGTATGGCGCCGACGCGGTGGTTCATCCCGACCCGCAAGATCTGGAACTATTCGGGCGGATGCTAGGCTTTTTGCGCAGGATCGACCAGCCGCCGCTGCCGGCCATGGCGAACATCGGCATCATCGACGACTCCTCCGCGCAAACCGGCGAAGTTCTGAACCTGCTCGCCCGCCGCAATCTGCTGTTCCGCGTGATTCCCGCGCCCGATCCGAAATTCGATCTCAACGTTAAGATCGGCGACCAAGATTATCCCAGGTCCGAGGCCGCGAATCCTGCGGCTTTCAGCATGACGATCCGACAGAAACTCACCGATGAGAAACGCCTCGTGCGTCTGTTCGGCAGCGACGTCGTGCTCGCGCGATTAACCGGCGACGGTACGCGGCTCCGGCTGCATCTCATCAATTACAGCGACCGAAAAGTGGAGGGCCTGCGCATTCGCGTGCGCGGCGAGTACCCGCACGGCAGGCTGGCGGCTTTTGATGTGAAAAACGCGGAGCTGGCGGATTACGCCGCCGCTGACGGAGTAACCGAGTTCACGATTCCTGAAATGAATGTGTACGCAGTTATAGATCTCAACAAATGACCATGCCTATTTCGAGAAGAGAATTTATCGGCGGGACGGTTGCGGCGCCCCTGCTGCTCATTGCGCAGAAACCTCCCTCGCGCCCGAAGCTGGCTGCCGTATGCACCATCTATCACCGCATGTCGCACGCGCAGCATATCGTCGATCGTTTCCTCGACGGCTACGGCTGGAACAGCACGCATCACCATCCGCCCATGGATCTGGTTGCGTTGTTCGTCGATCAGGTCGGCAATGACGATCTCAGCCGCGAACGCGCCACGCGTTATCCGCAGATGAAAATCTATCCGACCATTGCTGAAGCGTTGACGCGCGGAACCGGCAAGCTGGCGGTGGACGGCGTCGTCCTGGTCGGCGAGCACGGCCATTACGAGCGCAACGAAAAGGGGCAAACGAAATATCCGCGCTACGAATTTTTTCAGCAGATCGTCAAAGTGTTTCGCGCGAGCGGCCGGTCCGTTCCTGTATTCAACGACAAGCATCTTTCCTGGAACTGGGATTGGGCGAAAGAGATGTACGATACCTCGCGCGACCTCAAGTTCGCCTTCATGGCCGGCTCCAGCCTGCCCGTGACGTGGCGGACGCCGTCGCTCGAAATGCCCGCGGGCGTGCGCGTCCGTGAAGCCATGTGCGTGTGCTACGGCGGCGTGGACAGCTACGATTTTCACGGCCTCGAAACCATGCAGTGCATGGTGGAGCGCCGCAAGGGTGGTGAGAGCGGCGTCAAATGGCTGCAGGCGTATCGCGGCGAAAATTTCTGGAAGGCGCACCAGGCGGGCGTGTGGCCGCATGATCTGGTCGAAGCCGCTCTCTCGCGAAGCCACACGCTCACGCCGGCTCGTGAGGGCTTCAACGACATTTTGCCGACCCTCGACGACATGCGCCGGATCGTCAAGGACCCTGTCGCCTATCGTTACGAACACGCCGACGGCCTCCACTCGACCATGCTGCTCATGAGCGGTCTGGTGAGCGATTTCAATTTCGCCGCCCGTATCGAGGGCCGCGCGGAACCTTTCTCGACGCAGATGTATCTGCCCATGCCCGACGGCCGCACCACGCTCGCCAATTTCTTCACCCCGCAGGTCAACAATATGGAAAAAATGTTTCTCACCGGCCGTCCGGCGTACCCGGTCGAGCGCACGCTGCTCACCACCGGATTGACCGCCGCCGGAGTCGAGAGCCTTTTCCGCAACCAGACGCGTTTCGATACGCCGCATCTGGCCATCCATTATCAGGCCACCAAGGAATCGACGTTCTGGAGAACCTGATGCCCACACGGATTGCGGTCGTCACCACCGTTTATCGATACCTCACGCACGCGCAGCATGAGGCGGACCGGTTTCTCGTGGGCTACCCCCACAACGGCAAATGGCATCGCCCGGATGCCAAGATCGTGTCGCTCTACGTCGACCAGAAACCGGAAGGCGATCTGAGCGGGGCACGCGCGACAGAGTTCGGCTTCAAGGTCTACCCGACCATTGCGGAAGCGCTGCGCTGCGGCGGCGAAAAGCTTGCCGTCGACGCTGTCCTGATCATCGGCGAGCACGGCGATTACCCGCGTAACGAGAAAGGCCAGGTCCTCTACCCCCGCTACGAATTTTTCAAACAGTGCGTAGATGTCTTCGAGAAAGACGGCCGGGCAGTCCCGGTTTTCAACGACAAGCACCTCTCGTACAGTTTCGAGAAAGCCAAGTGGATGGTGGACGCTTCGAAGCGGCTCAAATTTCCGATGCTGGCGGGATCGTCGCTGCCCGTGACCTGGCGGCTTCCGGATATCGAGCTGGCGCTGGGCTGCGAGATTGAGGAAGCACTGATGGTCGGCGTCGGCGAGTCGGATCCCATGGATTATCACGCGCTCGAAGCCATGCAATGCATGATCGAGCGGCGCAACGGCGGAGAGACCGGCGTCAAGGCCGTTGAGATGATCGAAGGCGAAGCAGTCTGGAAAGCCGGTAATGACGGCCGCTGGTCGAAGGAACTGCTGACCGCGGCGCTCTCGCGCAGCGATACACCGCAAGGCCTGACGGTGAAGGATGGCCGCACGCAGGACCTTGTGCATAACGGCGAGCTGCCTAAGCTGGTCAAGGACCCCGCGGCTTATTTCATCGAATATTCGGACGGCCTCAAGGCCACGCTGCTGATGCTGAACGGCGCGTTGACGGACTTCAACTTCGCCGCGCGGGTCAAAGGGCTGGGATTGCAGTCCACACAATTCCTGCTGACGCCCACCCCCAACGTGACCTACTCCGCGTGCCTGATGGGCAAAGTGGAGGAAATGTTCACCACCGGCAAAGCGCCGTATCCGGTCGAGCGTACGCTCATCGTCAGCGGGATTCTCGAAAGCTGCCTGACGTCGCGCATCCAGGGCCACAAGCGCCTCGAGACCCCGCACCTGAACGTTCGCTATCAGGCGCCGCGCGACAGCCAGCACTGCCGGGCGTGAGAGACGCTCATTCCCCTATCCACTTTTCGAACGCCTCCAGCACATTCCGCCCGCGATACACCACCGTCCGCGGCGCAACCGATTTTCCTTCGTTGCTCTGCGCCGCCGCCGTCACCCCCGGTGCGGCCGGATAATACTCGAACTTCATCTCGACCGGTCCTGAAATTTTCCACGGCGTAAACTCCCGCACGCGCGTCACAGCCCGTCGGGCGGCGGCCTGGATCAGCGCCTTCGCTTCGGCGTGCGAAAGGCTCAATGTCGATTCCTTGCCCACCAGCCGCTTTACCGCGGCCGTTTCCGCCTTCGGCTGGAGCGTCAGCATTTCCTCGCAAGCCGCCTGGTCGCCGGAAAGCATGATGATCGGAATGTTGAAATACCCCGCAATCGCCGCCGTCTGTCCAATCTCGCCCACCGCCCGGCCGTTGATGAAAATGTTCTGCACGCTGAAGCTCTGCGAATGCGCCAGCACGCCTCCTTTTGCGCCCGCCATGGGGTGCTGGCCGATGAACATGATGCCGTCGTAGAGTTTCTCGGCCAGATAGTAGTTGGCCGGGGTGGATGCGCCCTGTATGAGGCGCGCGCGCGGGTGGATTTCATCGATGGCCAGTGAGCGGCTCCCATCGTGCCCGTCCCAGATCACGATTTCGCTCGCGCCGCCTTCGAGGGCGCCCGTCACCGCGGCGTTGACTTCGCCCGTCAGCAGGCGCCGCGTCTCCTCATACCGGCGTTGGCCGGGCAACAGTTGTTCCTGGGCGTGATTGACGCCGCCTACGCCCTCCATATCCGTCACCATGAGGATCTTCGGTCCCTGCGCCGCGCCGATGCCCAGCGCCACCCAAAAGGTCAGTAATCGAATCATAAGGTTTCCCGCTCGCGATATTGTATCGTCTCGAAGAGCTGAAAAATCTCGAAAACCCTCGACGCGGCGCGCGTTCCATGGTATTCTTCCGACCGGCCAAGAACTTTCCCCCTGAGAATTGAGTCCGATCAAAGGAGAGCACTATGGCAGCAAAACGCTTGACGCAGTCGCAAATAGTGAAGGCGCTCGCCGAAAAGGTTGAGGTGAGCAAAAAAGCCGCGCGGGAGCTTCTGGAACATCTCACCAGCACCGCGATCGGCGAGGTGAAAAAGAACGGCATCTTTGTAGTTCCTGGAATCGGCAGGCTGGTGCGTGCCGATCGTAAGGCCCGGATTGGCCGAAATCCGGCAACCGGCGAATCCATCAACATTCCGGCGAAAAGGGTGATCAAGTTCCGGGTGGCAAAAGCCGCCAAGGATGCGATTGTCCCGCCAAAGGCCAAAAAAGCGGCAGCCGGGTAGAACCGTCGCAACAGGTTGCTAGTCAGCGCGTTTGCTCTGTGGCAGATCAGCGAAGGAGCGGCTCGGGCGTCCGCGCCCGCCCGGCCGTTAGCTGAGCGGGTCCGCTAAGGCAGGCCTACCTGTCGGACAACATCGGCGAACCGCGGATCTTGCCGCAGGTTGTCGAAGGCCGGGTCCACCTTGAGATAAATCAACCAGATAGACCGGTCCCCCAGCGATTTTCGAAGCGACTGAAAGGCGTCGTCTTTGTTGCCCAGCGCCCCGTGGATGGCCGCGATCGACATCGGCTGCACGTAAGTGCGCGTTGAGCGATCGATCAGATCCTGCAGAATTTTCCGAGCCTCGGCTGCGTCTCCCGCCCGTGCATATGCGCGCCCCAGGGCCGCGAGTTCGTTGCTGTCGCCTTCTGAAAGCTTCAGGGCCTGCTGCAACTCAGCGATGGCCTCGCTGTAAGCGCCTTTCTGCTCATAGGCACGTCCCAGAAAGAGGTGCGCCCCCACAAATTGGGGATCCATGACAATCGCCCGGCGGCTCTGCTCAATAGCCTCATCATTCCGGCGCGCGTAGTATAGCGTCGAAGCCAGGGCAACATTGATGGGTAGGGATGCCGGTTCCAGGTCCATCGCTCTCTTCACGCTCGCGCGCGCCTCTTCGGGACGGCCGCGGACGGTGAGGTATTCGGCGTACCATTGGTGGGCGGTGGCGTAGTTTGGATTCAGTTCAATCGAGCGCTTGAACTCCTTTTCCGCTCCGGCCCAATCCCAATCCAGCGTCAGGTCAGCCCAACCGAGTGAAGCATGGGCTTCGGCAATAGTGTCATCAATCTCCAAGGCCTTCATGGCCGCCGTCTTGGCCCGCGGCATAACCTCCCTGGCGGGCAGTACGTTGTAGTCTGCCAGCAGTGCGTAGGAATCCGCCAGGCCGGCATATGCAAGGGCGTAGCGCGGGTCTTGATTGATCGCCTGCTGGAAGAATTCGATGGCCCTCTGCATCCCCTCGAGACTTCGCTTATTCCACTGGTAGCGGCCTTGCAGGTAGAGGGCGTAAGCCTCGGAGTTTTCGGTATGGTGTTTGACCAACCGCTTCTTGTCTTCACCACTGAGCCGAATTCTTAATTTATCCGAGATCTCCTGCGCAATATCTTCCTGGATCGACTGGATGTCGGTCAGCTTGCGATTATACTGTTCGCCCCAGATCTGGCGATTCGTACCCGCATCCACGAGTTCCGTGCTCACGGAAAGCTGATCGCCGCGGCGAACCAGTCTCCCGAGCAGTACGGCCTGTACCTTGAGTTCTCTTCCCGCTTTCTGTGGATCGATGTCCGGCCCCTTATAACGAAAGACCGAACTGCGGGACATCACGCTGAAGTCGGGCAGCCGGGCGAGGCTGTTGATGATGCTTTCCGTGATTCCATCGCTCAGGTAGTCCGTATTTGGATCCTGGGTCGCATTGACGAAGGGCAGTACCGCGATGGAGCGAAGGGCTGCGGGGCGCAAGGCCCACCAGAGAAAGCCAGCCCCTGCCAGCACCAGCACGACGGCCGCAATGGCGATCAAATACTTTATGAGCGACCGTGACGCGGGGGCTGTGGCCGCGGGAGACGACTGCGGGATTCCAGTACTGGTTGAAATGGTGCGTAAAGCAAACGCCAGGTCCCGGGCCGACTGAAATCTCTCTTCCGGTTTTTTTTCGAGACAGTGGGATATGATCCGGTCGAAGTCCGGCGGAATCTGCGCGCCCGTATCTAACAGGTCCGGCGGATCATCCTGAAGCGTGGCCGACACCGACTCCGCGGCCGTTTTGCGCGCGAACGCCTTCACCCCTGAAACCATTTCGAAAAGAACACAGCCGAGTGCGAAAATGTCGCCGCGGCGATCGACTGGTTCTCCCCGAAGCTGCTCGGGCGACATGTACCCCATCGAGCCCATCACGGACCCGATCACGGTATTGACCGGTTGCGTTTCAGCGGATTGGTCCGGGACCTCGGGTGTCTCCAAGCGGGTCACCCGCGCGATGCCGAAGTCCAGCACTTTTACCCGTCCATCAGAAGTCAGAAAAATATTTTCCGGCTTGACGTCCCGGTGCACAATGCCTTTGGAATGCGCGGCGAAAAGGGCATCGGCAAGTGTGGCGCCGATCTCCGCGGCTTTGCGCCACGCAAACGTCGAGCGCCTCAAACGGGCGCGCAGCGTCTCCCCCTCAAGCAGTTCCATGACCGCGAAATACACACCGTGGTCATTGCCGAAGTCGTGAATCGACAATATGTTAGAGTGTGAGATCGCCGCGACAGCTTTGGCCTCGCGCTCGAACCGGGTTAACGCTTCCGGATCTTTCTCGAACTGTTCTGGAAGGACCTTGATGGCAACTTCGCGGTCGAGCCGCAAATCCCTGGCTCGATAGACTTCGCCCATACCTCCGGCTCCAAGGTGGGACACGATCTCGTATGAGCCAAGGCGGCTACCTGGGGTAAGAATCATCTGGCTTGCGAATAGGGCAAGACTTAAGCTAGTTTACCTCAAGCTGGGCTTGTATCGACAGTTCGCCTGAAGCAGTTAGGAGTACGATACGCGAAAAATAATGTTACAGACGTCCCGAGAAGGGAGCGGCCCGACGTGAAGTTGCTGATGAAATCCTCAATGATCCTCATTTGCCTGGGGTTGCTGCGCATGCCGGCGCCCGTTCTCGCGCAGGCGCCGAACTCCGCCGAATCGAACGATCTGATAAAAGCGCTGCTGGCGCGGGTCGAACAACTGGAGAAACGCGTGGCTGAGCTGGAGGGCCGCCCGGCACCTTCGCCGACCCCCGCGCCCGAGGCGCCGGAAGCCGTTGCCCCACCGCAGCCTCCCGAAGCACCACCGAGCCCGCCGGAAGCCCCGCCGGGCGAGCCGGTGACCGCGCCGCAGGTACACATGGGGCACCCTGACGAGCAGGGTTCAGCGCCTGTCTCACATATCGCCGGCTTCAGCGATTTAAACTTTTCCACGACTGATCGGCACGGGGCTCGCAGCGGGTTCAACGAAGGCCAGTTCGTCCTGCACCTCAACTCGAGGCTCTCTTCAAAAGTTGTTTTTTTTGGAGAACTGAGCTTTTCGGCGCGAACCGATGCCGGCACCGGTTTGCCACCTGCAACCGGGTTCAACGCCGAAGTGGAGCGCGCAATGGTTCGTTTTGATCAGAGTGATTACCTCAAGGTTTCCTTCGGCCGGTATCACACGCCCATCAATTACTGGAACATGACCTTCCATCACGGGCAGTGGCTGCAAACCACAGCCAGCCGTCCGGAGATGGTGCAGTTCGGCGGCAGCTTTTTGCCGATCCACTTTGTGGGGACGCTGGTCGAAGGAGTGCTGCCCGCCAGCGGCCTGAATCTTAACTACAATCTGGGCCTGGGAAATGGCCGCAGCTCGGTGATCAGCAGAGCCGGTGATTGGGGCGACATCAACAACAATCGGGCCTGGCTGGTCACGCTGTTCAGCCGGCCGAACCGTCCCTACGGGCTTCAATTCGGCGGCTCGGTTTATCGAGACAAGATCACCCCGATTGCCGGCCGCGAATTCCGCGAGTGGATTCAGACGGCTCACCTGGTCTGGCAAAAAGAAAACCCGGAATTGATTGCCGAATTCTCCAACGTCTCGCATCAGGAGGTGGGCGGGCCGTCGCAGTCCAACAGCCAGGCGTGGTACGTGCAACTCGGCTATCGCCTGCCGGGACTCCAAAAGCTCTGGAAACCGTACTACCGGTTCGAGTACATTCACATCCCCGCCGGCGATACGCTTTTCCGGGCGGTGCCCAGTCTCGCGGGTTCCACAATCGGGGTACGATACGATATATCGAGCTTCGCGGCTTTGAAATTGGAATATCGTAACCAACGCCGGCCCGGTGAGCCCCGCGTGAATGGTGCATTTGCGCAAACGAGTTTTACTTTTTAGGTCCCATGCGCCGGTCAACAGTATTCTCAAGGTTTCGGTGCTCCATTCTGTTGTCGATGTTGCTGGCCGTCTTGTTGCCAGTGCCGGCAACTTCGGTAGGCGCCGACGTGGTGATCGCGGTGAACGCCAACGTTCCCATCAACAACATCAGCTTCGGCGAACTAAGAAGAATTTTTCTCGGGGAGCGCCAGTTTTGGTCCTCCAACCTGCGGATCTCGGTGCTCATGCACGCGCCGGTGGCCCGCGAGCGCGAAGTTCTGCTGAAGACCGTTTATGAGATGAGCGAGGCGCAGTTCCGGCAGCACTGGATCGGGAAAGTTTTTCGCGCCGAAGCCTCCAGCGCGCCGCAGACTTTCTATTCGGATGAAGAAATTCTCGGGGCCCTGGCAAGCATTCCCGGTTCCATTGCCGCCGTGGAGGCCGCACGAATCCCCAGAGGTCTGAAGGTGATCAAGGTTGACGGTCATCTTCCGGGCGAAGCCGGATACCGGTTGCGCTAGGTTCTTTGAACCTCGAGTCCTGACATGCATCCGCTTCCAAAGGCGGATGAGAAAGCCTACGTTTGCCCCTGCGAATCCGGAGCTGACACCATGAGAGATTTCAATAGCCTGTCGGAAAAGGAAATCCTTGCGCTGGCCGTATCCCTCGAAGAGGAAGACGAGCGCATCTACGCGGATTACGTCGAAAGTATGCGCGAGGACTATCCCGCTTCGGCGGCCGTGTTCGAAGGCATGCGCGTCGAGGAGTCCGGCCACCGGCGCCGGCTGATCGAGCTTTACCAGGAGAAATTCGGCGAGCACATTCCCTTGATCCGGCGGCAGGACGTTAAAGGGTTCGTCGCCCGTGAACCTGTATGGCTGCTCTTTCCTCTCAATTTGAATAGGGTGCGTACGCAAGCCAGCGCCATCGAGATGGAGACGCGGCGGTTTTACGAGCGCGCCGCCGCCAGGACGCAGGATGCAGGTATCCGTCAACTGCTCGACGACCTTGCCCAGGAGGAGCGGTCGCATTCGGATCGCGCTCAGAAACTCGGCCGGGAAAAACTCGGCACCGGAACTCGCCATGAGGAAGAGGAGGCGCGACGGCGGCTGTTCGTCCTGCAGGTGGTGCAGCCGGGACTGGCCGGGCTGATGGACGGCTCGGTCTCGACGCTCGCGCCCGTGTTTGCGGCAGCTTTTGCCACTCGCAATAGCTGGTATGCCTTTGCCGTCGGTCTGGCCGCCTCGCTCGGCGCCGGAATCAGCATGGGTTTTGCGGAGGCGTTGTCGGATGACGGCAATCTCACGGGCCGCGGCCACCCGCTGATGCGCGGAGTGATTTGCGGCGTGATGACTGCCGTGGGAGGCATCGGCCACACGCTGCCTTATCTGATTCACGACTTCAAGATCGCAACCGGGGTTGCGGTTGTCGTGGTGCTGGTCGAGCTGCTGGCCATTGCCGCGATTCGGAATCGCTACATGGGCACGCCGGCGTTTTCCGCCGTCATGCAGGTTGTGCTCGGAGGACTGCTGGTGTTCGCCACCGGAGTATTGATCGGAAATTCATAAAAGGATTTGGTAATTATCCCATCTAGACAAGTACCGCATTAGCCTGATAAACTCTTGGCCGATGCAACTGCAACTTCCAGAACATTTCCTGTCCGCTAATCTATTCGCTTGCGAAAAAGTTCTTTTGGAAAAGGACGGCGTCGCTAGCATCATCAGGGTTTTCGACGCCATTCATTTCGCGGTTCCAGTTGGTTTGAGCCCAGAGCAGGGCAAGGTCGATATGAACCTATTCGCTCAAATCA
>Ga0070696_100001571_pt1 | contig 14959 bp, 14 predicted proteins | sample KBSK1253metaG_FD_65474 | JGI IMG/M metagenome (GOLD analysis project Ga0070696, IMG submission 65474) | Corn, switchgrass and miscanthus rhizosphere microbial communities from Kellogg Biological Station, Michigan, USA - KBS K1-25-3 metaG | ecosystem: Host-associated > Plants > Roots >... | reverse complement strand
ACGTAATCGCGCTCGGGCAGTACCCGGGTTCCGAAGTAGAGCGTGTCGGGGTTGTCGAGGCCCATCTTGGTGAATGGGCCGGTGCCGCTGTGCAGGAACGGATGGTCCCGCTCGTAGTCGAACGCCACGTGCGTACATGCCGCGATGCAGCCTGCGAGGTACTGCAGGCCTTCCAACAGATCGGCTTCAGATTCGATGTGGGGGGCTTCGGCGACCAGTTTCTCGGCCTCGGCGATCGCCTCGAGCAGTGGCTGCGAATACACGCCATCGAAACTAGAACGCGTTCTAACGATAGTCAATATATCGACCGCGTCGGTACATATATGGAATCGCGAGGTACCCTCCTCGCGTGTCCGCCCCAGAGTCCGCAGGCCGCGCGTCGCCGCCCACCGAACGGGTGGTCCGCATCCTCGATTTCCTCGCCGGCCGTCCTGAGGAGCGGTTCGGGCTGTCCGACCTGGCCCGCAGGCTGGGGCTGAGCAAGCCGACCTGCCTTGGCATCGTTACGTCGCTCACCGATGCCGGCTACCTGGTCCGAGACCCCGGCGACAAGACCTACCGGCTGGGTCCGTCGCTGATCACGCTCGGACACAAGGCGCAGGAGTCGATGCGGGTCAGCCCGGCGGCGCGCGAGGAGCTGCGCCGGCTGTCGGCGCGCTTCGGGGTTACGGCGGCGCTGTCCGGCGTGATCGACGACCGGATCACACTGCTGGACCTGGTGGCGCCCGCAGGCGCGCAGCCCGGCGTCGAGGTCGGCCAGAGTTATCCTTTCGCGCCGCCGGTCGGGCTGATGTTCGTGCTGTGGGATGACGAGGCGGAGCGCGATTGGCTCGCGAAGGAGCCGACGATCCCGCTGCGGACGAACACCGACCGGCTCAACCGCGTGATCGCGGTGTGCCGCGCCGACGGTTATCTGGTCGAGTGCCTCACACCGGGCGGCCGACGGCTCTATTCGTTGATGGCGGGCATGTCGAGCAGCCTGCCCGACGAGCTACGGGCGCTGCTGGGCGAGTTGGTGTCCGATATCGGTGAGCGAGTGTATCTGCGCGGCGAGAACGGTGGGCGCAGGCGCCACGACATCAGCGTGATCTCGGCGCCGGTGTACGACCACTATCAACGTCAGGTCATGGTCGCGTCGATGCACATCGGAAAGTCGTTGACAGACAGCGAAATCGCCGAACGGGCGCGCGCCCTGGTCGCCACCGCCGACGCGGTCACAAAACAATTGGGCGGCGTGAAACCGGCACGCTAGTAGGCGTAAGTGTTGGCCGGCTTGTCGATGCGCGTCACAGCCGACACCGCCATCGTCGGGATGAAATTTGTTGATATCGAGGACGTTCCAGGGACGACGGTGCCTTCCAGTTGCAGCCAGGTGTCCTCGGGGTAGCCGGCCGCCTCAGCGACCGCAGCGCCGGAAAGATGGATGCGGGCGAGCTGAGCATCCGCAGCGCAGCAGACGATGACAACGCGGCCCAGGTCGGTGCTGTCGGGGTAACGCAGCGTAAAGCCGGTGATCGTGATCAACCGACCGTCAAGGCTGTTGGTCGAATCGGCCGCCGCCCGCATGACCACGTCTGGGATCGGCACCGTGGGTGCGCGGCCACCAGGCAGTGGCGGAAACGCCCTTCGCGCAGGCTCGGTGGCCGCGAGGGTTTCGGGCGCGGTGCCCTGCGCACCGAGCGGCGGCGGCACGACGAATGTCGTCAGGGCTATCGGCACCAGCAGCAGCCACACCAGCCATGGCCGATGCGTATGCCCGTGATCCTCCGCTGGTGCATGACGAAGGTCGCGAACGATCGACGCTACCGCGAGTGCAATCAACACGGCGGCCGCTGCGAGCAGCCACGGCAGCAGCGACGGCTTCACGAAGTGCAGATAGGTGCCCTTGATCACCATCACCACTGCGCTCAGCCCCACGAGCAGGACAACTGTGTTCTGCGTGCCCCGGCTCACCGCGCACCGCCGAGGAACACCAGTCCGACGATGGTCGCGACGACCGTGGCGACCACGAAAGTCGCCGGACCGAATCTGAGCGCGAACGGCCTGCCGAACAACCCGGCCTGCATGGCCGACAGCTTCACATCGACGGCCGGGCCGACGACCAGAAACACCAACCGCGGCAGCAGCGGCAGCATGGTCAGGCTGGCGGCGACAAACGCGTCGGCCTCCGAGCACAGCGCCAGCACGACGGCAAAGAGAGCCATGGTCAGCACACCGAGGACGAGGTGGCCTGCGAGGTGCTGAAATACCCAGGCCGGCAATGCGACTCGCAGCACTGCGGCAGCCGCCGCACCGAGCACCAGATAGGACGCGGCCTGCAGAAAGTCGTGGCGGGCGGCCTCGGTGAACACCGTCCAGCGGGATGTGTCGGTGTCGTGCGGCGTCGGCAAGCGCCGGGTCACCCATTCCGTACGTCCCCAACGCAGCCAGAGCAGGCCCATCGTCAACGCCGTGATCAGCGAGGCCACGCAGCGGGCGAGCACCATCGCCGGCTGGCCCGGGAAGGCCACGGCGGTGGCCACCAGCACCACCGGGTTGATGGCGGGCGCGGACAGCATGAACGTCAGCGCGGCGGCACCCGAAACACCTTCACCGAACAGGCGCCGCGCCACCGGCACGGACCCGCATTCACAACCCGGCAGCGCGGCGCCGCCCACGCCGGCGACCGCGACGGCCATCGCAGGGCGGCGGGGCAGCCAGCGAGCGAGCCGGTCGGCCGAAACGAAGGCGGCGATCAGACCGCTGATCACCACACCGAGCACCAGAAAGGGCAGGGCCTGAACGAATACGCCGCAGAACACCGTCGCGGCCACACTCACATCGGCGTGACGCGTCACGAAAGCACTCATCGCGCCGGCGAATAGCGCCAGCGCGATGAGCGAGGCGAGCAAGACCTCCATCGACCCGATGCGCCGTCGGTGCTCGGTCGGGGCGGCGGTCACCGCCCTATCTTGCCCGCGCTACCTGATTACAGCGTCTGCAGGATCTCCGAGATCGGCGTCGGTGTCACGGTGACACCGCACTGAGCCAAGAGATCAGATGCGGGCTGGTTGATCGCCTGCAGCTCGTTAGCGATCTGAGGATTCCTGTCGAAATACGCCTGGTAAGCCTGCTCAGCCTGGTCGGACGGCTGCTTCGCGATGTCCGTCAGGTCCTGGTTGGTCTGCGGATGCACCGCCAGGTAGGCCGCTGTATTCGCGGACACCGTGCTGGCAGTGGTGGCGATCCCGCTCTGGGTGCAGGAGTCGGGCGCCGCATTGGCGACCGGCATCACGATGGCCGCCGAGCCAAAGGCCAGCAGGCCCCCGGCGAACATGCCGAAAAGGCCGCGCCGCACGGTCGTTGCGGACATATGCATCGAATCACTCCTTCGGTCTGCGACATCAAGTCGCGACCAAAGGCTTAGCCGGTAGGCAGGGCGTTCTAAACGCAGCCATGCATCGTCAGCCGCCGTGGCTACGGCGTCTCCGCAGTGCACGGCGCACGAATCGACTGCCGAGAATTCTTGTTCAGGTCGCCCGCGGTGTTACTGATGAGACGGATGTTGCCGATCAGCTGGTGCTCGCCAACGCGAAGGGCAGCACCTCCGGCGCGCCGGCGGCTCGCACGATGCGGGCCGCCATCGTCAACGTCCACCCTGTATCGGACAGGTCGTCAACCAACAGCACGGGCCCGCCTGCCGCCGCGACGAGTCCTGGATCGGGCGCAAGCCACGATCCGTTCAACGCCGCGACTCGATAAGCCGAATTGGCCGCGGTGACCGGCCTGCGTTCGGGCGCGTACTGCAGGGTGCCGAGGTCGATCAACCTGCCGAGTCGGGCGAGCTCGCGGGCCAGCGACGAGATCAGCAGCGGATGACGATCCGAGTCCAACGCCAGCACGGCGGTCGGCCGGGTGGCCCAATCCCACGACGCCAACACCTTCACCGCGGCCTGCACGACGTCCTCGGACACTTCTCCGTCGGGTTCGTCGAGCAGGTGCCGCAGCCGCGCGCCCCAGCCCAGGTCGGTCAGCCTGCCGATGACGCGGCCGGGTGCGGGACCGTCGCCGATCTTTCCGCTCACGTGCACGCCGAGCTTGCTCAGCCCGGAAGGCCACTGCTTGCGCGGCGTGAGCTCCACTCCCGGCCGCATCAACCGTTGTCTGGTGTCCTGCGCTTCGGTTTCGTCGACGTCGGCGCTGATGTGAACTCCGGTGCAGTTGTCGCAGCGACCGCAGCGCTCGCCCTTACCGAGCTCCGGATCGTCGAGTTGACTGCGTAGGAACGCCATCCGGCAGCCGTCCGTGTCCTGGTAATCGAGCATGGCCTGCTGTTCTCGCTTTCGAGCCTCATCGAGGCTGCGGTAGCGCGGCTCGTCGTAATTCCAAGGCTCGCCGGTGGCGACCCAACCGCCCTTCACACGCCGCACCGCGCCGTCCACGTCGAGCACCTTCAAGACCATCTCCAGCCGGGTCCGGCCGAGGTCGACGAGCGGTTCCAGCGCGGGCGTCGACTGCGGCCGATCGGGTTCGAGGACCCGAATCACGTTGCGCACCATGCTCTCCGACGGGAAAGCGACGGACGCGAAGTACCGCCAGACGTCTTGATCTTCGCGGCCAGGCAGCAGGATCACCTCGGCGGTCGCGGTGGATCGGCCCGCACGTCCGACCTGCTGGTAGTACGCGATCGGCGACGAGGGGGCGCCAAGATGCACGACGAACCCAAGGTCCGGCTTGTCGAAACCCATACCCAGCGCCGACGTGGCGACCAGCGCCTTGACCCGGTTGGCCAGCAGGTCCGCCTCGAGTTCTTCGCGTTCGGCCGCCTCGGTGGAGCCGGAATAAGCCGACACTTGGTGGCCCTGCTCGCGCAGGAGCGACGCGACGTCGTGCGCCTGAGCGACAGTCAGGGTGTAGACGATCCCAGATCCGGGCAGCGAATCAATATGTGCCGCAAGCCAAGCCGCACGCTCGGCCGGATTGCCCGCCTTGACCACCGAAAGCCGCAGCGACTCGCGGTCCAGCCCACCGCGCAGCACGAACGTGTTCTGCTCTCCGACACCCAGCTGGGTTGCGACATCTTCGACCACCCGGTCGTTGGCCGTCGCCGTGGTGGCCAGCACCGGCACATCGGCGCCCAGTTCGCCGATCAGGGTGCGGATGCGTCGGTAGTCAGGCCGGAAGTCGTGGCCCCAGTCCGACACGCAATGCGCCTCGTCCACCACCACTAGGCCGGCATCGCGAGCCAATGCGGGCAGCACCTCGGCGCGAAAGTCGGGGTTGTTCAACCGTTCCGGGCTGACCAGCAGGACATCGAGCTCGCCATCGCGCACGCGATCGTGGATCTCGTCCCAGTCGGCCACATTGCTCGAGTTGATGGTGGCGGCGTGGACCCCTGCCCGTTCGGCGGCGGCCACCTGGTTGCGCATCAGCGCGAGCAGAGGCGACACGATCACCGTCGCCCCGTGCCCCGACGCACGGAGCAGCTTGGCGGCGATGAAGTACACCGCCGACTTGCCCCAGCCGGTGCGCTGTACGACCAGCGCCCGACGACGATGGACCACCAGCGCCTCGATGGCCCTCCACTGGTCGTCTCGCAATCTGGCCGTCGGTCCGGCCAACTGCTCGAGGATCGCCTGCGCGTCATCGCGGGTCGCCATGGCCCGATGATGCCTGGCCGGTCCGACGAGCTTGAAGACGGCAGGCCGTGTGGTTACTTCGCGGGTGCGGCCTCTTGCTCCCGTTTGATCTCGAGTGCGATGTCGATGAGTTGGTCCTCCTGGCCACCGATGAGCTTGCGCTGGCCGGCCCGGTGCAGCAGCTGATGGGCGGGCACGCCGTAGCGCTCGGACTGGCGGATGGCGTGCTTGAGGAAGCTCGAGTACACCCCCGAATAGCCCATGATCAGCGCGTTGCGGTCCAGCAGACATTCGGCCGGCATGGCAGGCGCGACAACGTCTTCGGCGGCGTCGGCGATATCGAAGAAGTCGATGCCGGTCTTGACGCCGATCTTGTCGAAGACGCCGACCAGGGCCTCCACCGGTGCGTTGCCTGCGCCGGCGCCGAACCGCCGGCATGAGCCGTCGATCTGCTTGGCGCCCGCGCGGACCGCCTCGACGCTGTTGGCGACGCCGAGGCCGAGGTTCTCGTGGCCGTGAAAGCCGACCTGTGCGTCGTCACCGAGTTCGGCGACCAGCGCCGACACCCGGTCGGCCACACCCTCGAGGACCAGCGCACCCGCCGAGTCGACGACATAGACGCACTGGCAGCCGGCGTCGGCCATGATCCGCGCCTGCTGCGCCAGCTTCTCCGGCGGGATCGTGTGGCTCATCATCAGGAAGCCGACCGTCTCGAGGCCGAGCTCGCGGGCCAGCCCGAAGTGCTGGATGGACACGTCGGCCTCGGTGCAGTGGGTCGCGATCCGGCAGATCGAGCCACCGTTGTTCTGCGCCTCTTTGATGTCTTCCTTGGTGCCGACACCCGGCAGCATGAGGAAGGCGATCTTCGATTCCTTGGCGGTTTCGGCGGCGAGTTTGATCAGCTCCTGCTCCGGTGTCTTGGAGAACCCGTAGTTGAAGCTCGACCCGCCGAGCCCGTCGCCGTGGGTGACCTCGATGACCGGCACCCCGGCCGTGTCCAGCGCCGCAACGATCGCGTGCACCTCGTCCTTGGTGAACTGGTGGCGCTTGTGGTGAGACCCGTCGCGCAACGACGTGTCCGTGATGCGGATGTCCCAGATGGGGTTGAAGAAGATGTCCGTGCTCATGCCTGACCTCCTTGGGCGGTGGCCGACAGACTCTCTTTGGCGATCTCCTCGCCGACCTTGGTGGCCGCCGCCGTCATGATGTCCAGATTTCCGGCATATGGCGGCAGGTAGTCCCCGGCGCCCTCGACCTCGACGAACGTGGTGACAACGGCCTGGCCGCCGGAGTGGGTCGACGGGTCGTCGAACTGGGGCTCATTGAGCAGCCGGTAGCCGGGCACATACGTCTGCACCTCGGCGACGACGTCGCGGATGGACTGCGCGATCGCGTCGCGGTCGGCGTCCTCCGGAATAGCGCAGAAGATGGTGTCGCGCATGATCATTGGTGGGTCGGCCGGGTTCAAGATGATGATCGCCTTGCCGCGCGCGGCGCCGCCGATGGTCTCAACACCCTTGCTCGTGGTCTTGGTGAACTCGTCGATGTTGGCGCGCGTGCCCGGCCCGGCCGAGACCGAAGCCACCGAGGCAACGATTTCCGCGTAGGGCACATCGACGACGCGAGACACTGCGTAGACGATGGGGATGGTCGCCTGGCCGCCGCAGGTGATCATGTTGACGTTCGGCGCGTCGAGATGCTCACGCAGGTTGGCCGGCGGGACGACGGCGGGCCCGACCGCCGCGGGTGTGAGGTCGATGGCGCGGATGCCCGCCTCGGCATACCGCGGCGCCGCGTCCTTGTGCACATAGGCGCTGGTGGCCTCGAACACCAGGTCGGGTTTCTCGTCGAGACCCAGCAGCCAGTCGACGCCCTCGTGGCTGGTGTCCAGGCCGAGCTTGCGCGCGCGGGCCAGACCCTCGGAGGCCGGGTCGATCCCGACCATCCAGCGCGGCTCCAACCACTCCGAGCGCAGCAGCTTGTAGAGCAGGTCGGTGCTGATGTTGCCCGACCCGACGATTGCAACCGAGGCCCTTTCAGGCATGTGTGCTCCTAGTCATTCGAAACTCAGCCGGACTGAACCTAACCCGGCGAAGTCGGCAACGAAATCGCTGCCGGGAGGTGCATCTATCGCACGCGTGCAGGAACCCGGCAATACGATGTCACCGGCCTTCAGCCGCACCCCAAATCCTTCGACTTTGCGGGCCAACCAGGCCACCGCCGTCACCGGATTTCCGAGCACGGCGTCGCTGCGACCCTTGGCGACCACCTCACCATTGCGGGTCAGCACCGCGTCAATGTTCGTGATGTCGATGTCCTTCGGCGACACCCGGCCCTCGCCCAGGACCCAGCCGGCCGAAGAGGCGTTGTCGGCAATGGTGTCGCACAGCTTGATCTTCCAGTCTCTGATGCGGGTGTCGATCAGCTCGATCGAAGGGGCGAAGGCGGCCGTCGCGGCCAGCACGTCGTCTTCGGTGCAGCCGGCGCCTGGCAAATCGTCGGCCAGGACGAAGCCGACCTCCACCTCGACTCGCGGGTAGAGGTAATTCGCGGACTTGACCGGACGGTCTTCGTAGACCTGCATCTCGTTGAGCAGATGCCCGTAGTCGGGTTCGTCCACGTTCATCATCTTTTGCATGGCCTCGGACGACAGGCCAACCTTGTGTCCCACCACACGGGCGCCTTCTGCGACCCGCTGACGGATGTTGATCAGCTGGATCTCGTAGGCGTCGACCACGTCGATATCGGGGTTTCCGTCGGTCAACGGAGACATTGGGACACGGCTGCGTTCGGCCTGAGCGAGGTCGGCAGCCAGCTGTTCACGCACCTGGACACTGAGCATTGATGCGAAGTCCCCTCGTCTCGTCGACCGGCGCGGTTGTGGGTCAGCCGGGCAATTCTATAACGTGTTCTACATGACTGGTCAGGAGTACGACGTCGTCGTGGTGGGCAGCGGTGCCGCCGGCATGGTCGCCGCCCTCACCACCGCTCACCAGGGACTATCAACAGTAGTCGTCGAGAAGGCCGCACACTATGGCGGTTCCACTGCTCGGTCAGGTGGCGGCGTATGGATTCCCAACAACGAGATCCTCAAGCGCGACGGCGTCACCGACACATCGGAGGCCGCGCGCAAGTACTTGCACGCGATCATCGGCGACGTCGTCGAACCCGAGCGCATCGACACATACCTCGAGCGCGGTCCCGAGATGCTGTCGTTCGTGTTGAAGCACTCCCCACTGAAGCTGTGCTGGGTGCCCGGATACTCCGACTACTACCCGGAGACTGCAGGTGGAAAGCCGACCGGCCGGTCCGTGGAACCCAAGCCGTTCAACGCCCGCAGGCTCGGCGCCGACGAAAAGGGTCTCGAGCCGCCTTACGGCAAGGTCCCGCTGAACATGGTGGTGATGCAGCAGGATTACGTGCGGCTCAACCAGCTGAAGCGACACCCGCGGGGATTGCTGCGCAGCCTCAAGGTCGGTGTCCGCTCGGTGTGGGCGAACGCGACCCGCAAGAACCTCGTCGGCATGGGCCGCGCGCTGATCGCGCCGTTGCGCATCGGACTGCAGCAGGCCGGCGTCCCGGTTCAGCTGAACACCGCGCTCACCGACCTCTACGTCGAGGACGGCATGGTCAAGGGCATCTACGTAAGGGACACCACCGGTCCGGAAACCGCTGAGCCGCAACTCATCCGCGCCCGCCGCGGGGTGATCCTGGGCAGCGGCGGCTTCGAGCACAACGAACAGATGCGGGTGAAGTACCAGCGCGCACCCATTACCACGGAGTGGACCGTCGGCGCGGTGGCCAACACCGGCGACGGCATCCTCGCGGCGGAGAAACTCGGCGCGGCACTGGAGATCATGGAGGACGCTTGGTGGATCCCGACGGTGCCGCTGGAGGGCGCGCCGTGGATCGCGTTGTCGGAGCGCAACTCCCCCGGCGCGATCATCGTCAACGTGGCAGGCAAGCGATTCATGAACGAGTCGATGCCCTACGTCGAGGCCGGCCACCACATGTACGGCGGCCAGTACGGCCAGGGCGCCGGGCCCGGCGAGAACATCCCGGCCTGGCTGGTGTTCGACCAGCAATACCGCGACCGTTATATCTTCGCGGGACTGCAGCCAGGACAACGCATTCCGAAGAAGTGGATGGAATCCGGCGTCATCGTCAAGGCCGACACCCTCGAGGAGTTGGCGACAAAGGCCGGTTTGCCCGTGGACGAGTTGAAGGCGACGGTGGAGCGGTTCAACGGCTTTGCCCGATCGGGGACCGACGAGGATTTTCACCGCGGCGAGAGCGCCTACGACCGCTACTACGGCGACCCGACCAATAAACCGAACCCGAACCTCGGCGAGATCACACACGCGCCGTACTACGCCGCCAAGATGGTGCCCGGCGACCTCGGCACGAAAGGTGGCATTCGCACCGATGTGCATGCGCGGGCTCTGCGCGACGACGGGTCGGTGATCGAGGGGTTGTACGCTGCGGGCAACGTCAGCGCGCCGGTGATGGGTCACACCTACCCGGGACCGGGCGGGACGATCGGTCCGGCGATGACGTACGGGTACCTGGCGGCGCTACACATTGCGGGGAAGAGCTGATGCCGATCAATCTGGACGAGGCGCTGGGCGCGGAACTACCGCCTGCCGAATTCTCTTGGACCAGTAGCGATATCCAGCTCTATCACCTCGGTCTGGGCGCTGGCCAAGATCCGATGGACAAGCGGGAGCTGCGTTACCTGGTCGACGACACCCCACAGGTACTGCCTACGTTCGGCAATGTGGCGCAGAGCTTTCACATGACCGCGCCGCCGTCGGTGAAGTTCCCGGGCATCGACATCGAGCTGTCCAGGGTGTTGCACGCGTCGGAGGCGGTGAGCGTGCCGGCGCCGATACCGCCGAGCGGAACCGGCCGCGCAGTCACCAAATTCACCGACATCTGGGACAAAGGCAAGGCCGCGGTGATCTGGTCGGAGACGACGGTCACCGCGCCCGACGGCGCGCTGCTATGGACCCAGAAGCGGTCGATTTTCGCCCGTGGCGAGGGTGGATTCGGCGGCGAGCGAGGTCCGTCTACCTCATCGGAGCCGCCCCAGCGCGCACCCGACTTCGAACTCTCCATCCCGGTCTCTCCGCAGCAGGCCCTGCTGTACCGGATGTGTGGAGACCGCAACCCGCTGCATTCGGATCCGGATTTCGCTGCGGCAGCAGGGTTTCCGCGTCCGATCCTGCATGGGCTGTGCACATACGGCATGACGTGCAAGGCGATGGTGGACAAGCTGCTAGACGGCGACACGTCGCGGGTCGGGAGCTACGGCGCGCGGTTCGCCGGTGTGGTGTTCCCCGGCGAGACGTTGAAGGCGAGTGTCTGGAAAGAGGGCGACGGCTTCCAAGCGATCGTGACCGCGCCCGAGCGCGATGACGCGGTAGCGCTGGCGAGTGTGGAATTGACGCCTGCCTAACTGGTCGTTTTAGGCATCGACAAGAGCGGGCGGCACGGTTTCAAGAGCGCCGCGTAGCCAGTGGACAGTGCGCTGGATGCCGTCTACGAGTTTGATCGAGGGTTTCCACCCGAGGTCCTCACGGGCTTCTGTGGAATCCAAGGCGATCGCGTGCACCTCACCGGTTCGGGCCGCGGCGTATCGAGGCGGAGACGACACACCGACAGCCGCCGCGACCCTCCGGTACACCTCGTTAACGGTGGTCTGCTCACCGGATCCGATGTTGTAGGTCCCCATAGCCTCTGAAGGCAGCCGAGCGGCGCAGATGAACGCGTCAACGACGTCATCGACATAAACGTAATCACGGACGGCGGTGCCGTCGCCGTAGATGGTGACCGGGCGCCCGGCGATAAGGGCGCCGCCGAAAACCGCGATCGCGCCTGAGAGCCCGTGCGGATCCTGGCGTGGGCCATAGACATTCGCCAGTGCTAGCGAGATCGGGGATATTCCATACATTTCGGCGTAAGCACCCAGATACAGTTCCGCGGCCAGCTTGGCGGCCGCGTGCGGCGACAACGGCTCCACCGGGGTGTCTTCGTTCGCCGGCAAGGATGTCGGCGCCCCGTAGCGCGATGCGCCCGATGCGGCATAGACAATCCGTTCGATGCGCGCGCGCTGGCAAGCTTCGAGCAGATTGATCGTGCCCAGAACATTGTTGCGGGCGTCGCCAATGGGATCGGCCACGGAGCTACGAAGATCCACCTGCGCTGCGAGGTGGAAAACCACGTCCGGGTTTGTGCCGGCGACGATACCGGCGAGCTCCGGTGCCTGGATGTCGGCGCATACGAAGCTGAAACGTGTAAGACGCCGCCCGTTGCACTTGCGCGCATGCGCAAGGTTGGTCGCACTACCCGTGCTCAGATTGTCCACGCCAACAACCTGGTGGCCCTCAGAAAGCAGTCGGTCGACAAGGGTGGAGCCGATGAATCCGGCAGCACCGGTGATCAAGACACGCATTTCACCACTCCGTTTCCGAACCCGGACTAATTCACTCGGACTACTTGTGCCCTCGGGTGCGCATGCACAGTGCCAAGGGCAGTACGCCCCCGCCGTGCGCGGCGGTACAGACGGGACGCAGCGGTGCGCAACGTCTCTGGATAAGGCGCGACGCGGGCGCCTTGCCCGCCCAGCCACGCTTCCAACTCCTCCGTAGTGGTCGTGGCACGAATTGTGAGCCGGGCCAACGAGAAGACACAGTCAAGACTGGAGCTGAACGCGTTCATAGCTGCACACGCAGAGGTGAAGCCCAGCGACTGGACGACACGGCGCGTCTTCGCGCAATGGAAACCGTGTGGGTATGCAAAGCTCGGCACTTCGAACCCCAGGGCGTCCTCCAGCATTTCCCTGGATTGGAGGATCTCGTGGGCGATTGCGCTGGGTGGCAGTGTGTCCAATTGAGGATGGGTGTGGCTGTGTGCGCCGATCTCGACGTTGAGTTCGCACACTTCCGCCAACTGCGACCAGTCCAACATGGGCGCCGGCGGCAGTGCCATGTTGGCTGGGCGGGGACCTCGGCCGCTAAGAGCGCCGGTTGTGAGGTAAACCGTGCTGGGCAGGTAGTGCTCGCTGAGAACTCTTGCCGCGTAGGCGAAGTCTGCGAAACCGTCATCGAAGGTGATGACGATCGGTCGGTGCGGGAGCGGCCTACGACCGGTCAATGCCGCGCATAGCTCGGAGACGGTCATCGCCGTCCGACCACTCGCGGTGATGAGGTCGACGTGGCGCGCAAAGGTCGCAGGAGCCACCGCATACGGCGCGATCCACGGGGCGGGGTCGGCGGAGACAGAGTGGTAGCGCAGGATGGGAACGGTCGTCATCATCCGACCGCGCCTAGATCGGCCATCGTAGGCCAGCGCACCTGCGTGGATTCGATGTTGCGCGGGAACCGAATTCGGCCGACCGCGTAGCCGATGCCTGTCGTGAGCACGCCGACGGCAAGGGCCATCGCACGAGCGATGCCGTCGGGCCGGCCGCTAAGAGCTTCGCCGAGGTTTCGCCCGATTGCCCACGGAATGGTTGACCACACGTAGGACTTCTCGCTCGACATGATCCATTCAGGACCGGCCAGCCCCCTCACCACCGCCTTGGATAGGCCCTCGGCGTAACAACGCGACCGGTAGTACGACCATGTGCTACGGGAACGCGGCACGTGACGCCGAACCACCGCCTTTGGCTCATAGAGGTAGACACCGTCGAGGTGGCGACGCCGTAGGCGAGCGCAAATCTCGGTCTCCTCGCAACCGGGCGTTCGTGTGCCGATCCGACCGAGCCCCGCATCGAAACCACCTGAATCGACGAGGAGCCTGCGCCGCAGGGACATGATCGCACCGCTAAAGCTGGGCACCTGGGTTCGGCCAAGGGGCATGCCGCGGTAACTGCATCCAACGACCCAGTCGAACTCGGGCGGAAACCACTTCGGACGCCCCGGCTGCCAGACAGGGATTATCTGTCCACCGACACCAAGCACGTGTGGGTCCGCATAGGGTGCCGTCAGCACAGCAAGCCAGTTGCGCTCCACGACCGCGTCGTCAACAAAGGCGACGACCTCCGACTCGGCCGCGGCCACACCAGCGTTGCGGGCGCCGGGCAGTCCCTGCTCGTTATCGTTCGGAACAACTTTCACGCCGGGCAACTGGTAGGACGACCTGCGCTGAAGTATGGGATTGTGGTCGATCACCAGGACAATTTCGGCGGGGCGATGGGTCTGCTGCTCGACGGATGCCACGACTGCCTTTAGATCGTCCCATTGAACGTCGCTGTGCGCGCAGATCACTACCGTGACAGTTGGGTGTAGCGCGAGAGTTTCCGGCCTCGCCTCGACCTGCGAAACCAGTTCCGGCCTTGCACCCCTCCCGAGGAGGACGTCGGTGAGTGATCCGTGGACGGCACCGGCGTCAGGGTCTGGATGTGGGTTGCGCAGCAAGTCAACGCGACCGCGAAAAACGTCTGGCACTTGCCGCAGCTGCTTCGATGGTGTCCATTGCCCGAACACGGCCACCTCCTCTGGTACACACCACGGGAACCTCTGGCACAGCAATCAGTTGGCAAATTATCTTAGCTTTGCTATAGGACCGCTGTCGCTGTGGCGTCATGATGTGCGGATAGCACGCTATCACTCGCCGATGCTGCCATCAAGCAAATACCTTAGATAGTTAAAGCCAAAACGGCAATGTGGTCTAAGCTCGGCTGTGCCGCCCTGATCGATTTACTCATTGACATGCCAATATATTCCGCTTGACACATGTTCTAGATAGGGACGGGCTCAACGAAGTCTCTGAACTCTTGGCAACATGAGGATTGCTTGTCCTTTGATCTCAGCGGGTCGCTGAACGATGACCTCATCGTTGCGAAGTCCGACTCGCCAGCATACTCACTGGCTACATCAACGTTGCCGCGACGCACGTTGTCTTCTCTCCTTCTTAGCTGGCTTCGCAGGTCTCATCCCTATCCCTCGCTCGACGCAGATCGCACTTCGTCCCAAGGTGCGGTAGCCAGCCCGCACGGAATTCGCGATCGTGGCAACTGGTCCCTGGTGGCCGGCTCGGCGTCGGCCGAGTGAGCCACCGCGGCGAGGGCGCGCGGCAGGCCGCCGGCGCCGCCGGCGACCACCGACATCCCGCTTGTCGAGGTCGGCGATGGTCGGTCTGGATGCGTGGGTTTACCGCCTGCTGATAGAGGCGGCCACCCCGGGGACGCTGGCTCTCGAGCTGGCGAGCCTGGTCGAACAGGCACAGGATCGGCTCAAGATCGCGCTCAATCCGGGGGTGCAATGGCGGTGAGCGAGGGCGCAAGCCAGACGGACTCGTCGTTTGCCATTAGGTGACTTACCACACTCTGCCGTCGT
>Ga0070696_100001570_pt1 | contig 14963 bp, 14 predicted proteins | sample KBSK1253metaG_FD_65474 | JGI IMG/M metagenome (GOLD analysis project Ga0070696, IMG submission 65474) | Corn, switchgrass and miscanthus rhizosphere microbial communities from Kellogg Biological Station, Michigan, USA - KBS K1-25-3 metaG | ecosystem: Host-associated > Plants > Roots >... | reverse complement strand
ACCCCTGCGCGTTGCGCGCCAGCCCGGTCTCTCGGTCGTCCATATAGTTGCCCGGGTGAGACACCACCCACCGGATCCCCAGGGTGCGGCACCGCGTCAACTCGGCGATGAACGACCGAATGCTCTTGGCGCGTAGCGTGGCGTCAGGCGACGCGAGGTTGATCAAGTAGCTGTCGTGCGCCACCACCATCCCGATCCCGTGGTGCGTCACCTCGGCGCGAAATCGATCCGCCACGGCCGCGTCGAGCACGGGCTCGCGCCACTGGTTCGGCGTCTTCGTGAACAGCTGGATCGCCGTCGCGCCGATCGCGCCCCCGCGCGCCGGGCCCTCGGCGACGCCGCCCTCCGTGGAAACGTGGGCGCCGAGCAGCGTCACCGGGGCTCCTCCGCGAACGCGAGTCGCGAAATGAGCGGGACAAATCGCACGCTTCCCGCGCTGCGCTCCTCGATACCGTGCGGTGTGCGTTGCAATACGACCAGGTCTTGCGACGCGAGGTCACCGATCGGGATGACGAGCCGTCCGCCAGGCGCCAGCTGGGCCAGGAGCGGCTCGGGCACGCGCGGCGCCGCCGCCGTTACGAGGATGCCATCGAAGGGCTCGAACGGCGGTTCCTCGGCCCACCCCGCCGCGCCGTCTCCCAACCGCGTCTCGATGTTGGTAAGGCCGAGGCGCCGGAACCGCTCCTCGGCCTCCACGAGCAGATCGGGGAGCCGCTCGATCGTGAACACGCGGGCGGCGAGATGGGCGAGGATCGCCGTCTGGTACCCCGAGCCGGTGCCGATCTCGAGGATGCGGGCCTTCCGCCCCGGTGCGAGCGACGCGGTCATCAGGGCCACGATATATGGTTGGGAGATCGTCTGGCCGTTGCCGATAGGGAGCGGTCCGTCGTCGTACGCGTTGCGGGCGAGATGCGGCGACAGGAACCACTCGCGCGGCGTCCACGCCATCGCGGCGAGCACGCGAGGGTCACGCAGGCCGCGATGCGCAACCTGGTTCACGATCATGCGACAGCGCGGGCGTCGCGTCTGGGGCGCGGGGCCGCGTGCTTGCCCTGGCATCGCCTGAACTATACCTTGGCCACGCACATCGCGCGCCTAGAGAGAGGGTTTGCCCGACGCCGTGTCGCATCAAATCCTGTTGATCGGTAATGCGGCCGCCCGACCCGAGGGGTTGGAGCGGCTGCTCGTGCGTGGGGGGTTCCAGGTCACGGAAGCCTCCAAGTCCGGCAGCGTCGCGGCCCCCCCAGATCTCCTCCTCTATACGGCAGACCCCGGTGCGGCCGGCCTGGCCGACCAGGTCCGTTCCCTCGTCACCCGCCCCGCGTTCGGAGGGGCGCCGGTGTTCGTGCTCCTGAACGACGGCGGCGCCGAGGCGGTGACCGAAGCGCTGCTCGCGGGTGCTCGCGATGTGCTGCTCGCGCCCGTGCACCTGCCGGAGCTGCACGCCCGCCTCGATGCGCGACTGCGCATCCAGGTGGAGCTGCGCGAGGCTCAGGAAGCGCTGCGCGCCCGCGACCTGCTATACGACATCTTCCAGGAAGTATCGGCCGCGCTCCACGCCGCCGAGATCTTCCAGACGCTGGTGCGGCGTGTCGGGCAGGCGTTCGGCCTGTCGCACTGCTCGTTCGTCCTCACCGCGCCCGGGGACGAGAAGGGGCGCGTGGTCGCCGTGTACGAGAATCCGGCCATCCGCGACCTGCGGGTCGAGCTCGAGCGGTACCCGGAGATTCAGGAAGCGATTCGCACCGAGCGGCCCGTGATCATCAACGACGTGCATGAGCACCCGCTGTTCGCGTCGATCCGCCAACGCTGGGCGCAGCAGGAGATCGAGGTGACCGTGCAGTCAGCGGTGGCGCTTCCGGTGTTCGTACAGGGGCGCGCCGCTGGTGTCTTCTTCCTTCGCACCGAGAAGGGCGATCCGCAGTTGCGGCCCGAAGACGTCGCGTTCGCCAACACCATCGCACAGGCCGCCGCCCGCGTGCTCGAAAACGAGGAACGTCGCTCGGCGATCTACCGCCGCCAGATCAGCGCCGGGGCGACCGACGAGATGACCGGCTGCGCATCGCTCGATGCGCTCGACCGGCGCTTGCGCGACGAGTTCGAGCGCGCGCGGCGCTATTCACTGCGGTTCTCGCTCGTCCTGGTGGACATCGATCACCTGCGCGAGATCAACGACCGCCTGGGTCACCCGGCGGGGGACCGCGTGCTCGGAGAGGTGGGCGCGATCCTGCAACGCGAGATTCGCGCTCCCGACTTCGTGGCGCGCTACGGCGGCGACGAGTTCGCCTGCATTCTGCCGGAGACCGACGGCACTGGTGGGCGACGCTTTGTCGAACGGCTGCGCCAGGTGTTCGCGCGCCACACGTTCGCCGACCTGGGACCCGGGAAAGCCCCCGAGGTTACCGCTGGCGTTGTTGCCTACCCGCACAGCGAAGCGTTGCGGCCGGAGGACCTGTTCACGCTCGTGGAGGGCGCGCTGCAGCGCGCCAAGGGCGCACCGGAACGGATTGCGATCGCGGGATCGAGCGGCTAGTCGAGCGTCTTCTGGAAGCGCCGCACCGCGAGCGCGATCAACCCCACCGCGAAGAGCGCCAGTATCAGCATCTCCTGCCACAGCTCTGGCACGCCGACGCCTTTCAGCAGAATCCCGCGCAGCACCTTGAGGAAATGCGTGAGAGGCAGAAGCGCGCCGAGCCATTGGAAGACGACGGGCATGGCCTGGCGGGGGAACATGAACCCGGAAAGCAGGATGTTGGGCAAGACGAAGAAGAAGCTCGCCTGCATCGCCTGCTGCTGCGTGCGAACCAGGGTCGAGACGAAGAGCCCCAACGCCAGACTCGCGACGACGAAGACGAGGGCGATGCCGTAGAGCAGGAGCACGTTGCCCGTGAGCGGCACGTCGAACACGAAGCGGCCCAGCACGAGCACCGCCGTCATCTGCACGATCCCCACGCCGACGTAGGGCGCGATCTTGCCCAGCATCAGCTCGCTCTTCGTGATGGGTGTGACGATGAGCTGCTCCAGCGTGCCACGTTCGCGCTCGCGCACGATCGCCATGGCCGTGACCAACACCATCGTGATCGTGAGGATCACGCCCACGAGGCCTGGCACGATGTAATTCGGACTGCGGAGCCCCGGGTTGTAGCGTGGACGGACGCGGGCCTCGACGGGCAGCTGGGAGCGACCGGCGGCAGCCGAGAGAATCGCGAGGTTGCGCACCTGGGCGACGCCCGCGGCGGCGCCGAGGGCCGCGGTGGACGAGAGCGGATCGGAGGCGTCGACGATGACCTGCACCGTCGCGGTCGTGCCGCGCGCGAGGTCGCGCGGATAGTCAGCCGGAACGACGATCCCCGCCTGCGCGTCCCCGCGCGCGATCGCCGCGTCGAGCACCGTGCGGTCGTCGACGTGACCGACGATGTGGAAACTGCCCGTGTTCTCGAAGGCGTGGATGATGTCGCGGCTCGCCGGGGTGCGCGACTCGTCGAGCACGACTGTCGGGATGTGGCGCACGTCCGTTTGGATCGCGAATCCGAACAGCAGCAGCTGAATCACCGGAATCCCCACCATGATGCCGAGGGTGAGGCGGTCGCGGCGCATCTGGATGAATTCCTTGCGGAACATCGGCCAGAAGCGCTTCATGATGGCTTCTGCTCGATTTCGTCACGCTCCTGGAGAATGACGAACGCATCTTCCAGGCTCTGGCCTCCCACCTGCGCCGCCACTTCGGCGGGCGTGCCGAGGGCGATCAGGTGTCCCTGGCTCATCATCGCGACGCGCCCGCACTGCGCTGCCTCGTCCATGTAGTGCGTCGTGACGATGACCGTGGTGCCTGCCGTCGCGAGCGCGTGAATCGTGCGCCAGAAGCTGCGGCGCGCCGCAGGATCGACACCGGCGGTCGGCTCGTCGAGGAATAGGAGGGCAGGCTGGTGCATGAGCGCGCAGGCGAGCGCGAGGCGTTGCTTCCAGCCTCCCGAGAGGGTCCCCGCCAGCTGCCCGAGGCGGCGCTCGAGGCCGAGGAACGCCACCACCTCCGCGATGCGGCCAGTGCGCCCCGCATCCTTCAAGCCGTAGATCCCGCCGTAGAAGTCCATGTTCTCGGCGACGGTCAGATCGTCGTAGAGTCCGAACTTCTGCGACATGTATCCGATCCGCTCTTTGACGCGATCGGGTGACGCGATCACGTCGATCCCCGCGACGGTCGCGGTCCCGGCGGAGGGAGCGATGAGGCCACACAGCATGCGGATCGTCGTGGTCTTGCCCGACCCGTTCGGGCCCAGCAGGCCGAATACCTCGCCGCCGGCGATTTGGAGCGTGAGATCGCGAACCGCCGTGATCGGGCCGAAGCGCCGCGTCAGGCCGCGGGTTTCGACCACAAACGTTGTCACGGCAGGAGCGTGATCTCGAGATCGACGGGAAGGCCCGCCTTGAGACGACCGCGGGGATCGTCGACTTGCACCTTGATGGCAAAGACGAGATCGGCGCGCTCACGCTCCGTCAGGGCCGCGCGCGGCGTGAACTCGGCGCGGGGCGAGATCTCGACGACGCGCCCCGTGAACGCGGAGTCCCCGTACGCGTTGGTGCGTACCGCCACCGGCTGACCCACGGCGACGCGCGCCAGGAACCGCTCGCCCACGTAGGCGCGAATCCAGGGCCGGCTCACCAGTCCGATCGAGAGCACCGGCATCCCCGCGGTCACCGCCTCGCCGCGCTCGGCGAAGCGCGTGAGCACGATCCCGTCCTCTGGGGCGATGAGCGTGAGCTGATCGCGCGTCGCTTCGATCGCCGTCACCCCCGCGCGGGCCGCCTGCGACTCCCGCACCGCCGCCCGCACGGCCTGGAGGCGCGCCGCCGCCGCGGCGGCGGCGCTCTGCAGCGTCTCGAATTGTTGGGGCGCGACCACGCCGCTCTCCCGCAAGGGCCGCGCGCGCGCCACGTCCCGTGCCGCGCGCTGGCTGTCGGCCTCGGCCGCCTGAATCTCGGCGGTCCGCGCGCTGGCCGCCTCGGCCCGGCCGCGCTGCTGCGCAATCAGCGCGTCCAGGCCCGGTTGCTCCAGCACCGCCAGGGTGTCACCGCGGTGGACGGTGTCGCCTTCGTCCTTGAGCAGTCGTACCAGGCGCCCGGCGGCGAGGGAGGCGATGCGCACCTCGCGGATCTCGACGGTGCCGGCGACGGGAAGTGTACCTCGGTCCCTCGAGCACGCCGCGAGTGCCGCGCTGCCCGCCAACAGGGAGCGCCACGCCCGCGTCACGGCCGCGGCCGCGTGGGGCGCGACGGAGCGGGACGGCGGAGCCAGTTCGCGGGATCCAGCGCGATCCCGCCCTGGCCCCGGATTTCGAAGTGGAGGTGCGCTCCCTCGTCGCTCGATTCGCCGCCCACGTGACCGATGACCTGTCCGCGGACGACGCGATCGCCTTGCCGGACGGTGGCGTCGTTCAGGTAGGCGTAGAACGTGTAGTAACCGCCGCCGTGGTCGACGAGCACCGAGGTGAGATAGAGGCCCAACGGGCCGGCGAGACTCACGGTCCCCGGCGCGACGACCCGCACCGCCGACCCGACGGGGGCCTTGATGCCGATGCCGTGGCGCGGGATACGCGTGTTGTTCGGGCCGGTGGTGGTGCCGAACGGATAGATGACGAGCCCGCCCCCATCGACGGGCCAGTCGAGCCCGCCCAGATCGGCTGTCGTGATCGCGCCAGGGCCGGCGCTCGCGCCGCGCGCTTCCGCTTCGCGCCGCGCCCGCTCGAGGGTTTCGATCCGGTCGTTGAGCCCCTTCTCGTCGCGGTCGAGCTGCGTCAGGCGCTGCTCCGCCGCGCGGGTGTTGCGGCGTGTCTCACGCAGGTTGCTCTGGCGCTCGCGCTCGAGGGTCTGATACCGGTCGAGCTCGTCGGTGCGTTCGCGCCGCCGCCGCGCCAGCGTTTCGCGGGAGTCCACGAGCAGCTGCCGTTGCCGCGCGACACGGTCGCGCAGCTTGTGCATGTCATTGGTGAGCAGGCGGTCTTGCCGGCTCACGAGATAGAGGTACTTGTAGCGCGACAGCAGGTCGCCGAAACTCTCCGCCGCCATGAGGACCTGCCAGCCGTACAACGGCCCGCGCTTGTGAATGTCCACGATGCGGCGCTCGAGCACCGCGCGCTTCTCGAGCAACGCGTCCTGCGCGAGCAACAGGTCGACCGTGATCTGGTCGATCTGCGTGCCCAGCCCGCTGATCTGACGGTCCAGCTCGTTGACGATGCGGTTGGTGCTCTGTTTCTGGCGATCGATGTTCGCGAGTTCGTCGGAGAGGGAGTGGGCGGCGGTGCGGAGACGGGCCAGCTCCTGCTCGACCTCGGAACGCTCGCGCCGGATCCCCTCGAGACGGCGCTGATTGTCCTGCATCTGCTGCTGATACGTCGGACGCTGGGAGACCAAGAACGACGTCAAGCAGACGACGTCGAGCAACACCGTCAAACACAGACGTCGTACAAAAACGTTTCTGCTCGACGTTTCTGCTCGACGTCTCATACTCTTTTTAAGTGTCTGCCGACACTCGTCGCGCTGCCCAGGAAGCCGATGACCGCGCCGAAACCCACGATCGCCGCCGCTTGCTCACGTGTGAAGAACGCCGCCTGGATCAGGTAGTGGTCGATCAGCGCGTACGCGCCGAACGACAGACCGACCGCCACCGCACCGCCGAGCAGCCCTTTGATCGCCCCTTGCAGGAGGAACGGCCGCCGGATGAAGCCGTCGGTCGCCCCGACGAGGCGCATGATCGCGATCTCGCGGCTGCGCTGCAGGACCGCCATCCGGATCGTCGTGCCGATGATAATGATGGCGACGGCGGCGAACGCCGCGCCCACGACGATGCCCACCGCCGCGGCCAGCTGGCGCAACCGGTCGAGTTTTTCCACCCAGTCGCGGCCGAACCGGACGTCGTCCACGAACCCGAAGCCACGCAACCGCTCCGCCACTGCGGTGACGTGGTCGGCATCGCGGAAGTTCGGCTTCAGCTTGATCTCGACCGACGCGGGCAGCGGATTGCGCTCGAGCTCGCGCAGCACGTCGCGGAACTCGACGAGCTCGGCGCGCGCGCGCCGCAGGGCTTCATCCTCTGATACGTAGTTCGCCGCCTGCACCTCGGGGAACGCCTCGATGTCCTTGAGCCCGATGGCGGTCGCTTCGATGGGCGTACCGGGCAGCAGATACGCCACGATCTCGACGCGCTCCTGTACGCCGCGCAGCGCATCCTGGAGATTCACGGCCACGAGTCCGAAGAGCCCCAGGACGAAGAGCGAGAAGGCGATCGTCGTCACCGAGAGCGCCGACAACAACGGCGCGCGCTTGAAGGCGAGCAGCGATTCGCGAACGACGAGGTTCATGGCGCGGCCGCCTGGTCGCGGGGCTCGTCGACCGCCGAGTCGTAGACCAGCGCGCCCTCCTGCAGCTCGATCACGCGGTAGGGCGCTTGGCGCACGAGGTCCAGGTCGTGTGTCGCCATCACGACGGCCGTGCCGCTGGCGTTGATGTCGCGGAGCAGCTGGAACACGCCACGCGTCGCGCGCTCATCGAGGTTGCCGGTCGGCTCGTCGGCGAGGAGGACGGTCGGCTCGTTGACCAGGGCCCGGGCGATCGCCACGCGCTGCTGCTCGCCTCCCGACAGCTCGCGGGGGTACGCCTGGGCCTTGGCGGCCAGTCCGACCTGTGTGAGTACGCGCATCACCCGGGCGGCGATGGTGGAGCGTCGCGCGCCCGTGACCTCGAGCGCGAAAGCGACGTTCTCTTCGGCGGTGCGATCCTCGAGGAGCCGGAAGTCCTGGAACACGATGCCCAGCCGGCGGCGTAGCTGCGGCACTTCCCGCGGACGCATCTCCGTCACCAGGTATCCCGAGACGCGCACTTCGCCCGACGTGGGCCGCTCGTCGGCGTAGATCAGCTTCAAGACCGTCGATTTGCCCGCGCCGGAGTGGCCGGTGAGAAAGGCGAACTCGCCCTTCGCGATGTGGAAGGAGACGTCCTTCAGCGCCAGGCCACCCTTGGGGAAGGCCTTGAAGACGTTCGTGAACTTGATCACTTACAGGCGCGCCAGAGCCTGGGCGAAGTCCGCGATGATGTCATCGGGATCCTCCAATCCCAGGGAGAATCGCAGGAAGCCGTCCGGAATGCCAGCCTCGGCCCGCGCTGCCGCCGAGATCCCGGCATGCGACGTCAGGCGCGGCTCGGAGACCAGCGTCTCGACGCCGCCGAGACTGGGGGCGTGGGCGGGGATCGTGAGGGCGCGGAGAAACCGCTCGGCGGCGCGCACGCCGCCTTTCAGCTCGAGACCGAGCATCCCGCCGAATCCGCCGTCGAGCGTGCGCTTGGCGATCTCGTGATCGGGGTGCGTCGCCAGGCCGGGGTAGTGCACCTTGGTGAACGCATCCTGAGAATCGCACCACTGGGCCACGGCGAGCCCGACGGCGTTGTGACGCGCCACCCGCACCGTCAACGTCTTGAGCCCCCGGTCGATCAGCCACGCCGCGAACGGGTCCAGCGCCTGGCCCCACACCTGCATCAACTTCCGGACTTCTTCCACGACCTGCTCGGTGCCCACGACCGCCCCCGCGATCACGTCGGTGTGGCCGTTCAGATACTTGGTGGCGGAGTGAATGACGATATCCGCGCCATGCTCCAGGGGCCGGAAGTTCACGGGCGACGCGAACGTCGAGTCGACGATCAGGGCCAGGCCCTCGGCCTTGCAGAGGGTGGCCACTGGCTCCAGGTCGATGACCCGCATCAGCGGATTGGTGGGCGACTCGAGGAAGACGGCGCGCGTCGTCTTGCGCATCGCCTTCTTCCAGGTGCGCGTCTCGGTCGGATTTACGAACGACACGTCGATGCCGAGTCGCCCGAACTCCTCGTTGAAGAGGCGGTGCACCCCGCCGTAGATCCACTCGCTCGAAAGGAGATGGTCGCCGGGGCGGAGCACGGCCAGGTGCGCCAGGGCGGCGGCACCCATCCCGCTGGCCACGAACAGCGCCGCCTCGGCGCCTTCCAGCAGCGCCAGCCGCTTCCCGATATCGACCTGGTTGGGGTTGTTGCCGTAGCGGCTATACAGGACTTCGGCGGATGAGCCGATGGGGTTCGTGAACGTGGAACTTTGATACAGCGGGGGCGCGACAGCCGTCCAGTCGGGCCGGGCCTTGGGATCCCCGTGGATGGCGCGCGTCGCGAGGCCGAGGCGACGCCGTTTCGCGGTCACGCGGCGGTGAGCGCGATCGCCCCGCCCGGGGTCCGCGCCGCGACGTGCTGGGCCACGAGCTCATCGAGCAGCGCCGCCGCGGGCTCGCGGGCGCCGATCACGTGGAGCGTGCCGTCCGGCCGCTCGCACACGGCCGCCAGGCCGTGTCCGAGGAGGACCGGCTCGATCGCATCGCGGTGCGCGTCGCTGGTGCAGCGCAGCAGCAGGACCCGCACCTTCTCGCGCACCAGCTTGGCCACGATCTCGTCGGCGCAGGAGTAATCGAGGCAGCCCACGCCCGTGAAATCCATCACGGCGATCGTTCCGGCCGGCAGCGCCCGTTCGATGCTCTCCCGCACGGCGCGCCCGGTGGGACGCGTCACCAGGTCGGCGTAAAACCCCGCCACCGACTGCTGCAGGACTTCGTGGACTTTTATGTGTTGAATCACGCCTGTGGCGACCCCTGCTCCGGTATGATGAGTAGTACCTGTGACCCTGGAAACGCCGGCAAGCCGTCTCTCAGCGGGACGTCGTCGTCCCACTTGGGCACGATCGCGATGCGCGCCGTGCCGCTGCGAATCGCGACCTTGCCTTCCCACCGGGCCAGGTACCGCCGGATCCCGGCGAGGCCCTGACCGCGCCCCGGATCGCGGAACCGGCTCGTGCCCTGGATCAACGCGGCCTCGAGCGCCGCCGCGTCTCCCCACCGATCACCGAAGCGCTTCGCCTGGCTCGGCTCGAGAGAATGGCGGAATCCGACGCCTGCGTCTGCGACGGCGATCACCACGACGCGTCGCGCCAGTTTGCGACGCCAGTTGTACGACTGCACCGCCACCCAGCCGCCTGCCCCCGCGTGCTCTACAATATTCTGACACGCCTCCGAAAGCGCCATAGCGAATCCCATCGTCGCCTTCGGATCGAGCCCCAACTCCTTCGCCAAAATGGCGGACGCGCGCTGCTGAATGGTGCTCACGACGGCGTGCACGTCCTCCGCGGCGCGCACCGGCGTCACCGGCAGCAACACTTCGCTCTCCGTGGCCGGTTTGGTCTTGGGGACCTTGCCGTGGATCTCGAACAGATCGGCCGCTTCGCGAAAGAATCCGGCCCGCGCCCAGTAACTCACCACCTCCGCGCTGGAGGGAACGGTGAGCAAGGGCCGTTCGCCCCCTGCTGCGCGCCGGCCGGCCGCCTCGCCGGCCGCGAGGAGCCCGACGAGCCCGTACGGGGAGGCCCATTCCGCCGCGTGCGCGTCGAAGAGCAGGCGCTCGCCGCCCGAGGCGGCCTGCGCGTAGCCGGCGGCGAACTGGTCGAACGAGCGGTCGTCGAACTGGGACGGGACTTCGACGAGACGGGTCATACGGCGGACAGGCGCCCGAGCAGGTGATCCCGCAACCGCGTGGCGCCGCGGTGGGACAGGTTCCGCGCCGCGAGGCGCCCGCCTTCGCGCAGCGCGTCCTCGAGTGGTGTCCCGCTCGCCAAGGCGGCCGCGACCGTTCCGCCGAAGACGTCGCCGCACCCTGTGGGATCGCCATCGAGGGGCGCTGCGTCGTCGGGCGGGATCCGGGCTGTCCGGACGGGGCTCCCGGTGAAGTACGCCGCCCCCCGGCTGCCGAGTGTGACGCACAGCGTCTTGCACCCGTGCCCGAGCGCGTCGGCGGCCGTGGACAGGGGATCGTCGCCCAGGGCCTGCATCTCGTCTTCGTTCAGCTGGACTGCATCGAAGCACCCGAACCACGCGGGAGCCTGGGGCAGGACCTGCGGCACGCGCGTGCCATCGGGGGCTTTTCCGAGGAACAGGCTGTGGAGGTCGGCATAGATGAAGCGCGGGAAGCCCCGGCGCAGCAGCTGCGCGGTTTCGAGACTCAACTCGTACCCGGAGATGAAGTTCACGTACAGCGCGTCCAGGTCCTGGACCATCGGACCGAGCTCGGGCCAGGTCCACGGCGGCACGCCGCCGCGCATGCGCTCCGTGCGTCGCTCCGCGGACTGGTAGAGCAACGTGACCCGGTTGTTGGGCTCGGGGACTTCTACAAACCGGGCGTCGTGCGTGGTGCGTCGGAGGCTGCGCAGAAACTCATTCGCTCGCGGCGCAAGATCCCGGCCAACCTTGATCAGGGGCACAATCGCCCAATCTTCGGAGAGTGTGGCGTCGATCGCCGCGAGGGCGTACGAGATCCCGCCCCACTCCTCCACCGCCGGCTGCGCGGGGTCGCGACCATGGATCGTGTCCCACACCATCGAGCCGACGACGCCCAGACGTCTCAGCACTTCCCCCACGTCTTCTGCATGAAGACGGCGGCAGCGCCGTACACGCCCGCGGTCCCGGTCAGGGTCCCGGGGAGAATGCGACACACCTCCCAGGCCGGTTTGAACGCTCGGCGGTGCACTTCGGCCGTGAGCGGTCCGAACAGCTTCTCGCCGGCTTGCGTGACGCCGCCGCAAATCACCACGACGTTGGGATTGAAGATGTTGACGAGACTCGCGACGGCGGCGCCGAGCAGGTTGGCCGTCTCGTGCACCACCTCCAACGCGTAGCCGTCACCATCGTTCGCGGCCTCGTACACGACCTGGGCGGTGATCTTCGACAGGTCTCCCTCGACGTACTGCGGCAGCGCGCTCTTCGCTCCGGCCTGGATGCCTTCCACGGCGCGCGCGGCGATGGCGGGGCCGGACGCGTAGGCCTCGATACAGCCCTGGTTGCCGCATTTGCACAGGCGGCCGTTCGCGTCGATGGTCATGTGGCCGATTTCCCCGGCCGCGTCCGAGGCGCCGTGGTAGATCTTGCCGCCCAGGACGATGCCGCCGCCGATGCCGGTACCGATCGTGAGGCCGATGACGTCCTCCACGCCCCTCGCGGCGCCGCGCCACCATTCGCCGTAGATGGCGCAGTTGGCATCGTTGTCGAGCACGGCCGGCAGCTTGACGCCCTCGGCAATGCGGTCCCGCAGGGGCATGTTGATCCAGCCGAGGTTCGGCGTCAGGATCACGATGCCCTTCTTGGTGTCGAGGGGCCCCGGTGAGCCGATGCCGACGCCGACGATCTCTTTGCCGCGCGCCTCGGCCATCGACGCCTTCGCAAGCTTCACCATGCGCGCGATGACCGCATCCCCGCCTTGCTCGGGGAGCGTCGGTTCGGAGACGAGACCGAGCAGCTCGGAGCCGTCTTCGGCCACCGTGCCGACCACGATGTTGGTCCCGCCGAGATCAATCCCTACGACGTAGCGCACCGGTCTCCTCTATTGCTGCGGCGACCACCTCGGGCGTGAGGTCGCGCATGCAGCGGTGATGGCCCAGTGGGCAGCGTGGCGGCCCGTGTCGCGAGCAGGGTCGACAATCGAGTTCACTCAGGCCCAGCGCCACATCCCCCGTTCTGATGGGGCCGAACCCGAACTCCGGAAGCGTCGGCCCGAACACTGCGACGATCGGCGTGCCCATCGCCGTCGCGACGTGCAACGGCGCGCTGTCGTTGGTCACGAGCAGCGCCGCGCGCCCGATCAGCGCCGCGGACTGCCGCAGCGTGAGCTTGCCGCAGACGTTTACCGCCTTCGACCGCCCTGTACCGCCCTCTACCGCCCGAACGATCTCCTCGCCCAACCCAGCGTCGTCCGGCCCACCCACGACGACCACGGGCACGGCAGGGGCGAGTCGCCGGGCCAGCTCCGCGTAGTGCGGCCACCGCTTGCTGCCCCAGATCGATCCAGGCGCGATCGCGACGAACGCCGTTCCCTCCATAATGCCCCCCGCCGAGAGGGCCGCAGCGGCGGCGCGCTCGTCTTCCGGCGTCGGATGGAGGGAGGGAGCATAGGCCGCCGCGGGCTGCTGCGCGAGGGCCAGGAGGCGGTCTACTTCGTGGCCCTCCGCGGGGTGCGGGCGCACCACTGTATAGAAGAAGGGCCAGCCATCGTGAAACCCGATCCGCTCAGGGATCCGGGCCAGGAAGGCGAGCGCGGCGGTTCGCAGCGAGCGGTGGGGCAGGTAGGCGCGCTCGTAGCCCTCGGCGCGCAGCCGCCGCGCCAGGTTGCGGAGGCCTCCCCAGCCGCGGTCACGCCCCCGCTTGTCGTATGGCACGGCGCGGCGTACCGCCGGGTGCGTTTCGACGAGCGCAGCGGCCGCCGGCGTGGTCACCACGTCGACGGGTCCGTGACGCGCGGCCAGCGCCGTGAGCAGCGGAGTCGTCAGCACGACGTCCCCGAGGAACGCGGTCTGAATGACGAGGCTACTCAACCTGAAGGACCGCCAGGAACGCCTCCTGCGGGATCTCGACGGAGCCGACCTGCTTCATGCGCTTCTTCCCCTCCTTTTGCTTCTCGAGGAGTTTGCGCTTCCGCGTCACGTCGCCGCCGTAGCACTTGGCGGTCACGTCCTTACGCAGGGGACGGACGGTCTCGCGCGCGATCACCTTCGTGCCGATCGCCGCCTGGATCACCACCTCGAAGAGCTGCCGCGGGATCAACTCCTTCAGCTTCTCGGCGATCTTGCGGCCCCAATCGTACGCCTTGTCCGTGTGGATGATGACGCTGAACGCATCCACCGCATCGCCGTTCAAGAGCATGTCGAGCTTTACGAGCTCCGATCGCCGGTACGCGAGGAATTCGTAGTCGAGCGACGCGTAGCCGCGTGAGATCGTCTTCAACTTGTCGTAGAAGTCCAGGATGATTTCGGCGAGCGGAAACTCCCAGTGGAATTCGACGCGCGTCGGGTCGAGGTAATGCATCCCCTGATAGATCCCGCGCCGGTCCTGGCCCAGGTTCATGACTCCGCCGATGTAGTCCGCCGGCACGAAGATCCGTGCTTTGACGTACGGCTCCTCGACCCGGTCGACGGTGGAGCCGTGCGGCATCAGGCTGGGATTCTCCACCAGCTCCATCGTGCCGTCCGTCCGATACACGTGGTACTCGACGCTGGGGACGGTGCTGATCAGATCGAGGTCGAACTCCCGCTCCAAGCGCTCGCGCACGATTTCCATGTGCAAGAGGCCCAGGAAGCCGCAGCGAAACCCGAAGCCGAGCGCGACCGACGTTTCCGGCTGGTAGTGCAGGGATGAGTCGTTGAGCTGCAGTTTCGCCAGCGAGTCGCGCAGGTCTTCGTACTGCTCGGGATTGGTCGGGTACAGACCCGCGAACACCATTGACTGGATGTCGCGGTATCCAGGGAGGAGCTCCACGTCGCGGTGCTCGGCGTCGAACACCGTGTCGCCGGGACGCGTCTCGCGCACGCCACGCACGTTGGCGACGAAGTAGCCCACCTCCCCCGCTTCGAGTTGCTCGGCCGGCTTGTGGCCCAGCTGCAGGTAGCCGACTTCGTCCACCTCGTACGTGTCGTCCTTGTGGGCGCCGAACGCGATTTTCATCCCGGGCGTCAGCGCGCCGTCGACGACACGAATGCTCGGGATCGCCCCGCGGTAGCGGTCGAAATAGGAATCGAAGATGAGGGCGCGGAGCGGGGCCTCATGATTACCTCTGGGCGACGGCACGCGCTGCACCACTGCTTCGAGCAGCTCCGGGACACCGGTGCCTTCCTTGGCCGAGATGCGAAGGATCTCGTCGGGCTTCGTTCCGATGAGATCGTGGATTTCCTGCGCCCGCTTGTCTGGCTCGGCGCCCGGCAGGTCGATCTTGTTGAGGACGGGAATGATCTCGAGGCCGGCGTCCATCGCGAGCAGCAGGTTCGAGAGTGTCTGCGCCTGGATCCCCTGCGAGGCATCCACGACGAGGATCGCGCCCTCGCACGCCGCCAGCGAGCGCGAGACCTCATAGGTGAAGTCCACATG
>Ga0070696_100001569_pt1 | contig 14972 bp, 12 predicted proteins | sample KBSK1253metaG_FD_65474 | JGI IMG/M metagenome (GOLD analysis project Ga0070696, IMG submission 65474) | Corn, switchgrass and miscanthus rhizosphere microbial communities from Kellogg Biological Station, Michigan, USA - KBS K1-25-3 metaG | ecosystem: Host-associated > Plants > Roots >... | reverse complement strand
AGCATTCGCCCTCGGCGATTCGCAGGTGCCGCTGGACGTGCCTGGCGGATTCGAGACCATCTTGCTGGCCGAAGACGAGCCGTCGGTGAGACGGATGGTCTGCCGGGCGCTCCGCGGAGGCGGGTACCGGGTGCTGGAGGCCATCAACGGCTCGGAGGCACTGCAGATCGCGCAACGGGAGCCTGAGGCGATTCACCTGGTCGTGAGCGATCTGGTGATGCCGGTGATGGGAGGTCGCGAGTTGGGAGAACGGCTCGCCCAGGTACGCCCGGGGATTCGGATGCTCTACATCTCCGGATACACCGATGACGACGTGATCCGGCGGGGGCTCCTGATTCCCGGGTCACCATTTCTGCAGAAGCCGTTCGAGGCAGCCGCGCTCGGGAGAAAAGTGCGCGAGGTCTTGGACGGAACCGCGCAACTACACGGGGCGTAGGTCGCATGGCTCTGATAGAGGAGTTCCGGCGGCACCTCAGCCGTTTGGCTTTGCCGTCGGGCCGAGCCGTAGTGGCTGTCTCGGGCGGCCTCGACTCGATGGCGTTGCTGGATCTCCTGCTCCGTACTGACGATGTCCATGGCCTGGAACTCATCGTCGCCCACGCCGACCACGGCATTGCGGCCGAGAGCGCGACCGTGGCTGCTCGGGTGCGCGAGCGAGCGGCCGCTCTCGGACTCCCCTGCGAGGTCGGCGAGCTGCACCTCGGGGCGGTCGCGGGCGAGACCCCGGCCCGAATCGCGCGCTACCTCTGGCTGGCCGCGGTGCGAGAACATGCCCAGGCCTCCTGCATCATCACAGCGCATCACGCCGACGATCAGGCGGAGACGGTGCTCATGCGGGCATTGAAGGGCTCCGGTCCGGCTGGGCTCGCTGGCATGGCCGCTATCTCCGGGGTGCTCATTCGGCCGCTCCTGCCGTTCCGGCGGGAGGACCTGGCCCGCTATGTGCGAGAGCGGGAGCTTCCAGTCTGGCTGGATCCTGCCAACCACAACCCGCGGCACCTCCGCTCCTGGATCCGTTGCGATGTGCTGCCGCCTTTGCGCCGCCGACTGCCGGCGATCGATGCCAACCTGCTTCGGGTGGCGCGACAGGCCGGGATTGATCGGGCTGCCTGGGATGCTGCATTGGCCCTGCTTCCCGGATTGGATTTTCGGCGCGAGCCGGATGCGTTTTCCGTTGCTGGGCCTGTGCTTGCGGGCTATGATTCAAGCTTGGCCGTCACCCTCATCATGGCGGCGGCACGGCGGGCTGGAACCCAGGTCGGGCTCGCGAGAGCGCAGCGGGTCTTGGACTTGGCCCGAGCAGGGATCAGTGGGTCCGAGGTGCCGCTGGCGCGGGGCTGGAAGGCGGAGCTCTCCTTCGGTCGTCTTCGTCTGGTCCCCCCGCAAGTGTTTACGGTGCGAGCACCGTGGACCCTCGCCGGCGATCGCGGCGAAGGCCAGTGGGGCAGTTGGCGGATCCGCTGGCGGCGGGAAGCCGCTCCCGAGCGGCAGGAGGCTTCGGCGCTGACTGCGTGGTTCAGCGATGACGGTTTGACCGTACGCGGGTGGGAGCCGGGAGAGAGGGTGAGGCCGTTGGCCCGGCTCGGTCGACGACGCGTGGTCCGGTGCTTTCAGGAAGCTCGCGTACCCAGCAGCCAGCGTCCCGACTGGCCCATCCTCGCCCGTCAGGACGACGTGATCTGGATTCCGGGCGTCTGCCGGTCAGACGCTCTGCTTCCGGCTCCAGGAACGGAGGCACTCCGAGTCGATGCTGAGCACGCCTGAGGTTCTCCGTCGCACCGGTGGCCGCGCCGTCAAGTCTATCATCTACGACGAGGACACGATTGCGGCCAAGGTGGGAGAGTTGGGACGCGCCATCACCGAGGCGTACCCCGATGGCGAGTTGCTGGTCCTCGGTCTGCTCAAGGGCAGCTTCATCTTTCTCAGTGATCTGGTGCGGAAGATCGAGCGGCCGATTCAGATCGATTTCCTGGTGGCGAGCTCGTACGGCGAGGGCAAGGTGTCCAGCGGGACCGTCCGGCTGCTCTACGACCCGGAGACCCGACTCGAGGGCAAACATATCCTCCTGGTCGAGGATATTATTGATACGGGGAAAACCTTGCAGCGGCTGATGGTTCTGCTGGGCAGGCGGCAGCCGCGTAGCCTGGCGGTCTGCGCCCTGCTGGACAAGCAGTTGGCCCCAGAGCCGCGCCCGGAGCTCCGGTTCGTCGGCTTCAATGCACCACCGGCGTTCTTGGTTGGCTACGGATTGGACCACGCCGAGAACTACCGTCATCTACCGTTCATTGCGGACTTGGAATAAATGGCAGATCGACTTCCATCTCGGCCCCCGCGTACCAATTGGGGCAACCTGAGCAAGAACCTGGCTCTCTGGCTGCTCGTAGGCTTGCTGGCGTTGGCCCTCTTCCAGATGATGAGCCGGCAGCGGAATCCGACTCAGGAGTTTTCCTACACCGAGTTCAGTCGGCAGCTGGATCAGGGCAATGTCGCTCGAGTGGAGATTTACGACGGCAAGCGCCTGGAAGGTGACTTCCGGACGCCGGTGACCCAGGAAGGACGCAACGCGAAGAGCTTCCAGGTGCTGCTCCCGGTCGCCAACAGCGAAGCGTTCGTCAAGCGGCTGGAAGATGCCGGCGTGCCGATCCTGGCCAAGGAGCCCAAGGGCGGAATCACCGCGATTGTGATCGCCGCGCTGCCCTGGATCGTGATTCTGGGCCTCTGGTTCTTCCTGCTGCGGCAACTCCAGGCAGGCGGCAGCCGAGCCTTTGCCTTCGGGAAGTCGAAGGCCAAGCTGTTGGCGGGTGACACTCCCAAGATCACCTTTGCCGACGTGGCGGGCGCTGACGAGGCCAAGGTCGAGCTGCAGGAGATCATCGAGTTCCTCAAGGATCCCCAGAAGTTCACCCGGCTGGGCGGCCGGCTGCCCAAGGGCGCCCTGCTGGTGGGTCCTCCCGGCACCGGCAAGACCCTGCTGGCCAAGGCCGTCGCCGGGGAGGCGGGACGCCCCTTCTTCTCGATGTCCGGCTCGGATTTCGTGGAGATGTTCGTGGGCGTGGGCGCCAGCCGAGTGCGCGACCTCTTCGAGCAGGGCAAGTCGCACGCGCCCTGCATCATCTTCATCGACGAGATCGATGCCGTCGGCCGCCACCGCGGCGCTGGCCTGGGTGGCGGGCACGACGAGCGGGAGCAGACCCTCAATCAGTTGCTGGTGGAGATGGACGGCTTCGAATCCAACGATGGCGTGATTCTCGTTGCTGCGACCAACCGACCCGATGTGCTTGACCCGGCGCTGCTGCGGCCAGGCCGTTTCGACCGCCAGATCGTGGTGGACGCCCCCGATGTACGCGGACGTGAAGGGATCCTCCGGGTGCATACCCGCAAGATTCCGCTCGCATCGGATGTGCGGTTAGAGGTGATCGCGAAGGGCACGCCGGGCATGGCCGGCGCCGATCTGGCCAACCTGGTCAACGAGGCGGCGGTGCTCGCGGCGCGACGGAACAAGACCCTGGTGGACATGCAGGACTTCGAGGACGCCAAGGACAAGGTCATGCTGGGCGTCGAGCGCCGGAGCCTGGTGCTTACCGAGGACGAGCGGAAGCTCACCGCGTATCACGAGGCTGGCCACGCCATCGTGGCGATCAAGATTCCCGGCAGCGATCCCATTCATAAGGTCACCATTGTTCCCCGTGGCCGTGCCCTGGGACTCACCGCCTCGCTCCCTGAGGTGGACCGGCACAACTACACCAAGGACTGGCTCATCGGCAGTCTGGCCATGTTCTTTGGCGGCCGGGTGGCGGAGGAAATCATCTTCGGCGCCGACAAGGTCACGACCGGAGCGGGGAACGACATCGAGCGCGCCACCGGGCTCGCCCGTCGGATGGTCACCCAGTTCGGCATGAGCGAGCTCATTGGCCCGCTGGCCGTGGGAGACAAGGAGCAGGAAATCTTCCTGGGGCGGGAGTTCGCCCAGCGACGGGAGATCTCGGAACGGACCGCGCAGATGGTAGACGATGAGGTCAAGCGGCTGATCGACGAGGCCTACGCCCGGGCTACCATCATCCTCAACGAGAATCGCGATTTGCTTGACCGCATCGCGCAGGCGCTGCTCGACCGGGAGACCATCGACCGGGAAGATCTCGATCGCCTGGTCAAGAATCTGCCGCTACCGCCGCGTACTCTCCCTCCGGACTCGCCTGCGCCGTCGGCCACGGCCCCGAAGCCCGGCACCTCGCCGGCACGCGCACCTCTCTTAGGCACCCCACCCGCCGAACCCGCCGGCGCGTGAATGTCAGGCCCCTCGGCTTCCAGTCGGAGCGGGCGCTGCGCGAGGCGCTCTGCTCCTACGGCTGGGACCCGGGGCTGGCAGAAACGGCGGCGCGGGGCATTCACCCTCTCGCGTTCCAGTTAACCGGTCTGGATCCAGGCGCGCTGGAAGCCCTGGTGCGATTCGCCGGCACCCTGGGACTGGAAGTTCTCACCGGAGACACCTGGGCGATCCTGGCAGGGCCCCGATCACGCTTGAGCGCGTTTGCCCGGCCCTGGACTGTACCCCAGCCGCTGAGTGAGATTGCGACCCGGGTAGGGATGATGCTGCCCGGCGAGAGGCCCACCGTGTGGCGCACGGCCCGAGGACTGGTGCCGCTCGATCGCCCGGTGTTGCTGGGAATCCTCAACGTCACTCCGGACAGCTTCAGCGACGGCGGCCGGTTCACCCGGCCGGAGGCGGCGCTCGCCCAAACCGAACAGCTCCTCGCCGGCGGGGCGACCCTGATCGACGTAGGCGGCGAGTCTACCCGACCAGGCCGAACCGAGAATGTGCCGCTGGAAGAAGAGCTGGGTCGCGTGGTCCCGGTGATCCAGGCACTGGTGCGCGCGTTTCCGGGGCTGCTGATCTCGGTGGACACGGTAAAGGCGGCCGTCGCCAGCGCCGCCATCAGCGCGGGGGCTGCCGTGGTCAATGACGTGTCGGCCTTCCGGCTCGATCCCGGCATGGCTGCCGTGGTCGCGGGCAGTGCGGCGGGCGTGATTCTGATGCACTCCCGAGGGACGATTCTAGAGATCGCGTCGTACCAGCACGCGGAATACGGCGGAGATCTGCTCGGCGCAGTGCTGGAGGAGCTGGGCGCTGCCCTCGCGACTGCGGCGGATGCGGGCATACCGCCCGAGGCCGTGGTGATCGACCCCGGGTTCGGCTTCTCCAAGACGGTCGAGCAAAATATCTTGCTGTTCGATCAGCTCGCCGGCCTGCAGGCCCTGGGCCGGCCGATCCTGGTTGGCCCCTCGCGCAAGCGTTTCCTGGGAGAAGTGGCTGGGCTGCCGGTGGAGGATCGCGACCGGGTTACCGCGGTGGCGTGCGCTCTGGCCTACGAGCGCGGGGCGCGATTGTTCCGAGTTCACGCGGTGGGCGCCGCACGTGAGGCCCTTGCCCTGGCTCAGGCCCTCGGAGGTCCGTAGTGTCGTTCGAGCAGCTGCCGGTGCCAATCCCCCAGTGGCGCGACCTGCTCGAAATCCTGATCGTCGCCTTCGTCATCTATCGTATGCTGCGGTTCCTGGTGGGCACCCGGGCGCTGCAGATCGTGTTCGGGCTCCTCGTGCTCGCGGCCATCTATCTGGCGGCGTTCCTCCTCAAGCTTTCCATGATCACCTACATCCTCGGCGTCGTTTTCACCTACGGCGCGCTGGCAGCATTGGTGGTGTTCCAGCCAGAGCTGCGGCAGGCGCTCGCGCGGCTGGGTCAGACCAGAGTGTTTCGCATCTTCGGTGCGCCCGGGGTGCCGCTCACCGCGACGGAGATTGCCGAAGCCGTCGAACGGCTGAGCCGGAGCGCGGCCGGTGCGATCATCGCCGTCGAGCGAGACGTGCGCCTGGATGACTATCTCGAGTCGGGCACCGCGATGAGGGCCACGGTCTCGGCCGATCTTCTGGCCACCATCTTCAGCCCGTACTCGCCGCTTCACGATGGCGCCGTGATCGTGCGAGGCGATCAGATCATCGGAGCAGGATGTATCCTCCCGCTGACGCAACATCCGGTGAGTGACAAGTCGCTTGGCACCCGGCACCGGGCGGCACTCGGCTTATCGGAAGAGACCGATGCTCTGATCCTGGTCGTCTCCGAGGAGACCGCCTCGATCTCCGTGGCGCACCAGGGCCAGCTTCGTCGCCAGCTCTCGCCCGACGATGTCCGGATGGTGCTCTCCGGACAGGTGGCGCCTGGTGCTCCGATGATCGAATCGGTATCACCGCCTCAGACGTGACCGGGCCTACCGCAGGCCCGCCTTACCGGGCCGCGCTCGGCGTTTCTGGACTGGTGCTCGCCGGCTACGTCCTCACCCTCGCGCCCACGGTCACCTTCTGGGACGCCGGCGAGTTCATCGCTGCCGCTCGCACCCTGGGTATTCCGCACCCTCCAGGGACCCCGCTTTTCGTACTCATCGCGCACGTCTGGGCAATGCTCGTGCCGGTCGGCGAGTATGCCGTCCGAACCAACCTGCTGAGCGCGCTCCTCAGCGCGCTGGGCGCGGGTTTCTTCTTTCTGGTCGCACACGAAACGCTCGCCACGGCGACCGCCGGCCTGGAGCCCGCTACCGCTCGTCGGCTACGTCTTGGCGGCGCTACCGCGGCCGCGGTGGCCGGCGCCTTCACCTTTACCAACTGGCAGAACTCGAACGAGACGGAAGTCTACGCCGCGGCCACGTTCAGCATCGCCGCAATGGCGTGGCTGGTGCACGTCTGGCGAAGGCATCGAGGGACTGCGCGGGCACCCAGGCTGCTCCTCCTGGTGGTGTACCTCAGCGGAATCTCGATTGGGAACCACCTGCTTGCCTTGCTGGCGGGGCCGGCAGTGATCGCATTCATCGCGACGACGCTGCGGGATCAGCCCGCGGAGAGCGTCGAGCAACGAAGAGAGGAGTGGGGCCAACTCGCCGTGGTAGCCGGTGTCTGGGCATTGCTGATCGGGACCGGCCTGGGTTCCACGGCCCTGGTGATTGGGGGCGGTGTGTGCTTCGCGGCTGCCGCTGCTTATGCCACTCGAGGCGGTGCGGGACAATTCGCCTGCTTGAGTCTCCTGATCGCCGGGATTGGAGTCACGCCGTATCTGTACCTCTATCTGCGCTCTGCCCAGCACCCTCCGATCAATGAGGCGGCACCCGCCACCTTCGACGCCCTGCTGGCGGTTATTCGCCGGACACAGTACCCCCCACGAACGCCCTTGGATGATCCGACGGTGGCCCACGGCCCCGGCAATCCTGGCCGAACGGTGCAAGTCCTCGGGGTCCAACTCCTGGACTACGTCGTCTACTTCGATTGGCAGTGGGCCAAGTCCCTGGGTGACATGATCGGCCCGCTGCCGGTCCGAACGCTGGTGACGCTGCTCTTTGCCTCGCTGGGCCTGCGGGGCAGCCTGCTTCAGCGACGGACCGACCGCGCGGCCTGGCGGCTTCTGTTGTGGCTCTTTCTCGTCACCGGGGTGGGGCTCGTCGCCTACATGAATTTTCGGCCCGGCTACGCGCGATGGTACGATCTCTATCCGGAGTCGCGTGACCACGAGGTCCGGGAACGGGACTACTTCTTCGTAGTCAGCTTTATCGTCTGGGGGGTGTGGGCCGGCATGGGGCTGGCCGGTCTGGCAATGACAGTGTTGGCGCGAGCACGGTTGGCAAACGCAACGGTTCGCCGAGTTGCACCCGCGTTTCTGCTTCTGGCCGCGGTGCCGGTCGCGCTCAACTGGACTCAGGCCTCTCGACGCCATGGTGCCGATGCCCGGCTGGCGGCGGACTTCGCCTACGATCTGCTCAACAGCTCGCCCCCGTATGGAATCCTCTTCACCTTCGGCGACAACGACACCTTTCCGCTGTGGTGGGCCCAGGAGGTGGAGGGAGTCCGTCAGGACGTGACGGTCGTCTGCCTGGCATTGGCGAACACTGACTGGTACATGCGCCAGCTGCGGGATGGTCCGACCCGTCCGGTAGACCTGGCCACGCTCCCGGCCGTGTGGCGTGGCGCCGTTCCGGCGAGGCCCCAGTGGCCCCTCCATACGCTCACTGACCCGATGATCGCCACTTCGATGCGGGGCTACGCCGCACCACGCACGGAGGAGATCACCCTGGGTCCACTGACTCGGACGCTGCCACAGGGCACGGTGCTCTATCCCAGCGACATCTTGATGTTGAGCTTGATCCAGCAGAATCTGGCACGCCGCCCCATCGTGTGGGCGATCACCACCGGCCGGAGCTTCGGGGGATTGGCGCAGTACGTGGTGCAGCAGGGGCTCGGCTTCCGCCTGGAAACGTCCGCACCGGATACCACGAACCCCGCGCTCGATCTCCACCGGCTCGCCACCGTGCCGCTGGATATGCCCACGACGGAGCAGCTGGTGTACCACACCTATCGCTACGCCAACCTGCTGGAACGGGGAACGGAGTCTCTCGAGACCACCAGTGCCGGCATTGCCAGCAGCCTGGCCTTTCCCTCAGTCCAGCTCGCCTACGCCTACTCGACCCGAGGCGACACGGCCAAGATGGAGCGTGCCCTGGACTATGCCAGCCGGCTTTCCCGCAATCCGCAGATCCGCGACGCCCTCCGCTCCCTTGCCCAGCCCAGCGCGCCATAAGGCTCCTCTCCGCTTCACGTCAGCCGAACTAGAAGAACAGCGTCTATCCTGATAAATTCCAAGGCTATGGACTTCCCTGACCTGCCCGGTCACCTGGCCCAAGTCCGAGAGACGACGGCCCGGCATCAGGCGATCGGGGGATGGACCCACCCAGTCAAGATCGTCGCGGTCACCAAGACCCATGGGCCCGAAGCGGTACGGGCCGCGGTCGCGGCCGGGCTTCGCGACATCGGGGAAAATCGGGTCCAGGAGGCGCTCCAAAAACAGGACGCGGTGGTGGATTTGCCGGTGGAGTGGCACCTGATCGGCACTCTCCAGCGAAACAAAGCGCGCCACGCCAGCGGCCGCTTCAGCCTGATCCACTCGATCGACCGGATCGATCTGGCGGCCGAGCTCAACCGTCGGGTGGCCCCGGCGGCAACCCAGCGGGTGCTGGTGCAGGTAAACTGCTCGGATGAGCCGCAGAAGGGCGGGGTAGTCCCCGCGGAGTTGCTCCAATTGCTCGATGCTATGAAAGACCTGCAACGTCTCGAGCTCTGTGGGTTGATGACAATGAGCGCCTTGACCGACGATGCCGCTGAACAGCGGCGCGCATTCCGCCGGCTTCGGGAACTCCGCGACTCGGCCGAGCGGGAAGGGCATCGCCTGCCTGAACTCTCCATGGGAATGTCGGGCGACTTTCCCGTGGCTGTCGAAGAGGGCGCCACGATGCTGCGCCTGGGAACGGTCCTTTTTGGAGAGCGGGTGCCATGAGCGACGAGGCCTTCCCGCTTACGCCGTTGGATGTGCGCACCCAGGAATTCACCCGGTCACTTCGCGGGTACGATTGCGCCCAGGTGGACGAGTTTCTGCGCGGCATCTCGGAGGCGTTGGAGCGGCTGCTGCGGGACCGCGCGCAGCACGAGGAACGGCTTCACAGCGCTCAGGATCAATTGCGAGCGTTCCGCGATCGCGAGCGCGCCATGAACGAGGCGCTGGTGGCGGCGCAACAGCTTCGGGTGGAGATCCGGCAGCAGGCCGAACGGGAAGCGGAGCTACTGTTGCGGGAAGCACGCAGCGAGGCTGAACGAATCGTGGCGGGGGCTAAGCGCGATGAGGAACTGGTGCGCGAGCGCGCCGACAGCGCCGCCCGCCAGTTTGCCGCCTACGTGGCTAGTTTCCGGTCCCTGTTGGAACGGCACCTGGGTGAGGTAGACGGTCTGCAACTCCCGGTCCGTGGGCATCCGTCGCCGCTCGATGGAGCCGGCATGCGAGGTAATGAGTGACGGCGGTGAGTCCTCTCTTCGACCGGGTTCAGTCCGCGGCGGCACTGGTGCGCAGCCGCACTCGGATCGTACCGGAGGTCGGAATCATCCTGGGCACCGGACTGGGCGGTCTGGCTCGGGAGATCCAGGTCGATCGTGAGGTACCGTATCAGGAGATCCCCGGCTTTCCGCTCTCCACGGTCGAAAGCCATGCAGGGCGGCTGCTGTTGGGACACTTAGGGGGACGCCCCGTCGTGGCAATGCAGGGGCGATTCCACCGCTACGAGGGCTACGACCTCCCCACGGTGACCTTCCCGGTTCGGGTGATGCATGCGCTGGGGGCTCGCACCCTGGTGGTCTCCAGTGCCTGCGGGGGGATGAATCCGTTGTGGAATCCGGGAGACCTGGTGCTGCTGAGCGACCACATCAATCTGCTGGGAGACAATCCTCTGGTCGGAGCCAACGACGAGCGACTGGGGCCGCGCTTTCCCGACATGTCCGAGCCATATGACACGGCGCTTCGGAGGCTCTGCCGGGAAGCGGCGCTCGAGCTCGGGATCCTCCTCCGGGAAGGGGTGTACGTCGCGGTGCCTGGGCCCAACCTCGAGACCCGCGCCGAGTACCGGATGCTCCGCGCGATCGGGGCCGACGTGGTCGGCATGTCGACCGTGCCGGAGGTCATCGTCGCGGCGCACCAGGACATGCGCACGGTGGGGCTCTCGATTATCACCGATCAATGCCTGCCGGACGCGCTCGAGCCGGCCGACCTCGAGCGGATCATTGCGACGGCCGGCCGGGCCGAGCCGCAGCTCACTCGTTTGATCACGTCGCTTGTGGAGCGTTTGACCTGATGGCCTTTCCCTCCTGGCCCGATCTCAATTCCGATCAGCTGGAGTTGGCTCTGCTGGAGCAGTGGAAGGCGGAGCAGCTGTTCCGGCAGACCTTGGCCGCCGGCCAGGCGGGCGAACCATTCGTGTTCTACGAGGGACCTCCGACCGCCAACGGACGGCCCGGCATCCATCACGTGTTCTCCCGTACCATCAAGGATCTCATCTGCCGCTTCCAGGCGATGCAGGGGAAATCCGTGACCCGAATCGCCGGCTGGGACACCCATGGGCTCCCGGTCGAGATCGAGGTGGAGAAAGAGCTACAGCTCAACGGAAAGAAGGACATCGAGCGCTTCGGGGTAGAGCAGTTCAATGCCCGTGCTCGCCAGAGCGTCTTCAAGTACCAGTCGGAATGGGAGAACCTCTCCGACCGCATCGGGTACTGGTTGGACTACGAGCATCCCTATATCACCTGCAGCAACCCGTACATCGAAAGCGTCTGGTGGCTGCTGGCCCAGTTGTACGCGCGCGACCTGCTCTACCGGGGCCATCGGGTGCTGCCGTATTGCCCTCGTTGCGGAACCGTGCTTTCCAGCCACGAGGTCGCGCTGGGCTACGAAGACGTGACCACGAACTCGGTATATGTGACCTTCCCGCTGGAGAACGACCCTTCCCGGCAACTCCTGGTATGGACGACGACGCCCTGGACTCTGCTCTCCAACGTGGCGGTTGCGGTGCACCCTGACCTGGAGTACGGGGAATACCCGGTGGGTGACCGACGGCTGATCCTGGCCACCGCGCGGGCCTCGCTGCCGAGCAGCGGCTCCCGGGGTGCGCCGAGCTTCGCCGAGCTGGGCGCGCTGCGAACCTTCCCTGGACGGGAGCTGGTCGGACTCAGGTACCGGAGGCCGCTGGAGGTGGTACCGCTGCCCGACGACAAGGCCTCACGCAAGGTCATCGCCGGCGAGTTCGTCACCGCCGAAGACGGGTCCGGCCTGGTGCACCTGGCGCCGGCTTTTGGCGCGGATGACTACCAGGCAGGTGTCGAGCACGATCTCGCCCTGGTCCGTCCGGTTTCGGCCGAGGGCACTTTCGTGGGCACGTCCTGGCCGGAGATCGAGGGCCGCCTCGTGACGGCGCGGGAGACGAACGATCTCATCATCCAGCGACTCAAGCAGGAAGGACGCTGGCATCTCACCGAGCCCTACCAGCACAGCTACCCCCATTGCTGGCGCTGTTCCAGCCCCCTCATCTATTACGCCCGTGATTCCTGGTTCGTGCGCACCTCCGCGGTGAAGGATCGGATGATGGCATTGAACCAGGGGGTGGATTGGCACCCGCCCGAGGTCGGGGCCGGCCGGTTTGGCGAATGGCTGGAGAACAACGTCGACTGGGCGCTCTCTCGCGACCGGTATTGGGGCACGCCGTTGCCGATCTGGGTGTGCGAGCGGGACCCGATGCACCTGGAGGTCGTGGGCAGCTACGAACTCCTTGCCCAGCGGTGGGGGAAGCCGCTCCCCACCGAGTTCGATCCTCACAAGCCGTTCATCGACGCCTACGTCTGGTCCTGCCACTGCGGCGGAACCATGCGGCGGACGCCCGAAGTGATCGATGCCTGGTTCGACTCCGGTGCCATGCCTTATGCGCAATGGCACTACCCCTTCGAGCATGAGGCCGAGTTCACCACCCATTTCCCGGCAGACTTTATCTGTGAGGGACTGGACCAGACCCGGGGCTGGTTCTACTCGCTCCTGGCCATCGCCACGACGGTGTTCGACAGGCCGGCGTACCGACACGTGATCGTCAATGGGCTGGTGCTCGACGCCGAAGGGGAGAAGATGTCCAAGACCCGGGGAAACGTGGTGAGTCCCGGGGACATGATCGAGGAGTTCGGGGCGGACACCATTCGGTTGTATCTCCTGGGCTCGAGCCAGGTCTCACTCAATAAGCGGTTCGACCGTCGGACCATCCCGGAGACCGCGGGGAAGTTCTTCAACGCGCTCAAGAACAGCTACAAATTCTTCGCGGATTATGCCGGAGACTGGAGGCCCGATGCCACCGGGGGATCCGATCGCCGGCAGCTGGCCGATCGCTGGTTGCTGAGCCGCCTGGACACCACCATCGAGCAGGTGACGAACGGGTGGGCCGCGTACGACGTGACCAGCGGAGTCCGCGGCATCATGGATTTCGTGGTGGACGATGTCTCCAAGTGGTATGTCCGGCTCAACCGCGGACGCTTCTGGGCCCCTGACTCCGTGGCCGACCCAGCAGCTCTTGCCACGCTGTACCAGGTCCTGATCCAGGTGAGCAGATTGCTTGCCCCGGCGGCGCCCTTTGCGAGCGACTGGATCCATCGGTCTTTGGCGGGAACTTCTGCTCACCTGGCTCGGTTTCCTGTCCCTTCGGGCGCAAAGGACGAGGGCCTGGAGACCGCGATGGACGCGGTTCGCCGGCTGGCCTCGCTGGCGCACAACGTCCGGCAGGAGCAGCGGCTCCAGGTCCGGCAACCGTTGGCCCGCATGATGGTCGCCGTACCGGCCGCGGCTCGGGGACCGATCTTCGACCAGCTGCTCGAGCTGCTGGGGCGCGAAGTCAATGTGAAGCGGATCGAGGTCGTAGCGTCCGACACCGACCTGGTCCGGCTTCGACCCAAGCCGAACTTCCGCTCGCTCGGCAAACGTTACGGGAAGCGCACCCCGGCGGTGGCGGCAGCGGCGGCGGCGTTGGCGCCGGAGCAACTGCGCGGTCTGGAGCAGGGGCGGGCAGCCGTCCTGGAGGTCGACGGCGAGGAGACCATCTTTCTTCCCGAAGACGTAGTGGTCGAACGTGAGGTCGCGAGCGACTGGCTGGTGGGGAGCGACGGCCCTTTTGTGGTGGCCCTCGACCCGCGCCTGACCCCGGATCTGCGGCGGGAGGGTCTGGCCCGCGAGGTGGTAAACCGGGTGCAGCGTCTGCGTAAGGAGGCGGGATACGTCTACACCGACCGGATCGCGCTCTGGCTCTCGGGCGACGAGCCGGTCATCGATGCCGTGCGCGGGCACGCCGATTTCATTCGAGGCGAAACCCTGGCCCGGCGGTTGGAGCTGGGCGGACGGGCATCGGCGCCGGATCTGGAGCAGCAGGTCGATATCGATGGGCACGGAGTGGTGGTAGGAGTGCAACGTCACGTGGACGGCCGGGATGGCGCCGGCCCTCAAGCCAGGGATCGGGAATGAACAAGAAGCAGCTGACCCATCTGGAGAAGCGCCTCCTCGAGGAGCGGGCCCGGGTGATGAAGGAGCTGGGGTACTACGACGAGTCCTTCAACGCCACTCTGCAGTCCTCCGACGGCGATCTTTCCTCGTACTCGTTTCACATGGCCGATCAGGGGACCGACGCCATGGAACGCGAGAAGCAGTTCCTGTTCGCCTCACAGGAGGGGCGCTATCTCTGGCATGTGAACGAAGCGCTCCGGCGGCTATATGGCACCCCGGACAAGTTCGGGCACTGTCATCAGTGCGGACAGGAGATCAATTTTGAACGGCTCGACGCGCTCCCCCATGCGCGGCTCTGCATCACCTGCAAAGAGAAAGAGGAAGATGGGAAGCGTCGTTGAGGCTCCCTTGGCGGGTCTGGAGCGGCGAGTGTTTCTGGCCGCCGGCGTCGCCACCGTCATTCTGGACCTGATCACCAAGCTGGCTGCCGAGGGCACCCTGCTTCGTACGCCGGGGGTGTCGGTGTTCGGCGACTGGTTCCAACTCAGACTGGTGTACAACCAGGGGGCGGCCTTCGGCCTGCACCTCGGGCCATATTCGCGCTGGATCTTCTTCGCGGTCGCGCTGGTCGCGGTGTTCGTGCTGGCTCGGATGTCGCGGTTCAGCCCGCCGGGTGATCGTTTCCGTCAGCTTGCCTTGGGCCTGGTGGCGGGAGGGGCAGCGGGCAATCTGATCGATCGTATCCGGAGCTCACGCGGGGTGGTGGACTTCCTGGATGTGGGGATCGGCGCGCTCCGATGGCCAACCTTCAACCTCGCCGACATCGCCGTAAGCTGCGGCGCCATCGCCCTGGTGATCTCGATGTGGCGAGAGGATTCCAGGCGGCCGGAGCCGGAATCCGCTTCGGCTGCCTGAGCTGACCTTTTCGGTGGCTGTTCCGGCGACCGAGCGGCTGGACCGCTTTCTCGCCGACCAACTCGGCTTATCCCGCACCCAAGCGGCGCGCCTGGTCGCCGAGGGCGCGGTGGCGGTGAACGACAAACCGGCCCGAGCGTCTCGGATACTCGCGCGTGGCGAGCGTATCTCCATCCGTTTT
>Ga0070696_100001568_pt1 | contig 14972 bp, 11 predicted proteins | sample KBSK1253metaG_FD_65474 | JGI IMG/M metagenome (GOLD analysis project Ga0070696, IMG submission 65474) | Corn, switchgrass and miscanthus rhizosphere microbial communities from Kellogg Biological Station, Michigan, USA - KBS K1-25-3 metaG | ecosystem: Host-associated > Plants > Roots >... | reverse complement strand
AACTTTTTCGGATAGTCCGCGGACGGCCGGGTCTTGGGAATGCCGTCGCGAAACGCCGCACGCGCCGATTCGCGGGAGCGGTTTCGCACGACTTCGGCGGCACGAATTGCGCCCGCCAGCAGCAACGATAGCGCGAGACCCGCGGCCAGCCGCCGCCAGGTAACAGGATGCGGAACCCGGGCGGCGCGGCCGGACCTTTTCCAGAGAGCCCCGACGGCTGCCATCACGAGCGAGGGACCGGCCAAAAAAGCAACGGTCACCCAGGGCGCGCCGAGCCATACCCGGAAGCTTGAAAAAACGGCGAGGGGCAGGCAAAAACCGATCGCGGGGGCGGCCAGCCGCTTGAGATAACGTCCCTCAACCGACGAAGCCACCAGCGCGAGCCCGAGCAAAACCGTCACGCCATACAAAACGACGCGCAAGACGAGCGGGCCATCTGAATGCGAGCCGAAGAGCAGCCGGACCAGGGGATCGGTGAGGGCGGCCTGACCGATGGCGGCGATCAGGAGACCGGCGAGCGTGCGATGGCGGCGGGACAGCACAACATAGATCGCCAAGGCCGATATGATTACCAGAACAGGCTCCAGAATGGATGTTTCCGCCCGGCCGGAATGGGACGCGACGAAGGTCCCGGGCGGGCAGCACTCAGCCATAATCCAGAGCGGACTCCAGTAAAAGGAGACCATCTTGTGCCCCAGGAATCCGACATGCAGCAGCGGCGGGCCGGCCCGCACCAGAAACATGGAAAGCCAGTAAATGGGGTAAAAAAAGGCGGCATTGGCAAGCAGTGCCGTAAGTGCATTCATACGCTTTCGACAGGCGCCCTGGACGGTGAAAACCGTGTAAGATGTAGGGTAACAAAAGGCGTGTAAGTGTCGTCTAACCACTAATCGACAATGTCCGCGATTTTCAATCCAGCTCCGGTTGAAGCGCCCGAAAAGTCAGCGCCTGCACTCGCACCCGCACCGGCAAAACCGCCATCGCGCAAGAAGTGGTGGATCGTAGCGGCGGTGGTGCTGGGTATGGCGGCATTGGCCTATCTGTTGTGGCCTGCTACGGCGAAAAAGCCCTCGGCACAGACGACGGTCCGCACGGCCAAAGTTGCGGTTGGATCTTTCGAGCGTGTGCTGCGCCTGACGGGGAACACTGCGGCGCGCAACTTCGCTTCGATTACCGCCCCGATGATGCGCGGCCCGGATTCCGGCCGAAACATGGTGCTCATCAAGCTGGCCACGGCCGGATTGATTGTGAAGAAGGGCGACCTGGTGGCGGAGATCGACGCACAGCCTCTGAGGGATCACGTGGACGATCTTGATTCCGATGTGCAGCAGGCGAATGCCGACGTCAAGAAGCGCAAGGCCGAGCAATCGATCGAGCTGGAAAATCTGAAACAAACGCTGCGGACGGCAAAAGCCACGTGGGACAAAGCCAAGCTCGACAGTAACGCGGCTGAAATCCGCACTTCGATCGATAAGGAGCTCTTGCAACTCGGGGTGGAAGAGGCTGAGGCGCAATACAACGAGCTGAAAAACGAAATCGCGGAAACCGAAAGGAAGCATCGCGCCGAAGTCCGGGTCCTCGAATATACCAGCGTGCGGCACGCCAGGCACCGGGACCGGCACAAGCACGACATCGAAAAATTCACCATGCGCGCTCCCATCGGGGGCCTGGTGGTGATGCAGACGTTGTGGCGCCAGGGCGACATGGGACAAGTGCAGCAGGGCGACCAGGTGTGGCCCGGCCAGCCGTTCATGAAGATCGTCGACACCAGCAGCATGCAGGTCGAAGCCCGCGTCAACCAGGTGGAGAGCGAAGGAATTCGCATCGGCCAAAAGGCGCGTATCAACTTCGATGCGTTTCCGACTTTGCAACTCAGCGGGAAGGTGCACAGCGTTGGCGCGATGGGCGTCGGCGGGTGGCGCGAGCAATACTATATGCGCACCATCCCGGTGGTGATTTCGATCGAGGGCGCGGACAACCGCGTGATTCCGGACCTTTCAGCGAGCGCCGATGTGGTGCTCGAGCAGAAAGAGAATGCGCTGGTAGCGCCGCTCGACGCGGTCCTGTCGGAAGGCGGCAAACACGTTGTCTATGCCAAGCAGGGCGACCGCTTCCTGTCGCGTGAAGTCCGGATAGGCGGACGCAACAATACGCAGGTGGAGATTCTGGCCGGGCTGAACGCGGGAGATGAAATCGCGCTGGGCCATCCCACTTCCCAACGGTAGCCGCGTTGTAGGCTTTCGTACATTTCCCTCAAGCGCACGAGCCGTTTCCGGCGAATATACTGGTTGCATGGCAACGATGATCAAGCTGGTCGAGCCGGCGCAAAACGAATATCTGACCGAGCTCGAAAGCAAGAGCAAACGCAGAAATAACTTCTTCCGCATGATGGCGCACAAGCCGGATGTGCTGAAGAATTTCGTGCCTCTTTACGGCTCGATCATGGGTCCGGGGGCGGTGAACCGGCGCACGAAGGAACTGGTTTACCTCGCGGTTTCTTACGCCAACGAATGCCCGTATTGCACGGCCGCCCACGTGGCATCCGGGTTGAAGGCGGGCATCTCGGAAGAAGAGATGCGGGCGCTGCAAACCGAACAGAACCAGTTTTTCGAGGAACCGGAGCGTGCCGCGATTCTCTACGCCCGTGAGCTGACGCGCGAAGTGGCGGCGGATGACACTCGCGAAGATCTCTACAAGCATTACAACGACGAGCAGATTGTCGAGATCACGCTGGTGGTTGCCGTGGCCAACTTCACCAACCGTTTCAACAACGGGCTGGGCCTCGAGCCGGAAGAGTAGGCCTCGGTTGTCCATCCTGATCGGCATCCACCCGGTGGCGGAAGCGCTGCGCACGCGTCATGCGCTCGATCGCGTACTGATCGCGAAAGGCGCGGGCGGGCCGCGTGTCCAGGAAATTATCGACCTTTCGCGCCGCAGCTCGACGCCGGTGCGATTTGAGGAGCGTGCAGCGCTTGACCGGCTGGCGGGCAGCGCCGCGCATCAGGGTGTGGTCGCGTTGGGAGCGGCGAAAAAGTACGCCGAACTCGACGACGTCGCCGGGCGTGCGCGCCTGCTGGTGGTGCTCGACGGCGTCGAAGATCCTCACAACCTGGGAGCGGTGATTCGGACCGCACACGCGGCCGGCGCCGATGCCGTGGTGATCCCGGAGCGGAGGGCGGCCGGTCTGACAGAAACCGTAGGCAAAGCCGCCGCGGGGGCGCTCGAACATCTGCCCGTGGTGCGTGTGAACAATATCAACCGCTCGCTCGAAGACCTCAAAAAGAGCGGCTTCTGGATTTACGGATTGGATGAGCGCGGCGATCAGGATTACGACCAGGTGGATTACGCCGAACGCGCGGTGCTGGTTTTCGGAGCCGAAGGAAAAGGCCTGCACCAGATGGTGCGGCAGCATTGCGACGTAGTGGTGCGGATTCCCATGGCGGGGAAGATTTCGTCGCTCAACGTTTCAGTGGCTGCCGGTGTGGTGCTGTTTGAATGGAAGCGGAGGACGGCTCGCGCGTAAAGCGTCCGCCGGTCCCGGCTTTAATGGCCCAGAATCGCGACCACGTCCAGGATGGCCATGGTTCGATGGTTGTAAATCACGACACGGCCGTCGATGATGCCGCGCCGGCATTCCTCACGGCGAAGGGGCGGCAACTGACGTTCGAGTTCCACTGGGAGCGGCGCCATTTTCTTCTGCCAGCCCGGGGGCAGGTTTCCGCCACGCGCCAGTTTCTTTTGCAGCCCCGGAGGCAGCGAGCGGCGATCGTCTTCCCGGTAATATTCGCGAATCACGCGCGCGTCACGGTTTGAGAAGACTAGTGTGACGTCGACGTCCGTGCGACGTTCACGTTTTTTGGCATCGAGCGGCGTCAGGGTTGCAAAGACCGCCAATAGCAAGGTACCCGTAAAGAATTTCATCTCTCCTCCTGAATCCCGGATTCTTTTCGGCGGGGCGCCGGCCGAAGTCAAATGACTGCCTAACTGACCAATTCTCGCGGCCCTCGCGGACCCTTGTAAATGTTGTCTTAGGTTAAGATCGGCGGGTTTGGAAGGGCGCGTTAGAGTAAGAAGCGGTTCCAGGATTCATTCAATCGCCCCCTCCGGCGGCGTGGAATGAATTTCAGGGGCGCCTACCTCGCACAACTCACTGGTAGAATCAGAACTTATGTGCAAAATCCAGGTGCTGGCCGCGGTGCTTTGCGCCGCACATACGGGCGCCATCCTCGATGCGCGCCAGCCGGTGCGCGCGCGGCACGGCATGGTGGCTACCGTAGAAAAGCATGCGACGGACGTGGGCGTGGCGGTGCTCGAATCGGGCGGCAATGCGGTCGACGCGGCGGTGGCGGTGGGTCTGGCGCTGGCGGTGACGTATCCGGCGGCGGGCAATATCGGGGGCGGCGGATTTATGCTGATTCGCACCGCGGACGGGCGCACCAACTTCATCGACTTCCGCGAACGGGCGCCGGCCAAAGCATCGCACAACATGTATATCGGGGCCGACGGCAGGCTGACCGACCAGAGCCGCATCGGATACCTGGCGGCCGGGGTGCCGGGCACGGTGCGCGGGCTAGAGCTGGCGCAGCAGAAATACGGAAAGAAGAAGTGGGCCGAACTGGTCGAACCCGCGGTGCGGCTCGCCAGAAATGGCTTTCCGGTTTCCTATGGACTGTCGCAATCGCTGCGGTCCAAAACGAGAAGCGAGTTACTGAGCCGCTTTCCTGAATCGCGGCGCATCTTTCTGCGAGACGGAAAATATTTTGAGCCCGGCGAATTGCTGGTCCAGCCCGAGCTGGCGCAAACGCTCGAGCGCATCGAGAAACAGGGCTCGAAGGATTTCTACGAAGGCGAGACAGCGCGGCTGCTGGCTGCCGACATGCAGGCCCATGGCGGACTGATCACGCTCGACGACCTCAAAAATTACAAAGTGTTCGAGCGCCAGCCGGTCACCGGCACATATAAGGGATACACGATCATCAGCGCCCCGCCACCGAGCTCGGGAGGCGTGGGTATCCTGCAGATGCTCGGCGTGCTGGAAGGCTCAGGCTACGAAAAGCACGGAGTAGGATCGGCGGCCACCGTACATTTCATGGCGGAGGCCATGCGCCGCTACTTCGCGGATCGCAGCGAGTACATGGGCGACCCGGAATTTTACCGCGTGCCGGTGGCGCGGCTGCTCGATTCGAAGTACATCGAAGAACGCCGGCGATCGATCGATCCGAAAAAGGCGACTCCCAGCTATTCCATTCATCCGGGCAAACGGATCCTTGGTGAAAGTGACGAGACCACGCATTACTCGGTGGTCGATGGCGAAGGAAATGCGGCGGCGGTCACGTACACGCTGAACGACCTCTATGGCAGCGGGGTGACGGCGGCAAAAATCGGGGTAGTGCTCAACAACGAGATGGACGATTTCGCGGCCAAGCCAGGGGAGCCAAACATGTACGGGCTGATTCAGGGCGAGGCGAATTCCGTGCAGCCGCGCAAAACGCCGCTTTCCTCGATGACGCCGACCATCGTGCTGAAGGACGGCAAGCTTTACCTGGTACTCGGCTCGCCCGGCGGGCCCACCATCATCAACACGGTGCTCGAGGTGCTGGTGAATGTGGTGGATTTCGGAATGAACGTGGCGGACGCCATAGACCAGCCACGCTTCCATCATCAGTGGCTCCCGGACCAGCTGGTGGTCGAAAAAAGCTTTTCGCCGGATACCATCCTTGAACTGCTGCGCGTCGAAGGGCACGCTGTGAGAGTAACCGGCGGGCTGGGTGAGGTGTCGGCGATTCTGGTGGACGGCGAGTGGTTGACGGGGGCGGCTGACCCTCGAACCGACGGAACGGCAAGGGGATATTGAGGGCATGAATCACGTATTGTCGACGCACCTGTTCGTGAATCACCGGCTGACGGTGGCGTGGCTGAATCGTGTGATGCAGGCGGGGATCCCGGCTGTGGAGATCTTCTGCGCGCGGCAGCACCTGGACTATCGGAATAAAGCCCAGATCGCCGAGCTCGGCCACTGGTTTCGCGACGCGGACCTGAAGCTGCATTCGCTGCACTCGCCGATGTACAACGATGAATTCTGGGGGCGCTCGGGGCCGCACTCGGTGGTTACCATCACCGAACCAATCAAAGGCGAACGGCTGAAGGCGGTGGATGAAATCAAGCGCGCGCTCGAAGTGGCCGAGACGATTCCGTTCCGTTACCTGATCCAGCACATGGGGGTATCAGGGGAAGAATACAGCGATCGAAAGCTGGAAGCCGCGTTCAGTACACTCGAGGAGTTGAGCATCTTCGCGCGCCAGCGGGGCGTGGAGATTCTGCTCGAGAATATTCCGAATAGCCTTTCGAGCGCGGAGCGGCTGCAATACTTCCTTACGTCGACGCATCTCGACCTCAACTTCGTCTTCGACGTGGGGCACGCTCACATGGGTGAAGGAGTAGAGGCGGCGTTCGCCATCATGAAGGAGCGCATCCGCTCCACGCATGTGCACGATAACGACGGCAAGGACGACCGGCATCTTTTCCCCTGCGTGTCCACGGGCGGCACGGTGGACTGGAGCCGCACCATGAGCCTGCTGCGCTCGCGTGAAAATCAGTACCCGTTGGTGCTCGAACTGCGCGAGGTAGAAGGCATGGACCACCCGCTCGACCGCGTGAACGAAGTCTTCGACCGGCTGGAGAACATGTGATTGAACGGATCACGATTGCCGAGGCCGCACGGCACGCGGGCGAGACGGTCGAGATTCCAGGCTGGCTTTACAATCTGCGCAAGTCGGGAAAAATCGTGTTTCCGCTGCTCAGGGACGGCACGGGCCTGATGCAGTGCGTGGCGGTGAAGAGCGCGTTGCCGGAGGCGGTGTTCGAAACTATCAAGGACCTGACACAGGAATCGTCCGCCATCTTCACCGGAAAGATTCGCGCGGATCAGCGCGCGCCCGGCGGATACGAGATGGACGTCGAGAGCGTGGAAGTGGTGCAGAGGGTGCCGGAATCGGATCCATACCCCATCACGCCCAAAGAGCACGGCGTGGATTTCCTGATGGATCACCGGCATCTCTGGCTGCGCAGCCAGCGCCAGCACGCCATCGCGCGCGTCAGGCACGAGGTGATCCGCGCGGTGCGGGATTACTTCGATTCGCACGGTTTCACGCTGGTGGACACTCCCATCTTCACGCCGGCCGCGTGCGAAGGCACTACAACACTGTTCGAAGTGAATTATTTCGATGACGACAAGGCGTACCTGACGCAGTCCGGGCAGCTCTATAACGAGGCCACGGCCATGGCGTTCGGCAAGGTCTACTGTTTTGGGCCGACGTTCCGCGCCGAGAAGTCGAAGACGCGCCGCCACCTGACCGAATTCTGGATGGTCGAGCCGGAGATGGCCTACGCCACGCTGGAGGATGTCAAACGGGTGGGCGAGGAGCTGATCCTGTTCATCGTCGGGCGCGTGCTCGAGAACCGATGCCCGGAACTGAAGGCGCTCGAGCGCGATGTTTCCAAGCTCGAAGCCATCCGCGCGCCGTTCCCACGCATCAGCTACGACGAAGCGGTGAAGACTTTGCAGGCGAAGGGCTCTGAGATTCAATGGGGCGGCGATTTCGGCGGTACAGATGAAACCTTGATCAGCCAGGATTACGATCGCCCGCTGATCGTGGACCGGTTTCCGACGGCGATCAAGGCCTTTTACTTCCAGCCCGATACCGAAAGGCCCGAGGTCGCGTTAGGCGTTGACATTCTCGCGCCCGAAGGATATGGCGAGATCATTGGCGGCGGGCAGCGTATTCACGATGCGGAGCTGCTGCTGAAGAGAATCGAAGAGCACCACCTGCCGAAAGAGGCGTTCGACTGGTACATCGATCTGCGCAAGTACGGAACGGTACCGCACGGCGGATTCGGCATGGGGATCGAGCGTTGCGTAGCCTGGATCTGCGGAACCGAGCACATTCGCGAAACCATCGCTTTCCCGCGCATGCTGTACCGGCTGCGGCCGTAGCTTTCTTTCATGCATCAATCACACATAGCAATTATCGGAGCGCCGCTCGACCTGGGTTCGGGCCGCCGCGGCGTGGATATGGGGCCGTCGGCCATGCGCGTGGCCAACATTAACAAACGCGTGGCCTCGCTGGGATACGAAGTGGAAGATCTGGGCAATGTCCCGGTGGAACAACCGGAAAGCCTGCCCGAAGGACCAAGGCACGCGAAATATCTGCCGCAGATTGTGCACCTGTGCCAGAAGCTGGCCACCATGGTCGAGACGGTCGCCGAGGATGGCAAGGCGCCGCTGGTGCTGGGCGGCGATCATTCCATCGCGGTGGGCACGGTTGCCGGAATGGCGAGATATTTTCGCAGGAAAAAGAAAAAGATGGGTCTGCTCTGGGTGGATGCGCACGCCGACATGAATACGCCGCAGACCAGCCCCAGCGGCAACGTACACGGTATGCCGCTCGCCTGCTGCGTGGGTCTCGGGCCGGAGGAACTGGCGCGGCTGGGAGGGTTCGCCCCCAAGGTGCATCCGCGAAATGTGGCGCTGGTCGGTTTGCGTGACGTGGATATTCTGGAGCGGCCGCATGTGCGCGGGAGCGGCGTACGCGCCTTCACCATGCGCGACATCGACGAGCGCGGCCTGCGCGCCGTGATGGTAGAGGCGCTCAAAATTGTGACCGACGGGACCGCTGGATTTCATTTGTCGCTCGATATGGATTACGTCGACCCGCAGTATGCACCTGGCGTGGGGACGCCGGTTCGCGGGGGCGCGACTTATCGCGAGGCGCATCTGGCAATGGAAATGATCTGCGATTCGGGCCACATGGTTTCCATGGAAGTGGTCGAGGTCAATCCGGTGATTGACGAGACAAACCGGACGGCGGATCTTGCCGTGGAACTGGTAATGTCCGCGCTGGGAAAGAAGATTCTGTGAAGCTTCGCGTGGCGGTGATTTATGGCGGGCGCAGCGGCGAGCACGAGGTATCGATACGCTCCGCCGAATCCATCATGAAGGCGATGGATCGCTCGAAATACGAGATTATCGAGTACTTTATCAGCCAGGAAGGCAGATGGAAGCCGAAACCGATCGGCCCCGAGCCAGGCGCGGAAGCCGGTATCGACGTGGCGTTTCCGGTGCTCCACGGAACGTTCGGCGAGGATGGAACGGTGCAGGGGCTGCTCGAATTGGCCGACCTGCCGTATGTGGGCGCAGGCGTCCTCGCGTCGGCTGTCTCCATGGATAAGGAAATTTTCAAGCGCATCTGCCGCGAGCGCGGGCTGCCGGTTGTGGAGTCCGTGACACTGCTGCGTGGCTGCCTGGACACGGACGAAGTGATAAGGCGCTTGCCGTTTCCGGTATTCGTGAAACCGGCGAATCTAGGGTCTTCGGTGGGGATCTCAAAGGCGCGCGACCTGAAAGAGCTGCAGGCAGCGCTGGCCCTCGCGGCCCAGTATGACCGCAAAATCATCGTGGAGCGCGGCATCGAAGGGCGGGAATTTGAGTGCTCCGTGCTGGGTAATGAAAAGCCGGAAGCTTCCCTGCCCTGCGAGATTCTGCCGTCGCGTGAATTTTACGATTACGAAGACAAGTACCTGCTGGATCAGGCGAAGACGCAACTGCCGGCTGACCTTCCGGCGGAGAAAATGTCCGAGTTGCGGCGGCTGGCGGTTGCATGCTACCGGGCTGTCGAGTGCGAAGGGATGGCGCGTGTCGACTTTCTGCTTGAGCGTGCTACGGGACAGCTCTACATCAACGAGATCAATACCATTCCCGGATTCACTTCCATCAGCATGTACCCCAAGATGTGGGAGCACACGGGCCTGGCTTATCCAAAGTTAATAGACCGCCTGATCGAACTGGCGCTCGAACGTCACGCCGCAAAGAAGGCCACGAAGTTCACGCGCTAAAATAAGAACAATTACATGGCGACGACTACGCGATTGACATGCAAGCTTTTGCGCCGATGCGTGGCCCGCGCCAACCGGCCCACCTGATGTTCCGCCTTCTCGCGATTGCCTTTCTCGCGTCCGCTGCGTTCGCAGACGAACTGGAAACACAGGTCAAGCGCCTGACCGATGCCTTCGCCCTGATCGAGCACAATGCGGCCGATCCGGTGCTCTCCGAGCAGGCCTTCTATCAGGGCGCGATTCCGGGCATGCTGCGGCGGCTCGACCCACACTCGGTATTCTTCGATCCGCAACAGTTCGAGCAGCTCAAACAAATGGAAACTTCCACGCGAAAGGGATTCGGCAGCGTGGTGTCGATACTGCCCGGCCGCGTGATCGTGCTCCAGACACTGCCGGGAACGCCCTCCGCCAAATCCGGCATGAGTCCCGGGGATGAGATGCTGGCCCTCAACGGCATTCGGCTCGACCGTCTGGATACCGAGCAGTTGATCGGATTGCTGCAGCAGTCGCGGCAGCAGCCGGCCCGCATCACTATCCGGCGCCCCGGAAACGTCCGCCTTGTCGAACTCACGCTCACGCCCGAGGAGATGCAGAAGCCAAGCGTCGAGCGCGCGTTCTTTTTGAAACCGGGGATTGGCTACCTGCGCGTGGCGAGCTTCGACGAAAAGACCGGTAAAGAGATTAAAGAGGCTATCGAAAAGCTGGGCGGCAGCAATCTGAGAGGCCTGGTGTTAGACCTGCGCGACAATCCCGGGGGGATGATGGTTTCGGCTCTCGAAACCGCATCGCTGTTCCTGAAACCCGGGCTCACGCTGCTCACCGTGCGCGGCCGCGCAGTGCCACAAAAGGAAGAGAAGGTTCCCGCGGAAGCGACGCCTTATACTTTCCCGCTGGCGGCGCTGATTAACGGCAAGAGCGCCAGTGCATCGGAAATCGTGGCCGGAGCGCTGCAGGATCATGACCGCGCTTTCATCGTGGGCGAACCGAGTTTCGGGAAAGGGCTGGTGCAGAGCGTCTTCCCGCTGGCGGATTCGGCGGGACTCGCGCTCACCACCGCGCTCTACTACACGCCCAGCGGCCGATCCATTCAGAAGCCTCTGGATGCTTCGCAATTTGCGCTGGCGGCGACCGCTTCGCACCCGAATGCCAGAAATGATTTCCAAACTGATAAGGGACGTTTGGTGCGTGGCGGCGGCGGTATCGGTCCCGACGAGATCGTATCTCCGCCCCAGGTTTCGCACTTCCGGGCGATACTCGAGGCCAGCGCTTCGTTTACGTCCTTCGCGACCGAGTACACGCAAAAGCACAAGGTGACCGAGGCCTTCGAGGTCGCGCCTGAACTGCTGGATGATTTCAAAGTGTGGCTGGCCCAGCGCACCATTCAGCCGAGTATCGCGGAGTGGTCGCGCGACCGCGATTTCATTCGCATCCGCCTCAAGACCGAAATTTTCAACCAGTCGCTGGGTGTGGAAAAAGGCGACGAGATCGAAGCCCAGCGCGATCCGCAGATTTTGCGGGCAATCGAGCTAGTCGCGAAATCCGCCGGATCGTAAGACGCGCGCATGGCGGTGGCATAATGTAACCGGAGGTTCCACTTCATGGGCACTCTCACGCTATCAGCCGAGCAGGAAACCAATCCCTGGCTTGCGGCGGAAGCGCGATTCGACGAGGCCGCCAGCCGGCTCAATCTCGACGACGGCATGTGCAAGGTGTTGCGCAGCCCCACGAAGGAAATCATCGTCCATATTCCCGTATCGCTCGATGACGGACGGCTGGAAGTGTTTACCGGCTTTCGTGTGCAGCACTCGCTCGCGCGCGGCCCGGGCAAGGGCGGCATTCGCTTCTCGCCCGACGTAACGCTGGATGAAGTGCGGGCGCTGGCCTCCTGGATGACCTGGAAATGCGCGGTGGTGAACATTCCGTTCGGAGGCGCTAAAGGCGGCGTGATTTGCGATCCTTATGTGCTCTCGGACGGCGAGCTCGAACGCATTACGCGCCGCTACACCGCCGAGATCATCGAGTTTCTGGGGCCGGAGCGCGATGTGCCGGCGCCGGACGTCAACACCAATGACCGGGTGATGGCGTGGATCATGGACACCTACTCCATGCACGTTCGCCATACCACCACGGCCGTGGTTACTGGCAAGCCGATCGACCTGGGCGGATCGCGCGGGCGCACCGAAGCCACCGGTCGCGGATGTTGCATCGTGACGTTGAAGGCCCTGAAGAAACTCGGCATGAATCCGGCCTCCACGCGCGTGGTGATTCAGGGATTCGGCAACGTGGGCGGCATGGCGGCGCGGTTGATGTCTGCCGCGGGTTTCAAAATTATCGCCATCGTAGAAACTGATGGCGCCGCGTACAACGCCAACGGTCTTGACATCGCGGCGCTGCTGCAGCATCGCAAAGAGACCGGCTCGATTCTCGACTTTCCGGGCGCAGAAAACATCGACCGCCACGAAGCCATGTTCCTTCCCTGCGAAGTCCTGCTGCCCGCCGCTACCGAGAATGTGATTACTTCGACCAACGCCGATCGGCTGCGCTGCCGGATCCTGTGCGAGGGCGCCAACGGGCCGACCACGCCGCTGGCCGACGAAATCCTGCGCGAGAAAAAGATCTTCGTCATCCCCGACATTCTGGCGAATGCCGGAGGCGTTACCGTTTCCTATTTCGAATGGGTGCAGGACCGGCAGGGGTTTTTCTGGAATGAAGACCTTGTGAATACGCGCCTCGAGGAAATTATGGTCGCGAGCTTCGACGCGGTCGTGAGTTACGCGGAAAAGCACGGCGTAAATAACCGCACCGCGGCGTACATGCTGGCGCTCGACCGCGTGGCATTCGCCATCAAGCTTCGGGGAATCTACGCATAAGCAAAGGCAGTCTGGTTGATGGCCTCTGAGCCCACCACGCCGCTGATGCGGCAGTACAACGCCATCAAGCAGCAGGCGCCGAACGCTCTGCTGATGTTCCGGCTGGGCGATTTCTACGAGCTCTTCTACGAAGATGCGGTGACCGCCGCGCGCGAACTCGAAATCACCCTTACATCCCGCAACAAGGAAAAGGGCATGGCCATTCCCATGTGCGGCGTGCCGTACCATTCGGCCGAGGGCTACATCGCGCGACTGATCCAGAAAGGCTATCGCGTTGCCATTTGCGATCAGATGGAGGATTCGCGCATTGCGAAAAAGCTCGTCAAGCGCGAGATCACGCGCATCGTCACGCCGGGCACCGCAACTGACGCGCATCTGCTGCGCTCGCATGAGAACAACTATCTGGCCGCGGTAGCGCCGAACGGCAGCCGCACGGGACTGGCACACGTGGACATTTCGACGGGCGAGTTTCGCGTCACGGAAATCGATGCGTCGGAAACGATGACGGCGATCGAACAGCTGGGCGCGCGTGAAGTGCTCTTCCCGTCCGAGTTGCCGCTGGCGCCGCATGAACAGCCTTCGCGGCGTTTTCTGCGCACGGAACTCGAAAGCTGGGCCTTCAGCTATGACTATGCCGAGCGGGTGCTGCGCGATCATTTCAAGCTGCTGTCGCTCGATGGTTTCGGACTGGCCGACCGGCGGGCGGCGGTCTGCGCGGCGGGCGCCGTGCTCCATTACGTGCAGGAGACGCAGCGCGCGGCGCTCGAACATCTGGACCGGCCATCGTTCTACGATCGCTCCCACGGCATGGTGCTCGATGCGGTGACGGTGCGTAATCTCGAACTGGTCGAGCCGTTGTTCGCCGGCGAAGGCGCCACGCTGCTCTCGGTTATCGATCAGACGATGACCGGTATGGGCGGCCGTCTCTTGCGCCGCCGCCTGCTCGGTCCCTCGCTCGATCGCCAGGACATTGAAGCGCGCCTCGATGCGGTGGGAGAGCTGCTCGCGGAAACCATCCTGCGCGCGCAAATTCGCGAGCAGTTGAGCGGTGTTCTCGATTTCGAGCGCCTGGTCGCCAAGGTTACGATGGGGACGGCGGGTCCGCGCGAGCTGCTGGCTCTGGGCAAATCGCTCGAGAAGGTTCCGCAGCTCAAAACGTTTATCGGCGGCCGCCGCTCCGCGAGGCTGCGCGCCATTTTCGACGGGCTCGATGAAGTGCCCGAGGTACGCGAACGGATTCTCACGGCCATCGCCGATGCGCCGCCAGTCAGCGTGACCGATGGCGGCGCGATCCGGCCCGGCTACAACGCCGCGATCGACGAACTGCGGGACCTGCGCCAGAACGGCCGGCAGTACATCGCTCAGATCGAATCGCGCGAGCGCGTCCGCACCGGCATTCAGTCCCTCAAGGTCCGCTTCAATAATGTATTCGGGTACTACATTGAAATTTCGAAGGCGAATCAGCATCTGGCGCCGGCCGATTATGAGCGCAAGCAGACGCTGGTCAACGCCGAGCGCTTCACCACGGGCGAGCTGAAAGATTACGAGCGCAAAGTACTGGACGCGGAAGAACAGATTCTTGCGCTCGAAAGAGATTTATTCGCGGAGGTCCGGCAGTTCGCGGCAGAACACGCACAACGCATCCGGGCGACGGCCGCGGCCATCGCCGAAATCGACGTGACCGCAAGCCTGGCGCAGGTGGCGGCGGAGAATCGCTACGCGAGGCCGATTTTTTCAGAAAACGACGAGATGCGGATTGTCGCGGGACGTCACGCGGTGATCGAAAAACTCGGAGACCAACTCGCGACGGGCGAAACCGCGCGCTTCATTCCGAACGATCTGTATCTCGATTCCGGCTCAAGCCTCATCGCCATTATCACCGGCCCCAACATGGGTGGTAAGTCGACTTATCTGCGGCAGGCGGCGCTCATCGGGATTCTGGCGCAGATGGGCTCGTATGTGCCTGCCGACTCGGCGAGCCTGCCGCTTATCGATCGCATTTTCACCCGCATCGGCGCATCGGATAATCTCGCGCGCGGCCGCTCGACCTTCATGGTCGAGATGACCGAAACGGCCGTCATTCTGAACACGGCGACACCCCGCAGTTTTGTCGTGCTGGACGAAATCGGCCGCGGCACCGCGACCTATGACGGTCTGGCGCTGGCTTGGGCAGTCATCGAGTTCATTCATCAGCGCACGCGCGCCAAGACG
>Ga0070696_100001566_pt1 | contig 14978 bp, 8 predicted proteins | sample KBSK1253metaG_FD_65474 | JGI IMG/M metagenome (GOLD analysis project Ga0070696, IMG submission 65474) | Corn, switchgrass and miscanthus rhizosphere microbial communities from Kellogg Biological Station, Michigan, USA - KBS K1-25-3 metaG | ecosystem: Host-associated > Plants > Roots >... | reverse complement strand
GTTAAGATCCGTTAATCGGCCATGGCGCGGTGGAAAATTCCGTCAGTCGTCTCTTTTGGCGACGATGAACTCCTCGATTTGGCCATTGGGGCGGCTGCGCTCGATTGCTTCCAGCCTTGCCTCACGGCAGAGGATTTTCCAACGACGGGTGATCATGCCGCCGCGCTGGGTCTGCTGTTCGAGTTCCATCCAGCGTGCAGGCCCCAGCGGGCCCAAGCTCGAGCGCAGATCCCTCAACGCGGCTGCGGTCAAGTAGAAATTTCCGGTGGCGGTGAATAGCGCTCTGTCGACCGAACCGCTTTGCATCTGCCGGAAGATCTCGCGGACGCGCGCCTCTTCGGGCTTGGGCGGCAGCAAAATAAAGGCGAGGCGATCGGACAGACCGGCAGGAGGCGCCCAATCGCTGTTGGTCAAAACGATGATGGCGGCACGCTCTTTCGGCCACAGGCGATTGTCGGCCTGGAACCCCGAACCGCTCCCTGAATGCCCGATGCGCAGTCGCCCCTGTACGTACTCCACATCGAGCCCCAGCGCATAGTCCTGCACGCGGCCGCTCTTCAGCTTGACCGGGTCGAATTCGGCCCTGTATGAATCGGCATCGAGGAGCGAGCGATCGAGCAGGCTCACGTCCCACAGCGCAAGGTCGCTCGGCGACATCGAGAGGTTTGCCGCCCCGAATAGCCAACCCGCCCCCTCCTTGGGTGCCGCAATCACCGGACCGAGCCCAAATCTCGTGTAGCCCGAGGCGTCATTGGACGGCGCCGCTGCGGAGTGCTCACCTGCGGAGTGCTCGGCAACGGGCGAGTACTCAGCGACATTCCACATGCGCAGCGCCGTGAACACATGGCTGCGGAGAAACTCAAACAGCGTCTCGCCGGCAGCTTTCTCCACGATCGCGCCGGCCAGGACATAACCCGTGTTGGAGTATTGCCAGTCGGTGCCCGGTTCGAAGTCGAGCGGCCGCCGTGCCCATTCCTCAATGAGGGCCGCCGTGGTGGTGGGCCGGGTCATTTCTCGAGTCACGAAATCCTGCGGCCAGTAGTCCCTGATTCCGCTGGTATGGGTGAGCAATTGACGCAGCGTCACTGCGGCGGCCGCATGCAGCGTGGGGAACCACTTGCTCAGAGGATCATCGAGCGACAGCTTGCCGTCTTGAGCCAGCAGCAGCGCCGCGGCAGCCGTGAATTCCTTGGATACGGAGTCGATTGCATAGCGCGACGCGGGCGTGGCGGACGCCGAAGGGCTCAGCTTGGCCGATCCGTAGGCTTTCGCATAGACCAGTCGTCCCTGCTGCACGATCGCGATCGATACCGAGGGCGCGCCAGTGCTCCACAGCCACTCCTTGGCAATGGCATCCACCGAAGCCGTGTCCAGCACGGCGTTGCTCGATTCGGCGAGCGCGAGCGCGGGGGCCATGGTCCCGCACAGGCAGAGCAACACCGCGCTGCGCAACGCCGCGCTGCGCAACACGGCGTGGAGCAGGCGCGCGGCTGTCATTGAGCCGAGAGGCCTGGGCCGGCACCTATATCTATGGCGCGACACCTACGTTGACGGCAGGTGTGCGTCGATGAGCGCCCGCACGGCCGGGAGCATGGCCGAAATGGGACCGGTATTGCCGGAGAACACCAGGCGCGTGAAGTAACCACCGTCCATCAGCAACATCAGCGCGTCGCCGAGGCCCTCGGCATCGCGCGCGCCCAGGGCGCATGACAGGGTGCGCAATCGCCGGCGCACTTCTTCCTTGTAGGAACGCACGAGCTTGCTCAGATCGTCCTCATCCTCGGTTATTTCCACGGCCGCGTTACCGAGCGCGCAGCCGCGGCAGGTCTTGTCTTTGACGACGTCCTGGTGCGCTTCGAACAGCGCTTCGATCTGCCGTCGCGGCTGGTCCGGAAATCGGCCCACGGCCGTATCCCACCGAAGCCAAAACTCGCGCTCCTGCTGCCGCAGATAGGCGGTTACCAGCGCCTCCTTCGACGTAAAGCTTCGATAGAAACTCATTTTGTTGGAACCGGCTTCGGCGGCGATTTCGTCGACGCCCACGCCGTGAATGCCATGACGGTAGAAGAGCTCGCAGGCCGTTTCGAAGATGCGGTCGCGGACCCGGGACTTGCCGCCGCCACAGGCCACGGCGTCCCGCTTCTCGTGATCGGTACCGCTCATGCCCAATTTGTAGCTGCTCATATTCAATTCTCAGTTGACAGCGACGTTACCGCTCGGTAACGTGCCGGTCTGTTACTTACTAGTAACTAACATAACTAGGATCGTCGTCTCAGCGTTCGAAGTCAAGTTTTGGCGCGAATTCATCGGAGTTCCTCATGCAATTGCCGAAATCAACCCCTGTTCTAATTCTAACGGCTATTTACGCCGGTGCACTTGCCGGGTGCAGCCACTCGCAGGCTCAAACCCAATCCAATGTTGCACCGCCCTCGGTGACCGTCGCGGAGGTCATTGCTCGGCCGCTGCATCATTGGGAGGAACTCACGGGTGAGCTGCAGGCGGTCAATACGGTCGACGTGCACCCGAGGGTCAGCGGGTTTATCGACAGCGTGCAGTTCACGGAGGGTGCGCGGGTCAGCAGGGGCCAGCTGCTGTTTCAAATAGACCCGCGGCCGTTTCAAATCGAGATCGAGCGGCTGAGCGCCGAGCTCGAGCGCGCACGCGCAAAACTCGAATTCGCGACTGCGGGCCGCGCGCGCGCCGAGCGGCTGCTTGCGCAGAACGCCATCGCGCGCGAGGAATACGAGCAGCTCACGTCGGCAGAGACGCAGGCAGCGGGAGATCTGGGCTCGTTGAATGCACAGCTGCACGCCGCGCGGCTCAACCTCGAGTACTCGCACGTGCGATCACCCATCGACGGCCACGTCTCCCGCGCGCTCATCACCCCGGGCAACCTCGTCTCGAGCGCCAACCTCCTGACCACGGTGGTCTCCGATGACCCGATTTACGCGTATTTCGACACGGACGAGGCGACGTATCTCAAATTCGCCCAGCTCGGCGCTCGCGGGCGTGGCGACCACGGCGCCGCCTCCAGCCCGGTGTTCATGGGGCTGGTGGGCGAGGAGGGCTACCCGCATCGAGGCCGGCTGGACTTCGTCGACAATCAGGTCGATGCGCGCAGCAGCACCATCCACGCGCGCGCGATATTCGACAACAAGGACGGTCGGTTCACCCCGGGATTGTTTGCGCGAATCAAGCTCGTCACCAACGATAGCTACGACGCCATCCTCATCGATGAGCGCGCCGTCGGCACCGATCTCGGCAAGAAGTACGTGCTGGCCTTGAAACCCGACAACACTCTCGACTATCGGCCCGTCACCTTGGGTACGCGCATCGACGGGCTGCGGGTGGTGGATGACGGCTTGCAACCCAGCGACGTCATCGTCGTCAACGGCCTGCAGCATGTGGCGGCGGGCGCCAAGGTCCAGACCACGCGCACGAGCATGAACATCGGGGGTCCGGGAGTTGCTCAGGTGGCGGTCAATCCCGTGCGCGGCGGCGCCGTGATCGCGTCAATGCACCCGTGATCGCGTTTTCGGAGCGCCCATGAACATTTCGCGATTTTTCATCCAGCGCCCGATTTTTGCGGCCATGCTGTCGGCGCTGATTCTGCTGGCGGGCCTGTTGGCCTTGCCGACCCTGCCGATCAGCGAATATCCGGAAGTCGTGCCGCCGACGATCGTCGTTCGGGCGACCTATCCGGGTGCGAGTCCGAACGTCATTGCCGATACCGTCGCCTCGCCGCTGGAGCAGGCGATCAACGGCGTCGAGGACATGTTGTACCAGTATTCCCAGGCCACCAGCGACGGCGCGATGACCCTGACGATAACCTTCAAGCTCGGTACCGATGTCGACAAGGCGCAGGTGCAGGTGCAGAACCGCGTCAGCCAGGCGCTGCCCAAGCTGCCCCAGGAAGTGCAGCGACTCGGCGTGACCACCAATAAGTCGTCGCCGGATATCACGCTGGCGGTATTCGTGTATTCGCCGAACGGCCGCTATGACCAAACCTATCTCGCGAACTTCGTGGCGCTGCGCATCAAGGACGAACTCGCGAGGCTCGACGGCGTGGGCGACGTGCAGCGCTTCGGCGGCGGCGACTACTCCATGCGCGTGTGGCTGGATCCGGAAAAAGTGGCGGCGCGAGGACTCACGGCCGGCGATGTGGTGAGCGCCATACGCGAACAGAACGTGCAGGTGGCCGCCGGCCAACTGGGCGCTCCCCCGGCGGCAAGCGGCGCTAATTTTCAGCTGGAAATCGACACCAAGGGCCGGCTGAGCGATGAGACCGACTTCGGCAACATCGTCGTCAAGACCGGCGCCGCCGGACAGCTGGTGCACTTGCGCGACGTCGCGCGCGTCGAATTGGGCTCCGACAATTATGCGCTGCGCGCCATGCTCGATAACCGCGTTGCGGTGGCGATTCCCATCTTCCAAAGACCCGGCAGCAACGCCATCGCCGTGTCGGACGCGGTGCGCGCCAAGATGGCGGAGCTCAAGAAGGGTTTCCCGGAAGGCATCGACTACAACGTCGCCTACGACCCGACGGTGTTCGTGCGCGGATCCATCCACGCCGTGGTGCACACGCTGCTCGAAGCGATCGCGCTGGTCGTGATCGTGGTCATCGTGTTCCTGCAGACCTGGCGGGCGTCGATCATCCCGCTGATCGCGGTGCCGGTGTCGTTGATCGGCACCTTCGGCGTGATGCACTTGTTCGGCTTCGGATTGAATGCTCTTTCCTTGTTCGGCCTGGTGCTCGCGATCGGCATCGTGGTCGACGATGCGATCGTCGTGGTCGAGAACGTCGAGCGCAATATTCAGGACGGGCTCGCGCCGATAGACGCCACGCGGCAGGCCATGAAGGAAGTCACCGGGCCGATCATCGCGACGGCGCTGGTGCTGTGCGCGGTGTTCGTGCCGACCGCGTTCATCAGCGGCTTGTCCGGCCAGTTCTACAAGCAATTCGCGTTGACGATAGCGATCAGCACCATCATTTCGGCGTTCAATTCCCTGACTCTGTCACCGGCCTTGTCGGCAGTGCTGTTGAAGCCCCGCGGCGCCGCGCCGGACGGGTTCACGCGCATGCTCAACGCGGCTTTCGGATGGTTCTTCGCACCGTTCAACCGTTTCTTCGCGCGCGCCAGCACGGGCTACGTCGGCGCCGTGGCGCGCGTGCTGCGCGCAAGTTCGATCGCGCTGTTCGTTTACGGCGGTCTGATCGCGCTGACCTGGCTGGGTTTTGCCCGCACGCCCACCGGCTTCGTGCCGCCGCAGGACAAGCAATACTTGGTCGCCTATGCGCAATTGCCCGATGCGGCGACCCTCGATCGCACGCAGGCGGTGCTCGAGCGCATGACAACGACGGCGCTGGCGACTCCGGGCGTGGAATCCGTGCCCGCATTCCCGGGTTTATCGATCAACGGCTTCACCAACGCGACGAATGCCGGCATCGCCTTCACGCCGCTCAAGTCCTTCGAGGAGCGGCGCGATCCGAATCAGTCGGCCGGCGCGATTGCCGCGGCGCTGAACGGCAAGTACGGCCGGATCCAGGAGGCCAACATCGCGGTATTTCCGCCGCCGCCGGTACAGGGCTTGGGCACCATCGGTGGTTTCAAACTTCAAGTCGAAGATCGGGCGAATCTGGGCGCTCTGGAACTGTACCGTCAAACGCAGAATCTGCTGGCGAAGGCGCGCAAGCGCCCTGAGTTGGCCGGCCTATTCTCCGGTTTCCAAGTGAATGTTCCGCAGATTCAAGTTGACGTCGATCGCGAGAAACTCGAGGCCGCCGGCGTCAATCCGCAGGACCTCTACGACACCATGCAGGTGTATCTGGGCGCCCTGTATGTCAATGACTTCAACCGCTTCGGCCGGACCTATCAGGTCAATGCGCAGGCCGAGCCGGGCTTTCGCCTCAGCGCCGAGGACATCGGCCGCCTCAAGACCCGCAATCGACGAGGCGACATGATCCCGCTCAACAGCTTCATTACGGTTCGTGAAACCTCCGGCCCCGACCGCATCATGCACTACAACGGCTACATGGCCGCGGATGTGAATGGCGGTCCGGCACCGGGCTACAGCAGCGGTCAGGCGCAAAAGGCAATCGAGGAGGTCGCCCGCCGGGAGCTGCCGAACGGCATGCGTTTCGAGTGGACCGACCTCACGTACCAGCAGATTCTCGCCGGCGACACGGCGGCCTACGTATTTCCGCTCGTCATACTGCTGGTATTCATCGTACTCGGCGCGCTGTACGAGAGCGTGACGCTGCCGCTGGTCGTGATCCTGATCGTGCCGATGTGTCTGCTCTGCGCGATTCTCGGCGTGCAGATCGCGGGAGCCGACAACAATGTCTTCACGCAGATCGGTCTGATCGTGCTCGTGGGTTTGGCGTGCAAGAACGCGATCCTGATAGTCGAGTTCGCGCGCGATCGCGAAGTGCTGGGCGAGAGCATTTGGCAGGCGGTGCTCGATGCCTGCCGGCTGCGGTTGCGGCCGATTCTCATGACCTCCCTTGCCTTCGTCATGGGCGTGGTGCCGCTGGTCGCCTCGCACGGCGCCGGCGCGGAGATGCGCCGCGCCATGGGGGTGGCGGTGTTTTCCGGCATGCTCGGCGTGACCTTCTTCGGCCTGTTGCTCACGCCCGTGTTCTATCTCGTGATTCGCAGACTGGCCGAAGCGCGCCGCCGCGCCGCGCCCGCTGCATTGATTCAAACCACCGAAGAGCCGCAATGAGCAAGACTTTCCATCATCGAACAGAGTCACCGGGGCACGCGGCCACGGCGGGACGCGGCATGCTGCGCATGGCCGGCGGGGCGCTGCTGGCGTTCATGCTCGGCGCCTGCGCCGCGGGGCCCTCGTATCGCCGCCCGGAAGTGCCGCCGGTGGTGCCGCTCAATGTCGGCGCTCGATTCAGCACGGCTGCGCCGGACGCGGCCTGGTGGCGGCAATTCGAGGATCCGGTGCTGGCCGATCTGGAGACACGCGCGCTGGCCAGCGATCTCGATATACATATCGCAATTGCCCGAGTGCAATCCGCTCGTGCCGCCTTCGGCGAAGCGCGCCTCGACCACGTGCCGCATGTGCAGCTGGATGCCTCCTATGCGCGCAGCAAGGAGCAGCAGCCCGGCTTCACGAGCGATCGCGTCGACATCGACAGTTCGAGCATCGGCTTCGACGCGAGCTGGGAGCTGGATCTGTTCGGCCACGTACGCCGCCGGACCGAGGCGGCGCGGGCGGTGCTGGGCGCCGAACAGGCGGGTCTCGCCGATGCGCAGATCGTCGTTGCCGCCGAAGTGGCGCGCAATTATTTTGAACTGCGCGGCGCGCAGCGGCGAATAGCCGTGGCGCGAGAGAATCTGGAGAACCAACGGGAGGCGCTGCACTTGGCCCAGGTGCGCTACGAGGCCGGCCGGGTGACCGAACTCGACACCGACAGCGCGCAGGCACGGCTCAAGACGACGGAAGCCACGCTGCCACTGCTGGAGGCGGCCGAAAAGCGCTGCGCCTACCGCCTCGCCGTGCTTCTCGGCGTGCATCCGGGAGCGCTCGACGCACAGTTGGCCGCCGCGCCGGTGCGGGGCATGACGGCGCCGCTGCCCATCGGCGATGTTTCCACGCTGCTGCGCGCACGTCCCGACGTGCGGGTGGCCGAGCGCAATCTCGCCGCGGCCACGGCACGGGTGGGCGTCGCCACCGCTGATTTATTTCCGCGGGTCAGCTTCAGCGGCTTCGTCGGCTTCCTCTCCGGCGATACCTCGCAGCTGGGCAAGGCGGCGAGCCGTGCTTGGTTGGTCAATCCGGCGGTGAGCTGGCCGGCGCTCGACTTGGGGTCGGTCCGCGCGCGGCTTCGAGCCGCGAAGGCTGAAGCGGACGGCGAACTCGCGGCCTATCAAAAAGCCGTGCTTTCGGCGCTCGAGGATTTCGAGGACGCCTGTGTCGGCTACAGCGCGCAGGAAGCGCGGCTGGCCAGCGTATTGGAGCAGGCGCAGGCCTCGCGCCGGGCCGCGCAGCTGGCGCAAATTCAATACCGGGAGGGCGGCATCAGCTTTATCGTGCTGCTCGACGCGCAGCGCACGCTGCTCCAGGCAGAAGATGAGCTGGCGCAGGCCGAGACGGCCGCGAACACCGGTGCAGTGGCGGTGTACAAGGCGCTGGGCGGAGTCGGGTGACTCAGGACGCCGATGCCGCGGAACGCGGCGCGCCGTTCGCGAGGGAACGCGGCGCGCCGTTCGCGAGGGAACGCGGCGCAGGAGGCCCTTGGTCTCGAGGCGGTCGATCATGCGGCTCATGGCGCCGCGATCGTAGTCCATGAAGCTGCACAACTCGCATGCCGAACCCGCGTGCCCCTCGAGCACGTTCGCGATGATGGCAAATTGGGCGGCCGTGACTTCGAGCGCAGCGACCTCTTTGTCGAGCAGAAACTCTTTGTCGACGCCCGCGATCACCGCCATCCGCACCTGGCTCACGAGAGGGGCCAGGCTATTGTGCAAATCCATGGACTTCGGATCGGTTCTGGCGCAATCGCAGGCATATTGGAACAGCGGGCGCGCGGTGTCGCCGCTGAAGTCAAAGGCGCCATGGAACGGATAGGACAGCGGAATGGCCGAGTAATCGAGCGCAATCGCGCGCTGCGCCGCCGTTGCCGCAGTCAATTCGAGCGTCGTCCGCAACATCCGGTTCAGGCCCGCCGCCACGCTTCGCGACACGATCGTGGTCGTGCGCAAACGCGTGGCCCGCCGGCCGTCAACTTTCGGCGGATGACCTCAACAAGTCGCGCCAGCTGACGATGCCCACGGGCCTGAACCCATCGTCGACGATGGGAATGCAGGAAATGCGATGGCTGAGAAATAAGCGGACGGCGTCGGCGAGCGGGGCCTGCGGCCGCAGGGTAATCGGCTCGCGGCTCATGATCTGGTGGACCCGCTTGTTGAGCGTGGCAATGTCGCGGGCGTTTTCAGCCGCGCTGCCGACATAGGGACTCAGGGCTCTCAGCAGGTCGCGGTCCGAGACGACGCCGCTCAGCCTTTTGGCATCGTCCACCACCAACAGATGGTGGAAGCTCACGCTGTCAAAGATCTTTTTGACGACTTCCAATCGATCGTCCATTTCGATGGTGACGACCCGGCCCGTCATGATGTCGCTCAAAGTCATCGGCAAACCCTCACCCCCATGGCCGGCGGCCCATTGCCCGTGGATTGAAATAGTTGCAACTCGTACGGCAGATCGCCTTCGATATTAGCCTATGCGCGGGGACAGGGCGGGCCGGGATGGACGAAACCGCCGGGTGAGCGGCGAATGTCGCGATGGCGGAGGCGACCTGCTAGCCTAGGACATGACGGGTTATTCGATCCTCTGTTTTTTTTGGGACGCTGCGATTGGGTAGGCTGAGGCTCATCATTCTGCTTGCTCTCGCGGCGTTCGGCTCCCTTGCACATGCCGCGGATCCGCAACCGTACCGGGTTGACATCGCCTCGACCGGGAATGGCGAAATGGACGATACCCTCGAAGCCACCTCCGATCTTCGATCCCTGCGCAACTCGGCGCCCGTCAGCCCTTTCGGCCTGATTGCGCGCGCGCGCAGCGATATGGACCGGCTGACCACCGCGCTCGAGAGCTTCGGCTACTATCAGTGCGCGGTCGTGATCAAAATCAACGGCATGTCGCTCAAGGATCCGGGCCTCGCCGCGGCGCTGAGTGCGCTGCCGAAGGACAGCGACGCGCGGGTCGAGATCGGTTTCACACTGGGACCGCTCTACCATCTGCGCCGCATCGACGTCGACGGCGAGTTGCCGGGGTCGGTGGACGCGCGCCGCACGCTTGGCCTGACGGCGGGCGACGCGGCCGTCGCATCAACGGTGCTGGCGGCGCGAGCGCGTTTGCTGGGGGTCCTTCAGGAGCAGGGATACGCCTTCGCCGCAGTGGAACCGCCGGTGGCCTATGAGGCGGCGGATGCGCCGGTGCTCGATCTTGGTTTTCGGGTGTCGGCGGGACCCAAGGTAAACATCGGTGAGATCCGCTTCGAGGGATTGCGGCGCGTGCACGAGTCGGTGGTGCGCAAGAGGCTGATGCTGCGCACTGGCGATCCGTACAGTCCGGCCGCAATCGAACGGGCGCGAAATGATCTGCTGGGGTTGGGTGTGTTCGGCCAGGTCAGCGTGCGGATCGGCACTGCGGCCGACAGCTCCGGGGGAGTACCGATTACCTTCGAGATGCGCGAGCGGAAGCGGCATGCGGCTGCCGTGAACGCCGCGTATTCGAGCGATCTGGGGGGCAGCGGCGGCATCAAGTGGAGCGACCGCAATCTGTTCGGCAATGCCGATCAGTTGAACATCGCCGCTTCCGTGATCAATCTCGGCGGCAGCGATACCACGGGCGTGGGCTATGACACCAGCGCAAAATACATCAAACCGGATTTTGGCCGCCGCGATCAATCCCTGCAATTCTCAGTCGGTGCGATCAAGCAGTCGCTGCAGGCCTACGATCAGAAGGCGCTGACCGGCGGTGTGACGCTGAACCGCAAGCTATCGAGCGTTTGGAGCGCCAGCGTCGGGATCGTGACGGCGGAAGAGCAGATCAATCAAGAGAGCATCGCGCACAATTACACCCTGGTGGAGTTGCCGGTGACGTTGAGCTACGACTCCACCCATCTCAGCAATCCTCTGGAGGATCCGCGCCATGGCATCCGGGCGTCGGTGAACGTGGCGCCGACTCTCGCGATCGGCCGTCCCAATGCCATGTTCGTCATCAGCCAGGTCAAAATCGCCGGATTCCTGGACCTGCATGATCTGATCTCCACGGATCCCGGCCGCAGCGTGCTTGCCGCCCGCGCGCTCGCGGGCATCGCGCAGGGCGCGGGGGAACTCAGCCTGCCGCCGGATCAGCGCTTCTACGGCGGCGGCAGCGGCACCATTCGCGGCTACGCGTACCAGTCGGTGGGCCCCAAGTTCGTCAGCGACGGCACGCCGATCGGCGGTACCGCGATCACGGCCGGCAGCGTGGAATTGCGCCAGCGATTCGGCAGCCATTTCGGGGCTGCTGTGTTCGCCGACGCCGGACAGGTCAGCGCCAGCTTGAGAGCGGTTCCCGATGAGTTCCGCATCGGCGTCGGCCTGGGCCTGCGTTATTACACGCCGATTGGGCCGATACGCTTGGATGTCGCGGTGCCGACCAAGCGGCACAGCGTGACCGTCACCATGCCGGCGCCCCGGGTCATCACCGATGACGCGTTCGAAATTTACATTGGACTGGGGCAGTCCTTCTGATGCGCCGCGCCGCGAAAGTCTCTGCGTGGGTGGCGGCTGGTTTGGCGCTGCTGATTTTGGTGCCGGTTGGAACCGTATACATCGCGGGCAATACCGACTCGGGCCGCGCGTTGCTGGAGAGGCTGACCTACCGGCTGACCGACGGCCAAGTCCGGTTGTCGGGATTGGCGGGGTCGTTTCCTCGGCAGCTGACCTTGGAGAAACTGGAACTTAGCGACCATCGGGGCGCCTGGCTGACTGCCGAGCGGATCGCATTGACCTGGACTCCGCTGGCATTGGTCGAGCGGCGCCTGCAGGTCGACAGCCTGCACGCGGCCAAAGTGCACATGGAACGCCTGCCGGAGTCCTCGACCAGCAAACGAAGCAGTGAACCTGCATCGATACCCCGAATCGATGTCGGGACCCTGGCGGTCGATGTGCTCGAACTGGGGCCGGAACTTGCGGGCATGCCTGCGTCGCTGGTGGTGGGCGGCAGCGCGCACCTGCGTTCGCTCAACGACATGAGCATCGACGCAACGGCGCATCGCATCGGCGGCACCGCCGATGGCGGCACCGGCAGTGGCGGCGCCGGGAGCGACGGGGCCGGCAGTGACGGCGGCGGCCGTTACGGCGACTATGAACTGCATTTGCGCTTCGATCCCAAACGCATGGATGCGGCACTGAAGCTCCATGAGCCGGCGAGCGGACCATTGGAGCATCTGCTCGAGTTGCCGGGCCTGGGCGCGCTGGCGGCGACGGCAACGCTGCGCGGGCCTCGCGCGGCGGAGATATTGGATCTGTCGGTCGATGCCGGGCCACTGCATGGCCGTGCGCAGGGCCGCTTGAATTTGAGCGACCTGTCGGCGGACCTGGATTTTACGTTGGTGTCGCCGGCCATGAACCCGCGGCCGGATTTGGCGTGGCAGCGCGCCGACCTGCGCGGGCGTTGGCATGGCAGCGTCAAGGCGCCGACGGCGGATGGACATTTCGAGGTCGTTCAATTGCGGGTGCCCGGCGGCACCGAACTTGCGGCGCTGAATGCCGATATCACGGCAAACGCCGGAAGCGCCACGCTCAATGCCGTCGTCAGCGGGCTGCGGTTACCCGGCTTGAAAACGCAGTTGCTGCAAGGTACTCCGGTGAAGGTGGCGGCATCGATGCGTCTGGACGAACTTACGCGCCCCATTGAACTGCGGGCATCGCACCGGCTGTTTGCCTTGGGCGCGCACGTCGAGACGGCAGCCGTGGCCGCCGGTAAGTTCAACGCGACGCTGGAATTGCGCCTGCCCGACTTGGCGCCGCTGGCGGCGCTGGGCGGACAGAAGGTTTGCGGCAACGCCCTCGTCAAAGCGCAGTTGCGAGGCGAGCCTGCGGCAAGCCATTTGACTCTCGAGGCGAACGCGTCCTTGGGCGGCAGCACGGAGATCTGGTCGGGAGCCGTGGGCAATCGCGCCGCGCTGCAACTGTCGGGTGCGCTGACGGACAAGGCCATCACGCTCGCGAACATGAAATTCTCGAGTCGTGCGCTGTCGCTGGCGGCCAGCGGCAGCGCGTCGCGGCCGGCGCCTGGTTCGCGCGCCGCTCCGGCATTGCAACTGCGCTGGGATTTGCATGTCTCGGATCTGGCCACGTTGTCGTCTGCGGTCGCCGGTACTTTGCAAGCGTCCGGGACGATGACGGGCCCCGTTACGGCGCTGGGCGGGGAGGCGCGTTTGAATTCCACGCTGGCGGTCAGGGGCTCGCCGAGCGGTGTGATATCGGCCGACGTCAAGGTGCGGGGCCTGCCGTCGGCGCCGAGCGGCACGTTGCTGGCGCAGGGATCGCTGGACGGCGCGCCGCTGCGCGTCGACATTGCCGTGCAGCGTGAGCAGGCCGGGGCTTTCCGCGCGCTCATTCGCCAGGCAGATTGGAAAAGCGGGCATATCGATGGCGGCATCAGCGTCGCCGGCGGCATCGCGCAGGCGCAAGGTCAACTGCGCCTGCAGATGGGACAACTGAGCGATCTGCGGCAGCTGCTCGGCATCGATGTCGGCGGCAGCCTGGCGGGAACTGTCGAATTGCAACCCGTTCATGGGCGAACGCATGCGCAGCTGCAATTCAGCGCTCGGGACTTGGCGGTGGCGGGAGAGTTGGTGGGGAATGCGCAGGTGCGGGGGGAGGGCGGCAGCGATGCGCTGGGATTGACTCTCGATCTGCAGGTGCCGGATTTCCGGGGCGCCGCGGCGAGCGTGTCGGCGGCCGGATCGTTGAATGCTGGCGCCCGTGAGTTCAATCTGGCGAGCGCCGCGGCGAAATATCGCGGGCAGGACCTGCGCTTGTTGTCGCCGGCGCAGATTCTTTTCGCGCAGGGCTTGTCGGTCGACGATCTGAAGCTGGGTGCGCAGAACGCCACATTCGAGCTGAAAGGCGGGATTTCTCCGGTGCTTGATTTGCGTGCGTCGCTGCATGGGGTGCAGCCCTCGCTCGTCAATGTGTTCGCGCCGGGATTGCTGGCGGCGGGCACGCTCGAGGCGCGCGCCCGGCTGCGGGGCAGCCTGGCATCGCCGCTGGGGCGCGTCCGCGTCATTGCGACCGGCGTGGCCTTTGCCGACGATGCCGCGCTCGGTCTGCCGCCGCTCGATTTGCAGGCAGCCGCGCAATTGAAGGGAGACACCGCCGACGTCGATGCACGGCTGATTGCCGGCACCGCATCGCGGCTCACGGTATCGGGACATGCGCCTCTCGCCGCCCGTGGTGCGCTGGATATGAAAATAACCGGCAATCTCGACGTGGGATTGATCAATCCCGTGCTGGAGGCGCGCGGCCAGCATGCCACGGGCGAGCTCAATTTCGACGCGACCGTAGCCGGCAGCGTGACGGCGCCGCAGATCGGCGGCACGATAAAATTGACAAAGGGCAGTTTGCGCGACTACGTACGCGGCGTGAGCCTGTCGGATATCACGGCCGAGGCCGCGGGCAGCGAGGGAACTTTGCAGATCAAGAGCGTGACGGCCACTGCTGCGCCGGGCACGCTGTCCATGAGCGGTACGGTGGGCGTGCTGCAAGCGGGTTTGCCGGTGGACCTGAAGATCACGGCCAGGAACGCGCAGCCGATCGTGAGCAAACTGGTCACGTCCAACCTCGATGCGGATCTGCGCGTCAGCGGCACCGCGCGCGAACGGCTCGATGTGGCCGGAACCGTGCAATTGAATCGCACGCTGATCGGAATTCCGAGCAGCTTGCCGCCCAATGTCGCGGTGCTCGATGTGCGCAGGCGCGGCAAGGCCGCACCGGCGGCTTCGGGCAAACAACTGGCGATCGGATTGGATGTGATCGTGCGGGCGCCGCAGGAAATTCTGGTGCAGGGCCGGGGGTTGGACGCGGAAATGGGCGGCCAGCTTCACATCCGCGGCACGGCGGATTCGCCGCAGGTGAGCGGCAGCTTCGATCTGCTCCGCGGCAGCTTTTCACTGGCCGGCAACAAGCTCAATTTTACGGATGGTCACGTCAGCTTCAACGGCGCCGGCCTCAAGAACAAGATCGATCCGACCCTGGACTTCACCGCTCAGACCACGGCGGCGGACATGACCGCGACCTTGCGCATCACCGGCTTCGCCGATGCGCCGCAATTCGAATTCACCAGCAGTCCGGCCATGCAGCAGGATGAAATCATGGCGAGGCTGCTGTTCGGCGTGAACGCCGCGCAGCTGTCCGGGCTGCAACTGGCGCAAATAGGCGCGGCGCTGGCCACCTTGAGCGGCGTGG
>Ga0070696_100001563_pt1 | contig 14982 bp, 13 predicted proteins | sample KBSK1253metaG_FD_65474 | JGI IMG/M metagenome (GOLD analysis project Ga0070696, IMG submission 65474) | Corn, switchgrass and miscanthus rhizosphere microbial communities from Kellogg Biological Station, Michigan, USA - KBS K1-25-3 metaG | ecosystem: Host-associated > Plants > Roots >... | reverse complement strand
GATCTCACCGAGATCGCCGTGGACCTGGTGCGGCAGGAGAAGGTGGCCGAGGTGCGCGAGCGGGCGGCGGGCAACGTGGAGGAGCGTCTGCTGAGTCTCCTCATGCCGCAGGCCGCGGCCGGCGACCAGACGGAGGGCGCGGAACACTCGAGCGCTCCCGAGGGCGGGCTGCAGAGCGCCCGGGAGACGCTGAGACGCCGCCTGGCCGCTGGCGAGATGGACGATCGGATGGTGGAGCTGGAGGTGCAGCCCGGCCACGGCGGCGCGCCGCTCCAGATCTTCACCGGGCAGGGGATGGAGGAGATCAACTTCAATCTCCGCGAGGTGATGCCGGGCCTGTTTCCCGCGGGACGTCCGCGGCGCCGCAGCATGACGCTGCGGGAGGCGCGCGAGCACCTGCTGAAGGAAGAAGAGGAGAAGCTGATCGACATGGACCAGGCGGTGCGCGACGCGGTGGCGCGCGTGGAGCAGTCGGGCATCATCTTCATCGACGAGATCGACAAGGTGGCCGGCCGCAGCACCACGCACTCCGGAGCCGACGTGTCGCGCGAAGGCGTGCAGCGGGACCTGCTGCCGATCATCGAGGGCACCACCGTCAATACCAAGTACGGGATGGTGCGGACCGATCACATCCTGTTCATCGCCTCGGGCGCTTTCCACATGTCCAAGCCATCCGACCTGATGCCCGAGCTGCAGGGCCGCTTTCCCATTCGCGTCGAGCTGGACGCGCTGGGGCGCGACGACTTCGTCCGCATCCTCACCGAGCCCGAGAACGCGCTGGTGAAGCAGTATGTCGCGCTCATGAAGGCGGAGGGGATCGAGTTGGTCTTCACGCCCGGCGCCGTGCAGTCGCTGGCCGACTTCGCGGTGATGGTGAACGACAAGACCGAGAACATCGGCGCGCGCCGCCTCCACACCATCCTCGAGAAGGTGCTGGACGAGATCCTTTTCGAGGGGTCCGACCTCGCCGAGCGGCGCCAGACGATCGACGCCGCCTACGTGGAGCGCCGTCTGAGCGACATCGTCTCGGACCAGGATCTCAGCAGGTACATCCTCTGAGATGTGGATGCGGCTCCGGATCCTGACGCTCCCGATCGCGGCGTCGGTCGTGGGGGCGGCCCTCGTCATGGGAGCGTGCGGCAAGAAGGGCCCGCCGCTGCCGCCGCTGAGGAGCTACCCGGAGGCGGTCCCGAGGATCTCCTCGCGCCAGATCGGCGACCGCGTCGTGCTCTCCTTCCCGCGGCCCACCACCCGCACGGACGGGACCCCGCTGGCTCCCGACACCGAGATCGACATCCTCATGACAGCCCGCGAGCCGGCCCCGCGCCGGCCCCTGGAGTTCACGCAGAATCCCGACGTGACCTGGGCCATCCCGCGCGCCGAATGGGACGCCTACGCCCAGGGCCGGCGTCTCGACGTGGGGATCAGCCTGGGCCGCATCGCCACCAGCCTGAGGCTGCCCGATGCCGCCACGCTGAAGGGACACAAGCTGTCGTTCCTGATCCTGGTGGTGGAGGGGGGACGCAAGCACTCCGCTCCCTCGGAGATCGAGAGCTTCCCATTGTGCGAGGCGCCGCCGCCGCCCGCCGGGGGCGCCATCGAGGTGGTGGAGGAGGGGCTGCGGCTGAGCTGGTCGCCTCCCGCACCGGTGGGAGCCTTCCGGTACGTGATCTACCGGCGGGAGGACGGTGGCCCGATGCCCGACACGCCGATCACGCCCACGCCCCTGGAGACCACCACCTATCTCGACACCAGCGCCGTGCTGGGAAAACCCTATCGGTATGTAGCGCGTGTTCTCTCCGGCGCCCTTCATTGCGAGAGCGCCGATTCCACCGAGATGTCCGCCACGCGCGTGGACACTTTCCCGCCCGCGCCCCCGGAGGGGCTGGCCGCCGTCGTGGAGAACGGCGCCATCCGGCTCTTCTGGCGCCCCAACCGCGATCCCGATCTGCACGGGTACCGCGTCTATCGATCCGAAGGAGGGGGCGCGGAGTGGAAGCTGCTGACGCCCGATGAGATCACGACGACCAGCTACACCGATCGGGACGTGACGGCCGGAGTCGTGTACAGTTACGCAGTCACGGCGCGCGACGGCGCGGTGCCGCCCAACGAGAGCGGAAAATCCCAGCCCGCGGTGGAGACGATGGAGGGAGGCAGGTGAGCGGCCAGGTCGTGAAGTTCACCAAGATGTCGGCCGGCGGCAACGACTTCATCGTCCTCGACAACATCACCGCCGCCGAGCACGAGATCGTGAAGGTGGATCCGGACTTCGTGAGGCACGTCTGCGCGCGGGCCCTGTCGGTGGGGGCCGACGGCGTCATCCTCGTCGAGCCGTCCACCACCGCGCACGCGCGCATGATCTATTTCAACTCCGACGGCGGCCGCGCCGACCTCTGCGGCAACGGCGTCCGGTGCGTGGCGCGGCTGCTGGTGCTGAAGCGGCTGGCCCCGTCCGACGGCCTCACCATCGAGACCGACGTCGGCACGCTGAGCGCCGCGGTGGAGGGGGATCGGCCCTGGTTCCGGCTGCCGCTGGGGCCACCGGAGCTGCGCTCCGTCACGCTCCACCTGGAGGGGTCGCTCGACGAAGTCTCCCGCACCTTCAACGGCACGCTGGTAAAGGTGGGCGTGCCCCATCTGGTGCTGACCTCGCGCGACGCGCACGGCATGAGCGCCCGCGAGCTTTCGGCCCTCGCCCCCCGGCTGCGCTCGCATCCCGACCTGGGGCCCGGCGGCGCCAACGTCGACTTCATCACGGTTCGTGACGCGCACGCCCTGGACATCCGGTGCTACGAGCGGGGCGTGGAGGCCGAGACGCTCTCCTCGGGCAGCGGATGCATCGCCGCGGCGCTGGCGGCCACGACGTCCGGCACGGCCGAGTCGCCGGTGAGCTGCCGCTCGCGGACCGGCCTCACGAGCGCCGTCACCTTCACGCCGGGCGCCGGCGGTGGCGGCGCGCTGGACGCCACGCTGGCGGGGGATGCCCGCGTGATCTACACCGGCGTCCTCAACGCCGAGGCGCTCGCCGGATTCACGCCATGACGCTCGAGCCGCCCCACGGAAGGCATCCCAAGCTCTCGCTGGCCTTGAAGATCGGAACCATCACGGTCGGCTCGCTGCTGATCCTGCTGGGGCTGGTGATGCTCATCACCCCCGGCCCCGGCTGGCTGGCCATCATCGCCGGGCTGGCCATGCTCAGCCCGCACAGCGTCTGGGCGAAGGCGATCCTCACATGGCTGAAGCGCAAGCTGGGCATCCGCGACAAGGACAAGAAGGAAGACCAGGCAGCCCCGGCCGGCGGCTCGCGCGACGACCGGCGGGCCAGCATGTGACGACGCTGGAAATCCGGCAGGTCGACGCCTTCACCACCGAGCCGTTTGGCGGCAACCCGGCCGGCGTCGTGCTGGACGCGGCCCCGCTCTCGGACGCCCAGATGCAGATCATCGCCAGGGAGATGAACGTGTCGGAGACGGCGTTCCTGCTGCCGCCGTCGCGGTCCGGGGCCGACTTCCGCATCCGCTGGTTCACACCGGCCGTGGAGGTGGACCTGTGCGGCCACGGCACGGTGGCCTGTCTGCACGCGGCGATGGCGGAGGGGCGGCTGGAGCCCGGCGCGTACCGGATGGAGTGCCTCGCCGGCGTGCTGCCCGTGGAGCTGGCGCGCGGGGAGGGAGGCGGCCCGGTGGTGCGTCTGGGCCTCCCGGCTCCCGATCTGGTCGAATGGAACATCGCCGGGTGCCGTCTCACCGACGCGCTTGGGCTGGACCCCGACGACCTGGCGCGCGGCTTGGCGGTCATGCGCAGCGGTCGCTGGGGCGTCGTGCCGCTGTCGGGTCTTGCGGCGCTGCGCCGCGCGCGACCCGACATCCCGGCCGTGCGCGAGCTGGAGGCGGCCGAGGGGATCGGAGAGCTCATCGCTCTGACCACCGAGACAGTGGACGCCGGATCGGCGGTGCATCTGCGGATGTTCGCGCCCGCCTGCGGCATCGACGAGGACCCGGTGACCGGAGCCGCGCAGGGGCCGGTGGCGGCCTTCCTCGCCCGCCATGCCCTGCTCGTGCCCGCGCCGGACGGCTCGGCGCGCTACGTGGCGGAGCAGGGGGACGTGATGGCGCGGCCGGGCCGCGTCCATGTGGACCTGACGCTCGACGGCGGGCGCGCCTCCTCCATCGCCATCAGCGGCCGTGCCGTCACCGTGATGACCGGCCGTCTCTACTTGCGGGTGTAGGTGATCTCCATCGTCTTGACTTCCTTCCCCGCGCGCATCTCGTGCCAGCTGAGGACGTGCGTGTTGTCGTCCACCAGCTTGATCACCATGCGGTACCGGACTGGCGGGCCCGCGAGATCCATCACGCCCTTGTAGGTGAACTCACGGCTCTTGGGGTCGTAGTTGCCGTCGTGGGGCAGCATGCTCGTGGACATGTCGTCGATCCAGAGTGTGACGAACTTGTGCTTCTTGTTGTCGTAGCCGGTCAGGCCGAGACCCTCGAACGGCTGTCCCATGAAGGTGCCGTGGTATTCCTGCTTCACGAAGCGCCCGCCGAGCACCGAGGTGTACTCGGCGGTGCCTTCGGAGGTCTGGGGCTCGCCGGAACCTTCGTAGATCTTCGTGACGGCCTTCCAGGAGCCGACCAGCTTCTTCAGCAGCTCGTGGTTGGGGCCCGGCGTGGCCAGCTTGGCCAGCTCGGCCATCATCTGCTCCTGGCTCATCTGGCTGGCGGCTTTCGACGAGGCTTTGTCGGCCCGCGGCGAGGCGGTGGCGGCGCCGGAAAGCCCCAGGCAGCAGCCGAGCAGGCCGCAGAGAAAGAGACGACAGAGGGTCCATGAGCATTTCGACATGTGCGGCTCCTGTCCAAGAATGGTTGGGGTGTCTCAGCGGGCGCGATTCTAGTGCGGGCCGCGCGGCACGGTCAACGGGCCGGCCTGGCCGGGCGCTACCATGACCTGGGCGCATGTGGAATCATGCGGCGGCCCGATTCATATTCCCCATGAACCAGATGCCGCGGAGGGAGGCAGCCATGCCGGCCTATCGATTGACACCCGCCCGCACGATCACCGAGCGGAACGGCCGCAAGGTGTGTGAGGTGTTCGGCGCGGCGGACGGCGGCGACGAGCTGAGCGTCTCGTGGGTGATGCTGCCGGCCGGCTGCCGGGGGGCGGAGGAGAGGAACGACTACGCCGAGGCGATCGTCGTGCTCTCCGGCAAGGGCACGGTGTTCTTCGACGGCGAGCCGGTCGAGGTGGGCGCGGGCCATGCGATCCACGCGCCGAAGGGATCGCTCTGGCGGCTGGAAAACACGGGCCGCGAGCCGCTGGTGTGCTACTCCGTCTGCGCGCCGGCCTTCCGTTCCGAACGCAACCATCGAGAAGAAGCCTGAGGAGGCACGAGGATGCCTGATTTCACGCTGAGCGAAGAGCAGCTCCAGATCCGCGAGCTGGCGCGGGATTTCGCCAGGCAGGAGATCGCGCCGGTGGCGGCGCATCACGACAAGACGGGCGAGTTCCCGCGCGAGATCTGCCGCAAGGCCTGGGAGCTGGGGCTCATGAACACGCACATACCCGAAGCGTACGGCGGTGCCGGGCTGGGCGTGTTCGAGGGATGCCTGATCGCCGAGGAGGTGGCATCCGGCTGCACCGGCATCGGGACGGCCATGGAGGCCAACACCCTGGCCGAGGCGCCCGTCATCGTCGCGGGCAGCGAGGATCAGAAGAAAAAGTACCTCGCGCCCATGATCAAGGAGTTCAAGTTCGCGGCCTACTGCGTCACGGAGCCCGACGCCGGCTCCGACGTGGCCGGCATAAAGACCGTGGCGAAGAAGGTGGGCGGCGACTACGTGCTCAACGGCTCCAAGATGTGGATCACCAATGGCAGCGTCGCCGACTGGTACTTCGTGCTGGTCTACACCGACCCCGAGAAGAAGCACCGCGGCATGAGCGCCTTCATCGTCGACCGTGCCACGCCGGGCATCGAGGTCGGCAAGAAGGAATGGAACATGGGCCAGCACGCCTCGGACACGCGCGCGCTCACCTTCAGCGACGTGAAGGTGCCGGCCTCGAACTTGCTGGGACGCGAAGGAGACGGCTTCAAGATCGCCATGTCGGCGTTCGACCACACCCGCCCCATCGTCTCGGCCGCCGCGGTGGGTCTGGCGCGCTGCGCCATGGATCATGCCATCCGCTACGCTCAGGAGCGCAAGAGCTTCGGCGTGCCGATCGCCGCGCACCAGGCGGTGTCGTTCATGATCGCGGAGATGGCCATGAACATCGAGGCCGCCAGGCTGCTGGTCTGGCAGTGCGCGTCCACCATCGATCGCGGCGAGCGCAACACGCGCCAGGCCGCCATGGCCAAGGCCTTCGCGGCCGACATGGCCATGAAGACCGCCCTGGACGCCGTACAGGTGTTCGGCGGCTACGGCTTCTCCTCGGAGTACCCGGTGGAAAAGCTCATGCGCGACGCCAAGGTCTTCCAGATCTACGAGGGGACGTCGCAGATCCAGCGGCTGATCATCGCCAAGGAAATCTTCGAGAGGAAGTAGGCGCGGCTGCTGCGGTGGAACGCTCCCAAGGGGCCGCTGTCGCTCGTCGCCCGGCTCCTCGCGCAGCTTACCGCTCGCGACCCGGCCTCCCCCGGGGAGGCCAGACGGGTCGCTCCGCGATATCCCCTCGGGAGCGTTCCACCGCAGACGACGCGACGACTGCCGGCTCGGCAACCGGCTCGGTCCGCGATATCCCCTCGGCAGTGCTCCGCCGCCGGCGAGCACGATCCCCGGCACATCATCAGCGGCGCGGCGGCCTGCTCCCTTCGAAAAGGCATGTGGGTTCGGGGTCGCAATCGACGGCGGCACGGCGTCGGGCGGTGCGGCGGAGACGGGAGCGAGGGACGATCGTCGCGCCAGGGATCACCCGGAGCGGGGCGTGCCGTCCTCGGCCACCACGCGCTCGACGCGCACCTTGCGCACGGCCCGCTGGCTCGCGTCGATCACGGTGAACCGCAGCCCCTCGTGCACGAGCGTCTCGCCGGCCGCGGGCACCTTCTGGAACAGGTGGGTGGTGAGGCCGGCCACCGTCTCGTAGCCGGCGCGCCGCAGCTCCGCGCCCAGCTTGCGCTCGAGGTCGTCGAGCTTGTAGCGGCCGTCGACGACATAGACGCCCTCGGCCACCCTCTCGATGCCCGCCTTGCCCGGACGGTCGAATTCGTCCAGCACGTCGCCGACGATCTGCTCGATGATGTCCTCCAGTGTCAGCACGCCCGACGCCGAGCCGTACTCGTCGACCACCACCGCCATCTCCTGATGCTGGCGGCGGAACTCGTCCAGCAGCCGGTCGATGCGCGCCGTCTCGGGGACGTAGAAGGGCTTCTTGAGATAGGGGGCCAGCGGGGTCTCGCCGGGAGTGGCGTCGATGAGATCCATCGCCTCCACGATGCCGGTGATGTTGTCCACGCGCTCCGTGTAGACGGGGATGCGCGAGAAGCCGCGCTCGTGGATGGCGCGCGCGGCATCTTGAAGGCTCGCCGTGTGCGGTAGCGACACCGTGTCCACCAGCGGCGTCATGTGCTCGCTGGCCTTGGCGTCGGCGAAGTCGAGCAGGTGCTTGATGAGGTTGCTCTCGTCGCGCTCCAGCTCGATGCGGTGATCCGCCTGCAGGATCATGCGCAGCTCCTCCTTGGTCACGAACGGCAGGCGCCCGCCGCGCCCGTGGAAGGGGCGCACGAACAGACGCGCGGCGCCCGAGGTGATCGCCACCAGCGGCGTCAGCGCCATCATCGCCAGCCGCAGGGGGAAGGCCACCTTCAGCGCCACCGCCTCGGGATGGCGGCGCGAAATCGTCTTGGGGAGGATCTCGCCGAACAGCAGGATGAGCGGGATCATCACCAGGATGGCCCAGGCCGACATCTCGGGGCCGAATCGCCGCGCGATCATCTCGTTGGCCAGGAAGGAGGCGCTCACCACGGCGATGTTGGTGCCGATGAGAGTGGTGGAGAGCACCCGGTCGGGCCGCTCCATGAGCCGCTGCACCATACGCGCGGCGCGCGAGCCGGTCTGCGCCCCGCGCCGGATGCGCGTGCGATCGACCGACACCAGCGCCACCTCCGACGCCGCGAAGAAGGCCTCCAGGGCGAGGAACGCGACGATCAGCCCGCACAGAAGCGCCAGCGTCGCCCCGGTCACAGGGCCGCCTCCGGCTGGCGGCGGGCGCGCACCGCCGGGCCCAGCTCGGCCGTCAGCATGCCGGCGAGGATCAGCAGCGCGCCGATCATGGCGAGGCCGGTGAGCAGCTCACCCTCCACCGCCCAGGATGTGATGGCGGCGAAGACCGGCTCAGCCGCGAAGAGGATCGCGGCGCGGGTGGGCGTGGTCCAGGACTGCACCGTGTTGAGCACGAAGAACGCAAGCGCCGTGGCCAGCAGCGAGGTGACGGCCAGCGCGGCGAACAGCGAGGTCGTGGGCACGAACCGCCGCTGCTCCACGAAGAGGGCCGGAGCCATCGCCAGAACCGCCACCACCGCCACCTGCAGGAAGGCGATGGCGCGCTTGTCGTGGCGCCGCGTGTAGTGGTCCACCGCCAGCAGGTGCGCGGAGAAGGCCACGGCGGCGAACAGCGTCAGCGTCTCGCCGTAGCCGAATCCGACACCTCCGGAGGCCGCGCCGGTGAGCAGGTAGAGACCGACCAGGGCCAGCGCCGCGCCGGCGAACGAGGTCACCGAAGGGCGCCGCATGCCCAGCCCCATCGACAGCAGCGGGGTGAAGATGACGTAGAGGCCGGTGATGAAGGCGGAGCGCGCCGGCGTCGTGTACTGGATGCCGATGGTCTGGCAGGCGAATCCGGCGAAGAGCAGCAGACCGGTCAGCGCGCCGCCCTGGAGGGCCGGCCACCGCGGCGCCCCGGAGGCGTCGGCCAGGCTTCCTTTCGGCGTGACCAGATAGAGCAGCAGCGAGGCGGAGCCGAATCTCAGGGTCGTGAGCAGCATCGGGGAGATGTCGTCGAGGGCGCGCTTCATGATGACGAAGCTGCATCCCCAGATGGCGCTCAAACCGATGATGCTGAGGTCGGCCTGGAGTCGCCGGCTCAATCCCACGGGAGATTGAGGGCGCTCTCGTCTCCCGCGGCCAGGCTCCGCACCAGCTCCTGACGGAAGTAATCGGGACCGTTGGTGAGACCCTGCGCGACGCGTTGGAGATACATCTGGCGGCTCCGATCGATGTCTTCCTTCAGGCGCTCGTACAGATCCTTGCTGCGGCGCCCCTCCTCGATGTCCTTCTCATTATACAGGACGATCTCGGAGACGAGCAGGCGGGCGAAGCGCTTCGCCTCCTCGTGAGCGCGGACCTCTTCGGGATCGACATCCGGCTCCGCTTCCACCGTCTCTTGAGCCGCCGCGGTGGGAGAGGGAGCAGGCTGAGGGCTGGGCATCTCGGGCTGGAAGCTGGCCGGCGTCTCGATCACGGGGCGGGGGAATTTGGATCGCGCGGGGATCGCCTCCAGGCTCAGGGCGGCCAGCGATACCATCACGCGGATGACGTCGGGAGACCAGGACGCGGCTCCCGCGGGAGCGTCGGCGTAGAGCACGGCGGCAACGCGGTCCCTGACCCAGAGAGGCGCGGCGAGCATCGTGCCAACGGTCTCGGCCCCGAGCTGTCCGGCGAGCCCGGTGTTGGCGGCGTTGCCGGTGGCCGTCTCGGCCAGCGGGCGGCAGTCGGCCAGCGCGCGGCACAGCACCGAGTCGCCCGAGGCGGGCAGGCTGATCTTGCGGGGGTTGAGATCCCCGCGCAGCCCCCGCGCGAACCATCCGACGAAGGCCTCGTTGCGCACCAGGAACAGCACTACCCGCGAGGAGTGCCGCGCGGCGCCGTCCACCAGCCTGCCCAGGATCGCCACCTGATCCGCCGAGGCCTCGACCTCCTGCGCGAAAGAGGCCAGGTCGCCCGCGCCGCCCACCGTGCCGGCCGGGGCGGCGGACATCATGTCGGGCGACACCAGCAGCGTCTCGCGGCGCGCCTCCTCGATGATCTCGGTGAGGGAGCCCGCGCGCGCGTGTGACTCCTCCAGCCACTCCCGGATGCGCGCCGACAGCCCGGAAAGACGCTCGTCCAGCAGGCTGCGGATCTGCTGGGCCATCTCCGTGCGGGGCTCCGATTTCATGATGCGGAAGGGCTCCTCGGCTCGCGTGGGCGGATCGGCGCTTCGATATCGAAAACGAATGATGATGCCGGGATCCGGCAGCGTCAAGGCGAGGGAGGCTGTCCGAGAAGCTCCAGAAACCGTGGATCCTGGGAGACGATCTCCAGCGGCTTGAGGGTGGGCAGCAGATCGCTCAGCAGGGGATTCAAGGCCACGGCCCGGCCCAGGTCGGAGATGACCTCCTCGGTGTAGCCGAGCCTGGCGTAGGCCAGAGCGCGGTTCAGGAAGTAGGCCGCCTGCTCTTCCTCCAGGCGAATCGCCTCCTTGAAGCAGGCCACCGCGCGCTCCTGATCGCCGATGCGCGACCAGGCGTGGCCCAGGTTGTTCCACGACGAGGCCGACCCCGGACGCGTCTCCACGGCATGCGAGTAACAGCGGATCGCCTCTTCCAGGTCACCCTCCTGCACCCAGCAGTTGCCCAGGTTGTTCCAGGCGTCGAAGTCGGAGGGCGCGAGCGAGAGCGTCTCGTGGTAGCAGGCGATGGCCGATGTGAAGCGGCCGGCGTCGAAGAAGAGGTTCGCCAGGTTGTACCAGGTCGAAGGATCCGACGGCGCGATCCGCAGCGCCTCGCGATAGGCCCCGATGGCCTGCTCCGCGTCGCCGCGTCGCGAGAAGGCGAAGCCCAGGTTGTACCAGACGCGCGCGTCGTCGCCCTGCGTCTGCAGGGCCTTCTTGAAGGAGGCCACCGCGGCGTCGTTGTCTCCCAGGCCGATGCAGGCGTTGCCGCGATTGAACCATACCTGCGCTGACTCGGGCGAGCTCTGGCTGGCGCGCGCGAAGCACTCCAGCGCGTCGGCGTGCCGTCCCATCATGTCGTAGGCGACGCCGAGGTTGTTCCAGGCCTCGGGCATGAGCGGCTCGACTTCAGCGGCGCGTCCGTAGCAGGCGGCCGCGGCGTCGAGATTGCCGGTCTTCTCACGCGCGACGCCCAGCGCCAGCCACGCCGGCGCCAGTCGCTCGTCGAGCTTCACCGCGCGCGAATAGGCCTCGATGGCCTCCTCGCCGTGGCCCAGCTGGCTGTGAGCGTCGCCCATCTGCTTGCAGATGCGCGCGCAGGCCTTGGGGTCGGTCTCCAGCCCCAGGGCGCGGCCCCAGCTCTCCAGGGCTCCGGCGGGATCGCCCGACTCGTGTCTTCGGCGGGCTTCGTCCAGAACGAGCGTGAGAGGGCTCGATCGATCGGTGGCCGTGGGGGGGCGGGAGGCAGCCGCCTGCCGTGTTCGGGCCCGACCAGGGGGCTTGTCGCGCTCTCTTTGCATGGCAGGCACCGGGACGGTCGAACTTCCGGGAGGCGGGCCGGACCACCGTTGCCGCATGTTACCATCGTGTTGACCCGAGTCAACTGTGGCGTCGATGACACACGAGTTGTTGCGAAAACGCCACAGCTTGCCGGAGGCGACACGATCACGCTCAGGTCGGGACCACCCAGGACGCGAAGCGACGGGGGTTTTCCCGATGGTGGTTTGAGGTGAATCCTGGCACGCAGCCTGCTTAGCACCAGCAGCGTGCCGCATCAACGGCACCGAGGACCGGGGCTTGACTCAAAGAACTGTTCGAACTCGCATCGACGTGGTCGGAGTGGGGCTGCACACCGGGCGGAAGATCCGCATGGAAGTGCTGCCGGCCGCCGCCGACACCGGCGTCCAGTTCGTCCGCACCGACATGAAGAGGAAATCGGGCGAGGCGGCTCTGTCACTCGGCGTCACGGGAGGCTCGGGCGGCGCGGTCATATCGCGCGCCGATCATGCCACCACTCTCTCCGGCGACGGCTTCAGCATCTCGACGGTCGAGCATCTCATGGCTGCCTTCCGCGGGCTGGGGGTCGACAACGCCGTGGTGCGACTCTCGGATGCCGAGGTTCCCATCATGGACGGCAGCGCCGCCCCCTTCGTCTACCTGATCAAAGAAGCCGGGCTGAAGGATCAGGGCGTCCCGCGCCGATTCATCCAGATGAAGCGACCCGTCACGGTGATGGACGGCGACCGCGAGGTCACCATCTATCCCGCCGACCACTTCCGCGTCACCTACACCATCGACTTCGCGCATGCCGCCATCGGCCGGCAGAGCCTGTCGCGCAGCATCGACGAGCGCACCTTTGTCAACGAGCTGGCGCCGGCCCGTACCTTCTGCCTGCTGAAGGATGTCCAGGTGCTGCGCGAGCGCGGTCTTGCTCTGGGCGGCTCGCTTGCCAACGCGGTCGTCGTGGGCGACGCCGGCCCGCTGAACGACCTGCGCTTCCATGACGAGTTCGTGAGACACAAGGCGCTCGACCTGATCGGTGACCTGGCGCTGCTCGGCCACCCGATCGTGGGTCATGTCGTGGCCTACAAGGCTGGACACGAGATGAACTCCCGGCTCTTGCGCCAGCTCATGACCGACCGGGACGCCTGGAGCCTGGTCACGAAGGTCCCCGTCGCTGCCGCCGCGCCTGCCGCCCGGGCCGCCACGCAGTCGATGGGCGAAGCCGCCTCCTACTGACACGGCCCTCCCGCCTTGCCCGTCCGATCCCCGGCCCTTTTCGTGGAAGCCCGCCCCCGCCCTTGCTAGAATGGGCCGTCCTTCTCCAGCGGAGGGTTGCCCGCGCCCGTCCCGCCGGCGGCAGGACCGCACCCCAGGAGGCACCAGGCTTTGCATCGACTCGGCGCCCTGATCGTCCTGATCGGGCTCGCGATCCCGGAACCCTCCATCGCCGGATTCAGCTTCATGGCCGCCCCTGGCGCCGCCATGGTGGCCCTCCGGACCGACACGACCGACCACGACCTGTACGCCTCCTTCACTCTCAACGACGCGTTCAGCGACGAGGTGCGCGAGAAGATCGCTTCCGGCCTGCCGGTGACGTTCACCTTCTATCTCGAGGTGGCCCGCCGGCGCCCCCTCTGGTTCGACAGGACCCTCCTCCACAAGACCGTCACCACCACCGTCACCTACGACACGCTGACGCACCAGTACAGCCTGTCCAAGAAGGTGAACGACGAGGTGACGGAATCATCCGTCGCGGTCAACGAAGCCGACATGATGCGATGGATGACCAACCTCGAACGCGTCCGCCTCGCCGACCCGACCACATTGGGTGGAGCCGATGACGACTCGCTCTACATCCGGGTGAAGTCGCGGCTCCAGAAAAGATTCATCCTGTTCTTCATCCCCTGGGACGTGGAAACGGGCTGGGAGAAGGTCAGGCTGAGTCTTTCCGGAGAGGGGACGATCCGTGGCCGCTGACCGAAGGGTCAAGACGGACCGGCTGATCCTGTTCGGCATCCTGGCGCTGGTGCTGGTGCTGACGGCGGTGTACGCGCTGCTCCAGCGCACCGACCAGTACTCGTGGCAGTGGGTCACCAACACGGTCCTCTTCTCGTTCCTGGGGATCGTGAACGTCCTGCTGATCCTGGCGTTGTTGTTCATCCTGTTCCGCAACCTCATCAAGCTGCTGCTGGAGCGGTACCGCAACATCCTCGGCTCGCGGTTCCGCACCAAGCTGGTGTTCACCTTCCTGGGGCTCTGTCTCATACCCTCCATCCTGCTGTTCACGGCGGCGGTCAGCATCATCGATCGCTCCATCGAGCGCTGGTTCTCCACGGACGTGGATCGGATCAGCGCCGATGCCCGCTCGGTGGTCGACTCGTACTACGGGGATCAGAAGAAGCGCAACGAGCGCTTCGCCGGCGACATCGCCACGGAGCTGACGCAGCGCAAGCTAGATGCCGCAAGCCGCGCCGAGCTGCTGCGCGCCATGCAGGAGGCGCTGCAGGCGCGCCACCTGGACATCGTGTCGGTCTACATGGCCGACGGCCAGCCGCTGACGGTGGCCAACCCGCGCATCCCGATCAGCGACCTCAAGCCGATCCCCGACGAGGTGCTGGCGGAGAGCCTGAAGGGCGGCACCTTCTCGTGGCAGGACGGGCTGGGCTCGGGCCAGCTCGTGCGCTCCGGCGTGCCGCTGTTCGCCTCGCAGCGCCATGAGGTGATCGGCGTGGCGGTGGCCGGCACCTACGTGAGCCGCGATACCGCCGCCACGACGGCGGAGATCGCGCGCAACGTCGACAACTACCGGCAGCTCAAGCTGCAGAAGAGCAACATCAAGCGCGTCTACGTGCTGGGCTTCGCCCTCATCGCGCTGTTGATCCTGTTCGCGGCGACGTGGGTGGGGCTGTACCTGGCGCGCGGCATCACCGTGCCGATCCAGCTGCTGGCGGAGGGCACGCGCGAGGTCTCCTCGGGCAACCTCAACTACCAGATCGAGCTGGACGCCGGCGACGAGCTGGGCATCCTGGTGAAGTCGTTCAACAGCATGACACGGGAGCTGAAGGGCAGCCGGCAGGCCATCGAGGAATCGAACCTGGAGCTGCAGGAGCGCAACCTCGAGGTCGAGGAGCGCCGCCGCTACATCGAGACGCTGCTGGAGAGCATCCCCACCGGCGTCATCTCGCTGGACCAGGACGGCCGCGCCACCACCATCAACCGCGCCGCGCGGCGGATCCTGAGGATCGAGTCGTCGCAGGACGTGCGGGGTCTCTTCTACCACGAGCTGCTGGGGCGGGAGAGCCTCTCGGAGATCACCACCCTCATCCCGCGGCTTCTGGCCAGCCCGGGGGCCAGCCTGTCCCGCGAGTTCCACGTCAGCCTCTCCGGCCAGCCGCTGTCGCTGGCGGCGGTTTTCTCGCCACTGGAGATGGGCGGCGGCGCGGGCCACGGCCTGCTGATCGTGGTGGAGGACATCACCTCGCTCATCAAGGCGCAGAAGGTGGCGGCGTGGCGCGAGGTGGCGCGCCGCATCGCGCACGAGATCAAGAACCCGCTCACCCC